>WNGE01000875.1_pt1 | contig 38933 bp, 33 predicted proteins | sample 5400651 | NCBI WGS metagenome assembly WNGE01 (sample SAMN13153370, study PRJNA577476) | soil metagenome | isolation source: 60 cm soil or saprolite under grassland replicate 2 | place: USA:California | collected 2016-06-15 | reverse complement strand
TGCCCGACCATCCCTGCGGCGCGAAAGGATGCCAGTTTCCGGGATGCACGTAGTGCGCACCCGCAATGATGAAGGCGAAAATCGCGGCAATTTTCAAAATCACCATGGTGTTGTTGGCTTCCGCGGACTCGCGGATCCCGCGCACCAGTACCACGGTAAGAATCATCACGATCAGAAACGCCGGGAAGTTGAAGCCGAAGTGCAGACCAGGCGCATACAGAATTTTGCCTTGCAAATCCGTCAGGCCCGACGGCAGATACGCGGGCGAGATCCAACGCAGCGCGGGATGCCAGCCAAACCAGTCGAACAGGCCGACTAGGTGTGCCGCGAAGCCGACACTGACAGCCATGTTGCTGACCGCATACTCGAGAATCAAGTCCCAGCCGATAATCCATGCGATCAACTCGCCCATCGTTGCGTAGGTGTAGGTGTACGCGCTGCCCGCGATCGGAATCATCGACGCAAGTTCCGCATAGCAGAGCGCGGTGAATCCGCACACTATAGCCACCAGCACCAATGACAGAGCCAGAGCCGGACCGGCCCCGGGGCGTCCCACCGTGGCGGTATGCCGGATGAGGTAATCGAGCAGAGGAGCGTTGAGGATGGACGTGGTATCGAACTTCTGTCCTGCAATGGCGGTGCCGACGACCGTGAAAATGCCCGACCCGATCACGGCACCGATTCCAAGCGCGGTGAGCGAGACTGGGCCAAGGGTCTTCTTCAGTTTTCGGTCCGGTTCTTCCGAGTCCGAGATCAGCTTGTCGATGGACTTGCAGCACAGGAGCTGCCTGCGGGATTGTGCGGCAGCCACATCGTTCGCGGATGATTGTGCCAAAAGGCCGTGTCTCCGTCTGCATCGGAGAGCACGGGCGAGGGCGCCCGTGCCTCCATTCGTTGCTAGAAGCTAGTAGCTGGTAGCTGGTTACCTCTTCGCTTGTCCGCGCGCCATCTTCTTCACTTTGCGCTTTTTCGATCCGCGCGCGTAATCCCGAGTTTTCTTGGGCTTCTCCGCTTTGATTTTCTTGCGCGCTGCGCGCCGGGCTTTCTTGCGTTCTTCTTTGCTCAGGTTCTTCGTGTTGGCCATTTAGTGCGTTTCAAATCCTCTCTGAAATTCTTAGTGCATATCTCGACGCCTGCGGCTTGAAACGCTACGCTTGTTCCAGCTGCGCATACTTCTCTACCAGCTTCTTCAAACCGAAGCGAGGAAATTGTACCGTAATCTTCGCGTCTTCCCCATCTCCTTCCCGCTGGTAGACGGTACCTTCGCCATATTTCGGGTGCTTGACCTTCTGGCCAGGGCGGAATCCGCGCTTGCCCTGGGGCTCCTCGACCGGCAGCTTGGGAAGCTTGAACTTCTTGCCGCGCGAGGCGAAGAACTCGGCGATGTTGTCGATCGAGTTGTACGCTCTGACGGGGGGAACGGGCTTCGCCTTGACACGGGCGGGGTTCCAGGGGGCGCTCTGGTCCTCGTCCTCGTAGGAGTAGTGATGTGGCGCGGGCACTCTTGCCCGCGAAAAGTCGGCACCGGAAGAAGAACTGCGCCGCGACCCGCCCAACTCTTCCACCAGCTGCCGCGGGACTTCTTCCAGGAATCGCGAGGGCACGCTGGCCTCAGGCAGATCGGTGCCGTAGCGGCGGCGATACACGGCGCGCGACAGAATCAGGGTGTCCATGGCGCGCGTCATGCCGACGTAGCAGAGGCGGCGTTCTTCTTCGATCGAATCCGGCTCCAGCATGGTGCGGGAGTGCGGGAAGAGGCCTTCTTCCATGCCGGCCAGGATCACGAGCGGGAACTCCAGACCTTTCGCGGCGTGGAGCGTCATCAGCGTGATTTGCGCGTGCTCGTCGTACTGATCGGCGTCGCTGACGAGCGCGGCGTGATCGAGGAACTGATCGAGGGTCTCGCCGCGATCGCGCGAGTCCATGGCTGCGTTGACGAGTTCGCGCAAGTTCTCGATGCGCGAGTACGCCTCGGGCGTGTCTTCCTCTTCGAGTTGCTTGATGTAGCCGGTACGGTCGATCAGGAACTTGAGGAGTTCGGCGGTGTTGGCGGCGCCGCCGGGGGCCCGGAAACCCTCGACGGGTTCGTCCGGTGTACCGCCGGCACCTTGCCGGCTGTCGCGGGGGGCACCCTGCCCTCCGCCGTCGTCATGGGGATTATCGGCGTTCGCTCCGAAATCGAAGCTGAAATTGGCGGGATCGAAGTCGGTGTTGGAGTCGTCTTGGACATTGGGAGCCGGAGCCGAGCTGCGCTCGGCTTGGACGGGCGAGGCGCCCGTCCCCACATCACTTGCTGGCGGGACGCCGGCGCTACTTTCTTCCAGTTGCTCTAAGTAGGTGCCGGCCAACATGGCTTGGCCGTCTTCGATCAACTCTCGGAAGCTCTTGAGGGCTGCGAGCGATCGCGCTGGGAGCAACTGTCTGGCGATGGCTTCGGCGAGCGCGCCCCACAGCGATAATCCGGTTTCGAGGGCTAGATGCTCAATGGTTTCGATAGTGGTCTTGCCGATGCCGCGGGCCGGGGTGTTGATTACGCGGAGCAGCGAAACCGGGTCGTCGGGGTTCTGGATGACTTTCAGGTACGAGATCAGGTCTTTGATCTCGGCGCGCTCGTAGAACGAGAAGCCTCCGACCACGTGATATTTCATCTGGTAGCGGCGCATGGCTTCTTCGAACAGGCGCGACTGCGAGTTGGTGCGGTAGAGCACGGCCGCTCGGGCTTCTTCGCCGGCCTCAGCGGCCTGGCTCACGTAGCGGTTGATGGTGTCGGCGGCAAACAGCGCTTCGTTTTCGCCCTCGGGCGCTTCGTAGTAGCCAACCTTCGCTCCGCCCTGGCGCGAAGTCCACAGAGTTTTCCCTTTACGGCGGACGTTCTTCGCAACCACCGCCGATGCCGCCTCGAGAATGTTTTCCGTGGAACGGTAGTTCTGCTCCAGGCGCACAATCTTCGCTTCGGGAAAATCGGCCTCGAATTCGAGAATGTTGCGGATGTCGGCGCCGCGCCACGAATAGATCGACTGATCCTCGTCGCCGACGGCGCAGACGTTGTGACGGTCGCCCGCCAGCAGTCGCATCAGTTCGTACTGCGGACGGTTCGTGTCCTGATACTCGTCAACGAGAATGTACTGGAAGCGCCGGTTGTAGTATTCACGCACCGCCGCGACGGACTTGAGCAGGCGCATGGCTTCGAGCAGCAGGTCGTCGAAGTCCATGGCGTTGGCTTTGTGCAGCTCCTTGCGATACTCCTCGAAGATATGGGCGATGCGCTCGTTCTTGGGGTCGGCCGATTGCAGGTAGATTTCCTGCGGGTCGAGCATGTGATTCTTGGCCCAGGAAATCCGGCCGAGCACGGTACGCGGCGTGAGTTGCTTGTCGTCAAGGCCGAGCCTGCGCATGACTCCCTTGACGACTTGCTGCTGGTCGGTCTCGTCGTAGATGACGAAGTTCTTCGTTAGGCCGATGGCCGGCTGGCCCGGCACGGCGGAGGGAATGCGCAGGCCTTCGATATCTCGGCGCAGTATCCGCACGCAGAAGGAATGGAAAGTTGAGATGACGGGCTTGGCGATGCTCAAGCCGCTGACGAGTTTTTCGACGCGTTCGGCCATCTCCGCCGCGGCCTTGTTGGTAAAGGTCATGGCGAGGATGGACTCCGGCATCACGCCCATCTGCTCGATCAGGTATGCAATGCGGTAGGTGATGACGCGCGTCTTGCCGCTACCCGCCCCCGCCAGGATCAGCACCGGACCTTCGGTCGCTTCGACGGCTTCGCGTTGTTGAGGGTTTAACTCGTCCAGGAACGACAAAAGGAGTGGCTCCGAATGCGCTGATTGGATTTTACACGTGGTATCGCACGGGCGAGGGCGCCCGTGCCTCCATGCTCGATGGAGAGACGGGCGCCCACGCCCGTCCGCGGCAGATTCATCACAAAACGCGCCAGCTAGGATCACCGCTTTCGCTGGATCCGATTGATATGACAGATCCATGCAACGCCGCTATGACTATCGTCGTAAGCTTCCTCACCTTCAGCCCGACTACAAGATTTTCTTCATCACTTTCTGCACAGCGAAACGTTGGATCCTTCCAAATCCAGCGCGCAGCATCGTTGTGGACACCTGCCTTCGCGGGGACGGGCACCGTTTTGAGCTCCATGCGCTCGTGGTAATGCCAGATCACGCTCACCCCGAGGTGGGACGAGCAGGGATCCTTCAGCATTCCGGAGATCATGCAGGAGATCAAGAGCGTCCCAGCACACCGAATCAACAAGGAAACAGGGCACGTTGGGCATGTTTGGCAGGAGGAGTCGTTTGACCGTGCGCTGCGGCACGAAGAAGATCTGGCCGGGAAGATCGAGTACATGCTCACCAATCCGGTTCGGGCGGGATTGGTGAAGGAGGCCGGGGACTACCGGTGGGCGTGGGTGGAAGGCCAAAGCTTCATGGGTTGTGCCCGCACGGGCGGGGCGCCCGTGCCTCCATCATCAGGGGCTGTATAATTAAGAATTGCACTCATGGAGAAAAGCAGACTAGCAGTAGCGGCTTCCGGAAATGCCGGAGGAGTCGCCGCCGCCCGCCGAATCCGCTCCACCACCGTCCTGTGCGTGCGACGCAATGACAAGGTCGTCATGGCCGGGGACGGGCAGGTTACGCTCGGCGAATCGATCATCAAGCATGGCGCGAAGAAGATTCGCCGGCTCTATCAGGACAGGATTCTGGCCGGATTTGCCGGCTCTACTGCGGACGCTTTCACGCTCTTCAGCCGCTTTGAAGGAAAACTCGATCAGTATCACGGCAACCTGGGCCGATCCGCAGTCGAACTGGCGAAGGACTGGCGGACTGACAAGTTCTTGCGGCACCTCGAGGCGCTGCTGCTGGTCTCAGACAAGGAACAGACTTTTTTGCTGAGCGGTCAGGGCGATGTGATCGAGCCCGATTCCGGCATCGCCGCGATTGGCTCCGGGGGCCCGTTTGCCCAGGCCGCGGCGCAGGCGCTGGCCGATCATACGCAGCTGTCTCCGCGCGAAATTGCCGAAGAAGCAATGAAGATTGCCGGCCGGATGTGCATCTATACCAATGATAAGGTGACGATCGAGGAACTTTAGTCGTTTGTCGATAGTCGTCGGTCGCTCGCAGGATCGAGCCAACGACTAACGACCAACGACCAGCGACGCATTATGGCAATTTATCTACCTGGAACCGCCGAAGAAGAACAGATCACACTCGACGAGCTTACGCCGCGCGAAATCGTGGCCGAACTCGACAAGTACGTCATCGGGCAGAAGGACGCTAAGCGCGCCGTTGCCATCGCACTGCGCAATCGCATGCGCCGGCAGAAACTTGCGCCGGAGTTGGCCGAAGAGGTCATTCCCAAGAACATCATCATGATTGGGCCGACCGGGGTGGGCAAGACGGAGATTGCCCGCCGATTGGCCAAGCTGGCGAACTCGCCATTCCTCAAGGTCGAAGCTTCCAAATTCACCGAAGTGGGCTACGTGGGGCGCGATGTCGAGTCGATGATCCGCGACCTGGTTGAGATCGCGATCGACATGATCCGCGAAGAAAAGCTTGAAGACGTTGCCGACAAAGCCGAGTTGAACGCCGAGGAGCGGCTGCTCGATATCCTGCTGCCGCCCGTCACGCCGCGCACTGAGGCTTCTTCACCTTCCGGCGGAGTGGCGATCGACGGCGGCACCTCTTTGACCGAATCGTCCAGCCGCACGCGCGAGAAGCTGCGCCAACAGTTGCGCGAGGGCAAGCTCGACGACCGTATGGTAGAAATCGAAACCCGGGAGCGCAATTTCCCGTCCTTCGAAATCATTTCGAATCAAGGCGTCGAGGAGATGGACGTCAACATTAAGGACATGTTGCCCAACATTTTCGGGCAGCGCACCAAGAAGCGGAAGATGAAAGTCAACGAAGCCTTCGAGTACCTGATCCAGGAAGAAGAGCAGCGCTTGATCGACATGGAACAGGTCACGCGCGTGGCCATCGATCGCGTGGAGAATTCGGGCATCATCTTTCTCGACGAAATCGACAAGATTGCCGGGCGCGAAAGCGGCCACGGGCCTGACGTTTCACGCGAGGGCGTGCAGCGCGACATTCTGCCGATCGTCGAGGGCACCACCGTAAATACGCGGTATGGCATGGTGCGCACCGATCACATCCTGTTCGTTGCCGCGGGCGCGTTTCACGTGTCGAAGCCGAGCGACCTGATTCCCGAACTTCAGGGCCGGTTCCCCATCCGCGTCGAGCTGCAGTCGCTGACCATGGAAGACTTCGTCCGGATTCTGACCGAGCCGAAGGCGTCGCTCACCAAGCAGTACACGGCCCTGCTCGACACCGAGGGCGTGAAACTTGAATTCACACCGGATGCGCTGGAAGAGGTCGCGCGGTTCGCATTCCGCGTGAACGAGGGCACGGAGAATATCGGCGCGCGCCGCCTGCACACCATCATGGAGCGCGTGCTCGACGAGATCAGCTTCGATGCCCCGGAAAAGAAAGGTCAGCAGTTCATGGTAGACGCGGCATACGTGCAGAAAATGCTGAGCGAGATCGTGAAGGATCAGGATCTGTCGCGGTACATTCTGTAGAAGCAGGTGTGAGGCGGGCAGAGAGTGGGGGCGGGCGACCTCGCCCCCGGTTCTCCGGCCCGATTCCCGATCGGCATTCATCACAAATCGGTTGTCCACCCGCCACTGACCAACATTTCAATTACTGCTATTGGACCGGCGACTGCGCCCGACGATGTGGAGTACCACCGCAAGGTGTTTCGCGAAACGGTGCGGCAACTGGTGGGATGAAAAGAGTAGTCAGTGGCCGGTGGTCAGTGGCCAGCGGGTGCGGGCGCCCCCACTCATCGCGCTTTTTGCGATGAGTGGGATCTCGGAGCCGTCAAACTTCAAAACGCTTCTCTTCCCGCGAGTGACTATGGCGTCTCTGATACCCTTCTTTCCTAATGGATACGGCATTGCGCAAGTTCACGATCGTGGTGGGAGCGTGTCTGCTTCTATCCAGCTGCGCGCAGACCGGGCCGCCCTTGCCACCCTCGCTTGAGCTTCCCCTCCCACCTTCGGATCTGCGCGCCAGCCGCAAAGGGAACGCGGTCACGCTGACCTGGAGCGAACCCACGCTCACCACCGACCGGCAGAGCGTGCGCTCTCTCGGGCCGACCCGCATCTGCCGGACTACTGAAGCGGAAATGACCGAGTGCGGCCGTCCGGCCGGCGAAGCGGCGGCACCCCATGAGCCGCCGTCGCGATCAGCGCAGGCCAAACGGCAGACCTTCACCGACTCGTTGCCCTCGACGGTACAGGAACAAAACCCGGCCGGCGACGTCACTTACGCCGTCGCAGTTCTGAACCGCGACGGGCGGAGCGCTGGGCTTTCGAATCGGGTCCACGTACCAACGGTGCCGACTTTGCCGCCGCCCGAAAATCCAGCCGCGGAGTTAACGGGGGATGGAGTCGTAGTGACCTGGACGAGTGCTGGCGAAACCAGGAGTGCGCCCAGCGTGCAGCATCGCTACAGAATCTATCGGCGCGAGGAAAGCTCCGGGAAGGATGTGGTCGCGGGCGAGATGCTGGCCGGCGAGGCCGGAGCGGAGCGATTTGTGGATTCCAGCTTTGAGTGGGAGAAGACTTATCTCTACCGGATTACCGCGGTCAGCATCGTGACCCGGCCCGGAAGCGATGTGCGGGTGGAGGGCGAAGACAGCTCCACGCTGCGGGTTGTCGCTCACGACGTCTTTCCGCCGGCCGTGCCCACTGGGTTGCAGGTGGCTGCTTCCGGCGAGGGACAGAAACCGTTTGTCGATCTCATCTGGGCTCCGGTTACCAACGCCGATCTCGCGGGATATAACGTCTATCGCCGAGACGCCAAGGGCGCGGCGGCAAAATTGAATTCCGAATTGGTCAAATCACCCGCGTATCGCGATGCCGCCGTCACGGCGGGGACGGCGTACGTCTATTCCGTGTCGGCAGTCGACCTACGCGGCAATGAGAGCGCGAAATCCGAGGAGGCGAGCGAGCAAGCACCGTAGAAGCGGAAGGGCAGGGAGTGTGCAGAATCTTTTCTCGGGTCCTCCGTGGTTTTCGGTCCAGTTTCCTCTTTACCTTGTCCGCGCTCTCGGCGTACTCTGCGGTTCTTGGAGTCATCTCACCCTGAACCGAAGGCACGAACGGGCGGGACCCTCAGGGGCTAGAGCCCACGTGTTTGGCGGTCCCGGAGCGGCATGGCTGAAGCCGTGCCCTGCCCAAAACCACTGATGAGATGGCTGGTGCTTTCTTTCTATGCGATATTGCCGATTTGAACAAAGCGGTTCCGCCCACCACGGCCTGGTCGAATCTGTTGCCGGGCGCGACGAAATCACTCGCCTGCTGCTCCAGCCTCCGCAAACCAGCGAGGGCGACGTCGAAGACCTGCCTAGCCGGCGTATGGACCACATCCCGCTCGCAGAGGCGGCGCTCCTGCCGCCGGTCGAGCCTTCGAAAATCGTTTGCATCGGCCGCAACTACCGGGAACACGCCATCGAATTGGGCCATGAAATTCCAAAGGAGCCTTTGCTGTTTTTCAAACCGCCGTCCTCGCTGCTGCCGCCCGGTGGCACAATTCTGCGGCCGAAGATTTCCGCACGCACCGACTACGAGGGCGAACTCGGCGTCGTGATTGCCAGGTCCTGCCACCAGCTCGCCGATGACGAAGACGTGCGCCCGTACATTCTCGGCTACACCTGCGTCAACGACTTCACCGCCCGCGATCTGCAGAACAAAGACGGCCAGTGGACCCGCGCCAAAGGGTTTGACACCTTCTGCCCGGTCGGGCCGCTGGTCGCCAACGGGCTCGATCCCTGGGCCGGTGTGCAGGTCGAGACGCGAGTCAATGGCCAGGTCCGTCAGTCGGGCAACACGCGCGACTTCATGTTTGCGCTCGACGTGATTCTCCGCTACATTTCCCGCGTGATGACGCTCAACCCCGGCGATCTGATTCCGACCGGCACTCCTCCAGGGGTTGGACCAGTCTCGGCCGGAGACGTGGTGGAAGTTTCCGTCGAGGGCATTGGAGTGTTGCGCAATCCGGTGGCCGACGAAGGCTAGAACGGTCTCCTGTGGCGGCGAAATATCCTTTAGGGTGGAATCTCAGAGCCCGCGAAGCGGTACACCGCGCTCTCAATCAGTTCTGCCGCCCGGCGCAAAACATCCAGTTCTGTCGCGCTCAGAAACTTCAGCGTCTCCGCCAAAACCTGAATTCTCCTTTGCCGCGCTTCCTGCAGGAGCCGTTCTCCCTTCGGCGTCACGCTGACTCGAATCCGCCGCGCGTCTTTCGCGTCCTTCTCAATTCTGGCGAAGCCCGAGCGCTTCAATCCCGCCACGATCCGGCTCATGGTCGGGGCCTTGACCTGCTCCGCTTTCGCCAGCTGCCCGAGTGCCATGGGGCCGCCGAACACCAGCACGGACAACGCCGACAGCCGGGCTGGCCCCTGGCGAGACAACCCGTCCCGCTTGCGGGCATAGCGCAGAAGATGAACGGCCGCCGAGTGCAGCCGGCCGGCCACTTCGAAGCGGTCGAGTTTCCCGGAGTGCGCCATGAGAGAAAGTTTAGCACTGCTAACCTTTTTTCTTGACAGGCGGCAGGCGGCGTTTATAATTCGTTAGCGTTGCTAAGTAATTACTGGAGGTATTCTCATGGCCGACACCCAACGCTGTTTCGAACTTCTCGGCAAAGGCGACGCCGAGGGACTCCGCCGCCTGCTGGAAGAAGACCCCGGCACGGCCGAGGCGCGCGACGCTTCGGGCCTAAGCCTGCTGATGCAATCCCTCTATCGCGGCCGCCGGGACCTGGCGGAGTTGATTGCCGGCAAGAAGAAAGAACTCGACATCTTCGAAGCCGCATCGCTCGGCACGCTGGAGCGGCTCAAGGACTGCGCTGGCGACTTCGCAACCGTCACCTCGCTCTCCAACGACGGCTTCACGGCCCTGCACTTCGCCTGCTATTTCGGCCAGCCGGACGCCGCCCGCTTGCTGATCGAGCTAGGGGCAGCAGTCGACGCCGTAGCGAGTAATCCGACGAAGGTCAGGCCGCTGCATTCTGCGGCCTCGGCGCGCAATCTGGAAGCCGCGCGTCTGCTGCTGGAACATGGGGCTCCGGTCAACGCCCGGCAGCAGGGGGGATGGACACCGATCCACGCCGCCGCGCAGAATGGCGACCGCGCCCTGGTCGAACTGATGCGCAAGCACGGCGCCGATCCTAAACTCGCGAATGATGAAGGCAAGACGCCGGCGATGATGGCGCGCGCGAAGGGGCACGCAGAGATTGCGGCCCTACTGGAGAAGTAAGGTTGGCTCGGCTGACGTCGTCGTAGCGCTGGCACCTTGCCGGCGTCGCGAGGGGCACCTTGCCCTCGCCGGTGGGGGCGGAGACGCTGCCACGACGGCCGCCGCCCCCGGCGGCGCTATCTCCGTTCCGGCCGCACCCGATCTCATAAGACACTGTAACTACACTACTAAGCTCAACTGCCCCCGAACCCTTGGAGCCCAGGGGAGCTTCGCGACATTACCTCCCGCATTACTCCCGATTTCCCTCTGCACCATTGCTTCCGATTTCTGCATCCAAGCGTCTATAATGAGAGGAGTTCCTCGGGGAGTGCCTGTCTCTTCTCAGAAGCAAAGAAACCCATGTCGAAGAAGTTGAAGATTACGATTCTTGCCAGTTCGCTGGCCATCCTGCTGTTCACCATTGTGGGCGGTTTTGTTAACGTCCGGGCCTCCTCGAACGAGGGAGCGTATCGCCAGCTTTCGGTGTACAGCGAAGTGCTGTCGCGCATTCGCGGCGATTACGTCGAAGAGCCGAATATTTCGGGCGTAACCGAAGGCGCGCTCCACGGCCTGCTCGAGTCACTCGATGCCAATTCGAGTTATCTTTCCGCCGCCGAATACAAGCACTACAAAGCGGTGAAGACCGACGCCAAGGCAAATATCGGCGCGGCGGTCTCGAAGCGCTTCGGCTATGCGGCGGTGGTCGCGGTGATCCCCGGCGGGCCGGCGGACAAGGCGGGCGTGGAGAGCGCGGACATCTTCGAGTCCATCGAAGGCAAGAGTACGCGTGACCTGTCGCTGGCCGAGATTCACAGCATGCTGGCGGGTGAGCCGGGTTCGACGGTCACAGTAGCGGTCGTCCGGCCAAGGCGGGCGGAACCGCAGAAGATTGTAATTTCGCGGGACGTGGTCACTATTCCGCCCGTGACCGACAAAATGCTGGCTGACAACGTTGGCTACGTCAAAGTGGACGCGTTCCCGGAGGGCAAGGCGCAGGAGATCGCGGGCAAGATCCGCAACCTGCAGAAGCAGGGCGCCAAGAAACTGGTGTTCGATCTGCGCAATTCTGCGAGCGGCGAGGAAGGGGAAGGCATCGCGACCGCGAATCTTTTCCTGGACCACGGCACGATCACATACCTGCAAGGTCAAAAGTATCCGCGCCAGGCGTTCCCCGCCGATCCTTCCAAAGACATCACCAGGCTTCCCGTAGCTGTGCTGGTGAATCGCGGCACGGCGGGTCCGGCGGAAATTGTGGCCGCCGCGATTCTGGAGAACGCCCGCGGCGACGTGGTTGGCGACAAGACGTTTGGTGACGGATCGGTGCAGAAGCTGATCGACATGCCCGATGGCTCGGCCTTGATTCTTTCGATCGCGAAATATTACTCGCCAGGGGGAAAGGCGATTCAGGATTCGGCCGTCACACCCAACGTGCTGGTTGCCGACATTGAGGAAGACGCAGGTCGTCCCGATGAGGAGCAGCAGGCCGCTCCCGACAATCAGAACCAGAAGCCGAAGAATCAGATCGACGAGCAGCTCAACAAAGCTTTGGAGATTCTCAAGAACCGGGAGTCGAAAGGATAAACCCGCAGCCAGTTCCCAGCAGCCAGTTTGAGTCGCTCGCTTCGGCGGGCGATTTTTTTTGCGGGTAGTGGAGCGGCTTATACCCAGCGCGTTTAACGTGCAAACCAAGTCTCAGCACCCTTACACTGGCTACTGGCTACTGGCAACTGCATTCCAATGAAAGCCATCTATCAACATCTTCCTCCGGTGGAAATCGCGGGACGGAAGCTGGTCGGAAAGGTCCTGTTCGGGCTGCTCATGGTGTTCTCAGCCACGCTTGGCGCGGGAGCCGGATTGCTGCTGGTGTACTCGACCGACCTGCCTCAAGTCGAGCAACTCGAACGCTATCGTCCCAGTTCCGTGACTGAACTATACGACGGCCAGGGGCGGGTGATCGGCACGTTCGCGCTGCAGCGCCGCGTGATCGCTACCTACGACGATTACCCGCAGGTTCTGCGCGATGCGCTGGTCTCGATCGAGGACAAGGACTTCTACAAGCATTCCGGCATCAACCTGTGGCGGATCGTAGGCGCGGCGTATCGCGATATCCAATCCGCCGGGAAGGTGCAGGGCGCGTCGACTCTCACGATGCAGCTTGCGCGCAACCTGTTTCTTTCGCCTGACCGATCGTACTATCGCAAGGTGCAGGAGGCAATGCTCGCCATCCAGGTGGAGCGCCGCTTCACTAAACCGCAGATCTTCACGCTGTATGCCAACCAGATTTTTCTCGGGCATGGCGCGTATGGCTATGAAGCAGCCTCGGAATATTATTTCAGCAAACCGGCCAAACAGTTGAAGGTGGAAGAAGCGGCGCTGCTCGCGGGGCTGCCGAAGGCGCCGCAATACTACTCGCCCATCAATCATATTGACCGCGCCATCAAACGCCGCAACCTAGTGCTCAACTCGATGCTCGAGGACGGCAAAATCACCGCTGCCCAGGCTGCCGAGGCAAAAGCCAAACCCATTCTGCTGAACCTTCAGAAAGACCCGAACACCCTGGCTCCTTACTATGTGGAAGAAATCCGCCGTTATCTGGAAGCCAAGTACGGCAGCGACCAAGTTCACGAGGGCGGCCTGCGCGTCTATACCTCGCTCGACATGGACCTTCAGAAGGCCGCGCGCCAGGCGCTGTTGGAGGGGTTGGCGGCCTACGAGCGCCGGCATGGCTGGCGCGGCCAGCTTGCGAACGTAATGGCGTTGGGACAGAAGCTCGACAAATACATGGACCCGGACTGGGACGAAGATCCCGAGGTCAACGGCTATGTGCATGCGCTGGTCACGGAGGTCGCTGCGAATGCTGCCCAGATTCGCTTCGGCTCGCGCGCGGCTGTGCTGGGACAGTCCGATGTCGCTTGGACGAAGTTCAAGCTTCCCGACCTTTTCACCGCCGGCGACATCGTGTACGTCAAAGTGCTGTCGCTCGATGCCGGCGGCAAAGCGCACGTCGGCCTGGAGCAGGATTCCGGCGCCGAAGGAGCCATCATCGCCATCGACAACGCCACCGGGGAAATCAAAGCGATGGTGGGCGGGCGCGACTTCAATCTTTCGAAGTTCAATCGCGCCACGCAGGCGCTGCGCCAGGCGGGGTCGTCGTTCAAACCCTACGTTTACACCGCGGTCATGGACCAGGGGGGAAGTCCGGACGAAACGATTCTCGACGCTCCGGTGACTTTTCAGACCGCTTCGGGGCCTTACTCGCCGCACAATTACGACCAGAAATTCGAGGGCGCGATCACGCTGCGGCGCGCGCTCGCCCAATCCAGAAACATTCCCGCTCTCAAACTCGCCGATCGCGTCGGCATTCGCACCGTGATTGAGTACGCGCATCGCTTTGGCGTCACCTCAAACCTTCCAGCTTATCTGCCGGTCGCTCTCGGTTCGGCGGAAATCACGCTGATCGAGCAGACCTCGGCCTTCAGCGTGTTTCCGAACGACGGCGTGCGCATCGCTCCACGCTATATCACCAAGGTGACCGATTACGAAGGCCGCGTGCTGGAAGAAGACTTCCCGGATATCAAGGACGTGGTCAGCGCACGCACCGCCCGCATCATGACTTCGATGCTGCGCGAAGTCGTGCTGCACGGGACGGCGGCGGCAGCGGCCAGGATGCCCTTTCCGCTTGCGGGCAAGACCGGCACCACCAACGATTTCACGGATGCGTGGTTCGTGGGCTTTTCGCCCACGCTCTCTTGCGGAGTTTGGATCGGCTACGACGAAAAGAAATCTCTGGGTGCAAAAGAGACGGGCGCCCGCGCTGCCTTGCCCATCTGGATGCAGTTTATGAACGTTGCCTTGGCAGGCAAGGATGCAGGGGAATTCCCAGGTCCGCCCCCGTCCCAAAACGCCGTCGCCCAAAAGGTGGACACCCCCGACGTCGCTCCCGGCGATGGAGAAACGCATTAGCTATGCTGGTGTGGGGACGGACACTCCTGTCCGCTCCAGCCTGAGGCGACAGGAACCGCCGCGTCTGCCGTGAACCGTCGCCCGCCCGGAGGTTGGTGCCGAGGGCGGGGCGCCCTCGGGACAGCCGGCAAGTTGCCGGCGCTACATTCGGCAAAGCTTTCGCACGAGCCGCGCCGGACGCACCATCTGATACAACGGGAACAGCGTCTCGGGCAGTTGCACGGCTGCAAGATCACCCGTCCCCGGCGTCCACATCAACCGCCACAGGTAGCGCCAGCGATCCCGTCTGCGCTCACGTAGTCGGAGGACCAAACGGAAGTATTCTGAGGAATCGAGGTCATACGTTGCTCTTCTCGCCAAGCGCGCTGCGAACTCTTGTCCGAGAGCCGGGATCCGCGGATCACCGACAACTACTTGCCGCGCCGGCCCCGGAACTTGTGCTCCCAGCAGATGCTGCGCCAGCCAGAAACTTACGCCCATGATCCGCAGAATTCCTAAGGACTGCGCCCTCGCAAGCGCGAGCGGGTAATCGATGGTCTGCGTGCGGAGGGTCCCGGCGATATCGCAGACCCAGATCAGCCGCGTCCAAAGATGCTTGGCCGCGTGCAGACACAGCACTAGGAGCGAGTCTTCTGGAGATAAACAGGAGACGTCGCGCCCGCCCACAGAGGTCCGGCCGGAACGCGCGAGCAGATCGTCGATCCCGAGATCAACCGCGTAGAAATAGGGCAGCACTCCCCACTGTAACTCGACCAGGTTCTTCCCCGTCGTGCTGTCAAACGCGCGCTCGTAGCCTTTCCGCAGCCAGAAGCGCTCGATGGCTGGACGGAGTTCCACGGAGGGCCGATATCCCAGTTCCGCCAGAGCTTGTTTTGCCCGTTCGAAATCGGCGGGGGAGATCAGGAAGTCGAGATCGGAGAAACTTCGCAGCGCAAGATCACCGTAGACGGATTCCGCCAACACGGGCCCTTTGTACGGCACGGCTCGTAATTGTTTTCCGTCGAGGTAGTCCGTGATCCGCCCCAGTTCGCTCGCGAACCAGAGGTTGCGCCGGGCGTTTGCTTCATAGGCGGAGCGCAACTGCCGCTCGACTTCCGTTGGAAGCTCACGAGCATGGGCGTCCAAGTTGCGCGCCACTAACGGGAGAACCCCGTGTTGCTCCGCGAGGTGGAGGAGTTGGCGCCAGTCCGTTCCGCCCTCAGCCGCACGGGCTATATATGCGATCGGGTCTGGGGCCAGGCTCACTCCAGCACACGCACACAGCAGATCGAACTCCTTCGAGCGGTCCGGTGCTTGCGGTCCGAGAGTATCTGCGGAAGGTGAGAGCAAAGGCGCGCTCATGAGGGCACAACCCCAGGCTGCGCAGTCAGGGGCGCGAGCCGGAATCGGTGGGATCGCGAATCGCCACTATAATACAGAGCTTCAGCCCCGTCTGAACTGCCGTTCGCAACTTTCATGGACCGAGTCGTCTTCGAATCCGTCCGCAAGGTATTTCGTCATCGCCCCGCTCTTTTCAATTTGATGGGGCGAGAACGCGGCGGCGAAACCGTGGCCCTGGAAAACCTTTCCTTCTCCGCGGCGATCGGACAGGTCCTTGCTCTGCTGGGCCCAAACGGGAGCGGCAAAACCACAGCCCTCAAGCTGATTTCGACCATTCTGCTTCCCGACGCTGGATCGGTGCGCGTGAACGGTTGCGACACTGTGAAGAATGCCCGTCGCGTCCGTCAGCAGGTGGGCATTGCGGTCGCCACGGAGCGCTCATTCTTTCCCCGGCTCTCGGCTCGTGAGAACCTCGATTTTTTTGCGGCGCTCGAGGAGGTGCCGGCCCGCGAACGCCGAGCGCGCATCGATGAGGTTCTGCGCGAGACTGGCCTTGAGGAGCAGGCCGACACGCTGGTCATGAAGTTTTCGAGCGGGATGTACCAGCGGCTGGGGATTGCGCGCGCACTGGTTAAGCGTCCCGGCGTTTTGTTGCTTGACGAACCCACCCGCAGCCTGGACGCCGGAACCACAGCACACTTTTGGACCACGGTCCGCGCCATGGCCCGTCAGCAGACGACCATCCTGCTGGCCACTCATAATTTCGCCGAGGCGTCCGCGGTCGCCGATCGCCTTCTGCTTTTGCATCGGGGACAACTGCTCGCCGATCGATCTGTGCATACCGGCGAAAGCGCGGAGGCATTGCGCTCGTTTTATTTCCACATGACCGGTGAAGTCGATGCGGCCCCCAGCGCGATCCGGGCGGAGGCCGTGCCATGAGATCGACAGCGGACAAACTGCACGCCATCCTCCGCCGCGATCTGCTGACGGCGATCCGCCATCGGAGCGGCTTTGCCATGACGTTGATTGGCGTTTTTATGGAATTGGCGGCGTTTTATTTTTTGTCGCGCGCCATCGGCCCTGGCTTCCGTCCCGGCGGGGTGGAGTACTTTCCGTTTCTTCTGGTCGGCACGGGCGTTTATACCTTCTTCGTGATGAGCGCACAGGCCTTTCTCAGCACCGTGCAGGAAGCGCAACAGACGGGAACGATGGAGGTGCTCATGACGACTTCCACCGAACCCGCGGAACTGGTGGTGCTCAGTTCCATCTCCGCGTTTGCTGGAAATCTGGTCAGTCTCGGGGTCTACCTGCTCGCCGGTGTGGCGGTGTTCCGGGCAGCAATCCATGCCGATGTGCTCTCCTGCTTCGTGGTAATGATTCTCTCGATCGTGATTGCGATGGCCCTGGGGATCGCGGTGGCCACCATGCAAATCACGCTGCAGAAAGGCTCGGCCGTGTTATGGCTGCTCAGTTCTGGATTCTGGTTCTTGAGCGGAGCCATGTTCCCGAGCGAGAGCTTGCCGCGCCCCCTGGAACTATTAGCTCACTTCGTGCCTCTCACGTATGCAATCGACGGAATGCGGATGGCGTTTCTTCAAGGGGGGTCTGTGATCGCGATGGCGCCCACGCTCCTCGCTCTGGCGGCGTTCGGGGTGGTGCTTTTTCCCCTGGCCCTGGGCGGCTTGTCGCTGAGTTTGCGGCGCGCACGCCGAAGTGGAACTCTCTCGTTTTATTAAAGTCGGTGGTTGCTTTTGTCTCGGCTACTCTGGCACGCGGCGTAGCCCTGTAGTACACTGCGGACAAGCCACTTCTTAGTCAGAATCGGGGGAAAAAGCCGGCGGTCAAGGCTTGTCCAAAAATCTATGACGGAGCATCAGGCCCCTCGCGAGAAGAAAAAAACCGACACTGCGGGTAAAGACAAGAAGCTCTACCGGAAACCAACGTTCCGCTACGAGCGGGTGTTTGAGACGCTTGCACTTTCTTGCGGAAAGATCGGCGCCTCCACGCCGCAATGTCAGTTCTCGAAGAAGACTTCCTGACGCTGCTGACACGATGAACGCATGGCAGAAGAGTTGGAACGCGGAGCGTTCAGCCTTAGCCGCAGACTCATTGCATCGCGGCGGCCGCTTGCGCCTGCAAGTGCGCGGTGAGAGCATGCTGCCTTCGGTGTGGCCGGGCGACACGGTCGAAGTCGAGGACTGCCAACTCGAAGACATTCACCCCGGGGAGATCGTCCTAGCCCTTCGTGAAGACCGCCTTTTCCTGCATCGCTTCGTGGGACACCGTGGATCGCACGGATTCCTGTTGCGCGGCGATTCGATGGCTGTGCCCGATCCCATCTTTCCTTCGACCGGGTTCCAGGGCAGACTGGTCCAAATCCTACGCGCTGGGCGCACCATTCCCCTCCCTGTGCCGTTGCGTCCGTGGTCGCGCGCGCTGGGCGTGCTGCTCTGTTACTGTGGCACCGCGCGCCGCCTGGCACTGCAAATTCACAACTGGCGGACCACGCAAGCGATTCCCCTTCCAGGCTCTCTTGCCAAGAACCACCAGGGCCCCCGATGATGGCCGCCGCTCGAAAGCACTCCTGTGTGGTCGAGGTCGGGGGCATACCGGTCTCGTTGTCTACAGACAGCGAGAGCTTTCGCGACCTGTTGTGCCAGCGCTATTCCGGATTCTTGAGTTCGTCCCGCGCTGAATATGAACTTGATTTCCAGCTCACGGAACAGGGGACCGTTTCCGATGACGATGTTCGCGTGCACCGTGAAGGCCGCCAGTGGCGGATCGAGCGCGGCGATTTCTACGCGGAATGGAATCCGGATTCCGGCTGTGGCTTGGTCAAGCAGACTCCTAACCCTTACTCGCTTGATTCGGTGCTGCGCATCCTGCACAGCTTGATTGTGGCCGCGAGGGGCGGATTCCTGCTGCACGCCGCGAGCGCCATTTGTGATGGCCGGGCCTATCTTTTCTCCGGCGTCTCGGGCGCAGGGAAGACCACCATGACGCGGCTGGCCCCGCCCGCCATCAGCCTGCTCACCGATGAGATTTCCTATGTCCGGCACGGCGCCGGCGGATACTCGGCCTACGGCACGCCTTTTGCCGGAGAACTGGCGAAGAGCGGCGAGAACTGCTCGGCTCCGGTATCCGTTTTGTTTTTCCTGGAGCAAGGTCCTGAGAATCGCATCGACGAAATATCCCCAGCGGAAGCCGTCCGCCGCCTGATGCGCAACATTCTCTTTTTCGCCAATGACCGCGAACTGGTGGAAAAGTTGCTCGCGACGGCCTGCGATTTTGTGGCCGGGGTTCCCATTCGGTGTCTGACGTTCTATCCTGATTCCAAGGTGTGGGACACAATCCGCTCCTTCGAGGGTGAGCCTGCGCATGTCTGAAACTTACATCGCGCGCAGTTCTGCCATCGCCGCCCGCATGCTGGCGGGCGAGATGATGGTCATGAACTCGACGGATTCTACCTTCTTCACGCTGAATGAAGTCGCCACTGCGATCTGGCAGGCGGCCGATGGCCGCACGCCTCTGCGGGAGATCGTCCGCAACACCGTTTGCGAGCAGTTTGAGGTCGGTCCCGAGCAGGCCCAGGCGGATGCGGAGCAGTTCGTCGTGGAACTCTCGACCCACGGAATCCTGCTGGTTTCCGATCAGCCGCTGGCTTCGGAGGCGCCATGAGCCTGATGAGCGAGATGGGCCAGAAGGCGTTCGACCTGGGCGTACCGATCAGCGTGCACCTCGATGTCACGTACCGCTGCAACGAGCGCTGCGTGCATTGCTATCTCGATCACGACGATCACGGGGAGATGACCGCCGCCGAGATCAAAGGAGTGCTCGATCAACTCGCCGATGCGGGCGTCTTCTTTCTGACGTTCAGCGGTGGCGAAGTCTTCATGCGGCGCGATTTCTTTGACCTGCTGGAGCACGCACGGCGCTTGCTGTTCAACGTCAAGATCAAGACCAACGCCGTAATGATCCATGAAGAAGAGGCGCAGAGAATCCGCGGCTTAGGCGTGGATACGATCCAGATCAGCGTCTACTCGCACCGTCCCGAGGTTCACGACGCGATCACGAAGCTGCCGCACTCTTTCGAGCGAACCATGAAAGCCATCCGGTTCCTGAGAGATCAGGGCTTGAGAGTCACGATTGCCAACGTGCTGATGACCGCGAATCTTTCCGACCACTACCACCTCCAAAGACTCGCCTCAGAGATGGGAGTGCATTACACGGTCGATCCTACGATCACGCCCATGATGGACGGCGATACTTCCGTGCTCTCACTGCGCATTCCGGGAGAGGAACTCTCCGAGGTGTTCCGCAACCCTGCGCTGGTGGCCAACATGGAAGAGTTCTGCGCGCCGCCCAAGGCACCCACCGAGGACGACCTGGAAGGCTACTCGTGCAGCGCGGCCCATTCTTTTTGCTACATCTCGCCCTATGGCGATGTGTTCCCGTGCGTGCAGTTTCCGTTGCCCAGCGGGAACGTTCGGAAGCAGAAGTTTCTGGACATCTGGAATCTCTCGCCGCAGTTGAAGGAAGTCCGTTCGATTCAGGCCAAACACCTGACGGTGTGTTCTTCGTGCTCGCATGTCAGCAGTTGCACACGCTGTCCGGGGCTGGCCTACATGGAGGGTAGTATGCGGGGGCCCTCGACGGCCGATTGCGAGAAGTCTTACTACCGCACGGGAGTGCCGACGGCAAACATGCTGCGGCAGGGCTCGGGGAAAGCCCGCCGAGGGCCGCTGGTTCAGATCCAACCGCTGTTCGCTTCCATTTAGTCTACTTTCCGGTGCAAAACGGTGCTTTTTGAGGAAGTCGATTCGTGCCCAAGAGGCGGATGTGCCGGCTCTGCACGATCAGGTTCATCTTTTCACTTCACCCTTCCATCTGACAGGCCACTGGGCGCTGTGAGGCACGAACGCCGGAATAATCCCTTTGTTCCGGACAACCAATTGCGGCATTTCAAATCATGGAAAGAAATGATCCGCGCCTGTTTGACAACCGTCCTGGTCGGATCGCGAGCTGCACGGAAATAATCCGTTTTGAGAAAGACGTCTTCGCCTGAATATGGAACCTCCGCCGGGCCAGAAAGTCGGCTCCTGAGAATAAGTGACCGGGCTTCATTACCTTGACACGGTGGAGGTCTGGGGTTCGAGTCCCCACAGCCTGCCATTTCTTTCCATAACGGGAGAGCTCCCGAGGAGGAGACTCGGGGACGCGAACGAATCGCGCCCCGTATGTCTTGGAATCAGAACGCGTAGAACCTATCTCATAAATGGTCCTGGGAAGGGCACGGCTTTCAGCCGTGCCGCCCGCAGCCTATAGAGACGCGGGCTTTAGCCCCTGAGGGTCCTGGCAGTTTACTGCTTCGGTTCATTATGCGATGGCCTCTAGTGTCGTGTCCCGAAAATTCGCGATATAAATATAGGCTGCCATCTTGAGCGAAGCGAAAGACCTATGCATTTGCGCGGTCAAGTACATAGGTCCTTCGCTTCGCTCAGGATGACACTCTGGACTTATGCCGCGAACTTGTGGGACGCCTTACTAGTTACCCAGCCAGAAAATATCTACAACGCGTTGCCGCGGATCCAGCAGAATGATACGGCCACTGAGCACCACCCGGGACCAGGCGCGGGGCAGGCGGGGCAGACGCGCTGCGCACACCTCCGGCAGGGGCCGCACACGCTTCTGCAGGCCTGCCGGCAGCGTTCCGTTCCGCTGTAGCTGCCGCTCCAACCCCGGCGGCAAACGGTCCCGCCGGGCCAGTCCCGGAGGCAAGCCGGAACGGTCATCCGTCATGCACTCGCCGATCATCCGGCGCTCGCGCGGAGAAAACTCCGCCGGCCCCCGATCGTCTTCGTCTCTATCGTCGGAGCGTGCGTGCCGGTACTCGCGCGAAGCACGCTCGTCCTCTTCCGCGTAGCGGTCGGGGCTGGGCTGCGGGTACTGTTCCCCTTGCGCCGCCGTTCCCGCCGCCGGATCGCCCGCCACCCAGATCAGGATCGCCTCCGTTTCCACCTCGGCAGGCCTCCTGCCGGTTGCCGCCGCCGCACCTGTGCCCGCGGCTGCGCCCACGCCCGCGCCAATGGCAGCGCCTTTGCCGCCACCCGCAAGGGCGCCGATAATGGCCCCGGCTGCGGCGCCTCCGCCGATCTTGGTCACATTGCTTTTGGCATGGGACTGCCCTTTAATGACGCATGTCTCGGTCGCCACCGCATAAGTGCGTCCCCGCAAGCGGACGGTTCGTAAACTCAAGTCCAGCTCGCCGGGGTTGCTCAACCTCCCGGAACGCTCCACGTTCACGACCTCACCCGCAACGTCCGCCCCCTTGGAGAACAGGGTCCGGCCATTCACGACCACCGGCGCAGCCAGCGTGCCATGAAATCGGTCCCCGACATTCGCGGTTTCGCTGCTGAGCGTCTCGATCATGCGCACTTGCAACTGGGTGCCCGCGGGCATCCGGGTGTACACCTCCCCCGCCCTGACAACCGAGGTGACGGCAAGTAACAGCACAGCCATCGCGAACTGACGCTTGCATGATCGAGCCATGAACACACCTCAATGAAAAATGGTGAAGTCCTTCTACTTTCATGCTAGGCGGGCAATTCGAGCACAGCAAGGACCGGGCGGGAATCGGGAGTCCATGTCCAGGCGTGCCTGAGAAGGCCGCGAAACTCGTATTCCGGCTGTATGACTGCAGTCATCGCGGCCAGATTACTCCTGGGTGCTGCGCGGCAGCGCTGAGCCCCGAATCCCCTAACTCATTCTGCATCTTCGCGTAGCGAGCGTTATACGTATATTAATAGACGTATATAATAGTATGTACATAAGGTTTCACGTGGAACATGATGCCTATTTCGCGCGCGCGAGAGTCTCGCCCCCACTCCCCTGCTAGAATCGAACCATCCACATGGAAGCCGCTCGCATCCGGAATTTCGCCATCATCGCGCACATCGACCATGGGAAATCCACGCTGGCCGACCGTCTGCTGGAGCTCACCGGCTCCCTCGCCATGCGCGAAATGCAAGAGCAGGTTCTGGACTCCATGGACCTGGAGCGCGAGCGCGGCATCACCATCAAGGCGCACGCCGTCCGCATGATGTATCCGGCGCAGGACGGCCAGACCTACCAGCTCAACCTCATCGACACGCCTGGGCACGTGGATTTTTCCTACGAGGTGTCGCGCTCACTCGCAGCGTGTGAAGGTGCGCTGCTGGTGGTGGACGCGTCGCAGGGCGTCGAAGCGCAAACGCTGGCGAACTCGTATCTGGCCATCAATCACGGCCTTGAAATTATTCCCGTCATCAACAAGATTGACCTGCAAAGCGCCGACATCCCGCGCACCAAAGAGATGATCGAGGGTGCGGTAGGGCTCGATGCCTCGGATGCCTTGTTAATCAGCGCAAAAACCGGCCAGGGTGTGCCCGAGGTATTAGAAGCGATCGTGAAGCGCATCCCGCCGCCCAAGGGTGCGCCGGAGCGGCACCTGCAGGCGCTGCTGTTCGATTCCTGGTTCGATCCCTATCGCGGGGTGGTGGTGCTGGCGCGCGTGTTTCAAGGCACGCTGAAGCGGGGCCAGAAGATCCGCTTGTGGACCAATGGCCGCGTGTTCGAAGTGGAAACGCTTGGCGTGCTCACGCCCAAACCGGTGGAGATCGACGAGTTGGTGGCGGGCGAAGTCGGCTTCCTGATGGCCAACATCAAGAACGTGGCCGACACCAAGATCGGCGACACCATTACCGACGATGACCGCCCGTCGATTGAGCCGCTGCCCGGGTTTGAAGAGATCAAGCCGATGGTGTTTGCGGGGCTCTACACCGTGGACGCGCACGAGCACACGAACCTGCGCGAGGCGCTCGAAAAGCTGAAGCTGAATGACTCGTCGTTTTTCTTCGAGCCGGAAAGTTCAGTGGCCCTGGGATTCGGCTTCCGGTGCGGCTTTCTGGGCCTGCTGCACATGGAGATCATTCAGGAGCGCCTGGAGCGCGAGTACAACCTCGACCTGATTACGACCGCGCCCGGCGTACGCTACATAATCCATAAGACGGATGGGGAAGTGATCGAAGTGGATAACCCGTCGCGCTGGCCCGACACGAGCGAGATCGCGAAAGTGGAAGAGCCGGTGATTCTGGCCGTCATTCTGACCAACGAAGAATATGTGGGCGGCATTCTGAAGCTGGTGGAAGAAAAGCGCGGCAAGCAGAAAAGCTTCGAATATGTCAGTTCGTCGCGCGTCATGCTGCAGTACGAGCTGCCGCTGAACGAGATCGTGCTGGATTTCTACGACCGGCTGAAATCGGTGTCGCGCGGGTACGCGTCGCTCGACTATCACCTGGCGGGAGCCTGGGAGTCGCCGATGGCGAAGCTCGACATCATGGTGGCGGGCGAGCCGGTGGACGCGCTCTCGACCATCATCCATCGCGACTTCGCCTACGAACGCGGACGGGCGCTGGCGGCGAAGATGAAGCAGTTGATTCCGCGGCAGATGTTCGAGGTGGCGATCCAGGCGGCAATAGGAGCAAAGATCATCGCGCGCGAAACCGTACCGGCGATGCGCAAGAACGTGCTCGCCAAGTGCTACGGCGGCGACATCACGCGCAAAAGAAAGCTGCTCGAGAAACAGAAGGAAGGCAAGAAGCGGATGAAGCGCATCGGGCGCGTCGACATTCCGCAGGAAGCGTTCCTGGCCGTGCTGAAGGTGGGCGAGGGGACTGGGTAGGACACCGCCATCCCAGGTCTCGAAGAGCCTCGGCCCTGGGCGCAAAACCTGCAGCGGAGATGGAGTGATAGAGATTCTTGTGCGTACGTTCCATTTCCTTTGCCCTGAACCGGAGATCCTCTTGCCACGCGCGCGCCTCAGTGGGAGTCATTGCCGATGCTGAGGAAACGAACCCAAGCACAGCTAAAATGACTGCCCTGATCCCTCCGTTCAGAAGACCAAATCTCATCCTTTCCATCCTTCTAAACCGATCCCAGATGAACACATGCGCTGAGGTTAACGCATCGTTCGCAGCCGCTTATGTCTACCAACCAGTGAGTGCGTTTGCGTTGATCCCGAATCACGGACAATCCGGAACCGACCCTTCAGACGACCCGCTGACGTACAGAGGCCGTCCCTTCCGCACCCTCACTTCGCCCGGGGATGGGTTTGGTCGTAGACGTCCATCATGTGTTTGGCGGAGAGCTGGGTGTAGCGCTGGGTGGTGGCCAGACGCTCGTGGCCCAGCAGTTCCTGGATGGCGCGCAGGTCGGCGCCTTCTTCGAGCATGTGGGTGCCGAACGCGTGGCGCAAAGTGTGCGGATGCACGTCGGGGGAAAGGCCTTTGGCCACGGCGATGCGCTTGACGATGCGTCCGACGCTGCGGGTGGTGAGCCGACCGCCGCGCTGGTTAACGAGCAAGGCGGAGTTGGTTTTCTTCAACGTGCGCAGCAGTTGGTGCCGCCACGGCAAATAGACCGCGAGGGCCGCGCGCACCGATCCTCCGAACGGGACATAGCGCTCTTTCTTCCCCTTGCCGCGAATCAGGACAGCCTGATTGCCGATGCGAATGTCGTCGAGGTTGATGCCGACCAGTTCCGAGTTGCGGATGCCGCAACCGTACAGCAGTTCGAGCAGCAGGCGGTCGCGCTCGGGGAAGGCAGCGACTTCCGGCATTTTGCCGTCGAGCACAAAATTGACTTCTTCGATGGTCGGAACGCGCGGCAGTTTCTTGGGCAGCCGGGGCGTGGACACGAGCTTGGCGGGATTTTGCTCGACCACGCCTTCCTGTGCCAGCCAGCGATAAAGCGATCGAACCGCGGCTAGAGAGCGGGCGACGGAAGTCTTGCTGAGTCCTCTGTCGTAGAGGTGGGAGAGAAAACCGCGGATGGCGATGTGGTCGATCGCCTTCCATTCCCGCGCCCCGATGTAGGCGGCGAAGACATCCAGGTCGCCTGCGTAGGCCTTAATGGTGTGCGCGGAGGAGTTGCGCTCGCGGAGATGGCGCAGGAATTCGTCGGTGGCGCGCTCGACGGTGGTGCGCTGATGTTGTTTCACAGTTTGGCTCCGCAGCAGAACGGCAACTCACCACAGAGGCACAGAGACACAGAGAAGAACAGCACCCCTTGATTGTCATCCCGAGCGGAGCGAGGGATCTGCAGTTCATCGCAATGCAACAAGACTGCAGATCCCTCACTTCGTTCGGGATGACAAAATAAGGAAGGTTCGCGATGACAAAATAAGGAAAGTTCGGGATGACAAGAAAAGCGACGAGTGAGAAGACCGAAGAAATTGCTTTTCTCTGTGCCTCTGTGACTCTGTGGTGAATTCATGCTTTTGCCTTTGCCCTGGGATGATGTTTCGCGTACACGCTCTTCAGACGGTCGAGTGCGACGTGGGTATAAATCTGTGTGGTCGAAATGTCGGCGTGGCCGAGGATGGTCTGCACGGTGCGCAGATCGGCTCCGTTCTCGACCATATGGGTGGCGCAGGAGTGGCGCAGCATGTGCGGGCTGGCGTGACGTCCAGAGGCAAGCGACGCTTTGCCAACCAGTTGCCACACTCGCTGGCGGGTCAGACGGCGGGCGCCGGTCCCGAGAAACAAGAGCGGAGAATTGCGTTTCCGGGCCATGTCTTCCCTGCCGCCCTTCAAGTATTGCTGCAAGGCTTGCTGGGCCGGAACGCCGAGGGGGACTATCCGTTCCTTGTCGCCTTTGCCGCGGACCAGGATGTATCCCATGTCGAGCTTCAAGTCCTCCAGCCGCGCATCGGCAACTTCGGAGACGCGCACGCCGCCGGCATAGAGCAGTTCCAGCATGGCGCGGTCGCGCAGCGCCAGCGCCTGCGAGCGCGCCGTTTCGTTTCGGGGTTGGGTGGCTGCCAGCATGGTTTCCACTTCGTCGCGGCTGAGCGATTTGGGCAGCACTTTCCACTGTTTCGGAGAGTCGATGTTGAGCGTCGGATCTTTCTCGATTTTTCCGTCGAGCAGCAGGTAACGATAGAGGTGGCGGATGGCGGAGAGCTTTCTTGCGACGGAACGGCCGTCGAGCGAATTGGAAAACAATTCCCGAACGAAGTCGCGGACGTCGGCCCGCCGAGCGCCCGTCAGCGCCTGCCGCCGTTTCTCCAGAAAGTCGGCGAACTGGGCCAGGTCGCCGGTGTAGGCCGCGATGGTCAGCTGGGCCGACCCACGTTCCACCCGCAGATAGTCGAAGAAGGCGGAGAGAATCCGGGCGTGGGCGTCGGAAGCCATGGAATCAGTATGGGATGTAGAGTTGAACGCGAAAAGTAGCGAGCAGGATGCGCAAACCTATCTCTTTGGCCATCGGGAATAATCTCTTATGGGTGACTCACTTCCCCGAACACCTCCACTGCATACAGCGCCCCTTCCGGCGTTTCTTCGTGCTTGAAGTACGCAAAGACGTCGCGTCGGGCGGCGAGATGATCCCGGATGCGGGCGACCATCGCTTTGCGTTCTTCGGCGGTGTAGGTGGCTTTGCGATAGCGGTAGTAGGCGTAGTCGGCAGTGACCACGTCGGGAGTGTTGCGCTCTTCGGTTTCGGCTACGCAGAGGGCGATGTTGCGCTCGCGGAGCGTCTCCCACGTAGCGTCGGTGAGCCAGGAGTCGTGACGGAATTCGAAGGCAGCCCGCACGCCACGGGGCAAGCTGCTCAGAAACTCAGCCAGCACCACCGGATCTGCTTTAAAATTGGGCGGAAGCTGGAACAGCAGTGGGCCGAGACGCTTCGCGCGCTGCAGCGCTTCGAGCGTACCTAGAAAACGCTTCAGGAATTCGTCGGCGGACTTGAGGCGCTTGACGTGCGTCAGCACCTGGTGCGCTTTGATGGTGAAGCGGAAATGCTCGGGAGTCTCGGCCATCCAGTTCTGGACGGTCGTTTCTTTCACCAGCTGGCGAAACGTGTAGTTGACCTCGACCGCGTTCAGCTTCGAGGCGTAGAAGCCGAGGAATTTCTTCTGTGCGAGTTTCTCGGGATAGAAGTCGGGCTTCCAGCTTGGGTAGGCCCATCCGGAAGTGCCGACGTAGAGTTGCGCCATAAGAGATTGTGTGGCGCGGACACTCCTGTCCGCGACGTCTCGCGTTGAAACCCCACGGACAGGAGTGTCCGTGCCACACCGAACCGGGATTATACCTTGCCGCGCGGGTGCGCAGCGGCCTTCTTCTTTGGACGGGGCGGACGATCGGCTTGCGCGGCGATGGCGATGCTTTTCTCTGGCTCGCTCGCGGCGAGGCCGGCAAGTTGAGGAAGCTTCTGCTGCAGAGTTAGTACGGGGCCGAACAAGTCACCTATCTTGTCGACGCGAGAGAGAACGTCTTGGCTTTCGAAGACGAGGCGTTGCGGATCTTTCTTCTTGAGCGCGCCCTCAACTTCTTCCCACGTGACCGGCGTGGAAACGGTGGGACGCTCGCGAGCGCGGAGCGAGTAGATCGAAACGGTGGTTTTGTGCCCGTCGTTCTGGCTCCAGTCGACGAAGACTTTGTTGGTTCGCACCGCTTTCTTCATGTCGGAGACGACCAGGCCGGGATGCTCGTGTTCGAGCAGACGCGCCACGGCGTGGGCGAACGGCTTGGTGTGGTCGTACCGGGTTGGTGTGTTGAGCGGGACATACACCTGAAGGCCCTTCGAGCCGGAGGTCTTGGGAAAACTATGCAGGCCGAAGTGGGCGAAGATGTCGCGCACCCAGAGGCCGACCTGCGCGCATTGAATGATGTTGGCGGGAGGCCCGGGGTCGAGATCGAAGACGATCATGGTGGGGGTTTCGATCTCGGCGGCGAGCGCGAGCGAGGGATGCAATTCAATCGAGGCGAGGTTGGCAATCCATACCAGGGTCGCGAGATCGTTGGCAAGAATGTAGTGGATGGTGCGGCGGTTACTGCCGCTCCAGATGGGCGCGGTCTTCACCCAATCCGGCCGGTGCATGGGCGCGTTCTTCTCGAAGAAATATTCCTGGTCCACGCCCCCGGGATAGCGTTTCATAGTGAGCGGCCGTCCGGCGAGATGCGGAACCAGTACAGGTGCGATGCGGACGTAGTAATCGATCACCTGGCCCTTGGTAAAGCCCGCGGCGGGATACAGGACTTTCTCTAGATTGGTCAGGCTCAGCTTGCGGCCGTCGACATCGACGATGGTGGGAGTTGGCATGATTGGTTGCTGGTTGCTTGCTTCTGGTTTCTAGATTGCAGTGAAGCCACTTCTACGGCGGCGTCTAGTATAGTTTCTTCGCGTTCGAATCTCCTTCGCGTGCTCTGCGGTTGACAAAAAGCAGAGACCACCAAGGGCGCGAAGGTACACGAAGGAAAAAGCGTAATAAAGGAGTTTTGATGCCTTCCAGCCGAGCTCTCCGCCAATGGTCGGCTTTGCGGAATCTTCAAATTAGCCCACTGCCGCGCCTTCTCCCTCAGCTGACACCTTCTGGCGCGCGGCCCGTTCTTCGACTTGCTGGTGTTTTGCCACTGTTTTAGGTCCTGCTGGGCAGGGACGAGCGGCTCTCGCTCAACAAGGTCTTGTTATAATCCATATTTCTGGTATTATCGAAATATGGCGGGCGCAACCGCAAAGATTTCGGAGCAAGCCGCCAAATACGCGGACAAGTTCTCTGCGATGGGGAACGAGGCTCGGCTGCGCATCATGCAACTTCTGCTGTCCGCGCACCCGGAGGGTCTGGTGGTCAACGAGATTCAGGACGGTCTCGCCATCCCGAACTCGACTCTTTCGCATCATCTCGACAAACTGAAAAATGAAGAGCTCGTGCTGGTAAAGCGTGAGGGTACCTTCCTGCGCTACACCGCGAACACCGAGGCGCTGCGCGAGATTCTGCAATTTCTCTATGCCGAATGCTGCACCCGCAACCAGGCGGTCAAACCGCAAGAGGTGGTTCAGATCTGCAAATAGGAGAAGCCATCATGCCAGATACCGATATCAAGGAAGTTGTTCGGGAGAAGTACGGAAACGCGGCACTGCAGGTGAAAAGCGGGGGCAAGAGTTGCTGCGGCGGTGTGTCGGCGAGTGGGCTGTCTTGCGGCCCGGTCACTCACAATCTGTACGACACTTCGCAGACCGAAGGACTGCCGGAAGAAGCGATGCTTGCCTCGCTGGGATGCGGGAACCCGACTGCGCTCGCCCAGCTGAGCCCGGGAGAAACGGTGCTCGACCTCGGCTCCGGCGGCGGCATTGACGTGCTGCTCTCGGCCCAGCGTGTCGGGCCCACCGGCAAAGCCTACGGGCTCGACATGACCGATGAAATGCTGTCGCTGGCCAACGAGAACAAGCGCAAGGCGGGCGCGGAGAACATCGAGTTCCTGAAGGGCGAGATCGAAAGTATTCCCCTGCCCGACAACTCGGTGGACGTCATCATCTCGAACTGCGTGATCAACCTCTCGGCCGATAAAGACCGCGTGCTCCGCGAAGCCTTTCGCGTGCTGAAGCCTGGCGGGCGTTTTGCCGTTTCGGATGTGGTCACGCGCGGCGAGATCGCTGCGGAAGTCCGGAAGAGCGTGCTGTTGTGGGTGGGATGCATCGCGGGCGCGCTGGACGAAAACGAATATCGCGCCAAGCTGGTCACTGCGGGTTTTGAACAGGTCGAGATCGAGCCTACGAGGATCTACAAGGTTGACGATGCGCGCGAATTTCTGTCCTCCGCGGGGATTAATGTTGATGCCATCGCCTCCCACGTGGATGAGAAGTTCATGAGCGCCTTCGTGCGAGCAGTGAAACCGGGACCGGCCCAGGCGGCAAGCCGCCCTCCGACTTGCTGCAATTGACGATCATTGTTCTCAACTCCGTTCTCAAACTCGGATGGGGCATGTATGGCTAGTCACTACAACGTTCTGTTCTTGTGCACAGGAAATTCAGCACGCTCGATCCTGGCGGAAGCCATCCTCAATCACAAGGGGAAGCGCGTGTTCACCGCTTACAGCGCGGGGAGCCGCCCGGCACGAGCGGTAAGGCCGGAAACATTCAGGCAGCTTGAGCTTGCGCGCATCGCAACCGAGGGTTTGCGGAGCAAAAGCTGGGATGAATTTGCTCAAGCCGAAGCCCCCGAAATGGATTTCGTATTCACGGTTTGTGACAATGCCGCCCGAGAAGTGTGTCCGGTTTGGCCCGGCCAGCCGATGACCACGCACTGGGGGGTAGCCGATCCAGCCGCAGTGCAAGGAAGCGCCGCCGAAGTGGAGCACGCCTTCCGGGAGGCATTCGTCGTACTCGACCGGCGGATCAGCCTGTTTCTTTGTCTTCCGCTTGCGAGCCTCGACCGGTTGGCGATTAAGAAAAAAGTGGATGACATTGGGCGGCAATAACACAATGAACGGGAGTCGCCGTCTCAGCTTTCTGGATCGCTATCTCACCGCCTGGATTTTTGCGGCGATGGTGGCTGGGGTTGCCCTGGGATGGCTCGTTCCCGGCGTCGTACCGTTTCTGAATCGCATCAGCGTCGGTACCACTTCGATTCCGATCGCGGTGGGGCTGATCGTGATGATGTACCCGCCCTTCGCCAAGGTGCGCTATGAAGAACTGCGCGAGGTGTTCCGCAATCGGCGCGTGCTCGGCCTGTCGCTCGTGCAGAACTGGATTGTCGGGCCGATCCTTATGTTCGTTCTCGCGGTAGTGTTCCTGCGCGGATACCCGGAGTACATGGCGGGACTGATCATGATTGGCCTGGCGCGCTGCATCGCCATGGTGATCGTCTGGAATGAACTGGCCAAGGGCGATACCGAGTATGCGGCCGGGCTAGTTGCGTTCAATTCACTTTTCCAGGTGCTCTTTTACTCGATCTACGCCTGGATTTTCATCACGGTTCTGCCTGCGAAACTCGGCTTGCAGAGCGCGATTGTCCGCGTGACGATGGCGGAGATTGCGAAGAGCGTATTCATTTATCTCGGCATACCGTTTCTGGCTGGATTGCTGACTCGCGCGGCCCTGGTCCGAAGCAAGGGACGCGAATGGTATGAGCGCAATTTCGTTCCGCGCGTGAGTCCGCTGACGCTGATTGCCCTGTTGTTCACGATCGTGGTGATGTTCTCGCTGAAGGGTGAGTACATTGTCCGCCTGCCGTTCGATGTGCTCCGGATCGCGGCGCCCCTGCTGCTCTACTTCGTCGCCATGTTCCTCGTGTCGTTCTACATGGGCAAGAAGCTGGGAGCGGACTACTCGAAAACCACCACGCTTTCGTTCACCGCGGCCTCGAACAACTTTGAGCTGGCGATTGCGGTGGCGATCTCGGTGTTTGGCATCAACTCAGGGGCGGCGTTTGCCGCGGTCATCGGGCCGCTGGTGGAAGTGCCGGTGATGTTTGCGCTAGTCAATGTGGCGTTCTACTTCCAGCGTCGCTACTTTCTGAATCCGGCCGGAGCGGGTGTTGAGGCGGCCTGAGCACCGCACCCGAAGGCACAGAAGGCGAGACTGCGCCGGAACTACGAGCGGGATGCCAAAGCGGGCGTCTGCGTGCGGCGCCAACAAGCGCCCGCGACGGCCAGCACGAGACGTTTGCCACGCTGTTGCCGGTGGCGCAAGCAGCAAAGACTCGGACTTCTTGTTCCGACGCTCAAGCTGCATGGCAAGCAGGCCGGCTCGTCAGTATGATCGTACAGGACTACATCAGACTTGGAGCCACGGCCGCTGGAGTGATCCCGAAAGATTGCCCGAGGTTCGGGTTAAACAACCTGCGGCACCGAACAACGGACACGACCCGGTGGTTGTACAACGCATGCTTCGCCAGTCGCGTGTGGACATGACGATGCACTACGTGCACAACCGCCGCAAGCCAAGGAACGCCCAAGCCCAATTCATTAAGCGTTTCCTGCCGAACGGTGGTGCGGTAGCCGATGGGGAAGAGCCGGGTAACGATGAGCGGGTGCGAGTGCGGTGCAGTGAATTGTCAGCAAATGCGCAAGTGCTGTAAAATGAGAGAACGAGCGGGAGTAACTCAGCGGTAGAGTGCGACCTTGCCAAGGTCGAAGTCGCGGGTTCAAATCCCGTCTCCCGCTCCAGATTTGATCCGAGCCCCGCGTCTGCGAGCCTTTTCGCTTTAGCGTGCGGTGGGGCGCGGTAGCCAAGTGGTAAGGCAGAGGTCTGCAAAACCTCTATTCGTCGGTTCGATTCCGACCCGCGCCTCCAATCCCTCTTTCTTTCGTACGGCAGGACCGCGGAGCTTCGCTCCGCTGGACAGCCGAGGGCGGCTGTCCCTACGCGGGATATGGAGGGACGGGCGGGAACGCCCGTCGCTCCATCGCGGGCAGGAGTGCCCGCGCCGCCCTTTCTACAAGCGGGTGCACACCGCCTTCGTCTGGTTGTAGAGCTCCAGTACGTCTTTGCCCATCTCACGCCCCCAGCCTGATTGCTTGTAGCCGCCAAAGGGCAGCGCGGCGTCGAAGATGTTGTAGCAGTTGATCCACACCGTTCCGGCGCGCAGGGCTGCCGCCAGCCGGTGCGCCTTCGAGATGTCTTTCGTCCAAATGCCTGCCGCCAGCCCGTACACGGTGTCGTTGGCGCGAGGCATCAGTTCTTCCACATCGTCGAACGGAAGCGCCGCCACTACTGGCCCAAAGATTTCCTCCTGCACTACCTTCATGCTTTCTTTTGTGTTTACCAGCACCGTGGGCTCGACAAAGTACCCTTTATCGCCGATCTTCTTCCCGCCCGAGACCGCTTTGGCGCCTTCCGCCATGCCGATCTCCAGGTAGTTGCAGACGCGCTGCAATTGCTCTTCGGAAACCAGCGGACCCATCGACGTGTCCGGCTCCAGGCCAGAACCCACCTTGATTTTCTTGGCCTTCGCCGCCACTCCCTCCACCACCTCGTCAAACACCGGGCGCTCGACGTACAGCCGCGATCCCGCACAGCAGCACTGGCCGTGATTGAAGAAGATGGCGCTGGCCGAGCCGGCAATCGCCGTGTCCAAATCGGAATCCTTGAACACGACGTTGGGAGACTTGCCGCCCAGTTCCAGCGAAACCTTCTTCAGATTCCCGGTCGCCGCATGCACAATCAGCTTGCCGACTTCCGTGGACCCGGTGAATGCGACCTTGTCTACCTGCTCGTGTGCGGCCAGTGCCGCGCCCGCCGTCTCGCCATAGCCGGGCACGATGTTGACCACGCCATCGGGGAACCCGGCTTCGACAATCAACTCGCCCAATCGGAGCGCGGAAAGCGGGGTCTGCTCCGCCGGTTTCAGCACGACCGTGCATCCCGACGCCAGCGCCGGCGCCAGCTTCCAGACCGCCATCAGCAGCGGAAAATTCCACGGAATAATCTGGCCCACCACGCCCACCGGCTCGCGCAGCGTGTATGCGAAGTACTGCGCGCCCGGCGTGTACGGCACCGAAATCGGAATTGTCGTGCCTTCCAACTTGGTGGCCCAGCCCGCCATGTAGCGGAACATGTCCGACGCCAGGGGCACGTCAGCCGCGCGCGCGATCGCCAGGGGCTTGCCGTTGTCGAGGGTCTCCAGAGTGGCGAATTCTTCTAGATGCTCGTCCAGCAGGTCCGCCAGTTTCCAGATCAGCTTCCCGCGCTCGGAAGACGTCATGCGCGACCACGGACCGCTGTCAAAAGCTTTTCGCGCCGCCTTTACGGCAGCGTCAATATCCGCCCGGTCGCCTTCGGCAACCTGCGCCAGCACCTCACCGGTAGCCGGATTGTAAGTAGGAAAAGTCTTGCCCGAGGCGGCGTTCACCCACTTGCCGTTAATCAACATCTTGCGCGGCTTGTCGATGAAGTCTGCGACGCGCGAATCAATTTGGATTGGGGAAATTGCGATGCCCATGGTTCCTCCTTCTTAATCTGAAGTTTCGAGAAAAGTCCCACGCGGTGGTATCAATTATGGAAATGGTAGTCCTGGTGAGCGCGGATGGCAACCGCCACCCCACTGAGGGGCGAGACGCCCTCAGGACAGCTGGCAAGACGCCGGCGCTACCTGTCCATCTCACCGGAGGTAAATCCAAGACCCTACCACCGTTGCCAGCAGCGGTTTAGCGGAATCGGAACTTGCTGCACGATCGCAGGCTGGCGTGCGCCAGGCGGCAAGATGCCAGCGCTGCGTTTCAACTCGGCTCCTCCCGCGGGTGAGATCCGCAGGAGCGGCGAATGACCAGCTTGCAGTCCAGCAGAATGTCGCGAGCCGGCAACTCGGGGTTGGCAATTCTCTCCAGCATCGTCGAGATGGCTACCTCGCCAATCTCACGGCCGGGCTGATGCAAGGTGGTCAGCGGCACCCCCAGAAGTCCCGCATACTTTACGTCATCGATGCCCACCATACGAATCTGTTTGGGAACCGCAATGCCGAGCGTCTGCAGGGTCTGCATCAGGTAAGCGGCGGTTATATCGTTGGCGCAAACCATTCCGTCCGGAGAAACCTTCGACACCGCGGCACGAATCGACGCGGCGTCCTCTGGATCGCCGAGGTGAACCTGGCCGGTGCTCGCAGTCGATTCAAGAACGCCGAGCGCGTCGCGGAATCCCTGGATGCGCGCGTCGACCGTCGGCGCGGAATTCGGTCTGGCTACAAACATCAGACTGCGGCAGCCATGTCGCAGGAGGTGCTCGGTCACCAGGAACCCGGCGCGCCGGTTATCAATGCCCACCAGATCAAACGCACTGCGGCGTGGATAGCGGTAGATACATCGGTCGAGGAGCACAACCGGCATGCCGGCTTTGCTCAACCTCTCGACCACCCATTGGTTGACGTCATCCTTGCCCGGGGTCAGTTCCAAGGGAGCGAAGAAAATTCCCGACACTTCGCGCGCAATATAGTATTCGCAAAGCTCGCGGGTCTGTTTTTCCTTGTCTTCCGTATTCTGGGTCGTGTCTCCCCACATGAGGGAGTTGCTGCCCGCACGCCCCGCGCGCGCCATCCCCTGGCAGATCGGCTCGAAAATTTCCGTCTCGCCCAAGCCTGGAATGAGCAGTCCAAACACGTGGCTGGCCGGGCTTTTAATCAGTCGGACATACGTGCCGGAACCTGCTCGCCGCTCGATCAGGTTCTGATGCTGCAGCTCCTTCAGTGCGCGCTGCACCGTCAAACGGGAGGTCGAGAATCGCTCGACAAGGTCCGCTTCACTGGGGAGTTTCTGGCCTGGTTGGTATTCACTGGTCGCGATCGCTCGGTGGAGAAACGCAACGATCTGCTGGTACTTCGGCTTGTGATCTTCGCTCAAGATTTCTCCCGGGAAGGTGAGCTTGGCGACGTGGCAGCGGAACCTGATAGTACAGCTTTTCCGGCGCTTTTGCCACTGGCAAGATTCACTAAGAAAATCGATTTTGCGCCAAACCGTCCTGCTGTCCCGCCGACTTGACTGGACAGTCTGCCTTCCCAAACCTTCAGCCTGGGTATATCTTTCTCCGGATGCGTTCATGGCGGCTGCGCTCGGGGCTGGCTTGAATCGCTGCGCCGGGACACGAGGCCCGGTTCCAGAATGAACATCAACGGATACCTTCTGAAGAGCACGGTGGTGGCGGCACTGGGCGGGTTGCTGTTTGGCTTTGACACCGCTGTCATCGCTGGGACGACGCGTTCCCTGGCGGTTGTGTACCAGCTGTCGCCCGGTTATTTGGGCTTCACGGTTGCGAGTGCGCTCTGGGGAACCATCTTCGGTGCGATGTTTGCCGGTATCCCCGGTGACCGCTACGGACGTCGTGACAGCTTACGCATGATGGCAGTCCTCTATTTCGTTTCTGCCCTAGGCTGTGCATTCGCCTGGAACTGGCATGCCCTGGTCTTTTTCCGATTCCTGGGTGGGCTTGGAATTGGCGGGTCCTCGGTTCTCGGCCCCATGTACATCGCCGAGATCGCTCCCGCCAGCTGGCGCGGACGCATGGTTGGCTTCTTCCAGTTCAATGTGGTCGCCGGCATTCTGCTCGCGTATTTTTCGAATTACCTGGTGGGACTTCAGCGATTCGGCATCGACACGGAATGGCGCTGGAAGCTTGGCGTCTCAGCCCTTCCGGCCGGGTTGTTTTTCCTGATGCTGTTCGCGATTCCGCGCAGCCCGCGGTGGCTGGTGAAAAACCGGCGAGTCGCGGAAGCCCGCGATGTGTTGCGTTTGACGGGCGAGCAGAACTACGAAGAAGAATTGCGCGACATCGTGGAGTCAATCGACGCCGAACACGGACTGGGCGACGAATCCCTGTTCCAGCACAAGTACCGTCTGCCGATTTTTCTTGCGGTCACCATCGGCATGTTCAATCAGCTCGCCGGAATCAACGCGATCCTTTACTACCTCAACGACATTTTCGGGTACGCGGGCTACAGCAAAGTTTCTGGTGATCTGCAGGCCGTGGCGGTCGGTGTTACGAACTTGATCTTCACCATGCTGGCCATGTCGATCATCGACAAAGTTGGCCGCAAGCAACTGCTTCTGACCGGCGCGGTGGGAACTGCCCTGTGTCTGGCCGGAGTTGCCGCCGTGTTTGCCACGAACCAGAGACATGACCTTCTGATCTGGCTGCTGATCGCCTACATCGCTTTCTTCGCCTTCTCGCAGGGCGCCGTGATTTGGGTTTACATCAGCGAAGTATTTCCCAACCGCGTGCGCGCAAAAGGGCAGAGTCTGGGCAGCTTCACGCACTGGTTCATGAACGCGCTGATCTCCGGGGTGTTTCCCGCACTCGCCGCCAGGTCGAAGTCGATCCCTTTCGTCTTCTTTGCGGCGATGATGGTCTTCCAATTCTTCGTTGTGCTGCTGATTTATCCCGAAACCAAGGGGGTATCGCTCGAGGAAATGCAGAAGAAGCTGACGGCGGGGTAACCTTTTGCTTGCCGCCGGGGGCGAGGGCGAGGCGCGCCCTCGCGACAGCCGGCAGGGTGCCGGCGCTACAACTGCTATTCAGCAGCGACAGCCACTTTCTGCTTACTTCGTGACTTCTGCGATGAACACCCCAAAAGGCTCGAGCGTCACTTCGTTGCCCTTCGCGCTTGCCTGAGGCGTCGCCACCAGAGCCTTCAGGTTCGCCGACGAAAATCCCTTGTCCGCGAGCTTAAACGTCACCTTCTGGGGCGAGGCCGACATGTTCAGCGCCACCAACACGGCCTTCCCCTGGTAGCTGCGGAGATACGACATGACGTTGGCGTCATCTTCGTTCAATGCGGTGTAACTGCCTTCCAGCAGCGTTTTATTGGTGTGCCGCAGCGCCAAGACCTTCTTATACATACTTAAGACCGAGTTGGGGTCTTTCGATTCGGTCGCAACATTGCGGGTCTTGTAACTGGGCGGCAGCGGGAGCCAGGGATCTTTCGTGCTGAATCCCGCGTTCGCCTCGGTATTCCACTGCATGGGTGTGCGCTCGCCATCGCGTCCGATTTCCTTCGGCCACCCGGTGCGGCCAATCGGATCCTTCACGTCTTCTTTGCGCTTCGGATCGTTATTCTCCATACCAAGTTCTTCGCCGTAATACATGATTGGCGAACCACGGAGCGTCAGGTAAAAGGCGCCCATCATCTTCGCAATCGCGTCGTTATTCTTCCCGTCTCCGTAGCGATTGTAGGAACGGACACGATCGTGATTGCCGATCACAAATACCGGCCATCCCCCAACCGCATCGACCAGCGCAATCTGGCGGCGGAATTCCGGCGGTGAGAGTTTGTCGACGCCGGTGAACATGAAGTCCATGGGCATCTGCAACTCGTCGTTACCGTGCGGTCCGTAATACCGCTTCAATTCGTCAATGTCCTTGGTCCCGGTTTCGCCAATCAGCACGGCGTTTGACTCATCCGCCACCTTGCGCAGCTTTTGCAGCACGTCATGAACTTCGGGGAGCTTGGTGTTGTACTCGTCTTCCTCGTTGGGATCGCCCTGCTTGTTGATGCCCGGAAGCGCCGGATTGTCCTTGAGATTCGGATCCTCAAACAGCGTGTCGACCGCATCTAACCTGAAGCCGGCAACGCCGCGTTTGTACCACCAGCGCGTGGTGTCGAGCATGGCTTTCTCGACCGCGGGATTGCGCCAGTTGAGGTCGGGTTGGCCGGCATAGAAGAAGTGGTAGTAGTACTGATTCGTGGTGGGATCAAACTGCCAGGCCGAACCTCCAAAAAGCGAGATCCAATTATTCGGCGGCTGGCCCGGCCCCTTGCCGTCGCGCCAGATAAACCAGTTGCGATGCGCGGCCGTCTTTGAGGACTTGGAGTCGAGAAACCACGCGTGCTGGTCCGAGCTGTGGTTCACGACAAAATCAAGAATGATGCTGACTTTGTGTTTCTTCCCTTCGGCAACCATGCGATCGAAATCGGCCAGCGTCCCGTACATCGGATCGATGTTCTCGTAATCGGACACGTCGTAGCCGAAGTCCACCTGCGGCGACGGAAAGCACGGGCTGATCCAGATGGCGTCGACGCCCAAGTCGTGCAGGTAGCTCA
>WNGE01003182.1_pt1 | contig 38976 bp, 26 predicted proteins | sample 5400651 | NCBI WGS metagenome assembly WNGE01 (sample SAMN13153370, study PRJNA577476) | soil metagenome | isolation source: 60 cm soil or saprolite under grassland replicate 2 | place: USA:California | collected 2016-06-15 | reverse complement strand
TGAACCGCTCTTGATGCTGTCTGAATTCTACTGACTCACTGTGCCCAGAACAATGCCACCTTCGTGCTGTGTGTAACCGATTCCACTGTCACCGTGATTGCCACCGTGGAGACCTAATCAGGGCACTTTCACCGACTGGCCGTATCCCATAATCGATGGGATTTGCGTATCCCATGATTTCGTAACTCACTGGTTTCACAGGTGCGTCACCGGTCGTCATCAATCACGAAAGTGCTTGAAAAGACTGGGAAGCGTCGCCCTTCGTAATCGGCAGGTCAGCGGTTCAAGTCCGCTCGTCGGCTCCATCATTTCAATCACTTGCATTTCCTCTCACTGCACGCACAACTCACTGTGACGTGAATTGTGACGTAGATTGCGCTGATCGATGACTTCCCGCAGCGAGTCGAGCGCCGGATGCTGATGCGAAATGCGGTGCGGATGGCGCTGTGGCCATCACCTGCATGATCATCGCCAGGTTGCCGGTTGCTTCATAGGCTGCCGTACCAAAGGTATGACTGGCACAATAAAGAACCAGCGCGTCGGGCAGTCCAGCACTCCGTCGTGCCGGGCTGGGCCCTGCTTGCCCGATGCCCTGTCGACCAGTCCACCATGAAAGAACAAAGAAAAAGGCGATTCGGATCGTCGCTTGATTGTGTTCGAAACTGCGAGGAAGGCAGCACGATCGGGGCATGTCATACCGTCATACTGCCGTCGCGGAGGTACAGCGTTAAGCGTCGGCCGGACTGAACTCGGGCTGCGAACGACTCAAGGTTGAGACCAGGATCAAATCCTCAGAGGGAACGAGAACTCGTTAGTCTAACGCAGGCCGCTGAACACGGAATAAAGTCTATTCTGTTACGAATTCAGAACAGACTCGGATTTTCTGATTTGACACTCGGCTCACGGCATATCGTGATCGAACCGCATATTCGTTTGCTCAGTCCAGCAATGGGATTCGATTGGGCATAACACGATGTCACGACACGAGAGAGCGATGTTCCGGAATCGGATCAAAGTCGGTTGCATGCCGGCGAAGTCATGGTATAGTCCATGCCCGTATCTCTAAGCTGGTGGAATGGCTGAAGGATTTTCGCGTTGAAAGCATTGGCAGGTCTGGCTCTTGTCTCCATCAGGACTTACTTGCTGTTCGGACACGAGAAGCGCGGAGCAGTCCATATAGACATTGCAATACCAGAAGAGAAGAGGTAGTTCGCTGAAGTCGGTATTACCGAGGAGGGCTCAGTGTCTGGATTTCCCGTGCTGGACGTTGTTATAGGCTTGGCGTTTTTGTACTTATTGTTCGCATTGTCTTGCACGACCCTCAACGAAGTAATCGCTGGGATTTTTGACAAACGTGCACGAATGTTGCGCGATGGTATCGAGCACCTGGTAGGCGACAAGACGCTCGCGGATGCGGTCTATCAACATCCCTCGATTGTTTCTTTGGCGAAGCCAAGTAAAACACCAGGATCGAAGGCGCCGTCTTACATTCCCAAAGAACGGTTTGCTGCCGCACTGACAGACCACCTGACGGGTGCGAAGCCGGTTACGGACACGGCTGCCCTGGAGACTGGAATCCAAAGCCAAGCCAAGGTTCCATGTCAGCAACTGCAGGTACTTTACCAGCTCTCGAACGGGAATCTTGACGAGTTTCAGAAGCGCGTTGGTGAATGGTACGAAGAAACGATGGATCGCGTCAGTGGGTGGTACAAACGCTCAGTCCAACGCCAGACCTATGTAATGGCAGCCCTCTTGGTGGTGTTATTGAACCTGGACTCGATCGCACTCTTCAATCGTCTGTGGTCCGACTCGGCGTTTCGCACAGCGGTCGTTGAACAAGCCAAATCGCGCATCGAAGCAACAGGCACGGCTGAGGTTCCGGTGATGGAGTACACGGAAGGCGATAAACCTGATGCCGGCGCGCCCGTGCAAACTGGAACCGCATCATTGACCGATTCGGAGCAACAACTACTCACGTCACTCGGTGGTTGGAAGCAGGACAAAGAACGTCTTGTTGCCGCACAGGTATTGAAGGGGCCTGGGTGGCGGGTATGGTTGGCATGGCTGGGGCAGGCAGTGGGCGATCATTTTATCGGATGGCTGATAACCATCCTTGCTATTTCTTTGGGAGCGCCTTTCTGGTTCGACGTGCTGAACAAGTTCATGAACCTACGCAACGCGGGACGCGCGACGGATGAAGCGCGTTCTAAGGCATAAAAAACGGAGTTGGCCATGCGCCGAATCTTCATTTACAGCTTGTTATTTATGACTGCCATTCCTGTGTGTGCGCAGAGCAAGGGCAGCACAATTGTTCTGAAGACTTCGTGGGCGAACAAGTATCGCAACGAACTCTCGATCGACGCGACTCTGAACGTGCTTAAACTTAATGCAGGGCAGGAGGAGGATGGGGACGTTCATGGCGGCAGCCGAACAAATTCTGTCGGTTTGCCGATGGTAGCCGAGATCCTCAACGGTCGCGCATCTCCGCAGGGGCTAGGCCGATCTGCGCTCGATCCCGCCTCAAGCGCAGAGAAAAGCGTGTACGGGGCATGGCGACTCTGGTTTGAGCACCCTCCGGCCGGAGGAACTCAATGCCAAACCTTCAACGGCAGTGTGCCCGCTGTTTGTGAACACCAGGCACTTACAGGTGCCGATTCTAACCCCTCTCACTCATTTGAGATTCATCCGGTTTTCGACGTCGGTGGGGTGAGTGTGGCGCGTTCATCTATGGTTCTCACGGCGGCGAATAACTCGGTCAAGAAGACCGATCAAGCGTTTCGAGAGTTCCAGGGCAAAAATAAGATCCTGCACGTGGTTCGAAGCGCCAGCGCGTTAACCCTGACATCGATAGTTGTGCACGACAATTACGTAGAGATGAATATCCGTGTCACGCATGCAACAGTACCGACGCACCGGCAAACCAACGGGCAGGCGGACGGGGGATTCGTCGTCGGTGACGTCATGTCGAGTGAGGACCCAGAACAGGTACTGAAGAAGGACGTAAGATTCTTTTACTACAACGACAGCGAGCCAGGCGACGCCCTCAAAACTGCAAAACCAGGTAGCACATCACGGCTGCTCGGAATGCCACGTCTCAACCTTGACGCAATCTTGACCTCGAGCGCAGGCAAGTCATCGGTGGTGATGCCGGTTCCTTTCGAGTTCGTGATCGTTGCGAAGCTCAAAGACGACGAGTGACTCTTCCCGAGCCTGCCGACTGTAATGCTTGGAAACGGCAATGGAGCAATCGCGGAGACTTTGAGGTCCGTTACGCCCGTTAGCCAACGTGCAATTCTCAAAGGTTTACATATCGAGGAACCTCCGTGCTTGTATCGCAGTCAGGCGTTCGGATGCCAAAGGTTTTGCTGTTAGTATCCGTCGCTCTCGCCTCGATCAGTTCCGCCGCCCAGACATCGATAGAAGGGAGTGTGCGAGACAGAGCAGGCAAATCGGTTCCCGATGCCAGGGTCACACTACAACCGGAGGAAGGCAAAACCGTGCGGGCAATCACGGATTCTGCCGGCAGCTTCCATTTCAGCGCTTTGAACGCCGGCAGGTACACGCTTCAGGCCCAAGCAGATGGTTTCTACGTATCAATTTTCGATTTCGTGCTCCGGCCGCGGCAGCCTCTTTCATTCACGATCGAGTTGCAACCGAAGGAATCTGCGAAGCAAACGGTCGAAGTCAGCGCTCATTCTTTACTGGTTGATCCTCAGAAAACCGGCAGCTCCTATACCTTCACCCAGCAAGATTTAGAAAAGCTTCCCGACCCGCTGACGGACTCCACAGACGATCTGGTCAATAACCTAATGCCGGGCGCGAGCGACAGTCACGACAATTTTCTTGCCGTGCGCGGCACGGAGTTTTCTCTGCACGAATTCATCAACGGTGTATCTTTCTTGGACAACACCCAGCCGCAGTTCAGTCCTGGAATCAGCCCACAGATTTTCGAAACCGTCGACTTGATGACCGGGGGCTTCACGCCCGAATACGGGAATCGTTTCGGAGGAGTACTTGACATAGTTACGCGCTCGGGCGCGGACGTCGCTGGTCACGGAGACGTGAACTTCAGGGGAGCGACCGTCGACACGTACGATCTCAATGCGGATTACGGGGGACAATACCGCGGCGTTGGTTATTATTTCTTTGTGGACGGATTCACGTCTGGCCGGTTCCTTGATCCTCCGGAGCCGCATCAGTTGTATGATTTCGGCCAAGGGTCGCGCGCGACGGCTCAGTTCGATTGGCATCCGAGTTCACAGGATGCATTCAAGCTGCTGTTGATGGGAGGCGGCGACAATTTTCAGCAACCGAATATCTCGGACGATCAGGCTGTGGGCCGGGATGCTCAACGTCGCCTGCGGCAACAAACGGCGATTCTCAATTGGCTGCACACATTTTCGGCACGCACACTGATTTCGACCTCGTTATATGAGCGGACAAGTTTGGATCGAGTGGCGCCCACGACCGACCCGATCACGCCTTTTTCTGAGGCGTCGCGGTCGCCGCTCACTTTGGGCATCAAGACCGATCTCTCACATTTCTGGAGTGGGCATTTTCTTAAGGCTGGAGTGGATCTCGTCCGCTTGCGGGAGAACGAAAACTTCTTCTCTGATAGCCGCGGCGATCCTGATGTCTTTCCGGCTTTCACCGGCGGATTGCATGGCGGGCAGGCAAGCGCCTATCTCCAAGACCACTTCTCGCCAGTTCGCAATCTGACTCTCGATCTGGGCCTGCGCTACGACTATTTCGACCTAGGTGACACTGGCGTTCAGACCAGCCCACGCGTGGGCCTGGCATATCATTTCAACAAGACAAATTCGGTGCTACATGCGGCGTATAGCCGCTATTTTTCTCCGCCACCGATCGAATATTCACTACTTGCCAGCTTTATCGGACACAATGCTGTGGACCCGAGTCAGCGTGTTGGCGACGTGCGAGCTTATACGCAGAACTATTTTGAAGCAGGATGGGCGAAGGAACTGCGCCCGCGCGTGAGTCTGGAGCTGAATGCTTATTTGCACACCGGCCACAACAGTTTCGAAAATCACGAAATCTCAATCAGCCGCATCTTTGTTCCCATCAACTTTCACACTACTCGCTCGGAAGGCGCTGAACTGGTACTAGATGTGCGGCAACTCGAGCGCATCGGAATTAGCGGGCGCTTCCAATACGCCTTGCAGAAAACCTATTTTTATGGGCCGATCACGGGAGGGTTCGCTGGAGACGAGCCGCTAACTGCTGGCGAGCGAATTATTCCAGCCTTTGACCAGACCCACACCGGCACAACGCAAGTGTTCTATCACAGTCGCTGGCGCGGATTTTGGACGGGCAGCGCGCTTCGCTATGGAAGCGGCACCATCATTGAGGGTGGCAATCGGCTGCCCCAGCATTTCACCGCCGATCTTGCGTCTGGCATGACATTGTGGAACCCGGAGCCAATGCGACTGGATGTTGAATTTGACGTCACCAATGTGTCGGATAATGTCTACCAGATCGCAAAAGAGAGCGAGGGAATTCCGATTCAGTATGCCCCGTCACGGACAGTAGGCGGCAGCCTGAAATTTCACTTTTAGGCGAATCATCCGCTAGCTTTGCTACTTGTCGCAGAGTCGGCGGCGATCTAATGTCGTGGTCGAGTAGTAGAGTCCGCTTGGGCACCTCATCTCGCAAGACCCCATCGGATTCCTCGGTGGCACTGTCCGCCAGCGATCAGCCACCTGCCAGATGTGCCCGAAAGACGGGCCGCGCTTCCATAATCATGTAAGAGAAGGGTTGCCGACCATGCGCTCTGAAATTTGCTATCACTGCGCCGGCGTGCCGCGATCCCGAAACCGCGATCGTTCCACCTACTTAAAGCGGATGAGTGATAGGCTTTTTTGTACGACGGCTGGAAAAGAGTGTGGCGTTAAAAAGCGAAAGAAAACCCGTGCCTGAATTTGCCGCTCAATCCCTATTTGAGTCTTCGACCGTTACCATCCGAGACGTGTACTGCCAGGGCAGCTGTCGGCACCAGAGTGCGGAAGAGTGCGCGACCTCCACAGAGGTAGTGTTTCCATATCGCGGTGTCTATGTGCGCCATCTTGGGCATGATCAGGCTGTCGCCGAGGCGAACCAGGTACTGTTTTTCAACGCCAGCGAAGGCTACCGCGTGAGCCACCCTGTGCCGGGTGGCGATGCCAGTCTGTCGCTGGCCATCAGTGAACCGCAGTTGCGTGAACTGGCGCCACCTACTTTTTTGCGCGACGGTGCGACGCTCGCATTTCGGCGGCAGCGTCTGCGGATTGACGCGCGAGCTCAAGCGCTCGTGGCGCTGCTAAGGCACGGCCTGCGCCAGAATATCGCAGAACCTTTGGAAGCAGAGGGCTTGGCCTTAACCCTAGTGCAGCGGGCGCTGGGACCGCGTACTACGCACATAGCGGGCGCGAGTGTCGGACGGCAGCGCCTGGTGGATCGGGTCAAGCTGGTGTTGGCGAGCGATCTGGCACGACGATGGACGTTGGCCGAGATCGCCGCTGAAGTGCGCGGCTCGCCGGTTTATCTCACTCAGGTCTTTCAACAAGTGGAAGGCCTGCCCTTGTATCGCTATCAGTTGCGACTACGTCTTGCGCGAGCACTGGATCTCCTCGCGCAATATGACGACCTAACCGCTCTGAGCCTGGACCTCGGCTTCTCAAGCCACAGCCATTTCAGCGCTGCCTTCCGTGAGGTTTACGGCCGCACGCCCTCGGACTTCAGGCGGTCGGCGTTGCATCGTTAGACCTCTTTCAAGCAAATCGCTAAAGATTCTGACAGCGGCCCTCTCTTCTTACATGGCCTACTGATCTCACCCAGACTTCGGGTATTGGAGAGCAATGTCATGGTTGAAAACACTTGTGCGGCTTGCGACTGCAAGCTGGATGCGAATCCTATCAAGGTCAAAATCGGGGGCAAGACGGTTGAAGTCTGCTGCGAGGAGTGCGCCCAGAAGCTGAACGAAGCGCATGTTTCCGCGACAGCGACGAGGAGGGGCTGAGCCATGGGTCGAAACGAGTCATCAGCGACGCGGCATAGTGTGCAGACTGCGTCGGGCCGAATCAGCTACTTAGAACAGGGCACAGGATCGGTTGCATTGTTCGTGCATGGCGTACTGCTGAATGCATATCTGTGGCGTAATCAGCTGGCGGATCTATCCGATATTCGGCGTTGTATAGCCGCGGACTTGCTTGCGCATGGCGACACCGAAATCGCACCGGATCAGGACGTATCGATAACGGCCAACGCGAACATGCTCAAGGAATTTATCGATGCTTTAGACATCGAGCAGGCGGATCTGGTGGGCAACGACAGCGGTGGTGGTATTGCACAGATCTTCGCCGCTTTGTATCCAGAGCGAGTCCGCAGCCTGACGCTCACCGACTGCGACACTCACGACAATTGGCCGCCCGAAGCCTTCAAGCCCTTCCTGGCGATGGCGGCTGCCGGCGGTTTACGTGGAACGTTGGACGCCATGTTGTCGGACAAGAATATTTACCGATCACCGCAGGCTCTGGGACCAGCGTACGAACATCCGGAACAGCTTAGTGACGACAGCATCGAAAAATATTTGCGTCCGCTGGTCCGGACCGAGCAACGCACGCGCGACCTGCAACGCTTCCTCGCAGCTTTCGACAATAAGCACACGCTTGCCATTGAAGAGCGGCTAAGGACATTGAAGGCACCCACGCTGATCGTCTGGGGAACGGACGATGTCTACTTCGACGTGAAATGGTCGCGCTGGCTGGCTGACAACATCCCGGGCACTCGGCGGCGCGTCGAGTTCAAGGACGCCAGGATTTTCTTTCCCGAAGAACGTTGGGAGGAATTCAACAAGGAACTGCGTGCACACTGGCTGGCGGTACAACAGAAGGCAGCATGATACCTGCACGCATTTTTATGCTCGTTAATTTGTTAGGAGAAGAGAATGTCCGATCAAACGCGCAAGGTCGAGCAGTTCCGGACGTTGCATATCCCTGGAAAGCCGTTAGTCCTTTTCAACATCTGGGATGCAGGCAGCGCCAAGGCTGTCGCCGGGGGCGGTGCCAAGGCGATCGCGACTGGTAGCTGGTCGGTCGCCAATGTAAATGGCTTCGCCGATGGCGAGCGCATCCCGCTCGCCTTGGCGATCGACAATCTGCGCCGAATCGTCGGCGCGACCGACCTACCCGTGACGGTCGATCTAGAGAGTGGCTATGGCGACGCGCCGGAAGTGGTCGGCGAGACCGTCGCTCTGGCGATCGATGCGGGGGCCGTAGGCTGCAACCTGGAGGATAGCTTTCCCGCGAGTGGGAAACTCCGCGAGACGGTCGATCAGGCAAATCGCATCCGGCGCGCTCGGCAGACGGCCGATGGGACCAATATCCGATTCTTCATTAATGCTCGGACTGATGTCTTTTTCCAGCGACCGCTCGAACAGCATGACCATGCTATGGTCATTGAGGCGATCGAGCGAGCACGTGCATATTCGGAAGCTGGCGCGGATGGGCTCTTCGCGCCAGGTCTAGCGGATATCACTCTGATCACGCGGCTCGCTGAATCGGTGCCGCTCCCGCTCAATATCATGGTTGGCGACGCCACCCCGCCCGTTCGCGTACTGGCAGAGCACGGCGTCGCAAGAGTGAGCTATGGTCCCCGCCCTTATCTCATGGTGATGAAGGCGCTGGAAGAAGCGGCGGGCGCGGCGGGTGCGTGATGCGAACTGCCAGGCATAAAGGACGCGACACCGAGACGTACGCATGACTGAAAACATCTCATTCGTCAGTGCCTTGAGAGCCGGCGCACCGCGATCAGCGACATTTGCTCAAGGTCGGGGTAGTGGCCCTCTTTGTCAGGTTTGCGTTCCGAAGATGCAATTTGCTGGATGGTTGTTCGTGCCGGCAACACTGGACTGAAATACCGTGCGTACACTTCGTCAAATACTTGGACATCTGACAAATCATCTAGATAGACATTCGTAGCAACGACCTCATCGAAATTCATGTCGGCCTCTTCCAAGTTATCGAGGAGATTTCGCATGGTCTGCCTAAGTTGATGCTCCGTGGTAGATGCATAGACGCCGCCGTGCGGGCCCGGAATGAAGCCACTCTTCGCGGAACAATACAAGGTGTCACCGGCAAAAACACACGGACTGGCCGTGGGGCTGGGCGGCATATTCTTCGGCCGTACCGCTCGCCGCTGCTGTAGATCACGCACCGCAACGCCCGTGTACTCGATATGCGCGCCGTTAGGAAGACTCGACACCTCGATCGTGGCCCGCGCCGGTGTGTTTCCGAACTCAAAACGCCGGGCGTAATGCTCATTCATAACTCGCATCGGGATATCAGCCGTCAGGTAAGGGTTCACGAAAACCATATGGCTAAGCTCAAGGCCTGCTGCCTTCACGACCTCCTGTATCCGGTCGAGTGCCAGCTCCACTTGTGCTGCGGGATCATCTGGAACTTTGCCAGTGGCGGGATCGATGCCGCGCATACCGGACACGAACAGTCTGTCGTGGGTAAGCATGCCCGGCGAAGCTGACTCGTCGGACTTGTAGTTCCGTGGATAAACGGCCCGCTTGTCAGTCAGGTTATGTATCGCGACAGCACTGATCTGAATCGGCGACTCGGGATCCTTAGCAACTCCCAACACGGCCCGAGCGGGCGGAGTCTTTCCGAAGTACTCGCCGAAAACCCCGTTCAATTCCCCGTACTTGCTCATATCTTCCAGATAGACCTGCGTATAGACCACGTGTTCCATAGTCAAACCCGCGGATTCCACTATGGCTTTTACGTTGTCGAGCGCCTGGCGGACTTGCGCCACAAAAGTCGGCCGCAAACTGCCGTCCGGACTATGAGGCCCCTGCCCGGAGATGTATAGATAGTCTCCCGTATCAACGCCGGGAGAGTAGAAACGATTCGCCTGAGCAGACGTCTTCGTGGGAACGACGGCCCGCACCTGCTGCTGCGCCTGTGATATCACGATCGAGGAAAGCAGCAGTCCAACCAACAGAAATCGCATTTGAGCTTTTCGCGGCATGCTTAGGCCCGCGCCTTTTTCTGCGCGGCGCTCAAAATGGTCCGCACTCTTTGTCCGACGATTATTTCCTCGCCCGGTTTTATGGTCATCGACACCAATTCGAGGTGGCCGGGCTCCTTGCGTTCTTTGCTGTTTGGATTGCCTTCGCGAACGGCAGTCACCAGGCTTGGGTTGTCCACTCCGGCCACTTCGATGATTGGATCGCCCTGTCGCAACTCCTTAACGCAGTCGGACAAACTGTATCCCCATGCCTGCTCGTCCCATGAGATTTTCAGAGTTGGATAACGATTCCCATGCTCCGGAATATAGATGTCAGTCTTGACCTGGGGCACTGTGTCCACCAGCTTTCGAATTCGATCTACGCGGCCGTTCCATTCGGCATAGAGCTTCTTCTCATCTATTTTCAGCCAGGTCTCGAGCGCCGTCAGGCAACCGACGATTTCTTCTTTTCCGACTTTCATGGGACGGCACACCGCTCCTTCTCGCGGACTGCAATTCAGGAGGGCGGCCTCGACGAGATCTTTCCGGCCCAAAAGCAAGCCGCTGCACTGAGGGCCGCAAAGTCCTTTTCCACCCGAAAAGGCGTAAAGGTCAATTCCCATTCGGGCGTAGAGCTTGGCGTTATCGGCGGGTGGTATGCCCGCCGCGTCGTCCAACAGCATCGGGATCTTTCGATCTTTGGCGACCGCCAACTCCCGCTGCAGTTTTTCGCCCAGGTCGGTGGTGTAGATCATTGCCGTATTGTCGTTAATAGCGTTGGCGAGTTCCTCCGGGGAGTAGACGAGAACCAGCTTGGCCCCGGTCAGCCGAATGGCACTATCAAAGGCACTCCTGCCGCCCATCATGATCACTTCATGCTTGAGTCCGGTTGTATCGGGGAGTTGCCAGATGTGTTTGTCATCAGTGCCGGCCATGCATCCGGCGGTTGCGGCGGACATTGCGCCGGCGGCGCCTGAGGTAACGATGCCCGACTCAGCTCCGGTCAAATCAGACAATCGCCGGCCCACGGCTCGTTGCAACTCCAGCACGTTCACAAAATGTTGCGATGCCTCCACCTGGGCTTGGCGAACTTCCGGAAACTCCAGAGATCCACTGAGATAGGTCCACGTGCCCCGGCAATTGATGACGGTCTTGACTCCGAGGCGAGTGTATACATTCTGGCGCGGATCCCTACCGACCGCTGTAGCGGCATGTGCGTACAGATCGCGTGCGGCAATCTGGCTCAGCAGTGGAGCGGCGGCGAACAATTTCATGAAGGATCGGCGGCTGGAATTCTGGGTTCGCATCGGCTTCTCCGATTGTGGCCAAATAGCGGGAAAAATCTATTCGGCGAATGCGATTTGGGTATAACACAGAATGTGCTTGACGCAAATCGAAATCTTTCGTTTTATTGAGTTTCATTTCGTTTCCAAAGGCGGGGCAAACTTGTGGTTGGAAGGTTCCCTTGTGTGCGATACGCTCAGTGGCCGCCTAGTTTCAGGAGAAGCGTAACGATGGCACGACAATTTCGGATGGCGGACCGCGTGAGATGTCTTGTCCTGCTTTTTCTTTGTAGCTCGATGAGCACAGGCATCGCCTATGCCCAGGCCACGGGTTCACCGCAACCACCGGCGGCTTACGGTTGCCGCGTCGAAGCCGTGAATTACAAGGGTTGGCGCGCGCAACAACTCTCCAATCGATGGGTGCAGCTCATTCTGCTGCCGCAAAATGGCGGACGGTTGATACAAGTGAGCTTTGCCGGACATCCTTATCTTTTCGTCAACCCGAAATATGCAGGCAAATACTTTCCACCAACTTCGCATCAGTGGTTCAACTACGGAGGCGACAAGCTCTGGCTCTTGCCCGAGGGGAACAGGGACGAACAGCATTGGGTGGGAGACTCGGACTTGATTGACGACGGGCCATTTTCCTTTCGAAAACTTTCAGAAGGAAAAGATTGCGAGATCGAACTGACGGGTCCGGCCGACTCCCAGACTGGAATTCAGTTTCTGCGCACCATTCGTATTAGCTCCGATTCGCCGCAAATCCAGTTTCACGCCACCATGAAGAATGTAACCGGGCATAGCCTCGAATGGTCAATGCAATCAGTTTCGCAATATGACACAGCTGACTCAGGCGATCCAACACGCATCAATCACAATTTCTGGACTTTCACTCCGGCGAATCAAACCAGCAGTTATCTCAACCGCTATCACGTCCGGTTCGGCCCTGCAGAAAATCCCGCTGTTTGGGTGAGAGACGATGGCCTATTCTCATTGCACTATGTGCATATGGCGGCGGAATTGTGGCTGGATTCAATAGACGGTTGGCTGGCCGTGGTTGACGGCGGCAGCCAGTACGCCATGGTCGAGCGCTTCCGCTATGAAGAAAACAAGTCCTATCCAGGAAAAGCGTCCGTCATTTTTTGGATGAATGGCCCTGAGTTGAAGGTGAATAGCGATGGAATGGCCGTTTTGAGTGGGGGAGAAGAAGGAAAACCTCTCTACTACCTGGAAGCCGAAATCAATTCTCCTCTGTGCCGTCTGCGTCCTGGGGAAACCTGCAGCTTCGACACCGAATGGTTCCCCACGCGAGCTGGAAGTGAATTCCATGGCGTTACAGACGCCGGAATTCTCATACGCCCTCTTCGCGCGACTCGCACGCAGGATGGCAAAATCAAACTCTCAGGTTCCTTTGGAGTTTTCTTCTCCGGACATCTGGTTGCACGTTTGTATGACGAACACGGTGCAAGTCTGGGAAAGCTGTCTGTAGCTGATGTGAATCCAACGGAGGCTGTATCACTCGAAACCGAAATTTCTCCCAACGCAATGACCAATCGGGTCGCCCTCCACCTGGAAGACGGTAATGGTGTGGACCGAGGTTTGTTCCAGGAGGTCCAAGTAACTGTGCCGGAGAATCGTTGAAGTGAAATCTCGCGGAAACGCATTCCTGCTGGCGGCCTTCTGTGTTCTATTCGAACTCGCAGCTGCTGGGCAGAGTGGACAATCTCCTGTCACCACTGTCGGCAATGTAAGTGACCAGGACCTGCTGGCGCAGCCAGTCGGTGAAAACTGGACTTCGTACAATGGCGACTACACCGGCCGTCGTTACAGCAGTTTGAATCAAATCACTGCCGCGAATGCCCATGAACTCCGCGCGGCGTGGGTATTCCATCCTGGCAATTCCCGGATTCTTGAAGCCACTCCTATCGTTGTCCGCGGCATTATGTACATCACTTCGGCAAATGATGCCTTTGCGGTCGATGCGCAGACCGGACGCGAATTGTGGCACTACCAACGTCCTGTAAGCTCGGGGTTGCTCGATGATGCTGCTGCTCACAAAAATCGAGGCGTTGCAGTGTGGAAAGATTTTGTCTACATGGAAACTGACGATGCCCACTTGCTTTGCCTCGACGCTCGCTCGGGCGGCTTGCGGTGGGACGTGGCTTACGCCGATAAGGTCAAGCATTACGGTGCAACCAGCGCTCCCCTGGTGGTGAAAGACGAAGTGATCGTCGGCACTTCAGGTGGCGACTCCGGCGTGCGCGGATTTCTGGCTGCGTATGATGCGCTCAATGGGAACTTGAAGTGGCGTTTCTGGACTATTCCAGCGCCCGGAGAGTTCGGTTCCTCCAGTTGGCCCGGCGATTCCTACTTGCATGGCGGCGGCACCACCTGGATGCCGGGTACGTATGATCCAGAACTAGACACTCTTTATTGGACAACAAGTAACGCCGCTCCGGATTTCGTGGGAGATTCCTGGCAATCGACCCGAAGACCGGGAAACTGAAATGGTATTTCCAATTCACTCCGCACGACCTGTATGACTATGACGCCAATGAAACACCTGTGCTAGTAGATGTCCAAGAGAAGGGCGAAATTCGTCATCTGTTGGTACAGGCCAACCGCAACGGCTTTCTTTATGTTCTCGACCGGAGCAATGGCAGGTTCCTGAAGGCCGTGCCATTTGTGGAAAAGCTGACCTGGGCGAAGGACATAGACTCATCCGGTCGCCCCATACTCTCGGGAAGAATACCCACGAAACAGGGCACGTACATTTGCCCCGGCATCAACGGAGCCACGAATTGGTATTCGCCGTCTTACAATCCTGACACTCGACTCTTCTATGTGATGGCCCTGGAGAGCTGCAATGTATTCTTCGCGAACCCAAAGCTATTTGCACCAGGAGAGACTTACTACAACACGGGCACGAAACTTCCCCCGGACGAGCACGTTCAGAAGGTCCTGCTGGCCGTCTCAATTCCAGAGGGAAAAATCGTTTGGCGCTACCCGCAAGTTGGTCGCGGCGATTCTTGGGGCGGCACGCTCACGACCGCCGGTGGCTTGCTTTTCTTTGGAGACGATGCCGGAAGTGTAGAGGCCGTTGAGGCGGCGACCGGCCGCCCATTGTGGCACTTCAACACCGGGCAGGCAATGCATGCTTCGCCAATGACCTACGCGGTCAATGGAACGCAGTACGTGGGCATTTCGGCGGGAAGTGATGTCTTCGCATTCACACGCGCATCGGGAAGCGGTCCTTCACCTACAAGCAGCAGAGACGTCCACCACAACTTGAGCCCTGACGATGACCATGCACACGCTCGAAGCGAGGCGGAACAGTGATGCTGAAAGGTCTCACGTTCAACGCGTGCCTTCAATCCAGGCCACGCCGCCTTTGTGAATTGGCGGCAAGGTATAGGTGGTTTTGGTGCCGTCCCAATGGCCGGTGAGTTCCTGCGATTCGCCAAGGAACGGAAGAAAGTAGCCCTTGCCCCGTCCTCGCACAGTGATGGTTGCGCCGGTTTCCGGAGTCTGCACGGCATTCACTCCGGCGCGCAGGCCTTTGAAATTCGCGAAGAATACATGCAATTTTTCATCGACTTGCGCGATGCTCGTGGCCAGCAATTGTGAGGCATTAACCTGCAGATCATCATCCTGCCCCAATGCTTGCAGGAATTTCTCTTGCGCCTGGGGAGAAGTGCTCGCGAAGTCTTTTTCCAGCGCGGCTAAATGGGCCTTGCCCGGGCAATCCGAAAATCGAATGACATTGGCGCTTTCTCCTAATTTCGTAGCGTCATTGCCAGTCACCACCAAGGTGTGCAACTTGGCAAATTGAGCCAACTGCTTTCGCTCCGCATCATCCAGGACGCGCACGTCCGGCAAAACCAACACCCGTCCCTGAAAGTCGGCAAGGGTTCGTGGCGTGACGACTTGAAATTCCAAGTGTTTCTGCATCAGCAGAATCAAGATTCCACGGTAGGAACGGATAAAATCGTCAGCATAGTAATTTCGCGTTGCGGAGGAAAAGTAAACCCCGATCGGATGGATCGCGTGGCGGGGTAAATAGAAGGTCTTTTCATGGGCATGAATCCAGGAGAATATTTTCGTTCTGGTGGGTAGGTCATTCGACCCAGCCATAGAGTGTCCAGGAGCGTCCCAGAAATTTGCGCCGGCCATCACTTGCGACATAGCCAGATTCATCATGGACTCGCGGATGTCCACCTTCTTATTGCCATCCCACGAATAGTTCAGAATCCACGTAGGCTTGCCCTGGGCGAAGGCCCGGAAACAATGCATCCCAACTTGATAGCGGAACCAATCCAACGGATTCCGCTCTGAGGCCATGTGGCCGGTTTCCCCGAACTCATACTCGTGCGCGATGACGTCTACGACCGGGTAGAGACTGTAAACGTCGGCGCCGACCCGGACAGCCTCCTGCTCGATGCCGGGATAAATTTCGGGAATTGTCTTGATCTTTGGGTTCACCGATTTCGCATTCTGATCGATCTCATGCATGAAATCGGTGAAGGTTTGAATTCTGAAGTCTATCCACTTTCGAAAGTTCGGGTCGGAAAAATCTCCGGGCTTAAGGTCATGCTTGGCATCGAGTCTCGTTTGCTGCTTGAACGCCGCGACCGTATAGTCATCGAAACTCGCCCAAGTATTTTCCCAGCCTTCGAAATGCGTCATCCAGTAAGGAATATCCACGTAAACGCCGTCAATGCCGGTTCCCGCAATCTGCCGCACACGTTCCATGTAGATCTTGCGCCATTCGGTCGCATACGGACTCACCCAAACATCTTCGTCTCCTTTCTTGATCCAAAATGCAGTTCCGCCGCCAAAAACCGCTGGCTCACCAGTGATCTTGCGCTGTAGCCAGTCCGGGTGATCTTTCGCCATCGTATGCGGCGTTTGGTCGCCATTAGCCGTGATGCATTCCGTCCCCGCGATGTAGACAAAAGCATAGTTGCCCGCATGATGCGCTGCCTGAGCCACTGCACGAATGGCCGCCAGCTTTTCTTCCGGGCGAAGGAAGCTTTCATAGCGTCCAGGAATGTCGTTATCTACCTCGATGCCGAATACACCACTTTCCTGGGCCCGGCGGACAATCTCATCCGCATCGCCACCCTTGAGTCCATACGCGCCGATGCGGACGTAGTTGCTCCAATCCTGTTCGTGTTGCTCCGGGGCAGCTGACAGGTAAAGACCAACCAGACATATCAAACTCACAGCAAGTTTTTTCTTCATAGGGTTCCTTGCCTCTGTGCAGTTGATTCGCAGGCTAGTCCGCGGCACTTACTTCGCCGGTCTAGTCGTTTTGCTCGAGCCCGTTAGTCGTTCTCAGGGTCAAACTTCCGTCCTCGTTTAATTTCTGGTGGCAAGCCCAGCGTACGGGATAGCGTTGTTCCTTAACCACGATCTCTGCGTTCAGTCGAAGGCCTTTCCAGTTTGTTCCCTTTGGCAGCGCGAACTTCGCCTGGCGAACTTTTCCAGGCAAGGGATATCCTGCATCGAGACAACCCGCAACATTCACCTTGCGATCTTCACTCACCAACGAAATTCGCAGCACACCGGGAACTGCGGCGACGCCATCGTTCACAAAGCCGATGGTCAATCCCGGATAGCCGCCTTCTTCGTAACTCCAGACCCACGACGGACGAACGCGATATCCGATACGGCGCGCCAGTTCGTCCAGTGCATCAGGAAATTGGCGATAGTAGTTGAGCAGACGGTCGGCCTGGATGCGATGCCAGTTCCACAGCGAGAAGTAGCAAGGCGCAACGTCCTGCCCGTGGTGAATAGCGTTATCGGAGTAGGTCACGCCTTCATCGAGCCTCAAACTCTGCGGCGAGCCATCGGATATGCCGACCTCGACCGAAACGCCGGTCCACGGGGGACGGTTGCTGAGCGCCTCGATCTGCTCATTTTCGATGAAGATCGTGTCGGTTCGAAGCCAGTTCAGGCTGCGAATGGTTCGGTCGACCAACTCCGAGTTCCCGACTTTGCTGAAATCGGGTTGCGTGTTGGTGAGCATCGGCGTCTTCTTCCAGCGCTCGGTCTGATATTGGAGCATGCTGACGAAGGTGTTCTCCGCGGTGACATTGTCCGGGAACGGGTTCTTCTCCAGCGGCCAGGTGTGCCCTTCGCCCCAGAAGCCATACATGAAGGTATCCACGTATTCCACGTCCGGATGGCCGTCGTACGCATCCGCGAGCAGATCGACGAGCTCGCGAAATGCTGCCTGGAATACGGGGCTATCGTAGCGCGGTTCATATCGCGTGCGGTTCTGCCAGTCGCCCAGCTTAACCATGGGGATTTTGTCGCGCAGAAACTCGGGCAACGGAGAGTCGGGGATATCAGGATTGCTCATCATCACGCGAAATCCGACCCTCTTCCCATATCTGCGCGCCAGATCGAAAGTGAGCTTCCAGTGTTCAGAAGGATCCAGTTTTCCTGGCTGTCGCTGCACGTCTTCCCAATTCACGCGAATGTATAGTTTGGTGCCGAGTGGAATCTTCACCAGCTTCTCGATCGATTCCGCCAGTGTTTCTCCATCCTTCTTGGCAGGGCCCACTTCGTCGCAAACATATGTAATGAGCCCCATTCCATAGTTCGGAATAATTTCCCGCGACAGAGTGAGTGCTATGACGACGTTCCAGCTGGGATAGTCATCCGCGGAGAACGGTCCCTGATAAAGGCGATCGTGAACCGGTGGTCCCGAGCCGAAGTCATATCGGTCGAAGTTATGAGGCGGGATGTGGGCGAGCAGGGGCTTGGTACCGATCCCCAGGGTAGCTAGTCCGCCAGCCGTGAGGCCGGTCTTCAGGAAAGATCGTCTCCGCATTCTCGCCTGTCCGTACAAGGGGGTCAGACCTCAACTGGCGCTGAGGTCTGTCTCATTCGAAGAACTTCGCCTTAGAACTGGAATCGCGCCCCAAACTGCATTCTGCGGAAAGGGCCGAGGGTCGATGTAACTTGGCCTAAGGCGCCATCGCCCGATCCTAGATCGGGAGCAGCAAAACGTGGATGATTGAATGTATTGAACATTTCAGCGCGCACCTGAAGGATCTTGCCCTCGCGGATCGTAAATTCCTTGGTAAGCGACGTGTCCAGGTTGCGGATGCCCTCGGTGCGCAGGTTGGAGAAGTAACGAGGCGCATTGCCGGGAATATTGTCGCCGGGGTCGGCAAAACAATTCTGATTAATGACGGCCCCTCCCGTCCTAGCGGCTTCGTGGTAACTCAATCCGGTCGAAAGTTGAGAGCACACTACGTTCGGTCGCTGGTTGCCGTCAACCAACAAGCCCGCATCGTTAAAGATGGATAGCGGCTGCCCGGATTGCAGAGTGACCACACCGTTAAGCGACCAGCCCCCAACTATGGCGTCCAGCACAGGGTTCATGGCGCCCCCAATCGGCCGATCCTTTCCGACAGGAAGATCGAAAATGATGGCAGCAGTCAGGCGGTGAGGCGTGTCATTGGCGCTGATAGAATGCTCCGCCTTGAGATTGTCGAGCACTTGGGGGTTGTCGAATTGCAGGTTACCCAGCCAGGCATTGCGCCCAGCGGAGGAATCATCGGTCGACTTGGAGAAGGTGTAGTTTCCTTCAAAACTGATGTAGTGGCTGGCACGCTTTTGGAACCGAATTTGCAGCGAATGGTACCAGGAATTGGCATTCAGCGTCGGCAGCCCTTCGAAGCCACCGTCAAATTGCGGGTAGGGTTCCAGCAGCAATTGTTGTGGAATGGTGTCATCAACGTAGCGAGAATCCACCACATCAGCCGAGTTAAAAATCGGACTGGCCGGACACCATGGACCAGTCAGCGCCGCACCCGTGGCGAAGAAGCACTGGAACGGATTCGCGACTTCGGTGTTGAGATAATCCGATACATCGGTATTGTTGGGATCGTGGGTCGGGTTTAATTGTGCCACCAGCGCATTGCGAATCGAGGAGGGCAAGAAGTTTCGGTTGCGGGTGGAAATATTTCCAGCGCCAGCCCAGGGCAAGTGCGTGCTGCGGTTCGCGGAGTAGTCCACTCCCACCACGATCTGTCCCGGGAACAGGTGCTGAATTCCAAGGTTCCATTGGTAGATCTCGGCATTCCGCGCCGTCACGGTGTCCAGGTCGCTGGAGTTGCCAAAGCCCCACATGGCGAGATCGCCGTATGTGGTTCCCTGGGGAGGTGCTAGCCCACCGGGAAATGGGCTGGAGTTGGGACAATTGGGCTGTGTCGGGGAAGGCCCGAGGCAAGCGAACTGGTGTTGGAAATTGTCTTTGGTGAAGAACATGTTCGCCGTTTTCGCGAATGCCGGGCCAGCGTACTGGAAGTTCGTGGCCACGTTCATGCCATAGAAGACTCCGGCGCCACCACGCAAGACCGTGTTCGAAGCAAGCTGATAGGCGAAGCCAAGCCGGGGAGCAAAGTTGTTTCGATCCACAGGCGTGTTTCGGCGGCCAGAACTTGGAAACAGACTCGTGCCCCGAATTTCGCCGACCTGACCAAATTGGGGGAACGTCCCCGTTTGATCGCGGTCCACAGGAATGCTGATTCCTGTGTCTCCGCTGAAGTCATTGAACTGGAGCCGATTGAATCGCTCGGTGTAGGGAGTACTCCACTCATAGCGCAATCCGAAATTCAGCGTCAGCTTGGACGTCGCTTTCCAGTCGTCCTGCACGAAGAAGGCGGTTTCCTTCGATTTGTCCGCCACGGCGGGAACAATATGAAGCGAGGCGTCGTGAGGGTACCCAAGCAGGATAGTGGCGAATGGATTGCCTTCATTGTTATCCCCCAGGCCGTTATTGGGCTGAGAAGTGGTCACATCGCGCGAGAAGTTGAAAATGCCGGTGGGGTTGTCGGGTTGCCAAAAGTAGTTAAGGAAGACGCGCTGCTCTCCTCCAAGCTTGATGGAATGAGCTCCCTTTACCCATTGCAAAATAGACGAGTAGCTAACCAGGGTGTGGGCGAAGTGGGTGTCAACGCAGCATTGGGTAAAGATGTCGAGGAAAGGGTCATCGATGTCGATGGCCGGAATACGCGTGAGTGCGTTTGCCGCGAGGACAGGAGAGAGCCCAACATCGCTGAGCGAGGGGTACTTGTTAGCTTCAACGGGGGCATTCACGCGGTCTATAGTGAAGCGGCTCGTCAACAACTTCATGGGAGTGATTGCCCAGTTGTACTCCGCGCTGCCGTTCTGGGCGGTGGTCGTTCCAATGTAACCATCGCCTTGGTCGCCATTGCCAATGACGGTAGGCGCCGTATACACATCGTGATGGCGACTGTAACGTCCAGCAATTTTGTGATTGCTTGTGAACTGATGGTCCAATTTGACGTCGAATTGCCAGCCTGGATCGGTACTTACAATGACTTGACGCCAGTTCGGGTTCGGGAATGTCGCGCCCTGTATGTTGGGCATCGGATAGAGATTCAGAATCGCCTGTCCGATAGGATCGATCTCGTTCGCAGGAATTAAATTGTTCGTAAGAAATGGATTGTGTGGACAAGGAGTCGCAGATCCCTGGTTTCCAGCGCACGGATCATAGATTCCATTTGAGTTGGCGAGGCTTTGACGGAAATCGCCGGTGCGCTCTTCCGGCGTGGGAACGATTCCCTCCAGGTTGATCGGATCTTGCTGCCGGACCTTCTCGAAATCCACAAAAAAGAAGGTCTTGTTTTTCTTCACAGGCCCGCCAAGGGCGAAACCGTATTGATCTCGAATGTGGTCAGGCTTTTCACCGGTGTTGAAGAAGTCCCGCGCATCAAAATTGGACCGCTGGCCGTACCACCAGCCACTACCGTGAAAGGCGTTTGAACCCTGCCTCAGCACCATGTTCACGATGGTGCCGCCGTTGTTGCCGAACTCGGCGGAAAAGCTGTTGTTCTGAACTTTAAATTCCTGCACGATCTCGACCGAAGGCTGGTAGTAAACGTTGGAGTTGCCGCCTTCGCCTTGTTCCGGCGCGCTGATGGGACTGCCATCAAGCGTAATCTGTGCCGTGGCGTTGCGCTGACCATTGGAGACGAAATTGGTACCGGTCGGGTAATTGTCGGTGATGCCCGAACCCGTAGTTTCCGTGACTCCACCCGCCAGAAACACCAGACCAAACATGTTGCGGCTGTAAAGTGGAATGTCGCGAACGTACTCGTTCGTGACGTCGGTGCCGAGAGCCGCGCTTTCCGTATCGAGTAACGGAGCTGCCTGAGTCACCTCGACTGTCGTGATTACGCCAGCGGGAGCCAGCGTGAAATCCATCGTAGTCTGCTGGTCCACCTGCAAGACCACATTCTGCTTTTCCTGTACCCGAAATCCTGGGGCGTCGGCTCGAAGGGAATATCTATCCGGACGGAGTCCCGTCAGGAGATACAAGCCCCTGGAATCCGTCTTCGCAGTAGTGCTGATGTTGGTGCCGACGTTGGTGATCGTAACCTTTGCGCCTTGCACCAGCGCGCCACTCTGGTCAGTGACCGTTCCGCGAATTTGTGCGGTGTAACTGGCTTGGGCGTGGGCGGAAGTACACGGAAGCAAACATGCGGCGACTAGAACTGGGAGGAGAAGACGTCGTGCGTGAGCCGGACCCATGGCGAGCTCCTTGCGTGGCAGATTGTCCGCAACCGCTTTCGAATTGTTTCGTTTATATACTTTTAGTTGCGGTCACCTTCTTTGTCAAGCGAAAACTCCGTAACTTTTGCCTTAGAATCCTTTGAGCCAAAATGTTTTGAGCTTTTGCTGTCGCATCCCGCTTGGCGGAGTTCCCGTTGGCGTCCGATCCAATGGACAAACGAAAGGGGACGCTATAAAAAGAAATAGCGAAAACACAACGGGGAGTGCGCATTTCTCCACCATGCTGAACGAAGAACGCCGCCGTGCCATCCTGGAATCAGTGAATCGGGATGGTCGCGCCTTGGTGGGTGAGCTTGCCCGCCGGTTCGACACCTCCGAGGTCACCATCCGTAAGGACCTCGAAATCTTGCATGCGCACGGGCTGGTTCACCGGACCCATGGTGGCGCGTTGCCATCGCGTGAAACCGCACTTGCCGACCCTACGCTCCGTGAGAAAGAGCGGCTGCATCGCAAAGAAAAACAACGGATCGCACAGGCTGCGGCAGCCATGGTCAACGAAGGTCAGGTCGTGGTGCTCGACTCTGGCACAACTACAACCGCAATCGCGCGAGCCTTGCGAAGATTTCACAATCTGACCGTGGTCACGAATTCGGTCAACATTGCGGCGGAGTTGGCTGGGACGGAGCTTGATGTGATTCTGACGGGCGGTACCTTGCGGAAGAATTCCTTTTCGCTAGTAGGGCCCATTGCCGAAGACACGCTGCGGCGCCTCAACGCCGATATTCTTTTCCTGGGGGTGGATGGCTTTGATGTTCATTATGGCTTGAGCACACCGAATCTTCTTGAGGCAAAAGTAAACCGCGTTATGGTGGATATCTCCCGGACCGTAGTGGCGGTCTGTGATTCCAGCAAGTTCGGACGCCGGAGTCTTTCCTTGATCGGGCCACCCGGGGTTGTGCATCGCGTGATCACAGATCGTTCATCTCCCAAGTCCGAGATTAAGAAACTGCAGAAGGCGGGGATTGAGGTGACCGTTGTTTAGCAAGGCTGATGCAAAGAAAGCCGTCGACGCCGGTGGAGGCTCGCTCGCGCGGTCTTTCTGGACGCCAGAATATCAACAGCCGTTCTGGAGGGAATACGTGGAGCTTCGACTCTTCGACTTTCGCGCCAACCTACCTACTGACTTCCAGTAACAAATGTCCCTTAAATTCTGTCGCTAAGTCAGGCGCTTTTTCACCGCCTGCCTGGATCGTGCCCAGGTCCTTTCCGTTCCCATAGTCAGCGACGTGATATATCCCCGGAGCCAAACCTCGCAACTCGATTTTCCCCTTCCAAGGTTTTGAGGAATCCGAGAAAAAGGCGTAGTACATTTTCCCGTCTTTCTCGATTGCATAACCTTCCGGGACGTCATAGCCATATGTGTACAAGTTCTGGAACGTTCCCTTCGAGAGCATTTTCTGGTTGTAGATACCTATCCATTTCTTCCAGTGTTCTTCCTTGTCGGCCGTAAGCGCAACCGGCTTGAACTTCGGATCGGAAGTGGGCATCACAAATTTTGTTCCTACCACTCCGCCCGTGCCGATCGTGGACGCGAAATCACTGCCGTGCTCGGACCACGAATTTCCGACCCTTGTCATGGCCGAAAGCTCGACGTGATCACCATAAACGGCGGCTTCCGGTCCGAGCAGGGCTTTATACATCTTGGTCCGCCGGCGAACCTGTACAGCTCCGACCGGATCAGCTGTGACCGCTTGATCAATGAATGGCAGCCACGCCAATGATGGAGGGGTTCCGCAAGGGCACGCCTGGGTGACACTCTCAGGCTTGATTGCGCGGGTGGTTTGAAAGATCGTTTTGTAAACCTCACCCATCGCGTTCACCGAATCCTGAGGCGATTTGTGATGATGCGCGGGGTTATAACACGCCGGAACCGTGTAAATGTTGTCGAGCTTGCTGCCATCGAAGCCCCACTCGCGGATGAATTTTTCTGTGAGTTTCTTGTACCAAGCCTGAACTTCGGGAACTGCGGGACATAGCGCCGCCAGATCACGAGTCATTCTGGCATGCTTGCCTTCTTTATCCAGAATTAACCAATCGGGGTGTTCCTGCGCCACTTTCGAAACAATATATTTGTGCGACTCCCATTTGCCCCGGCCATCCTCAACGCCGAGCGGAAGCCACCAGAGCTGCACCAGCTCTCCTTGTTTATGGAAGTCGTCCACCATTCGTTTGATGGAATCTCCGGGAAACGTGTCTGGTCGTGGATTCCAGTCCCCATACGTGTCAAACCAGCGATCATCCAGCGTGGCCCACTTGATATTCATTTCTTTCAACTTGGGAATGGTGCCAGTCATCTGCGCCGGCGTGACGTTGAATTCGTAACCCCAGCCGCACCAGCTCACGTTGTAGGCTTCGTTCGATGGCTTGGGGAGTTGCCAGCCTTCCTTCTGCAGGACGCTTGACCAAAGACGCAGAGGCTCGTAGAAATCCCCGGAGTAGATCGACACAAAGGTTTGCGGCGTTGAGTAAGTCTCGCCTGCCTTGAGAGTCGCGTTGGCTGGGATGGTAACGGATGTGTTCACGCGTCCGTCGTGCTCCACCTTGACCGGGATTGAGAGCGTGAGCGGCAGTGTCTCGACGTGACCGATGGCTTCGCCGACCGACGCCGTCCAAAATGCCACAACTGGAATGCCACCACCGTATCCGCCCTTTACGATTCCTCCCATCACGTTTGGTTGAGAGAATCCACTCGTGAGCTTTGCGACATCGTCCTTACCCCAATCGTAGCTGGCGCCGTGATACGACCACATCTCGTAAGGGTGCTCCTTTATGACATGCGAGTTAAACCGGTGTTGCTGCTCGATGATTCGATCAATGTGATAGTCCGAACTTCCAGTGTTGGTATAGGCAACGCTGCTGAACAGGAGATTCGGAAAGTCGTCATAGACTTCCACCCGTAATGTCTGTCTAAGGGGTGTGCCCGACGGCCCGAGAGGCTGGGCCGGAATCTCTACGCGTTTGCCGCGGCCAATCTTCCCGGTAGCTTCCGTAATTTTTGTTCCGGCGAAATCCAAGGTGAAGTGAATCTCGTTTCCCTGTTGCACGAGATAGTCGCTCCCGGTGAGGCCGTTCTGGCGAGGTTCATCGAGGCTAAGTTTGTGGTCTCCTTTCAACAATGAGGCTTGTAAGTATCCGGAGGGCAGAATCTGGAACTCCGCAGTGCGTGTGCTCAATACAATTGGACCACCGCTATTTACCGCGACAGAAATCTTGGACGGTTCAGAGCGGGTCTCCTGCGGCTTCTTTGTCGTCCGGGCACATCCGGTACATAGCAGCAGTGTCCCGGCTACGATAAGGTTCCGCGAGACATTCGAAAGCCTGGTTCGACAACAAAACTGATTCATTTGGCCTCCTTATTCAAATCGGCCGAGTGCTCAAATTGGCGGAAGACCCGCTCGGCGTTCAAGTGGTAGACCTTCTCAAGCACGGTATCAGGCAATTCCATGCCGTAAATTTTCCACCGTCCTTGGCCCGGATAACCCCAATAGTCAAAATACTCGTCCGCCGTTTCCAGCCAGCGAAAGTGATTGCGATACATCTCTTCTTCCATGCCATTGTCTGTGCCGAACATGATCCGATCCTGGTATTTCAGAAAGAATTCGCGAGCACGACGGGGCTGGCGTCCCAACTCGGCCTCCCGCGCGCCAAATTCGACCATCATATTGGGATACTTCTCCAGTTCGGCGGATACATAATCGAGGTTCTCTGGCCAGTTTGCCAGGTGCAGCGCGACGAACGTGGTGCGCGGATGCCGCGCGATCACCCGGTCTCGGGCCTCCAGGATCGATTCCTTACTTGGGAACTTCGGCCCGTAGAAACTCCAGTCCGGATGCCCCATCAGCTCTTCATAGCGCTCATTTACATTGTCGATAGGATGGAAAAAAGCTTCCGGATCGGTTACGTGAATGGATACCGGAATTCCTAGCCGGCCACACTCCTCCCATACGGGATCCATGCGTGAGTCGTCGACGGCGATTAGCTTCCCTGACTTGTCGCGAACGCCTAGTCCCAGGTCCTTTAGCACCTTCAGGCCGCGCGCGCCACGGCGCACCGCATCATCGAGTTGCCGAACCATCTCTCCACTGAAATCCGGGTCATCAATCTTGCTCCAGTCAATCTGAGTGAAAACGATGAAACGGCCCGGATACGGTTTGACCATCTCGTCAATCACCTTCTGCAGCTTTTCACCCCACATGCCGGTGAGAATCACCACGGTTTTGACATTGGTCTTATCCATGACTTCAATTACTCGTTCCGGCGGGAGGTGGTCTTCGATCCTCATCGCGTCATTGATGTGGTTATGCACGTCGATGACGTAGTACTTGGCGCGATCAATGTTATGCGCTGGCGCGTGCAGCATGGACTGCGGCTTGAAATCCTTTAGAAGCAGCGTCTTCTTCTGTTCAACATTCTGCGCAGGTTTGTAACCGATCTGGGCGCTGTTCTCTTGCTGAGGATCGCCACCGCGAGCGCCGCTAGCGAACAGCAGAATGAGCGTAATCGTCATTGCGACTCGGATTTTCCGTAAATGGCGCACCTTCGCCTCCCAGAAAACGGAAGAAAACATAATAAGTCGCAAGTATAACGAATAATTCAAAAGTTTATGAAATAACTGAATTCCTGGCGAGGCGCGTGTAGCCTCGCCGTACTTGATGTGTCTAATCGTGCCGACGACTGTTCCGTGAAGCCCTTCGGCTTGTCACGCTCACTATCGTTGCCGGCTGGCGCTATGGCATTTGCCATGACCGCACGAGGGAGACGCGAAAGCACTTTCACCTCGGGATGACAGCATCACCAGAAATGTCGATTCGCGGGCAGCGAAATCTTTACGTGCGGGCACCGACTACGCGGACAATCCTTTCCTCACGGCTGATGCGACAAAATAACGCGGTCGTGGACGTTGAGCACCAAACGCGGCAAGTCTGGATTCGACGGACTTCGCGTGTTGCTTCGGGACACTACAACTTTCTGGCGAGTTGAATTTGAGGCTCGTTTAGTAGAACCGATTGCTAGAATTCTGAATGACCGTGAAGCCATTGAGAATGAAAGGCTCGCGGCGGACTTTTTTGAAGGGTTCCGCGAGTATGGGGGTCTATCTGATAGCAGAACGAGCATTCCCAAGTTCTCCTCAACATTCAGTAATTGTTGTCGGCGCAGGAGCGTTCGGCGGCTGGACCGGACTCGAGCTCCTGAAAAAAGGCGCGAAAGTTACATTGCTGGACGCGTGGGGCCCGGGAAATTCGCGCGCCAGTTCCGGCGGCGAGACCCGCATCATTCGAGCGACCTATGGTGCTGGACGTATCTATACGCAAATGGCCGCGCGAGCTCTGCAAAGGTGGCAAGAGTACGAACGACAATGGAATCTGAAGCTGTTCTTCCGCACGGGTGTGCTTTGGATGACGGGCGCAGACGATTCTTACGAGCGCGCCGCTTTGCCATTGCTAAGTGAAGCCGGTGTGCGATTTGAAAAAGTATCGGCCACCGAGTGCGCCAAACGCTGGCCGCAAATCAATTTCGATGGCATCTCATGGGCCGTGTACGAGCCCGATTCAGGCTATTTGGCAGCGCGGCGTGCCTGCGAAGCAGTATTGAATGCCTTTACGAAGGAAGGCGGAGAATACCGCCAGGCTCAGGTTGTTCCGGGGAAGATCGAGTCGAATCGTATGCGAGAGATTAAGCTTGGCTCAGGAGAAGCGCTGAAAGCCGATACATACGTGTTTGCCTACGGGCCCTGGCTCGGCAAGCTTTTCTCGTTCATGGCTGCGGCGATCACGCCTACCCGCCAGGAAGTATTCTTCTTCGGAACCGCTGGTGGGGACCTGCGCTTCACCGATGCGCAGTTGCCAGTCTGGAGCGATGACAGTCATCGTGAACTCGAAGGCTTTCCTGGCAAGCACTGGTTCTATGGCATTCCGGGAAATCACTGGCGTGGTTTTAAGATTGCCGACGACATGCGCGGCGCGGTAATTGATCCGACAACGATGGAGCGCCAGGTTTCTGCCGAGGGGCTGGCTGCCGCCCGCGCATACCTGCGCTTGCGCTTCCCGGCACTCGCGGATGCGCCGCTCGTGGAAAGCCGCGTTTGTCAGTATGAGAACTCAACCGATCAAAACTTCATTTTGGACCGTCATCCTGAAGCAGAAAATGTGTGGATAGTTGGAGGAGGCTCGGGACACGGCTTTAAGCATGGCCCGGTGATGGGTGAGATGGTCCGCGACGCAATTCTAGGGCTGAAAACGCCGCCCGCTGAATTTCAAATGGATCGTTTGCTGAAGAAGAGTTCTTAGAAGTGGTACGACTTTCCACAGCTGCCTTTATTGCGGCAGGTAATTGCCTGAGACATTAACCCGCAACGAGAAGACATAATAAAAGGATGATGCCCGGTTGTGCGGTGAGGTCTCGAAGTGTTTTATTCATTCGGGCTTTGGTGGGATTACGCTATATCCAGGTGCAACTTGGGTCAGGTTCTGCTCGAGTGAGGCTTTAGCGTTGCCTGTTGCCCACCGAATCCCGCCGCCGAGAAGATTTAGAAAAAGTGAGTTCGACCAGTTCTCCGGACGGTCCCCGATTGCCGTATAGAAGACACGGCCCTTGCCTTCCATCCGCGCCCAAGTCATCGGATACGCCGGCCGCTCGTATGGCTTTCCGGTCATTCCTTTTGTGTCGATCGTCAGGATGACGTGCAGGTCTGATCTAAAATCTTTGAGCGAGTACCATTCGTCGTTAAAGGTGAAGTGAGGCGCAACACCTTCGAGACCAGGAAATTTCGGATCATTGACGATGATGTTCGCATCCTGCAAGCGAGGTTTGCTGCCATGAGTGATGAATTCGCCGCCCAACATGCGCAGATAAGGATCGGATTGTTCTCCGTGCGCGATGTAACGATTTGAACCGCCCTCCGGATCTGGCTGCGTGTGGAAAGTGTCGCTTGCAGCGTGAACGCCGACGAAGCCGAGGCCATCATGAATCGCGTCGAGCAACGACTGCTTGCCTCGCGCTGACATGGGCGGATTCTTGTCAGTTCCTGCCGTGGTCAGATCTCCGGTGGTGAAGAACACTACAGCGGAATATTTGTGGAAGTCTTTTGAGTCAAAAACTCCACCGTCCTTGGTAGTGGTCACACTAAAGCCGTGTTGGTTGCCGAGTGAAGTGACGGCCTGCTCCACGATACTTAGCTTGCCATCCACTCTCTTCACCACGTCATGTTCCCAACCGGACGACTTGGTGAAGACCAGCACGGACTTCTTGCCTCTGGCAAACAACATGTTTGGCAAAGTCATACTTGCGCCCGCGACCAACCCGGTCTGCACGAACTGACGGCGATTGAAAGTATTCTTCATAAATTCCGAATCTCTATGGCATCTATACTTCGTTGCGACGAAAACGTTCGACTAGGTGATCGCATGCGCGAACCGTGATCGCCATCATGGTGAGAGTAGGATTCTGACACGCTGACGAAACAAACGCCGAACCGTCGGTTACGAGTAAGTTGGATACATCGTGCGATTGGCAGAAGGCGTTTAGGACAGATTGCTTGGGATCATTGCCCATTCGAGCGGTGCCGACCTCGTGTATTGCCATGCCTGGCATCTCAGTTCCCGTAGTGACTCTGATATTTTTTGCGCCCGCAGCTTCTAACATTTCCGCCGCGGTCACGCCAGCATCGCGCATCATCGCGGCCTCGTTCTTCCCATGGGCCATGCTGATACGCAGCGCAGGGATACCCCACGCGTCCCTGAGATTGGGATCGATCTCGCAGAAATTGTCGAAACTGGCCAGCGATTCGCCGAACGCGCCTAGCGTAACGCCGTAAGCGCCCATTTTTACTGCCTGCTTGTAATCTTTGCCAATTCCGGGTGCGTTGAAATTGAAAACGGGCATGGAGTCTCCCTGAAATCCATAGCCACGAATAAAGTGAGGATGTTTACCCGTTGCCGGCGTGTTGCGGAAGCGCACCAAATAAATTCCGGTGGGCCGATGAGGGGGATTAGCTGTAGGCAGAGCCTTCATATCGTCAAAAGTTGCACTGGCCCCGCCGCCGACTACGTGGTCCATTAGATAGTGCCCCAGCAATCCGCTGGAGTTTGCCAAGCCTTTGGGGTACTCGCGCGTCGAAGAATTCAGCAGAATGCGTGTGGACTCGAGCGCCTGGGCGCACATCACCACAACCTTTCCACGAATCTGTTTAGTCTCCTTCGTTGTGCGATGCACGAACGTGACCCCTTGCGCCTTGTTGCTGCCCGTATCCATATCGACGTGGCTGACGATCGCGTCGGTAATCAGGGTGCAGTTGCCGGTCTTCACTGCATCCTTCACCGTGGTGAATGGGCTGCTGAAATAGGAAAACGTCATGCAACCGCGCTCGCAGGGACCACAGTAATGACAGGGCGCTCGGCCGTTGTGGGGTTGAGTCAAGATGGCAACGCGCCCCATCGTCAGAGTTCGTCCAAACTTCTTTTGAACGCTTTCGCGCAGCCGCACCTCGCCACAACTCATTTTCATGGGCGGCAGGTATTGTCCGTCGGGCAACATCTCATTTCTCTCAGCGGCGCCGCTGATGCCAACATAGCGCTCGACAACGTCGTAATAAGGTGCGAGATCGGCGTAGGAGAAAGGCCAGTCCACATCGTAGCCATCACGGCTGGCGGCTTTGAAGTCTACGTCGCTCAAACGGTAGCTATGCCGTCCCCAGACTAACGATCTGCCTCCGAGAACCCGCAGCCGCTGCCAGGTGAATGGCCGGTCGGGTGGAGTGCTGTAGGGATTCTCGAGGTCATTCACGAACCATTCGTAGTTGTATTCCATGCAGGCATAGCACTGTCTCTGGATGGGCCTTGTCCGCACGATTTCAGGCGAGTGGTTCCGATACTTGAGCTGATAGGAAGGTATGTGCTCGGTGAACTCCCTTGCAGTTACAGCGCGACCGGCTTCCAGCAAAGCAACCTTCAAGCCTGCCTCGGAGAGCCGTTTCGCCGCCCAACCGCCAGTCGCGCCCGAGCCGACAACAATTGCATCGTATGTCTGTTGCAAAACGTCTTGTGGCATGGAACCTATGTGTGAGCAGCAGTCGGATGCTCACAGCCCTCGTAAGGGCCGTGGGTGAACTCGCCATCCCATCCCAGTTCTTTTTGACCGATTTCGGATTCGTAATACGCGGTGGCAATCAGCGTCTTTAGCAGTTCAAAATGCTGCTGCCCCAGATCAGGCGCCTCGTTGCGCGTGTCATTTCGAGCTGTCCAATGACTCGGCTGCCGTGCGAATGCCCATGGCGTCAACAACGAGATCTGGTCGTCAGCGCCGAGTTCGCGAAAATCTTTACCGAACTGTTTCTGGCTTTCAGCGTCAATGTAGGCCAACGCATCTACAAATGTTCGCTGAAATTCGGCGGGTTGGACTGAAAGCAGGAGATCCAGGTAGCGATTGACCAGGGCTTCCTTCGCACCCGGAGTGTCAGTGGCGGGAATAATTACATCACTTAATACGATCAAAGTCTCATTCTGATGGTGGTTGAGGAAGGCGGCTCTCCAATTGGGATCAGTTAGGACCGTGGATCCGTCTTCGCCTTTCGCAGCCGCGGTGAGGCCGGATGAGACCGCCTGAGCAAATGAGAACTGCGGCCCTAACGCGGATGCCGCCCCGGCGAACAGCGCCGCGCGAATCAGATCACGACGATTGAATAAGGACGATGAAGACGGTCTTGGGCTGGAATGAGCAGCTTCGTGGCCAAAAATTCTCATCGCTCGAAATGATAATGCCAATTGCAGCAATTCGCTAATCTGCAGAAAAGTTCTTGGTGAGACATCGTTAGCGCGAACTAGACATTGCGGTCCAAGCCGAGCCGTTGCGCGAGGACTCCAGCGCGGCGTTTATAAACCTGACCCCTTGCAGGCCGTCCCAAACACCTGGTACCAGCAGTGAATCCGGGTTGGGCGCGCGGTTCTCCTGTCTTGCTGTTATTTGTTCAGCGAGATCGGTGTAGAGTTGAGCGAATGCCTCCAGGTACCCTTCGGGATGTCCGCTCGGGATGCGGGTTGCGCGAGCGGCAGCACGTCCGGCGGCGGTACTGCCTCGTGTAATTGTGCGACGGGTTTCCCCTAGAGGCGTGAAGATGAGCACATTCGGATCTTCCTGTCGCCAGTCGATCCCCGCCTTTTCGCCGTACACGCGCAGGCGCAAATTGTTTTCATTTCCGGGAGCGACCTGGCTGGCCCACAGACCGCCCTTCGCCCCGTTCGAAAAGCGCAGCATTACGTGAACGTTGTCATCAAGGCGCCTTCCTGGCACAAATGTAGTGACATCAGCAGCCAGTTGCTCGACGGCTAATCCCGTCACGAAGCACGCGAGATTGAAAGCGTGGGTGCCGATATCGCCCAAAGATCCTCCGGGCCCGCTGCGCGCCGGGTCAGTCCTCCAGTCAGCCTGTTTCTGTCCAGTCTTCTCAAGAGGCGTGGTCAACCAATCTTGCACGTATTCAACTTGGATCAATTGTATCGGGCCAAGTTCGCCGGCTTGCACCATTTCGCGTGCCTGCCGCACCATGGGATGGCCGGTGTAGTTGTGGGTCAATCCGAAAACCAGGCCGGTCCGCTTCACGATCTGGGCAAGCTCCAGTGCATCTTGGAGCGTCGTGGTGAGAGGCTTATCGCAGATCACATGAATGCCGGCTTCCAGGAATGCCTTCGCTGGCGCGTAATGTAGGTTGTTTGGAGTTACGATTGAGACAGCTTCGATTCCATCGGCTCTTTTCGATTCAGCCGACGCCATCTCTTCGAAGCTGCGGTAGGCGCGTGGAATGTGCAATTCCTTCGCAGCTGCAAGACTTCGGCCGGCATCTGAGCTGAGCGCGGCGGCCACCAATTCGTATCGGTCATCAAGACGCGCGGCGATGCGGTGCACACCGCCGATGAAAGCTCCAGGGCCACCGCCGACCATACCAAGCCGCAAGCGCCGATTCAGCTTCTGGGTCGAGCCTTCGATCGGCATTTATGCGCCCTTTCTGGCGAGGCCGAGCATTCGCCGATTGGCTTCGCTGTCGGCACCGGATTTTGCAAAGTCATCAAAGGCTCGTTCCGCTGTCTGAATGATGTGACGAGCAATAAAGGGCGCGCCTTCCCTTGCGCCTTGCTCACTGTTCTTTAGACAACACTCCCACTCGAGCACGGCCCATCCAGGGAAGTCGTATTGTTCCAGATAATCGAGCTGTCGCAGCACGAAATGACTGGGATCATAGAGAATGTTGCAACGCTTGTGCCCGCCGATACGTTCGAGAAACATCTCAAATGTGACGCCATCGTGAAGATCTTCGCCGGGATGAATTTCAAAGCACAGATCGATACCCACTGCGTCGAAGACCTCGAGAATTGGCCGCCAGCGTTTGGCGAGCTCTTCGAAAGCCGTCTCCACAAGTCCGGGCGGACGTTGCGGCCACGGATAGAGATAAGGCCAAGCCAGCGCTCCTGAGAACGTCACATGCGCGCTGAGGCCGAGATTTGCTGAGGCCTTTGCGGCATATTTCAATTGTTCAACCGCCCACGCCTGACGAGCAGAAGGATTGCCGTGAACGGATTTAGGTGCGAAGCCGTCGAAGGCTTCGTCATACGCAGGATGAACCGCAACGAGCTGGCCTTGAAGATGGGTTGAGAGCTCCGTCAACTCGACAAGGTTCGATGCGAGAATACCGCGAATCTCATCACAGTACGGCTTGCTCTCCGCCGCGCGCTTCAGGTCGAAAAGGCGGCTGTCCCAGGTGGGAATCTGCACGCCCTTGTAGCCGAGCGAGGCAGCCCATCGCGAAATATCTTTGAGACTATTGAATGGCGAGTTGTCGCCCGCAAACTGCGCGAGAAAAATTGCCGGACCTTTGATCGTTTTCACAGGATTAAGATTTTCCGTTGATTATACGGGCGGCTTGGTGCAGCGTGTGTACGGCTTCCTCGAAAATTCCCAACGATTCATTCAGCACTCTTGAGGGCAAACGCGACGTAAACGCCGCCAGAAGGTGATTTTGTGTCTTTGCCACCGCCCGCGGCAATTACCACGTATTGCCGGCCGTTGGCCTCATAGGTGATGGGCGTGGCATTGCCGGAGAAGGGAAGCGTGGTTTGCCACAACAATTCCCCGGTGGATTTATCAAAGACGCGAAACTTTCTGTCATAGTTCGTTGCCCCAATGAATAGGAGCCCGCCTGCCGTCACAATTGGCCCACCGTAGTTTTCACTGCCCGTGTTCTTCACCCCTTGGTCGGCGAGCTCGGGATATTCGCCGAGCGGAACCTTCCACGCATATTCGCCGGTGTTGAGATTGATGGCATTCAGTGTGCCCCATGGCGTCGCGATTGCCGGATAGCGTTCTGATTCGAGGAACCTGGTATAGCCGGAAAAGCGGTAGCCCATCTGCGGCAGTACAGGCTGGCCCGATATTTCTTTGTTCTCTCCCTCACTCACAAATAAGACGAGGGCATTGACTTCGTCGGCAGTGAGATTGGGGAAGGCGGGCATGCGGCCCTTGCCCTTTTGAATTCTTTCCCTGATTTGCTCCTGAGTCATGCGATCCCGCACGCCTACCAGCGACGGGAAGAGCGGCGGCGAGCCCTTCATGTCATCACGATGACAAATCGTGCATTGACTCTGATACACACCTTTGCCGCTCTGCGGATTGGTAGTGTTCTCAGCGAGTTCGACAGCCCATGCCATTTCATTCGAATTTACGTAGAGGGTTCCTGTCTCCGGATCAAACGCCGGGCCTCCCCACTCCGCGCCGCCATCGAAGCCCGGAAAGATGATGGTGTTGTGTTTTGTGCTGAGCGGAACAAACTGGCCCTCGCTGCTGTATGTGCGAAATTGTTCGAGTGCCCACTCGTGCGCTTCGGGGGTGCGATTCGTCACCATGTCTTCGGTCAAGTGCTGACGCGCATAGGGTGCCGGCTTTGTGGGAAGAGATTGCTCGGCTGCCGCGACTTCTCCCTTGAGATCGCTCAATGGATACTTCTGAGACTCTAGAGGAAACAGCGGCGTTCCCTTCGCGCGATCAAACAAGTACACGAAGCCCTGCTTCGAAGTCTGGGCGAGTGCATCGGTGGTCTTTCCGTGGTGGGTGACGGTTACAAGAACGGGCGGCGAAGGGAAATCGCGGTCCCAAATGTCGTGATGGACGCCCTGAAAGTGCCAGATGCGTTCGCCGGTCTCAGCGTTCAGCGCGAGTTCGCAGTTGGCAAAAAGGTTGTCACCAAGGCGGTCGCCACCATAAAAATCGAATGCGGCCGAACCGGTGGGAACATACACGATGCCGGTTTTCTGATCTACGGTCATTCCCGTCCAGTTATTTGCGCCGCCGCTTTTCTGCCATCCGTCTTTCGGCCAAGTTTCATAACCGAACTCGCCGGGATGAGGAATGCTGTGAAAGCTCCAACGCTGTTTGCCTGTGCGAACATCGTAGGCACGAATGTCCCCCGGGAGCGCGGGGAGGGTTTCTGGCAGGCGGCCGCCGACGATGAAAATATCTTTGTAAACGACGGCGGGACTGGTGAGAGCGATGAAGCCTGTAGCGACGTCGCGTCCAAGTCCCTCGCGCAGATCAATTCGGCCCTGAGTGCCGAAGTTCGGAACTGGCTGGCCGGTTTCGGCATCCAGTTCGTAAACGAAGTTCATCACGCCGACGATAATGCGGTGATCTTTGTTATCGGGACTGGCCCAATACGTAAGGCCGCGGTCGGGCTGTGTGCCAACAACGCCAGAGTCAAATTTCCATTTCAGTTTGCCAGTGGCTGCATCGAGGGCGAAGACTTTTTGCGAGGGCGAAATGCCGTAAACCACGCCGGCCACTTCGATGGGGCTGGTCTGAAGGCCTCCGGTTTCTCCGGTGTCGAAGGACCACGCGAGCTCAAGCTGTTTTACATTAGAGCGATTGATCTGTTTGAGTGGCGAGTAATGTGTTGCGTCCGAATTGCCGCCGTACACCCGCCACTCTTGAGAAGGTTGGGGCTCGGCACTTTGCGAATGCAGCGGCAAGAGTACAACCACGAGAATGCATGACAACCATCCAAATCGAACCGGAATCATCGGCCAATTAAAACATAACTCTAAGTCGCAATGAACAATCGAGTCCTGGTCGGCGGCGCGGTGTTTCGGTGGCCTGGCGCGTCTTCCACAGCCGCTCACAGATCTTGCACTGTTCGGGTTGCAATATTGCTGGAAAAGGTTCCGGGGGGCATGATTTTCCTGTTGCAGATGCGGAGCTGGCTTCCGATAATACGCGTAGCTCCCATTACAAACGTGTATCGATATAGTCGAGAAGATCTCATTCGAATATTGCGGGTCAACTCCCGGCAACTGGCCGCATGGGAGCGAGCCGGCTTGCTGGCCTCGGCTGAGAGCTACACCTTTTTTGATCTCCTTCAGGTGAAGAAGGTCCGCGACCTGTGCGCTCGGCATGTGCGCCCGGTGGAGATTCGACAGTCTTTGGTGGCAATGCAGAAGCAGGCCGCCGGTATGGAGAATCCTCTGCTTGAGGCCAGCGCCTTCAATGCCGGCCACCATCGCGTGGGCTTCCGCCATGAAGGTAGGCTCCTGGAGCCGATTGCCGGTCAGTTCATGTTTGATTTTTCTCCTACTGAGAAAGTAGTTGCCAGTGTTCCCGCAACCGGCCGATCCGGGACGCCGGACCAGCCCGTGCCCGCGGACGTGGCTGAACTGTTTGCCCATGGCGTCGCGCTGGAGGAAGATCCACGCAATCAGCTGCAGGCGATTGCGGCCTATGAGCGCGTGTTGGAGCTTGATCCAGAACATGCGGCTGCGCACATCAATCTGGGTACCCTCTACTACAACCGCCAGGACTACAAAGCAGCCGAGGAGCACTACCGTCACGCACTGCGGATTGATCCCCGATATGCGCTGGCGCATTTTGATCTAGGAAACGTACTCGACGAAACCGGGCGGGTTGCGGAAGCGATCCAAACTTATCTGAATGCGCTGCAATTGGCCCCGACATACGCAGACGCGCACTACAATCTAGCCCTCGCCCACGAGAAAATGAAAGAGCCGCGCAAGGCGCTCAAACACTGGCAGGCTTATGTGAAGCTGGATGCTACGGGGCCATGGTCAGTTCATGCGCGGACCCAGATCAAACGAATACTCAAGACTGATTCTTTGAAACTCGTTTACGGCGGGAATTCGGACACCCAGTCCTAAGCGCGCGCTTCCTACCTTTTCCGGTGCTAGAATTTCAGGGCGATCTTGTGGAGTTTTCTATGCCCGAAACTGCATTGCTCTCTCCTCCTGTTCCTCTAACTTCGCTTACAGACGACGAACTTCTCTTTCGTGAGAACGTCAAGGAGTTTGCGGACGATAAAGTTCGTCCGCTGGCGAAAGAAATGGACGAGAAGGGTATTTTCGACAGGGGACTGATCGAGCAATTTTTTCAACTCGGGCTGATGGGAATCGAAATTCCGGAACAGTTTGGTGGCGCCGGCGGCAAATTCTTCGAGGCGATCCTTGCAGTTGAAGAGCTTTCGCGCGCAGACGCCTCCGCGGGTGTGATTGTCGATGTGCAAAACACTCTGGTGAACAATGCGCTGCTGCGTTGGGCGACGCCAGAACAGAAGAAACGCTATTTGCCGCGAATGGCCGCGGATACGGTGGGGGCGTATGCCCTGAGCGAAGCTGGGTCGGGTTCGGACGCATTCGCTTTACAGACCCGCGCCGAACTCAAGGGCAGCGGCTATGTGCTGAATGGTCGCAAGCTGTGGATTACGAATGCAAAAGAGGCCGGAATTTTTGTTTTGTTTGCCACGGTGGACCCCGCGGCCGGATACAAGGGAATTACGGCTTTCATTATTGAGAAAGAGTTTCCTGGCTTTACGGTTGGAAAAAAAGAAGACAAGCTGGGGATCCGAGCGTCATCAACCTGCGAACTGATACTCGAAGATTGTCGCGTGCCGCGGGAAAACGTCTTGGGTGAAGTTGGCAAAGGATACAAAATCGCAATCGAGACGCTAAACGAAGGGCGCATCGGAATTGGCGCTCAGATGCTGGGAGTCGCGCGCGGGGCGTGGGAATACGCAGCTAAATACGCGCAGGAACGAAAGCAATTCGGCAAAGCCATTTCCGAATATCAGGGGATCCAGTTTCAGATAGCGCAGATGGCGACAGAAATTGAGGCGGCACGGCTGATGGTCTATAACGCCGCACGGATGAAAGATGCCGGAGTTCCATTCGTGAAGGAAGCTGCTATGACGAAGCTGTTTGCGTCGCAGGTGGCTGAACGGGTGACTTCGCTGGCGATTGAAATTTACGGCGGCTACGGATTTACCAAAGACTATCCCGTCGAAAAGTATTGGCGGGATGCGAAGATCGGCAAGATCTATGAAGGCACTTCAAACATGCAGCTGCAGACGATTGCGAAGCTAGTGCTGCGGAAGTGATGCGCCGCTTATCTCGACATGAGAAGATGGGCTTTCGCGCCAACATTTAGCCCTATTCCTGCAATCTCCGAAATGAAGCAGTCGATAGCTCCGGCTTCCACAGGAATTCTCATTGCAACCGATTCGGGGTGTCCTGAGCTTCCTTGGCTGTCGCTGCGCAACTCTAAATCCACCACGGAATGACCCGGGGAATCGAGACGGGAAAAACACAACCGGAAGCCGCCTCCCGCGCACTTCGCGTCGAATGTCCCGAGCTCGAATTCACGGCAGTCACCTGGCTTCGCGGGGAATCCTTTCAGACGTTGAGCTAGTTCCAGTAGGTCTTCGTGGGCCAAATACGCTTCGACTTGCCCGCAAAACTTACCGTTTGAGCACGTAAATCGATACTCAACCACGTCCTGGTCATACCAAATCACCTGAATCTCGATTCCCTGCAATCCGCTTTGCCTCGTTTACTACGTGATCTTCTCACCTACCGACTTCGCCTGCGTGAACAATAGCAAGTAGTCCGGCCCGCCTGCCTTCGAGTCGGTTCCCGACATATTGAACCCACCAAACGGATGCGCACCCACGATAGCGCCTGTGCATTTGCGGTTGATGTAGAGGTTGCCAACGTGGAATTCGCGTTTGGCGACTTCAATCTTTTCG
>WNGE01000871.1_pt1 | contig 38989 bp, 34 predicted proteins | sample 5400651 | NCBI WGS metagenome assembly WNGE01 (sample SAMN13153370, study PRJNA577476) | soil metagenome | isolation source: 60 cm soil or saprolite under grassland replicate 2 | place: USA:California | collected 2016-06-15 | reverse complement strand
GAATAAAGGGCGGTAGGGATGACCGAGCGCACGACCTGTGTGGTCATCGGGGGCGGACCGGCCGGAATGGTGCTCGGGCTGTTGCTGGCTCGGGCGGGCGTCGAGGTGAGCGTGCTGGAGAAGCACGGCGACTTCCTGCGGGACTTCCGCGGCGACACCGTGCATCCGTCGACCCTGCAACTGCTTGACGAGTTGGGCCTCGGTGAGCGGTTCGCCAAGCTGCCGCAGAGCCGGCTGGACGAGGTCGCCTTCCCGGTCGACGTGGACCGCAGCGTGGTCGTCGCCGACTTTCGCCGGCTGAAGGTGCGGTGTCCGTACATCGCGATGGTGCCGCAGTGGGATCTGCTCAACCTGCTCGCCGACGCCGGGCAGGAGGAACCGACCTTCACCCTGCGGATGCGGACCGAGGTGACCGAGCTGATCCGCGAGGAAGGGAACCGATCCGCAGCTGCGCGTGCGGGGGATCGAGCGGTTCCGGCAGGACATCGCGGAGCTCATCCCGTCGTTGGCGGACCGGGTCGACGCACTGAAGTCGATGGACGACGTCAAGCACCTCGACGTGCGGCTGAACCGGCTCAACCGCTGGCACGTCGACGGCCTGCTGTGCATCGGCGACGCCGCGCACGCGATGTCGCCGGTGGGCGGTGTCGGCATCAACCTTGCCGTGCAGGACGCCGTGGCCGCCGCGACCCTGCTGGCCGAGCCGCTGCGCCGCGGTGCGGTGACCCTGGCGAACCTGGCGAGGGTCCGGGTCCGCAGGCTCCTTCCGACCATCCTCGTCCAGGCTCTGCAACGACTCATGCACCGCGGCCTGGTAGCGCCGATCGTCGAGGGACGGCGGATGGGCCCGCCCAAGCCCGTCCTGGCCCCTCCTGCGGCACGTTCCGCGAGCGTCGTTCATACCGGCCTACCTCATCGGCGTGGGGCTGCGGCCCGAGCACGCGCCGGCGTTCGCCAGGCAACCCGCACAGGATTAACGGCTCCCGCGGGCGGGGCTGTAACAGCTTCGTCAGCCTCGGGTGAGTGCCTGGCGGCTGCGCTGGAGGAAGTCACGCTCGGTCGCGTTCTCGGTCCGGGCGATCGCCGCCTCGTACGCCAGCACCGCCTCGGCGTTGCGTCCCAGGCGCCGCAGCAGGTCGGCGCGGATGGCGTGGAACACGTGGTAGCCACCGAGGTCGAGGCCGTCGACGAGGGTGAGCGCCGCGTCCGGTCCCTCGACCTCGGCCACCGCGACCGCGCGGTGCAACGCCACGACCGGGCTCGGGGCGAGCGCCAGGAGCTGGTCGTACAACTGCAGGATCTGCCACCAGTCGGTGACGGCCGCGGCCGGCGCGTCGCTGTGGACGGCATTGATCGCCGCCTGGATCTGATACGGGCCGGGCTGGTTGCGCCGCAGACACTGCCGGACGATGGCCTGGCCTTCGGCGACGAGGCCCCGGTCCCAGCGGCTGCGATCCTGGTCGGCCAGCAGCACGAGGTCGCCGTCCGGGGTAGTGCGGGTGGCCCGACGCGACTCGACAAGCAGCATGAGTGCGAGCAGCCCCATGACCTCCGGTTCGTCGGGCATGAGCTCGGCCAGGAGCCGTCCCAGCCGGATGGCCTCTGTGCAAAGCTCCTCGCGGACGAGCCGGTCGCCCGAGCTCGCCGTGTACCCCTCGTTGAAGATGAGGTAGACGACAGCCAGCACGGCCCGAAGGCGGTCTGGCAGGTCGGCCTCCTTCGGCACCCGGTACGGGATCCGCGCGTCACGGATCTTTCCCTTGGCCCGGACCAGCCGCTGGGCCATGGTCGGCTCGGGCACCAGGAAGGCGCGCGCGATCTCCACGGTGGTGAGCCCTCCCAGAAGCCGGAGGGTCAGCGCGACCTGGGCGGCGGGGGCGAGCGCGGGGTGGCAGCAGGTGAAGATCAGACGTAGCCGGTCGTCGCGCACGGGGCCCTCCTCTGCCGGTTCGTCGCGGGCGTGCAGAAGAGCGGCCTGGGTATGCCGGTCGTTGCGGGACGCCTCGCGGCGGAGGCGGTCGATCGCCCGGTTGCGGGCGGTGGTGATGATCCATGCCGCCGGACTCGGGGGCGGCCCGCTTGACGGCCACCGTTGCACCGCCGCGGCGAACGCGTCCTGGACCGCGTCCTCGGCGATGTCGATGTCACCGAAGACGCGGACCAGGACGGCAACCGCGCGACCGTACTCCTCGCGGAACACACGGTCGATCTCCGAAGCGGGGAGGGCCGGCATGCCGGGTATCACTCGTCGGCTTCGCCTTGGAACGGCCGCACCTCGATCGGGAGGAGGCCGATTGCCTGCGCAAGCTTGCGGCCCCATTCGAGTGCCGAGTCGAGGTCGGGTGCCTTGATGATCGTGAACCCGCCGAGGTGTTCCTTGCCCTCGGCGTACGGCCCGTCGGTCATGAGCACGTCGCCCTCCTTGACCCGCACGACGGTCGCCGTGCTCGCGGGGTGCAGACCGCCGGAGAAAACCCACACGCCAGCGGCCTTCATCTCCTGGTGGAGAGCGTCCAGGTCCCGCATGATCGGCTCCAGCATCTCGCGCGGGGGAGGATCTCCGTCGGGCTGATACACGCTGAGCAGGTACTGCTTCATCTGGTGTTCCTCCTTGACGCTGCCCGCCGGCACCCTACCGGCTCCTTACCCTCTACACGAACGGCTTCCGCCCGCATCGACACGGCCACCCATTCCAGGTCGGAGCCCTTCTGGTATCTATAGGGACCGTTGGTTCCTCCGGCGCCGTTGGACTACGTGACCTTCGTGTATGTCAGGGTGAAATCGGGTGTCCAGTCCGAGCCGTCAGGCGATCCCGACAGTGACCCGCATCGCGGGGGGCGACATCCTGCGGCGCGTCACATCGGCCGCACCTGTCCCGTCACGTGAGCATGAGAAGCATCGTACGGGCCACCACCGCCCTGCTCGGCCTGCTCACCCTTGCGGTCGGGGTATGGGCGTTGATCTGGCCGGACTCCTTCAGCGAGTTCGTCAACTTCCCGCCGCACCGGCACTTCCTCCACGATGTCGGCGCCTTCCAGATTGGTATCGGGGTGACCCTGCTGCTCGCGACGATCTGGGGTGACCCGATCATGGTCGCTCTCGCCGGATACGTGGTCGGTGGGGCGGTCCACACGGTGGCGCATGCGGTCGACGCGCATCTGGGCGGCAGCACCGTGCAGACGTGGTCGATCGGGTTGTTGTCGCTGCTGGCCGCGGTGGCGCTGGTGGCCAGGTGGCGGGACTTGGGCTGGGTCGCCGGCCAGGTGCGTGGCGCGTCGGCGTCGGCGCTGGCGCCGTTCACCCGCCAGAAGACGGTCCTGCTGACGACATTCCGGCGCGACGGCACACCGGTGGCCGCACCGGTGAGCATCGCCGTTGATGGCGAGCGGGCGTACGTGCGCAGCTTCGAGCGGGCCTGGAAGACCCGGCGCATCCGCAACAACCCCGCGGTCACCGTCGCGCCGTCGACCGCGCGGGGCACCCCGACCGGCCCTGCGATCGAAGCCACCGCGCGCCGCCTCACCGGAACCGAGTACGACCGTGCCGGCCGGGCACTGGCTGGCAAGTACCCGATGCTGCAGGGCGTGCTGGTGCCGCTGGCGCACCGCGTCGGGCGAGCCAGGACCGGCCGGACCGTCAACTTCGAACTGACGCCAAGCTACCCGGCGGGTGCCGGGTCGGCCGCCTCCCCGTCGTCGGTGGCCGCGCACGGGTCGCCGTAGTTCAGTGCACAAGGCGGTCGACGTACTGCTTGGGTGTGAGGCCGAGGCTGTGTCGAAAGTGGCGATGCAGATGACTTTGATCGACGAACCCGGTCGCGGCCGCGACGTCGCGGATAGCGGTGCCGCGCTCCAGCATCCGGCGGGCGAGCCTGAGGCGCTGGGCGAGTTGGTACCGGTGCGGGGGCAGGCCGGTGCCCGCGCGGAACAGCCGGATGAGCCGGAACTTGCCGATGCCGGCAGCCTGGGAGAGTTCGTCGAGCGTGATGTTCGTGGCCAGGTTGTCGTGGAGATAGGCGCACGCACGCCGAAGGGCGGGGTCGTCGCGTGCCTCGCGCCTCTTCGCCGGCGACGTCGGGGCCGACGGAGAGTAGGCGGTCAGGCGGCTCAACCATTCCGCGAGTGCGGTCTGCCGATCGAGCGCCGGAACCGGTGCGGCCATGGCGCGGTGCAGGTCGCGGAAGTCGGCGACCATGCGTGGATCCCGGATCACGGGCTGGGGGAACTCGAGATCGGGCAGGAGGCCGTCTTCGCCGGCGTTCCTGAGATCCGGCAGTTCGACCACCATCAGCGTGCCCAGCCAGGGCTGCCTTTCCGCGGGGACGCCCGAGTGCGGGTGGGACGGATCCCAGACCACGAGCTCACCGGGGCGCACCAGGTAGCGGGAGCGACCGCGCGTGACCCGCATGCTGTGCGCGTCGATCACGCCGATGAAGTATCCGTCGCTGGAGTCCACCGAGTAGGAGGCCGTCCGGCCGCGCATGAGCAGCACGCCTTGCGGGCCGTCCGGGCGCCACATGCGCACCGTTTCGACCGGCCGGTCCTTCCTCGCTGCCAGGTCCGTCTGTGACATGTGCCTGTCGCATCTCCCCGCTAGAACGTACAAGACTGCCCGGGCTATGCCGATCTATGGTCCGGGCATGCGGTACAAGTTGCTGGGCCGGACCGGGTTGCGGGTGTCCGAGCTGTGTCTCGGTGCGATGATCTTCGGCGATGCCCGGGGCGGATGGGGCGCGTCCAAGGACGAGGCCGCACGGATCTTCGAGGCGTTCGCCGAAGCAGGCGGCAACTTCGTCGATACCGCCAACTATTACGCGCGGGGCGAGAGCGAGCGCATCGTGGGTGAACTGGTCGCCAGTGAGCGCGAGCGGTGGGTGGTGGCCACCAAGTACACGTGCAGCCTTGATCCGGCCGACCCTAACGGCGGGGGCAGCCACCGCAAGAGTCTGGTCCGGGCCCTCGACGCCAGCCTGAAGCGCCTGCGGACGGACTACATCGACGTGTACTGGGTGCACATCTGGGATGCGTTCACGCCGGTCGAGGAGGTCGTGCGTGCGCTGGACGACGTGGTCCGCGCGGGCAAGGCCCTCTACGTCGGCATCTCCGACACACCGGCCTGGATCGTGTCACAGGCGGTCACCCTCGCCGACCTGCGCGGTTGGACCCGGTTCGCGGGACTCCAGGTGCCCTACAGCTTGATCGAGCGCAGCGTCGAGCGCGACCTCCTGCCGATGGCCCGCGCGCTGGACCTGGGGGTGACGACCTGGGGTCCGCTCGGCGGTGGCCTGCTGACGGGCAGATATGGCACGGACCGGCCCAGACCGGACGACACCCGGCTGGCCGGCATCGGGGCCGACGGCGTGCTGTCCGACCGCAACCTGGCGATCGCCGACGCGGTCAACGAGATCGCGGCCGCGCACGGCCGCACCGCCACGCAGGTCGCGATCGCATGGGTACGCGCACAGCAGCAGCGCAGCGTCGTGATCCCGATCGTCGGGGCACGAACCCGGGCCCAGATCGACGACAACCTGGCTGCCCTCGATGTCGAACTCTCGGCCGACGAACTCCAGCGCCTCGACACGGTCAGTCGCATCGAACTCGGGTTCCCGTACGACTTCGGCGCGGCCCGTCTCGCGTACGGTCAGACCTTCGACCTGATTGACGACCACCGCGGCCTCATCGACCCGCTCGTGTGAACACCTGAGCCGGTCCCGCAGGGTGTCCCGGGTTGTTCGGGACCGGATTCGGGAGGCTCCTCCCGTGTCAACGGGATCCGCTCGTTGGTGTGCTGTCGGGGCCGGGGCGAGGGTTCCCGGCCCGCCGCGAGCGGCGGCTGCGGGACAGGGGCCGGTTCTCATGGGTACGGACGGAAACAGGTGGGCTCGGGTGACGCTCTACAGCACGCTCGGGTTGGCGGGCGCGTTGGGTTTCTTCGGGCTGTTCAGCGACGCACTCGAGGATCGGGGTCCTGTGGGCGACGCCATCGGGCACGGGCTGGGCCTGCCACTTGGCTTTGCGATCTTCGCCGGGGCGATGGCGGCCGTGCTGCGGCCGGGACGCCGTCGCGTGGTGGCGTGGGTCGTGGGGACGGCGCTGCTGGCAACCGTCGCCTTCGTGGCCGGATACGCCCTGGCCGGGCCGCCGGTCGATTTCGCCGCCAGCATCCTGGTGGCGGGGACGATCTCCGGTGTGGTCCAGTTGGCGACGCTGCGCCACCAGGCAGCCTCCGGCGCGGGCCGGTGCCTGGCCGCCGCGGTGGCGGGATACGCGGTCGGCGCGGTCGCCGGCGTGGGCGCCGCAATCGTCATCGCACCCAACCTGCCCGACAGCGCGTTGTGGTATGCCCTGCTGACGGCCATGCTTGGGGCTGTGGGGGGCGCGGTCGGCGGTGCGGTCAACGGATATGCCCTGAGCAGGGTCTGGTGGGCGTCGAGGGTGCCGGCGGGAACGGCCCTGGTGCGGTGACCGCCACCGGCGTTCCGGCCCGTCCACGGACGGGCCGGGACGGGGTGCCGGCCGAGGCCGCACGGTTGCTCGTCGGTCGTCTGGCACGGGTGGCCTGGGTGCCGGTGAGCGTGCTGTGCGCCACGCTCATCGCGGTCGACGCGGCGATCCGCTACGGCGCGGTCTCGCGGCTCTCCCTGGGCGTGCCTGAGGGATGGACAGCTGCCACGCTCACGGGCGCGCTGAGGCAGCTCGGTCTCACCCCGGGCGTCTACGCCGGCTTCGGGCTGGCGATCGCGGTGGTGAGCGGCATCGTGTGGTTCGCGTCGGCGACGCTCGTCGTGTGGCGCGGCTGGACGAACCCGATGGCCGGATACACCGCGTACTTCCTGGTCGTGTTCGGCACCACCTGGCTCTTCGAACCCGAGCGCCTGCCGGCGGGCATCAGACCGGCCGTGCGGCTGCTCGACGTGCTGAGCTGGACCGGGTTCGTCCTGTTCTTTTTCCTCTTCCCGTCCGGACGGTTCGCGCCGCGATGGCTGCGGTGGCCGGTCCCCGCGCTGCTGGCCGTGAGTGTGGCGATGCAGTTGGCCGCCCCCGCCGAACCGCCCGGCTCGCAGATCGCCCTGTGGCTGTGCATTCTGGCTGCCGCGGCCGCCGTTCAGGTCTGGCGCTACCGCGCGGTGTCGGGGCCGATGGAACGGCGCCAGACCAGGTGGCTGGTCTTCGGGTTCTGCGGCACTCTGCTGGCCGTCCTCACCCTGTTCGGTGTGGCCGCGCTGCTCCCGATCCGGCCGCCCGCGGCCGGCGCCCTGGTCTACGAGCTCGCCGGCCAGGCGTTGGGAGCACTGCTCTTCCTGCCGATCCCGCTCGCCGTCGTGATCGGGATGACCCGTCACGGGCTGTGGGACGTCGACGTTCTGGTCAACCGGGCACTGGTGTACGGCGGCCTGTCCGCTCTGGTAGTGGTCGTCTACGGGTTGGCCGTGGCTACCGGCCTCGCAGTCGCCGGAGGCCGGGGCCTTGCGGTGTCCGTCCTGACCGGCACGCTGGTCGCGGTGTTGGTCAACCCGGCACGGGCCGCCCTCCAGCGTGCCGTGAACCGACTCATGTACGGCGAGCGTGATGAGCCGTACCGCCTGCTCGCCCGGCTGGGCGACCGTCTGGAGAGCATCGCGGAGCCGGGGCCGCTCCTGGCGTCCATAGTGGACACGGTGACGGAGGGCCTGCGGCTGCCGTACGCGGCGATCGCGGTCTTCCGTGCCGGTGGCGACCGGTCGCTCGCCGCCGAGTCCGGTGCGAGGTGCGCTCCGGTGGTCCGGCTGCCGCTGGTTCACCACGGCATGACGGTCGGGGAGCTGCAGGTGGCACCGCGGGCCGGCGAGGACGATCTGAGCCGCGCCGACCGCCGGGTGCTGGAAGACCTGGCCCGCCCGGTCGCGGTCGCCGTGCGTGCGCTGGCCCTCTCCGAGGAGCTGCAACGCGCACGGGAGCGCCTCGTGGTGGCCCGCGAGGAGGAGCGCCGGCGTCTGCGCCGCGACCTGCACGACGGGCTCGGACCGGTCCTCGCCGCGCACCGGCTGAAGCTGGGCAACGCGCGCACGTTCCTGATAGTGGGCGATGCCGGCGCCGCGGTGCGGATCTTGCGCGAACTGGACGTGGAGTTGGGCAGATCGGTCGACGCCATCCGGGAGATGGCCTACCACCTACGCCCCCCGGTACTCGACGAGTTGGGTCTCGTCGAGGCCTTGCGCGCGGCCGCCGCCGAGGTGCCTTCGCCGCCACGGGTGTCGGTGAACATCGCGGGCGCGATCCCCGACCTGCCCGCCGCGCTGGAGGTCGCGGCATACCGGATCAGTGGAGAGGCTCTCGCAAACGTGGTGCGCCACGCCGACGCCCAGAACTGCGAGATCAGCTTGCGGGCGGACGCGGGGCTCACCATCACCATCGCCGATGACGGACGGGGCCTGCCGGCCGGCCCCCGCGGCGTCGGGCTGACCACCATGCGCGAGCGCGCCGAGGAGTTGGGAGGGACGCTGGCTGTCGAAACCGGATGCGGGGGCGGGACCCGCGTGGTCGCCGCGCTGCCGTTCCCGGGTGGCCCGCCATGATGCCAACCCGGCCGGTACGCGTCCTCATCTGCGACGACCACCCGATGTTCCGCGAGGGCCTGCGCGGACTGGTCGGCGCCGCACCGGACCTGGAGGTGGCGGGGGAGGCCGGCACCGGTACGCAGGCCGTCGATCTCGTGTCCTCCGCGGCTCCCGACGTGGTTCTCATGGACCTCCAGATGCCCAACCTCAACGGGATCGAGGCGACCCGGGCCATCGTTGGCGCCGACTCTGAGGTCGCCGTGCTGATGCTGACGATGTTCGACGACGACTCCAGCGTGTTTGCCGCCATGCGGGCCGGCGCCCGCGGCTACGTGCTCAAGGGAGCCGGACCCGAGGAACTGCTCCTCGCCATCCGCGCCGTCGCGCACGGCGAGGCCATCTTCAGCCCGCAGATCGCACGCCGGCTCATGGACTACTTCTCCCATCTGCGCCCACCCGCCGCGCCCCCGCAGGCATTTCCCGAGCTGACCACCCGGGAGCGGGAGATCCTGACACTGGTCGCGCAGGGTCGCCGGAACGCACAGATCGCCGGCGAGTTGTTCATCAGCCCGAAGACGGTCACCAACCACATCACCAACATCCTGGCCAAGCTGCAGGCCGCCGACCGTACCGAGGCGATCCTGCGAGCGCGTGAAGCCGGCCTGGCCTGATCAGATCAGTCTGTGTCGGGCAGCGCTATGGCTGGCCAGTCGAGCAGTCGGGCGCCGAGTACGGCGGCCTCGAGGGTGAAGCGCTGGGTCGGCTCGGTGGGGCTGTATCCGGTCAGCGCCTTGATGCGCTCCAGCCGGTAGCTGACCGCGCGCACGCTGATGTTGAGTTTGCGTGCGGCGGCCGTCGTGTTGCCCTGGCTGTCGAAGAAGGCTGTCAAGGTGTCGAGCATGGGTCGGGCGCCGCCGCGGGCGTCGGTGAGCGGACTGAGGACGACACGTACCAGGTCGGAGATGGCGGCCTGGTCGCGCAGCAGGACCGGGAAGACCAGCAGGTCCGCCGCCTGCAGGACCGGAGCGCGGAAGCCGAGCTTTTCGGCCAGCTGCAACGTGTTGCGCGCCTCGTCGAACGACCGCATCACGCCGCCGGGCCCGGACCGCGGCCGGCCCACGCCGATCTGCCAGCCGGCCTGGGTGCCGAGCACGCCGACGAGATGGTGGGCGAACTCGCCAGGCGCGCCGCGCAGCGTGCTCGGCATCACGCAGACCAGCAGGCCCTCCCTGGCGGCCACCAGGACGTTGTGGCTGCCGAAGCGGTGGACCAGCGCCGCCTCGACCTGCCGCATGGCCGGGTCGCGGTCGGTGAACGGGTGCTCGCCGCGGGCCACCGCAACCACGTGGCTACCGGCGAGCAGGACCCCGAAGCGCTGGGCCCGCTCGGCGAGCCTGCCCACGTCGTCGCGGCCCTGCAGCAGGTCGTCGACGAACTGCCGGCGGGCCTCGCCGTCCTGTCGTGCGGCGATCAGTTGCGAGTCCGCGTACCCGTCCAGCGTGGCGGACAGCACCTGCTCGACGACGGCGAGCACCGACCGGGTCGCGGCGCGTACCTGGCTGGCACTGGCGGCGTCAGCGATGCCGGGCAACTCGGCGAGGGCGCCGCTCACAACGGTCAGGTGAACACCGACCAGGTCGCGTACCGGCATGCCCCGGGCGGCCGCCGCCGCGCCGTGCTGGCGGAAGGCCTCCAGCTCTGCGCGGCGGGGCCTGCGTCCGGTGCGGGCGGCCTCGGCCAGGAGGGTTCGGAAGCCGTCGGGAACGCCGGTGTGAGCGCTGGTCCGGGCGGCTCCGTCAGACACGGACGTCGCGGCGGTCGAAGGTCACCAGGGCGACGATGACGAGCGCGGCGGACGCACCGACGAGCACCAGCAGGTAACCGAAGTGGAAGCCGTGGTGCAACGGATCCGAGCCGAGATAGTAGTGGAACGGCGAGATCCAGCGCAGCGGACGGATCCAGGAGGCGGTGTCGCCCAGGGCACGGATCAGGTAGCCCGCCACTGCGAACACGCCGGCCACGGCCAGCGCGTTGGCAACCCGGCCGGTGGCCGCGCCGACGGCGAACGCGACCATGCCGAACAGCAGCCCGAGCAGGAACAGTCCCGCGCTGGCCGCACTGACGTTGACCGCGCTGATGCCCATGTCCAGAGTCTGCGACAGCACGACCGGGATGATCCATACGATCAGGCCGAAGCCGACCACTACGCCGGTGAGGGCAGCGGCGCGCTGCACGACGAATCCGCGGCGGCTGATCGGGTTGGCCAGGAACAGGTCCATCACGTGGCGGTCCTCCGGTCCGGCGATGGCCCGGGCGCCCAGAATCGCCGACGCCATGATCAGCAGTAGCGGTCCGATCAGCGCGTAGATGGTGCCCTGCAGATAACCGGCGCCGCTGGTCAGGTCGCTGACCCCCAGGGCGCTCGTCAGTCCCTTCGGCAGCCCGCCGGTCTTGAGCTTGGCCAGGTCGGGATTGTTCTTCACGCTCACCCAGAAACCGACGTAGATCAGTGCGAAGGCGGCGAGCCCGACGCTCCAGCCGATGGCCGTGCGCCGCCAGTCCCTCAGTGTCTTGCCGACCAGGCTAGGCAGCATGGTTACCACCCTCCTGCGAGTAGTAGTAGCTCAGGAACGTCTCCTCGAGGTCCGGCTCGGTGGAGATCATGTCGGCGACGGTGTGCCGGGCGGCTGCCTTGATCAGCGGGTCGAGCATGCCGTCGACGGTGCAGCGCAGGATCGCGCCCTCGACCTGAAGTTCACCGACCCCGGACAGTCCTTCGAAGTCCTCGGGTGGCACGGGTCCGTCGAAGTGGATTTCGACGTGCCGTTTGGCCCGCTTGCCGAGCGACTCCACCCGTTCCACCGCCACGAGGTGGCCGTCGCGGACGATGCCGACCCGATCGGCGGCGTGCTGCACCTCGGCGATCACGTGCGAGGACATGAAGACGGTCTGCCCGCCGGCGCGGGACTCCCGGACCAGTTCCAGGAACTCCTGTTGCATGAGCGGGTCCAGGCCGCTGCTCGGCTCGTCCAGGATGAGCAGCTCCGGATCGTGCATGAACGCCTGCACCAAGCCGACCTTCTGCTTGTTGCCCTTCGACAGCTCCGGAATGCTGCGGCGCAGGTCCAGCTCGAACCGCTCCGCCAACTCCTCGATCCGGCGCTTCGCGACACCGCCCCGGGCGTCGCCCAGGAAGCGCAGCAGCTCGGCGACGGTATCCCGGCCGTCGAAGGACAGCTCGCCGGGCAGGTATCCGATGCGCCGGCGCGACGCGACGCCGGCGGCGCTGCGGGGAGCCACCCCGAGCACCCGGATCGTGCCTCGCGTAGGGCGGATGAAGTCGAGCATCAGCCGGATGGTGGTGGTCTTGCCGGCCCCGTTCGGTCCGAGGTATCCGAAGACCTCACCCGCCTCGACGGTGAGCGAGAGATCCTCCAGCCCGCGGTGCGGGCCGTAGAATTTGGTAAGCGCCTGAGTCTCGACGACGGCACTCATCGCGCCACCACCCATTGCAGCTTGTTGGTCATACCGGCAGCCTGGCCTGTGCGCGGCCGGCGGCCAAGGGCGTTCTTCGGACAGATTCCGCCGTTCGCGGTTGCCGAAAGCCGGCAGAATCGGCCCGGGCGGAAGCCTTCACCGGCTATTGACCGGCATCACGTCCGTCAGGTGAGGGTGAGGACCACTTTGATTTCCTCGGGGTCGGGTGTGAACGCCTCGGCGAACCGCGACAGCGGCAGCCGGCGGCTGATCATGCTGTCCAGCCAGTCCGGGTCCGCCTTGGCCAACGCGTCGGCGGCGGCCGTGTAGTGCCGCAGGTTGGCGTTGACCGACCCGACCACGATGTCGTTCTCCAGCACGATCTCGCGGTTGGTGGCACCAGCGTCCACGCTGATCCGCGTTCCCTTCGGCGACACCCCGGTCAGGCACAGGATCCCGTAAGGAGCGGTGTCGGTCATGGCTTCGAAGACCACACTGCCCACGCCGGTCGCCTCGATGATCACGTCGAACGGCAGCCGTCCGGTCACCTCGCTGACGCTGGTCGAGTGGTACGTGGCGCCGAGTTCGGCGACCATCGCGGATTTGCGGCCGGCGGTGACCCGGTCGAGCACGTGCACCTCCAGGCCGCGCTGCACGCCCAGCAGCGCGGCCAGCAGGCCGATCGGTCCGGCGCCGGTCACGAGTACCCGCTCCGGCTCGAACCAGGCGCGCGCGCCCACACGCTCGACCTGATCCCACGCTTTGGCCACCACCGAGGTCGGCTCCATCAGCGTGCCGACGTCTTCCAGCCGGGGGTCGAGCTTGACGGCGTAGCCGGTCTCCACGCACCACGCCTCGCTGCCGTACCCGTCAAGCTCCTTGATCCCGCGCTCCGTGTAGCGGCCGTTGCGGCACATGTCGAACTCGTCGCGGGCACATGCTCCGCAGGGCACCGGATCGGGCCGGCGTACCACCCCGACCACCAGGTCTCCGGCGGTGAAACCGCTGCCGTCCGGCGCTGACCGCACCCGGCCCAGCGACTCGTGCCCCAGCACCAGCCGCTGCCGGCCCGGCGGCGCCCAGCCGTACTCCCCGGCGGCGATCTCCCGGTCGGTGCCGCAGACGCCCAGCGCGAGGCCATCGACGAGCATCTCCCCGTCGCCCGGCACCGGATCCGGGACGTCCGAGATTGTCAGCGATCCCGCCTGCAACGGCTGTACCGTCAGCGCCCGCATCCGGTCCTCCTTCGGTCGCCAACCGGTCGCGCCGATGCGCGGAGTCGGTTAGCTCCGCGTACCCGAGCCGCAGGCACGGGAAACACCGACGGAACAGCGCGCGACCCGTCACCGCGGCCGGGTCGCGCAAGCGTTTCCGAGGTCAGTTGCTGGAGATCGCGTCGATGAGGTCGCCGACCGGGCGGTCGGGCAGGGCGCGGGCAACGTCGGCGACGGCGACGATGCCGACCAGCGTGTGGCCGTCGATTACCGGCAGCCGGCGTACCTGATGCTCGCCCATCGTGCGCAGGATCTCGGCGGCGTCGTTCGACCCCATCAATGGTCGAGGTCGGCGAAGTCGTCGGGACGCGACTGGGCCGCGGCAAGCAGCCCGGCGACGGCGAGCCCGTTGGCGATGTCTCCGGCACGTACGCGGCGCACCGCCTCGTCCAGCGGTACCCGGTCCGTGGCGAGGATTCCTTCGTCCGCGTCGGGCCCGTGCCCGCCACCGGCCGGGTGCAGGTCCCGGGCGAGAAACACCCGCACCCGCTCGCCGGTCATGCCCGGGCTCGTGTACATGTCGACCAGGGTGTGCCACCGGCGCGCCGCCGTGCCCGTCTCCTCCGCCAGCTCGCGCTGTGCGGCGTCCAGTGCCGGCTCGCCGGGCCGGTCGAGGAGCCCGGCCGGCAGTTCCCACAGGTAGGCACCGACCGGATGGCGGTACTGATACACCAGCAGTACCCGGCCCTGCGGGTCGAGCGCGACCACGGCGACCGAGTCGGGATGGTCCACGACCTCCCGCTCGGCGGTGCTGCCATCGGGCTGGCGGATCGTGTCGCGGTGCACGGTGATCATTTTGCCGCGGTAGACGACCTCGCGGTCGATGAGCTCGGGCGCGTCCATTCCGCTGGGGGTACCCGATCGTCCATGCGATACACCGGGTGCGGGCAGGGTCAGCTGGGGCGCGTCGTACTCGCTGTCGCTGCCGTCGCCGTCGAAATGGATGCCGATGAACCGGGTCCACCGCCTGGTCGGGTACGCGAACCGGGTGGCGATCCCGTCCGGGTCGACCACCTCCACCCACGCGGCGTCCCGGTGCTGCCCGCGGGTGGGCCGGTACCCGAGCGCGGCCGCGTGCGCGTGAACCCGGTCGAGCGACGCGGGGTCGGCGACGCCGAAGATGAGCGGATGCTCGCCGCGCAGGTCGGGCTGGCCGGCGGTCGCGGCGCGCAGGCGCAGCGCGAGGACGTAGCCGGTGTCGGGGTGGCCCAGCGCGCACCCGCCGATCACCCCACCGCTTTCGAACTCGCGCAGGTAGTCCAGGCCGAGCAGGTCCCGGTACCAGGCCGCGCTGGTGGCGAGGTCTGTGACCGGGAGCGAGGCGACGACGACGCCGGTGATGCCGTTGGTGGGCACGATGTGCTCCTTCGCTGGTTGGCTGTTACCTGCGGTGAGCCTCGCGCCGGCCGGGCGGGAGCGGATCGGTAACTCTTACCGAGTTACGTCGCGGCGCGTAGCTCGGCGCGGCTCGCGGCGCCGGTCTTGGCCAGCAGGCTCGCGACGTGGGTGTCGACTGTGCGCCGGGAGACGAACAGCCGTTCGGCGATCTGCCGGTTGGTCAACCCTTCGGCGACCAGCCCCAGCACGTCCATCTCCCGGCTCGTGACGCCGAGCGCCCGCAGGTCGGCCGGGACCGGGGTGCGGCCCCGCCCGCGCCGGGTCGGTGCACCGGCTCGGCGCAGCAGGTCGCGGCACGTCCGCGCCAGTTGGACATCGCCGGCGTGCTGGAACGCGTCCAGGTCGGTGCGCAGCGCCGGGACCGGATCTCCCCAACCGTCGGTGACCGCCGCCTCCAGCACGAGCAGCCGGAGCAGCCGCCGCCACCAATGCTGTTCGGCGAGGCTCTGATCGCCGGCCGTGAAGAGGGCGGCGGCCTCGGCGCGCCGGCCCGCCCGGCCGGCCGCGACGGCGTCGGCGTACTGGAGTCCGCCGCGGTTGACTGCCCGCACCACCGCCGGTGAGTGACGCAGGGTTTCGCGGGCGTCGGCGTCGCGGTCGGCGACGGCCGTGCGAAGCAGGGCCCACAGTCCCCACAGGTGTACCGGTGCGGCCTCCGCGTGGCCGGCGAGCGCGGCCATCCCGGTGTCGATGAGCCGGCCGGCGCCGCTCAGGTCGTGCGCGAACAGGCGCGGTAGCCCACGGATCGCGACGGCCCCGGCGGCGACCTCCACGGGCGTGTCGGGCCGGGCCGTCGCGGTGTCGAGTACCGCCGCCATGCCTGCGACGTCGCCGGCCACGGCGCGGCCGGTGGCCACGTAGAGTTCGGCCACCGCCTGCAAACCGGACAGCCGCAGCCGACCGGCCTGCTCGGCCGCCTGCCGGGCCAGGGGTTCCGCCGCGCACGGCCCGTCGACGATCGAGATGCCGTCGGCGAGCAGCAGGTCGGCCCAGACGACCTGGGCGAGCTGGCCGGTGTCCAGCGCCAGCTCGCGCGCCTCCCGCAGCGCCGGAGAGGTGGCGTGCTCGTTGAGCTCGACGGTGGCGAGGCCGAGCAGCGCGGTGACCCGCCACGGGACCAGCCGGTGCTCGGCGGCGATCTGCGCGGCCCGGCGGTATGCGGCCTGCGCCGCCTGCGGGTCGTCCCGCGCGGCGCACCGGGCAAGGGTGACCAGCGCCTGGCACAGCGCCTCCCAGCGGCCGGTCGGCTCGGCGCGTCCGGCCGCCTCGGCGGCGAGCCCGGCCGCCCGTCGCAGGTCCCCCGCGCCGAACGCCGCATCGGCCGCGAGGACCAGCGCGCGTGGGTCGTCGGGGCGCCCGGCGCGTTCGAGGTATCGCCGCGCCACATCCCAACGGCGCGTGGCGAGGGCGGCGTCAGCGAGTCGCAGGCACAGCTCCGCGTGCTGGTCGCCCGCGGTGTCGCCGACCGCCTGCGCACCCACGTCCAGGGCCGCCGGAGCCTCCCCGAGCAGGGTCAACAGGCGTACCCGCTCGACGGCCGCCGCGGGCCGCATCGCCCCGGTCGCCGCGGCCCGGCTGAGCAGGTCGTCGGCACCCCGCAGCGCTCCCCGGTCCAGATCCTGCCGAGCCAGCGCGAGGAGGATCGCGGCGGCCCGGGCCCGGTCCCCGGCGACGGCCAGAAGGTCCGCGGCGCGCGCCTCGTCGTCGGGCCCGCGCCGGCACAGCAGCACGTCGGCGGCGCGGCCGGCGAAGGCGGCGCGCTCGGGTGGCGGCACGGTCACCAGGACGGCGTCGCGGGTCAGCGCGTGGCGCCAGGACAACCGGTCGCCGTCCGGTGCGAGCAGGTGCGGGTGGGCGGCCCGCAGGGCGGCGAGCACCGACGCTTCCGGCAGTCCGGTGACTGGGCCGAGCACCGTCCAGTCAGGATCGGCGCCGAGAACCGCCGCTGCCTCCAGCACCCGGCGCTGCTCCGGGGTGAGGGTCGCCAACCGGCCGGCCACGAGAGCGGCGAGCGTCGGGGGGACCGGCACGCCCGCCCGCTCGGGGCCGGTCTCCAACACGCCGGCGACCAGCTCCTCGACCAGGAACGGCAGGCCGTTGGACTTCTCCGTCACCAGGCGGCGGGCCGCCTCCGGTACCGGAACGTGTTTCGCGCAGCGCTCGACCAGAGTCGCCGTCTCCGCCGGGGTGAGCCGCGGCAACCGCAGTGTGGTCACCTCGCGCCGGCCGGCGAGCCGGCGCACCGGCTCCACGGCCGGCTCGTCGTCGCGCGCCGACCCGGCGATCAGCACCGGCCAGTCGCCAGCGGCGCCGGCGAGGTACTCGACGAGGGCCAACGTGTCCGGGTCGGCCCAGTGCAGGTCCTCGAGGACGAGAAGGCAACCGCGCTCGCCGCTGACCGTCCGCAACAGCCGGAGCAGACCCTCACCGAGTACCAGCGCGGGATCCACCCGCAGCTCCGGCCCCGCAGCGGTCTCCGTCCACTCCGGAAGAAGCCGGCCCAGCGCGGCCCGGTAGGGCCGCAGCTCCGCCGACTCCGCCGGCCGCACCGCGCTCAACTGGCCGACCAGGGCCTCCGCCACGGCCCGGTATGCGCCGTTGCCGGCCACGGCGTGCCCGGTCAGCACCACCAGATCCGCGTTGCGGGCCCGCATCGCGGCCTCGGCCAGCAGCCTCGACTTGCCAATGCCCGCCTCGCCGAGGACCAGCAGGACGCCGCCCCGGCCGGATCGGACGCCGTCGATCAGGCCGCCCACGACGGCCAACTCGGCACGGCGGCCCACCAGCGCCGTGCCGCTCACGGTCGACCCCACCGCACCAGTACATCGAACCGGCCATGGTCAAAACCAGCCCGCCCGTAAATTCGTTGTCCCGGCGCGCAGTCGCCGCCTACCGTAGGGATCACTGGTCGGAGCGAGACTCCACAGTGGAATACGGCACAGCAACACCGCACCTCCCCGGTGCGCAGGCGTTCGGTTACTTCGAGGTTCGAGTCCTTGCGCCCCCACTCTTCCGCGCGCGCCCTCGTCGACGCCGGCATCCCGGGTGCGCGCCAGGTCGTCGCCTCCGTCCTCCAGCGGGCGGACGAGCCCGGCGAGGCGCTGGCGTACTGGACAGGCACGCACGGCCGCGCCCTCCCCAAGCCGGTCAAGCGCGGGGTGGCCCACGCGGTGACACGGCTGTACACCGAGCGGAGCCTGCTCAAGTACGACACCGCCAGCCACGCCTTCCGGTTCGCCGACGTGGTGGATCTGGTGCATCCGTCGCCGGCCGCACCGTGGCAGGGCGCGCTGTTCGTGCATGCGCTGGAGCGCCGGCACGACCGGCCGTGGTCGGTGGACCCCGACGCGCTGCCGATGGTGGCGGCCAACGCCGCCCTGCGCGCGGCGGCGGCCGGCGACCCGCGGCGGCTGCTCGACGCGGAGGCCCTCAGCCGCGCCGGCATGACGTGGGAGGACGTACTCTCCCTCGCCGGGCCGGCGCTGCCCAAGGCGGAGCTGTGGGAGGCGCTGATCCCGTCGATGGGGTACATGGCGCTGCTGCGTAACCTGCGCGGCTTCGACGAGGCCGGGGTGCGCGACAACGTCGCGGCGCGGGTGGCGGCGCGGCTCGCCGACCCGGACGAGGTCGCCCGCTCGCGGCAGCTTCCGTACCGGTTCCTGGCCGCGTACGAGCAGGCACCCAGCCTGCGCTGGGGCCACGCGCTGGACCGGGCGCTGCAGACCAGCCTGTCCAACGTGCCGGCGCTGCGGGGCCGGTCGCTGATCCTGGTCGACACGTCGCCGTCGATGTCCTCGGGCGGCTTCTCGGCCCGGTCGAAGATGAGCCCGGTCAAGGCGGCCGCGGTGTTCGGGGTGGCCCTGGCCCGCCCGTGGCGAGCGGGTCGACCTGCACGGCTTCGCCGACGGTACGTTCCGGCACAAGGTGGCCCGGGGCGCATCGGTGATCCGCGAGGTGGGCCGGTTTTGCAAGCGGGTGGGCGAGGTCGGCCACGGCACCCGCATCGCCGAGTCGATCCGCGCCACGTTCGCCGGTCACGACCGCGTGTTCGTGATCTCGGACATGCAGACGTTCCCTTCGACGGGCGAGGTCACAGCCGCGGTGGCGCGCCGCGTGCCGCTGTACGGGTTCAACCTGGGCGGCTACCGGCGCACCGCGTACGACGCCGGCTCGACCAACCGGCACGAGTTCGGCGGGCTCACGGACGCGACGTTTCAGATGATCCCGCTCATCGAGGCAGGCCGGGACGCCGCCTGGCCGTTTTGAGCGGTGGCGGCGGGGCCCACAGAGGCCCCGTCGCCGGGGCGGGTTCCGCCGCGCCGGCGTACCGTGACCGCGGAGCCTGCCGCTCTGGGCGGTGTGGCCGTTCGAGACCCTGGTCCTGGCCGCGACCGCCACCGGCGTGGTCCTCGCAGACGTGGGCGTGCAGGCTCCGGTGCTGTTTCCGGAGCGGCTGGTGCTGGTGCCGCCTTGCTGGTGCGCCATGCTGGTGTGTGACCGGTGCCGCAGTGATAACCCGCGCCTGCGGGGGTAGAGGCACCCGATGCGTGCCGACAGCCGGAGGAAGGTGACCATGGAGCAGCAGCCGCGCCACAAGGTGGTCGTGATCGGCTCGGGATTCGGTGGGCTCTTCGCGACCAAGGCACTGCGCCGCGCGCCGGTCGACGTCACGGTGATCGGGGACACCACCTGTCACCTGTTCCAGCCGCTGCTCTACCAGGTGGCGACCGGGATCCTGTCGGAAGGCGAGATCGCGCCCGCCACCCGGGAGATCCTGCGCCGGCAGCGCAACGTGGAGGTGCTGCTCGGCCGGGTGACCCGGATCGACATCGACGCGTGCACCGTCACGGCCACCGCGCCGGCGCGCGACTTCACCGTCCGGTACGACAGCCTCATCGTCGCCGCCGGTGCCACCCAGTCCTACTTCGGCAATGACCGGTTCGCCGAGTACGCGCCGGGCATGAAGAGCATCGACGACGCGCTGGAGCTGCGCGGACGTATCTTCGGCGCGTTCGAGCTGGCGGAGCTGGCTTACGACGATCCCGCCGCCGTTCAGCGCTGCCTGACGTTCGTCGTGGTCGGCGCCGGACCCACCGGCGTCGAGATGGCCGGCCAGATCGCCGAGCTGGCCCACCGCACGCTGCCCGGCGAGTTCCGCCATATCGACCCCCGGCGGGCGCGGATCGTCCTGCTGGACGCGTTGCCGAAGGTCCTGCCCGCGTTCGGCGACGATCTTTCCGCCAAGGCGGTGCGCCAGCTGGAGAAGATCGGTGTCGAGGTCCACCTCGGCGCGAAGGTGGTGGATGTCGACTCGACCGGGATCTCCGTGGTTCACGAGGACGGCGTGCACGAGCGCGTCGAGTCGATAACGAAGATCTGGGCGGCGGGCGTGGCCGCCTCACCCCTCGGCCGCCAGCTGGCCGAGCAGTCCGGCGCCGAGACCGACCGCGCCGGGCGGGTCAAGGTCAACCCGGACACCACGCTGCCCGGCCACCCCGAGGTCTTCGTCATCGGCGACATGATGGCCCTGGACAACCTGCCGGGCGTTGCGCAGGTCGCCATCCAGAGCGGCCGCCACGCCGCCCGCCAGATCACCCGGCGGCTGGACGGCAAGCCCACGGGCGAACCGTTCCACTACTTCGACAAGGGCAGCATGGCGACCATCAGCAGGTTCTCCGCCGTGGCGAGCGTCGGCAAGCTCCGGCTCTCCGGCTTCCTCGCCTGGCTCATGTGGCTGGGCGTGCACCTGCTCTATCTGGTCGGCTTCAAGAACCGGGTCACCGCGGTGTTGCACTGGTTCGTCAGCTTCGTCGGGCGGGGGCGCTCCGAACGTACCGTTACCCAGCAGCAGGTGTTGGCACGGACCGCGCTCCAGCAGGTGGCGAACGAGCCGGACCGCATCAGGCCCACCTGACGCGTCGCATCCCTGACCTCGAAGCATCGTGTTTCCCCGCTACGGTGTGGAAGGCCAGGGAGTCGATGTGAGGGGACGGGACGTGCGCGTACTGATGATCGCGCCGCCGGGTGCGGGCAAGGGGACGCAGGGTGCACTCATCGCCGCCCACTTCGGCATCCCGCACATCGCCACCGGAGAGCTGCTGCGCGACCACGTGGCCCGGCGCACCGAGCTGGGCCGCGCCGTGCAGCGGCATCTGGACCAGGGGGAGCTGGTGCCCGACCACATCGTGCTGGACATGGTCCGGGACGCGATGGTGGCGGCGAAGGCGGCCGGTGGCGGGTACGTGCTCGACGGCGTGCCCAGGAACATGGAGCAGGCCCGCGCCCTCTACCAGATCGGCCTCGAACTCGGGATGACCGCCGACGTGGCGCTGCACCTGAAGGCCGACGACCATGAGCTGATCCGGCGGCTGCTCGCTCGCGCCGCGCTGGAGCACCGCTCCGACGATACCGAAGAGGTGATCCGGCGCCGGCTCGCGCTCTACCACGAGGTGACCGCGCCGATCGTGTCCTGGTATGGCGAGCGCGGCATTCTCGTCTCCGTCGACGCGATGCGCCCGGCCGAGCAGGTCGGACGGGAGATCCTCGCCGCGCTGGAGGTCATGCGCCCGCTGGTGGATCTGGTGCCCGAGTCGGCTCGGCGTGCGGTGGACCTTACCGGCCTCGGCGCGGCCTTCGGCGAGCGGAGCACCTAGCAACCCCTCAGGTCAGGCCGTGCAGGCGTTCCCGCTCGGCGGTGAGCGCGGCGCGCCGGTGGGACAGCTCGCCGCACTCGCGGCCCAGCTGGTCGACGCTTGTCTGCACCCACCGCGCGATCTCGGCGACCTGCTTGTATGTCCTGGTGATCCGGCTGTGCCGGATGGCGTCGGTGATGATGTTGTCGAAGAACCAGTCGGCGAACCAGCGGGTGTCGATCTCCGGAAGCTGGGGGCTCACATGCGCGCCGACGTCGGCCAGCTCCCGGGAGAACCGGTCGAGCGCCTGCTGCGCGTGCCAGGCAGCCTGGCTGGCCCGTTCGAGCTTGGCGTGCTCGACGAAGTCGGCGCCGCTGCCGGTGAACATGTCGACGGTCGACCAGTTGCCGGCGCCGCTGAGCTCGCGGAGCACGGCCTGGACGCCGTCCTGGGCGGTGCGTCCGGCCCGGTATGCCTCGTCGTGCTCGCGCAGGTCGGCCACGGTCTCGGCGAGCCGCTCGGACAGCTCGACACCGCGCCGGTCGCCGGCCTCGCTCAGCTCGCGCTCGGCGCGGGCCAGCTCCCGCTCGTAGGACTGCGGGGCGTCGGCCAGCTCGTCCAGCTCCCGGTTGAGCGCGGTGAGGTCGGCGACCAGCTGCCGGCGGCGCGCGCGGTGGCCCTCCAGACGCAGCCCCGACGCCTCGGCCTCCGCGGTCTCCTTGGCCAGCTTCGCGTCTTTGGTGCCGAGGACGCCGGACACGATCGCGCTGAGCGTGCGGCCCTGCAGCCGGGTGACGTCGCGCTGCTCGGCCGCGTGCTGCCGCTCCAGCGTCACCAACAGCTGGTCGACCTCACCGATCTGGGTGGCCAGCGCGGAGCGCAGCCGGCCTGCCTGGCGCAGCCGGCGCAGCCGGTCGTGCGCGGTGCGCAGTCGGTCGTCGGTCATGACTTCTCCTTGCTCAGTTGTCGGGCGGCCCGGTCGATAGCGTTCTCCACCCGGTCGGCGAGCAGGCCCACCGCGCCGACGGCCCGCGTCATCGCGTCGTCGTCCGTGCCGCCCAGCGCCTGCGACCGCAGGTACCCGGCCTTCACGTCGGCCCACCGGGCAGCCTGGGCCGCCGTCATCGTGCCTCGCAGCTCGGCCAGTTTCAGCAGGTTGGCCTCGGCGCCGGAGGTCAGCGTCTGCGCCTCGCCGAGGTAGTGGTCGTCGATCGCCGCTTCCAGTTCCGCGTCGTTCATCACCGGCAGGATCCGCTCGGCCAGCTTGTTCATGTTCCGGTACGAGCCCTGCAGCTGGAACGGCGGCTCGGTCCGCGACGCGTCAGCCTGCCCTGCGGATGCGATGTAAGCGCGGTTGTTGGTGAGCACGACCTGCTGGACATGGAGCAGCTTTCGCAGCACGGCCACGACCTGGTCGAGCTCGACCGACGAGTACGGGTAGCTGAGTTGGTCGGTTCGCACCGACCGGTCGCCGCCAGCCAGCCGGACCAGCAGCTCGACGTCTCGCCGGTCGCGCGTGGACAGTGGCGCCAGCACCGGGTTGGAGGTCAACGCGTTCTCGATGTAGCTGAGCGCGAACAGCTCGTCTCTGCCGGACAGCACGTCGCCGAGATTCCACACGTCGGCCCGGTTGGCGAGCATGTCGGGGATGCGGAAGCGCTGGCCGGACTCGGTGTACGGGTTGCCCGCCATGCAGACGGCGAACCGCTTGCCCCGCAGGTCGTAGGTGCGGCTGCGCCCGTCCCAGACGCCCTCCATGCGGCGCTGCGCATCGCACAGCGAGATGAACTTCTGCAGCAGCTCCGGCGAGATGTGCTGGATGTCGTCGAGATAGAGCAGCACGTTGCTGCCCACTTCAAGGGCGAACGAGATCTTCTCGATCTCCTGCCGGGCCGTGGCGTTGGGCGCCTCCGCGGGGTCGACGGAGGTGACATCGTGGCCGAGGGAGGGCCCGTTGACCTTCACGAAGACCAGTCCGAGCCGGCTCGCGACGTACTCCATGAGGGTCGTCTTTCCGTAACCCGGCGGTGAGATGAGCAGGAGTAGCCCCATCTGGTCGGTGCGCCTGCCGTCGCCGGCCGCACCGAGCTGCTTGGCCAGGTTGTCGCCGATCAGCGGCAGATACACCTCGTCGAGTAGCCGGTTGCGGACGAACGCGCTCATCACCGTGGGCTGGTACTCGTCCAGGCGCAGCCGCCGCCGCTCCCGCGCGACGAGGTCGTTGCGCTGCTGCCGGTAGGCCCGGTAGGCGGGCACCCGTTCGGTGCGAAACCAGCGGGTGCGCGCGATTATCTCGTCAACGCGCACCTCCATCCGCCGCTCGGTGATGCGCGGATGCGCGCCGAGCAGACCCTCCACCGTGGTCGAGAGCGTGGCGGACGAGTCGTGGCGGGGCAGCGCCGGGCACAGCTGCACGGCGACCGCCTCCGGCAGGTCGACGGGGTCTTCACCGGCGGAGGCGACGTACGAGCCGAGCCACGCCGTCACGAGCTGGTGGCGGGCTGCCAGGTCGTCGCCGAGCGCCCGCAGGTCGTCTTCGAAGCGCTTCCCGGACTCCGCGGGTGGCCCGCCGAGCGCGTCGCGGAAACCCGCCAGCAGGGCCCGGGCACCGGCGCTCGTGACGAAGCCGAAAGGGGCGGCCGCCAGCTCCTCGAACAGGTAGTCTGCGGCCAGCTCGCGATCGACCTGCGCCAGGGGGAAGCGCGCCATGGCCGCCGCCAACTCGCCGCACAGGTCGGCGATCGCCTCCGACCGGCCGAACGCCGACCTGGCCCGCGCCAGCGACCCGGCCCGCGTCGACCAGCTCAGCCGCGCCGCCTCGTCCGTCCCGTACGCCCAGAACAGCTGCGCCGTGGCCCGCGCGGCCGGCGGGTACCGGAGCAGTCCGGCGCCGGCGTGCAACCGGAGCAGCGCGTTGAGGATCGCGGCGGCGTCGTGGTCGTGCACGCCCCGCTCGTACCCTTCGTCGTAGCGGGCCTGGGCGGCCTGCCGGACCACGTCGAGCAGTCCTCCGCCGGTGACCGCCGCGGCGTGCAGCGCGTCGAGCGTCCCCGCCGCCTCGGCCTCGGACAGGACCGAGGCCGCCAGGTGCTCGGCCCGGTACACCTCGGCGGACTCGGAGATCAGCAGCTGGTCCCAGAACGCCCGGGTCGCCTCGAACGTGTCGTCGCGCACCGGGGAGCGGTAGTCGGTGCCGGTGATGGCGAACGCCAACCGGCCCTCGTGCGGCACCAGCGTGAGGTCGCTGGGTTGGGTGTTGACCGTGAAGCGGTGCCGGCCGAGGCGGATCGTCTCGCCCCCCGCGTCGAAGAGGTCCAGCCGGTCCCGCAGGGTCCGCCCGGCCTCCTGGCGGGCGGTCTTGACGCGCCCCTCCAGCTCGTCGGCGCGGACCTGGTCACCGAGCTCACGTAGCTCGGCGACCACGCTGCGCAGCTTGGCCACCATGGGGTCGCCGGCGAAGTAGGTGTTGACCTCGTCGGGTGAGCCGAGGCCGGCCACCCGCCGCTGCACGCTGGTGAGGATCCGGTCGGCGGATTCGACCAGCCGTCCGGCCCGCCGGGCGCGCTGGTCGAGGAGCGCCTGTTTGCGAGACGAGAACGCCTCGTAGACGTCCTCCCGCTTGGCGCCCAACTCGGCGAGGAAGTCGTCGAACTCGCCGAACCGGGACTCGAGGTTCTCGATGGCGAGCAGCAGCCTTCCCAACTGCTCGTCGCAGCGCTCGGGGCTGTCCGCGACGCCGAGCGCGCCGGTGATCGACTGACCCAGCAGGGCGATCTCCGCGGCGAACTGCGCCCGGCCCTCGGTGGCGAGCAGCTGGCGGCGGCGGCCTTCGAGAGTGGCCCGGGCGCGGTTGACGCCGCCGAGCACCGCCCCGATCCGCTCCAGGATCCCGGTCCGCACGGTCGCGTCGGCGATGTCGAGCGCCCCGACCACCTCGGTGAGGATCTCCAGGCCGGTGGCCTGCTCGGTGAGCCGCTCGCCGATCGGCACCGACTCCGCCACGGTGCCGATGGCCTGGGCGTCGGCCACCAACCGGTCGACGTCGGCGTGGTAGCCGGCAAAGGCGTCGTCACCCGTCAGGTATGCGACGGCCCGCTGGGCCGCCTTGTCGATTTCGCCGGACAGCTCCTCCGCCAACGCATCGACCCGGGCCACGTCGGCGTAGCGCATCTCCCGGAGCGTGACCAGGCGCCCCTGCGCCTGGCGCAGCGCCGCGAGCTGTCGCACCCAGCCGTCGGCGCTCTCCGGTGCTTCGCCGCGTGCCCGCCTGACCAGCGCCGCGATCTGCGCGCCGGTCTCGTCCAGCGCCGCGGCCGCCTGTGCCGTCAACGACTGCACGTTCTCGAACTCGTCGAGCACCTGCTCGGCGGTGGCCAGCACGTCCGACAGCGGGGTCCGCAGGTCTTCGAGGTCCTGCTCGCCGAGCCAGTGATAGTGGTCAAAGACCTTGCGGCAGGCGGCGATGAGCGCCTCGAACACCGGTACGGACGGTGCCATCTCGTCGACCATGCGCGCCACGGACAGCGCGTCGGAGATGCCCCGGACCAGATCGGCGTTGCCTACCCGCTCCAACGGCCCGGTGCCGACCGGTTGCGCGGCGGCATAGGTATCCGACAGGTACGGCGTCTGCCACACCTGCATCGGATGAACCCGGGTCGGCTCCTCGGAGGTCGCCCGGAAGACCACCAGGGTGCCGTCGTCGAACAAGGAGTACCCGTGGCAGCTGATCGGGTTGGCGATCTCCTTGCGGATCACGTTGTACGGCAGGAGGAGGGTGCGCCCCTCGGCCCGGGCGTGGAAGACGTAGAGCACGTCCTCGCCGTTGGTGGAGCGGATCGCCCGCTCGAACTCCAGGCTCGACACGTCGGCGTCGAAGGTCTTCACCACGCCGGTGGACAGGTAGTACCCGCCCGGGAAAATAATGCCCTGGTCCTCGGGCAGCCGCTGGCAGGCCTGCCCGATCCCGTCGAGGCGGACCACCTCGCGGGTTCTCGTGTTGAAGACGAGGTGCCGCCAGACGTTCTCCTTGTACGGCCGGACGCGCAGCAGGATCAGCGGACCGATCCGCGCATACGACACCTCGGCGTCGGCAAGGCTCTGCAGGGGCTCGTCGACGGGCTCGGAGTAGATACCCTCGCCGGTCTCAGTGTTGTTTTCGACCTTGATGGTGAGGTTGCCGCCAACCGTTTCGACGAACACCTCGTCGCCGATGGAGATGTGCGGATGGCGGCCGAGAACGTGGTCGTCCCGGGTGGTCGGCGTCCACTCGAAGTCATGCGCGGACGGGAAGGTGTGGTCGCGCTCGCCTCGATGGTCCAGGTAGGCGACGGTGCCGTCGGGGTCGACGCGCCACCGCAGCACCCGGACATCCTCGGTGCGCGGCCCGGTCTGGAACACCGCGAGGAGCCGGCCTTCCATCCGGCGAAGCTGCAGCAGCCGGGTCTCCCGGTAGTAGCGGTACATCTCGGCGAACGCACGCTCGAAACCGGCGTCGCGCAGCAGGCCCGGCAGCTCGCCGCGCGCGTCGTCGAAGCGGAACGCGTCGCCATCGCGGGTGAACCTGTGCAGTGCGAAGACGTCGTCCACAGTGGTCCCGGCCTTGAGCCCGAGGAACACGTTGTAGCCGAACAGCATGAACCCGCCGACCGAGAGGATGTCGCGCGGCACGCAGTTGTGCTCGGTGCGGATGCGCTCGGTGCCGATCAGCCGCAGCTCGGCGCTGCCGAACACGGCCAGCCGCCGGGCGTTGAGCGCCTCCGCCCGGCGGGCCAGCTCCGCGGCCTGCTCCGACAGCCGGGCCCGCAGGACCTCGTAGGTACCCGCGTCCAGCCCGGCCGCCGGAGTCGCCTGGACCACCGTCACAGTTTGGCCCCGTCGAGGGCCGCCACCGGCGCGTCGGCGACGCCGAGGCGGCGCGCGGCGTCCAGCAGCTCACGCAGCTTGTCAGTCTCCGGGCCGCCGCCGCGGATCAGCTTGAGGAGCAGCGCCGACAGGGTGAGGTTGCGGACATCCCCGGTGTCGATCGAGCCGAGTACGCGGCGCAGGTCGTGGGCGAAGTTGGACTCGCCGTCCAGCCACGGCCCGGCCAGGGTCTGCGCCACATCGGAGTGCCGCACGAACCCGTCGACGCTCTTGCCGAGGGAGACCGCGCCGACCAGCCGGTCGAAGAACACGTCGTCCCCACCCACGATGTCGATGTTGGCCTTGGCCAGGCCGGCGGCCAGGACGCTGGCCTGCGCCTCGGACACCTGGCGCTGCACGTCGAGGCCCGCGAGCCGGATCTCCTTCTCGGCCTCCAGCCGCAGCCGGTACTCCTCATGCTCGCGGCTCGCCTCGTCGAGCGCGGCCATCGCGGCGGCCTTGTCGGTCAGGCCCTCCGCTTCGCCCTTGAGCTTTTCGCGTACGGCCTCGGCGGCGACCAACGCCTTCTCCCGCTCCACGGCGGCCTCGGCGCGACCCACCTTCTCGATCGCCTCGGCCTCCCGCTGACGGACCTGCACGTCGGCCAGCCCTCGGGCCGCGGTCTCGGCCTGCACGCCCTCGGCTAGCCGGATCTTCGCGCGGGTGTCCAGCTCGGCGGCCTGCTGGCGCGCCTCGGCCAGCACCAGCTCCTCGCGGGCCCTGAACTTGGCGGCCTGCTCCGCGGCTTCGGCGGCCTTGATGTCCTTGACCAGGTTCTCCTGCGCCTCCGCCTCGGCCTGGATCACCACCGCCTGGCGGGTGCGCTCGGCCTCCTCGACGACCCGCAGCCGCTTGATCGCCTCTTCCTGCTCGGCGACCGTCTTCTCCACCGCGATCCGCTCGCGGACCACCTCGGCGATGGCCCGCTTCTCGCCCTCGACCTCCTTGTCCTTGGCGATCGTGGACAGCTCGGTTTCCCGCTGCCGGGCGATGACCTCCAGCATCCGGTCCTTCTCGATCCGTTCGGACTCGATCGCGATGACCCGCTCGCGGTTCTTCTCAGCGACCGCGATCTCCCGGGACTGGTTCTCGCGCTGCACGCCCAGTTGCTCGTCGGTGCGGATGTGGGCGGTCTGCGACTTGAGCCGCTCCTCGGCCTGCACCCGGGAGATCTCCGCCTCTTCCCGGGCCCGCATCGTCTCGATCTCACGCTTCTGCTTGATCTCGGCGTCGGCCTGGCGGCGCTCCAGCTCGAGGATGGCCTCCCGCGCGTCGACGTCCTGCCGGGTGATCTCCTTCTGCTCGTTGCGCTGGTACTCGTTGGTGCGCACGTGCTCGATCGCGGTCAGCTCGGTGATCTTCCGGATGCCCTGGGCGTCGAGGATGTTGGCCGGGTCGAGCTGCGCCATCGGGGTCTGCTCGAGAAAGTCGATGGCCGCGTCCTCGAGGCTGTAGCCGTTGAGGTCGGTGCCGATGACCCGCACGATCTGGTCGCGGAACTCGTCGCGCTTGGTGTACAGGTCGACGAAGTCGAGCTGCTTGCCGACGGTCTTCAGCGCCTCGGAGAACTTCGCGTTGAACAGCTCCTGCAACGTCTCCCGGTCGCTGGCCCGGGCGGTGCCGATCGCCTGGGCGACCTTGATGACGTCTTCGGTGGTCTTGTTGACCCGGACGAAGAACGTGATGCGGATGTCGGCGCGGATGTTGTCCCGGCAGATCAGGCCTTCCTGGCCGGTCCGCTCGATGTCGATGGTCTTCACCGAGATGTCCATGACTTCGGATTTGTGCAGCACCGGCAGGACGACGGCGCCGGTGAACGTGACGTCAACCTTCTTGACCTTGGAAATGATCAGCGCCTTGCCCTGCTCCACCTTGCGGAACAGGCGGCCGACGACGAACACGAGGCCGATGACGAAGAGGAGGACGACGGCGAGGAGTACGCCGAATCCAGCGGTGATGGCATCCATCCAGGGGTCCCTTTTGTCCTAGGTAACAGGGGTGGAACGGGGGTCAGGGGGTGGCGTCGGCGGGCGTGACCCAGAAGAACTCGCCGTCGGCGTCGAAGTCGTAGATGAGAGCGGTGCTGCCGGCGCGTAGCGGTGCGTCGCCGGTCTGGCGGACCTGGACGATCGCGGAGGAGCCGTCGGCCGCCGTCACCTCAGCCTGGCCGAAGTCGAGAGCGACGCCTCCCGTGCGGATCACGCACAGCCGGCCGATGAAGTTTGTGCGGGAGGCTTGCGGCCCGTTAGCGAAGAGTGGGCGCAGCGCGAGCGCCAGCAGCCGGGTGCCGAGCCAGGCCGCGACGAGCGCGATGAGCAGGACGGCGATGGACAGCACGGCCGGCCAGCCGCTGCGGTGCAGCAGCACGCTGCCGGCGAGGCTCACGAACCAGGCGAGCGCGACGAGGAGCGAGAGCGTGACCGTCGCGGGCACGCCGCCGAGCCCGGGAAGGAGATCTTCGCCGCTGTCCAGCGCGTCCGGGTCGGCCGCGCCGAAGATCACCAGCAACCAGTATCCGACCACGACCACCAGCAGGAAGCTGAACAGCGCGGTCGGGAAACCGAGCGCCGCGGCGACGAACTCGCTCATCGGATTGCGCTGTCCTCCCCGTGTCGGACCGAAGGCCGGTCCGATGCATCACTGTAAGAAGTCCGTTCAATAGCCCGCTCTCAGCGGTGGACGATGGTAACCCGGCTCAGGCCGGAGATCTCCAGGACCGGCACGAGCAACTCGCTCGCGATCAGTTCGGTGCGGGTCCGGGCGGCCTGGTGGAACAGGACGGAGACCCCGAGAGGCGGCGCGCCGGTCTCGCCGCGCAGCGGTAGCACCATCGCCTCGGCCGGCGGCCTGGGCCAGCTTCCGGACGGCAGTTCGTCGAAGCGCGCCGCCAGGTCCGTGAGCACCATCGGCGTACCGTCGCGTAGCACCTTGTCCAGCGGCCAGCCGCCCGGGCCCTCCGGCCGCGGTGCCGGCCAGCGACGCGATGGCGCGATGGGAGGCTTCGGTCACCGTGCGGGCGGTGCCGGCCTGCGCTCCCAGCTCCTGCAGCGCGGCCAACCGCCGCTCGCTGACCACCCGCTGCGTGGTCTCGGTGACGGCCGCGAACACGCCGCGGACCGCCCCGTCCTCGTCGTGCAGCGGGCTGTAGGAGTAGGTCCAGTAGGTCTCCTCCCAGTACCCGTGCCGCTCCATCGGCAGCAACATGTCGTCGGACCAGGTCGCCTGCCCGGTGGCGAGCACGCTCTCGAGCATCGGCCCGACGATGTGCCAGATCTCGGCCCAGACCTCCTGGCCCCGCTTTCCCAGTGCCGGGTGCTTGGTGCCGAGCAGCGGCAGGTAGGCGTCGTTGTAGAAGAAACGCAGCTCCGGACCCCACCACACGATCATGGGGAACCGTGAGGTCAGGCAGATCCGGCAGGCGCTCTGCAGGCTGCCCGACCAGCCCTCCGGCGATCCCAGCGGCGAGGACGCCCAATCGAAGCCGGCCATCGGAGCCGCCATCGAACTCTCGCCGGGGAACGGGGAGGCCGGTGTCCGCACGACGCCCTCTCGACAGTGGGCTCGACAGGAGCAGCGTAGCCTTGTCGAGAGCGCCGTGCCGGTCGGCAAAGTTGCCGATATGGTGCCGGCGTGCCGCGACGTGTGCTCCGCCACGACCAGGACGCGGGCGGGCCCGCGGACCTGCTCGCCGCCAAGGCCGCCCTCCGCGAGGAGGTGTGGTCCGCGCTGACCGCCGCCCGGGTGGCGCGGTTCCCGGGTGCCGTGGGCCGGATCTCCAACTTCGTCGGGGCGGAGGCGGCCGCCGAACGGCTGCGGGCAACCCCGGAGTGGGAGCGCGCGGCGACCCTCAAGGCCAACCCGGACTCGGCGCAGCTACCCGTGCGGCAGCGCGCGCTGGAGGACGGCAAGACCGTCTACATGGCCGTGCCGCGGCTGGCCGAGGCGGACCCGTTCTTCCTGCTCGACCCGGCGCACCTCGCCGACAGCCCGCGCAAGGCCGCCTCGATCAGCGGGGCGACCCGCTCGGCGCGCCGGGTGGCCGTCGCCGATCTGGCCCCCGTCGACCTGGTGGTGACCGGCTGCGTCGCTGTCGGCGAGGACGGCGCGCGGCTGGGCAAGGGCGGCGGCTTCGCCGACCTGGAGTACGCGCTCGCGGCGGCGGCCGGGCTGATCGGTCCGGAGACGCTCGTCGTCACCACCGTCCACGAGCTTCAGGTACGCCCGGCCGGCTCGATCCCCACGGCCGCCCACGACGTACCCATGGACCTGGTCATCACGCCGGAGCGGGTCATCGACTGCCGGCGGCGTCGGGCCGCCCGACCGGACGCGCGGATCCGCTGGTCGGAGCTGACCGACGAGAAGATCGCGGCGATCCCGCTGCTCGTTGGGCTGCGCCCCGGCTCCGCGCCGATCTAGGAGAAGTCGGCGTCGGAGAGCGCTTTCATCGCCCAACTTCTCCCAGATCGACGAGAAGATCGGCGCGACCGAGCACCCACACGGTCAGCCCGCGCCGGCCGAAAAATGCGTATCTCCCGGCCGGGTGTCGGCTCTTTACTAGTAGCGCCATTACGACACCCAACACTCAGGGAGACGACAGTGAATCCCACAGCCACCACTACGCGCTCATGGCCCGGCCCTACCTTCCATGCGCGGGTAAGGCCCGGGTGAGCCGACAGGGGCGGCGCCGCGGAAAGCGGCGCCGCCCCTCCCTTCCGTGTCTTGCCCTCAGGCGTCTTCGCGCTCGGGATTCTCCAGCCGGAAGAAGTTGCTCTGCCGGCCGTCGGCGCGCTCCTCCTGGTAGATGAAGTTCAGACCGCGCTCGTCGAACGTGACGAACCACTGCTCCCACGTCACGTGGCGCAGCCGGTCGCTGTCGCCTTGCGGGAAGTCGAACCGCAGCACGCCGAGCAGGTCGCCGTGCTCCGTGCCCTCCACCACGGCCGGGACGCCTTCGCGGGCCTCCGCCCATTCCCGGATCACGTCGTGGTTGGTCGTGACGAGACTGCGACCCGGGTGCTCCGGGTCGTCGTCCGGCGAGGTGATCTCCTGGGCGTACTTCAGCGACTTGGAGCTCTTGCTGCCGCGGCGCGCGCCACCGCCCACGCTGTCCTTGCCCGCGGTGCTCTTCGTCGCGTTCGCGGTGCTCTTCCTCGTGCCGGACCGCGAGCCGCCGTCATCGTCGCCTCCAGCGTTCCGGCTCGTGCTCTTCTTCGCCGCCGCCCGGTGCGCCTTCGAGATCGCCTTGACCAGCTCGTCCTTGCGCAAGCTCGATGCGCCGCTCACACCTTCACTCCGGGCCAGCTGCCGCAGCTCGTCGACCTTCTTGGCCCGCAGCTCAGTCTCGCTGAGGTCGGGGGTGTTTGGTGTCTGGTTGCCCGGCTTGTTCTTGCCCGCCGACGCGTCGCGGCGTCGGGTCTGGGTTCGCTCTGCCATCTCGCTCCCTATCCCTGGCCGGAGGTACTCGGTTGTCCACCTCACGAGGTACCCGCGTAGCGGCCGGCAAACATTCCGGCCCAGGGATGGCGACGTCAGATCATGCCGCCGGCGAGCTTCCATTCCCCGGTCAGTGGCGGCAGTTGGACGCTTTGTCGCGGGATCGGCACACCGAGGATGTCGAGCCGCACGAACAGTTCGGCGGTCAGCTCGTACCCGGCGTACAGCGACCAGTCCACATTGGGGATCCGGGCACCCACGTCGGCCCGCAGGTACGGGCCCCACACCAGCGCGGCGCCGACGATGCCGTAGAGGGCGACCGACAGCTGGGCGCCGATCGTGGCCCGCGCGCCGGTCGCGCCGGTGATCTTCGGCTTGCTGCCGGCGGTGCCCGTGGGCCTGTCCAGAGGGAGGGCGGTCCAGCCGCTGTCCTTGGCGTACGCCGCGCCCAGCGACAGGTCGCCGGTCATCTTCTGCTCGGCGTCGATGGCGATCCGGCCGGTCGCACTGACCTGGTAGAAGTACGTGAGGTCGACGTCGATGACGATCGGGAAGCCGGCCACCATCAGCACCGTGCGCAGGTGGACCTCGGCAAACGGCAGCCGCAGCGGCTGCCGGCCGGTGTCCACGCTCGCCGGCAGCGACGCATGCACCTTCCAGCCGTAGTCGTAGGGGCCGCCGACCCCGATGGCGGCCTGGGAGGGCGCCGACCCGGCGCCGTGGTCGCGCTGGTACGAGAAGATGATCTCCGGTTGGAAGCGCACCCAGCCAGCGAGCGTCGGGCCGCCCTGGGTAGCGGGCGTGAAGCCGAGGTCGGCCAGTGGCACGTCGAGATCGAGGCTCACCTGCCCGACCGGGAGGCGCCCGCCCGGCCCGCGGCTGGGCAGCGGCGCGGGCCCGAGACCCTTCGACAGTACGGGTGACGGCGTCACCGCGGCGGCTACCCCCTTGCGCAGGGGCTTGATCGTCACGTCCGACGGGCGTACCGGCGTGGTCGAGGTGATCTTCGCGTCCCCGAGCAGCTCGGGCAGGGTCGCCGGCCGCACGCTGACGGCCCCGGTGCTGTCCGGCGTCGGGTCGGTGACCTTGACCAGTGCACCGTTCGGCAGTTGCGGGCTGGCGCCGCTGGCGATGACGTCGCCGGCCTTGACAGTGGCCTTCGTTGCCAGCCGTGCCTTGCCGTTGGGCGCGTCGTACGACCTGAGCCGCACCGCGTTGCTGTCGACCTGTTTCACCGCGCCGGGCGCGGAGACGGCGACCACGGTGCCGAGGATGAGCAGCCGTGGGCGCGGGAGCTTGTTCAAGCGGGTCCCTCCGGGTAGGGGCGATAGACGCGCCTAGAACTACCCGACGGTAACCATCGATGTACAGGTGGAATTGATCACATCGTGTGTGACCAGCTACCGGATGCGCCCGAAGACCGGGTGCGGGCTCAGCTTGACGCGCGGCGCCGGCTCGTCGTGCCACTCGGCGCGCCGGATCGCCTTCATCGCCGCCTTGCGCCGCGCGGTGTCCATCCGGTCGATGAACAGGATACCGTCGAGGTGGTCGGTCTCGTGCTGCAGGCAGCGGGCCAGCATCCCGGTGCCGACGATCTGCACCGGATCTCCGTACTCGTTGAAGCCCTTCGCCACCACGTTCATCCGCCGCTTGGTGTCGAAGTAGAGCCCGGGCATCGACAGGCACCCCTCCGGCCCGTCCTGCTCCTCCTCGTCTGGAAAGCGCAGCACCGGGTTGACCAGGTGGCCTTCCACGTCGTCGACGTGGAAGGCGAAGGCCCGCAGGCCGATGCCGAGTTGCGGGGCGGCCAGCCCGGCACCCTGCTCGTCACGCAGCGTGTCGCGCAGGTCGCGCACCAGGCGGCGCAGTTCCTTGTCGAACGCCGTCACCTCGTCGGCGGGCTGGGTGAGAACCGGATCGCCGAACAGGCGCACGGGCAGGACGGCCATGGCGGGTACCCCTCGGTTGACGACGGCTTTGCAAACCAGCATAGTTTGCAAAGTGGAGACCACGGAACAGGCCCTTCAGCACCCGGTCCGCGCGGCGCTGATGGAGCTGCTCGGCCGGCGCGGCACTGTCACGTCCACCGAGGCTGCCCAGGAGCTGGGCGGCAGCTCCGGGCTCCACTCGTTCCACCTGCGCCAGCTCGCGCGCTACGGCCTGATCGAGGAGGCGCCGGGCGGGCGCGGCCGGGTGCGCCCGTGGCGGCTGGCCGGCGCCCGAACTCCCGGCCCCGACCTGGGTGGGCTCGCCCGCGGCCTGGAAGACGAGAGCTACCAGCGCTGGCTGGCCCGCCGGGGCGAAGCGCCGGCACGGTGGCGCCGCGACGAGGCGTTCAGTCAGGTCCTCTACCTCACGCCGGGCGAGCTGACGGTGCTGGGCGGCGCGATCCGGGAGCTGATCGAGGGGTACCGGGATCGCGAGGACCGCCCGGCCGCGCGGCCGCGCGGCGCCCGGCCGGTGGCGGTTGTGGCCCGCGTCTTCCCGCTACTCGACCCGGAGTAGGACCCACCCCGCATCCCTTGCGCGATCTTGACGGCCCGCTGCCGCGATAGCGACACCACTTAGCAAGATCGCCGACGGGAGATGGCGATGCCGCTGCGCGGAGTGGGGGCGCTGCAACGACGCTGCAAACGGTTCCGCCGCGCGGCAACCCGTCGTATGTTTCCTTGACCCTCTCCTCGACTGTGGTGTACACCTCGTCATCGAGGCCTGTCACTATGATGCGGTGCCGGGCCCGCCCGAAGGTGCGCAGTTCTACCCATGACCACCAGCGAGTCCGCAGTCGGCCACGCGTCGTCGCCAGGCCCGACATCCCCGCCGGCGGAGCAGCTGTCCAAGCCACGAGGAGTGGAGAGAATGGCAGACCGTATATCTCGCCGGCAGGTGCTCATCGGAGGTCTGAGCGTCGCAGGTGCCGCCGTGGCGACCCCGGTGCTGGCCCAGACGGCGTTCGCCGGCAGCGACCCGACCGCGACCGCCGCGGGTGGCGTGGGCGCGGCCGCCGTGTCCCCCGACGACCTGCCATGGGCCGAGGCGAAGAAGATCGTCGCCGAGACGAAGGTGCCGTCGTTTCCCAACGCGGTCTTCAACGTGATGAGATACGGCGCCAAAAACGACGGCAAGACCGACAACACGGCGGCGTTCAAGGCGGCCATTAACGCGTGCAACGCGGACGGCGGCGGGACGGTCCTGGTGCCCGGGGGCACGTACGTGACCGGGGCGATCTACCTGAAGAGCAACGTCAACCTGAGGCTCGAAGGCTCGACGCTGAAGTTCTCCGGCGACGCCAGCAAGTTCCCGATCGTCCTGACGCGCTACGAGGGCATCGAGTGCATGAACCGGTCGCCGATGATCTACGCGTACGGTGAGAAGAACATCGCCCTGACCGGCAACGGCACGCTCGATGCTGGCGGCACCTCCTCGTGGAACAAGGGCAAGGACCGGGCCTGGCTGGAGACCCAGCTCGGCAAGCCGCCGCGGGAGCGGATCGTGCCCGGCTCGGGGCACCAGATGCGCTCGGCCTTTGTGGAGCCCTACAACTGCGACACCGTGCTCATCCAGGGCGTCAAGCTGCGGAACTCGATGTTCTGGCAGCTGCATCCGACGCTGTGCAAGAACGTGACGGTCGACGGCGTCAGCACCGACCCGAGCACCTCGCACTCCAACACGGACGGCTGCGACCCGGAGTCGTGCGACCACGTGGTCATCAAGAACTGCGACCTGGGCGCACACGACGACAACATCGCCATCAAGTCCGGGCGCGACGCCGACGGCCGCCGAGTCAACGTGCCGTGCCAGAACATCGTGGTGTTCGGCTGCCGGATGAACGGAAACTGGGGCGCCATCACCTGCGGCAGCGAGCAGACCGGCGGCATCCGCAACGTGTACGCCTACAAGTGCACCCTCGTCGGGGTCACGAAGTTTGCCCTCTACGTCAAGTCGAACACCCGTCGCGGCGGCTTCAGCCAGAACATCAATCTCGACAGCTTCACGGGCGTGCTGGACCGGTCCTTCGCCTACATCATCATGGACTACAACGGCCAGACGGGTAACTACCCGCCGCAGTTCGGGCCGTTCACGCTCACGAACTCGTCGATCACCAAGGCCGGCCGGGCCGCGTTCGACGTCACGGGCCTGTCCAACGACCACATCAAGGGCTTCACCGTGAAGAACTTCACGGCGACCGGAGTGGCCAACACGACCAACACGCTCAAGTACATCGACGGCCTGTCCTTCACCAACGTGAAGATCAACGGCAAGACCGTCAACCCGTGAGGTGCGGATGTGGAGCCGGTGACGTGCCGCATCGGCTCCACACCGTCACTTGTTAGCTTGGGCGCGTGAGCACGACCCGACAGCTGCGCCGGCCGGTGGGCGAGCTGCTGCGCGAGTGGCGCGAGCGGCGCCGGCTCAGCCAGCTGGAGCTGGCCATCCAGGCCGACATCTCCACCCGGCATTTGAGCTTCGTCGAGACCGGCCGCTCGGTGCCGAGCCGCACCATGGTGCTGCACCTGGCCGAGCGGCTCGACGTCCCGCTGCGCGAGCGTAACGACCTGCTGCTCGCCGCCGGATACGCCCCGGTGTACCGGGAGACCGCGCTCGACTCGCCGCGGCTGGCCCCGGTCCGGGCCGCGCTGCGCCAGGTGCTCAAGGGGCACGAGCCGTACCCGGCGCTGGTCGTCGACCGCTCGTGGCACCTGGTGGACGCCAACGCCGCCGTGGGCCCGCTCCTGGCCGGGGCCGCGCCGGAGCTGCTCGAACCGCCCGTCAACGTGCTGCGCCTGAGCCTGCACCCCGACGGCCTGGCCCCCCGCATCGCCAACCTGGGGGAGTGGCGGGCCCACCTGCTGTCCCGGCTGTCGCGGCAGGCGGCGGTGACCGCCGACCCGGAGCTGACGAAGCTCTCCGAGGAGTTGCGAAGCTACCCGGGCGGAGTCGCCGAGCTGACCGACGGAAGTGACATCGTGGTCCCGTTGCGCCTGCGCCTCGGCACCCGCGAACTGTCGTTGCTGAGCACGGTGACCACGTTCGGCACCCCGCTCGACGTGACCGTCGCCGAGCTGGCGATCGAGTCGTTCTTCCCGGCCGACGCCGGCACCGCCGATGCCCTGCGCGAAGCGGCGGTGCCGGCGTAGCGCCTCACGCCGCCGGCACCTTGTCCAGGAAGCCGTAGACCGCTCGCAGCCGCCCGTCAGCGTCTGCCACGGCCACGTCGAAGCCCACCACGAGGGGCTCGCCACCGGCCGCCGGCGCCAGCTCCCATGTGAACCGGGCCACGTCGTGGTGCGCGTCCACGCCGCCCGCCAGCCGGAACACGAAGCCCGGGAACTGCTCGCGGGCGCCGCTGACGACCGCCGCGATCCCGGCGTGCCCGGCCACGGCGGCCAGGGGGTCGGTGTAGCTGCCGTCGGTGGCCCAGACGTCCGCGATCGCGCGCTCCCGGGCGCCGGCGTCGGGCTCGTTCCAGATCTCCAGGTACCGGTTGACCAGCTCGGCCAGGTCGCTCATGACCATTTCCTCCACTCTCGTGTTGACGCGATTGAAGGTGTCACGGCGACCGGTGCCCAGTCGATTACGTGGCAGGTAAAGCGGGCCGCCAGACGGTCGTCGTCTTGATGTCGGCGTCCTCGAGCGACCGGACGACCGGCACCTCGTACACGCCCACCGGCTCGAACTGGGAGCGCGGCAGGTAGGCCCGGCCGGGGTCGCCGACCAGCACGGTCGCGCCGCGCGCCGCGGCCCGCTCCAGGAACGGCAGTACCCGGTCGGCCATCGGCCCGCTGTAGAACACGTCACCGGCGAGCACCACGGCCGCGCCGCCCGCGTCGCCGGCCAGCCGGTCGTCCAGGAGCGCGGTCACCTCGACCTCGTTGGCAGCCGCGTTGGCGCGAATCGCCGCGGCCGCGAGCGGGTCGATCTCGTTCGCGGTGACCGCGGCGGCGCCGGCCTTCATCGCGGCGATCGCGACCAGGCCGGACCCGGCGGCGAGGTCGAACACGGTCTGGCCGCGCACGAGGTGCGGGTGGTCGAGCAGGTGCCGCGCCAGCGCCTGCCCGCCCGCCCATGCGAACGCCCAGAACGGCGGCGGCTGCTCACCGCCGGGCAGCTCCTGCTCGGTCGACACCCAGAGCGCGATCGCGTCGTCGGCCAGATGCAACCGGATCTCCGGCACGAACGGCACCGGCGCCAGCCGCGTGTGGGCCTGGACGAAGGCGGTCGGTTGCACACCGGCACTGTACGCAGGCCCGTCCGGCTGGTCGGAAACCGCCTGATCGTCTGGCGGTACATGCGTTCCGCGAGGCGGAAGCGCCTCACATGTTTGCCGACTACGCCCG
>WNGE01001869.1_pt1 | contig 39025 bp, 40 predicted proteins | sample 5400651 | NCBI WGS metagenome assembly WNGE01 (sample SAMN13153370, study PRJNA577476) | soil metagenome | isolation source: 60 cm soil or saprolite under grassland replicate 2 | place: USA:California | collected 2016-06-15 | reverse complement strand
CATCCACGCGGAACCCGTCGCGCACGCGGCATAAATCGCTGGAAAGCCTGGTGCGCTTAACGGCGCACGCCGGGTTTGGAGGGAGGCTGTCCGGAAAAGGCCCGAATTACCGGGACCTCGCCGGACAGCCGACCCTACAGCTCCGCCCTCTTGGCCTGCCCACCTGGTCGGACAAGCTGCTCGGCGAAGTGGTGCGCCTGCTGCTTGAGGCGTACTACGAGCCGCAGTTCTCCGGCCGCTCCCACGGGTTCCGTCCCGGCCGGGGCTGCCACACCGCGCTGCGCGAGGTGGCTGACACCTGGAGCGGGACGGCCTGGTTTGTCGAGGGTGATGTCGCCGATTGTTTCGGGAGCCTTGACCACGAAATAATGGTCGGGATCCTAGCGGAGAAAATCCACGACAACCGGTTCCTGCGGCTGATGCGGAACATGCTGACAGCCGGATACCTGGAAGACTGGCGGTGGAACGCCACGCTCAGCGGCGCGCCGCAAGGCGGGGTCGTTTCCCCGATCCTCTCCAGCATTTACCTGCACAAGCTGGACGAGTTCGTCGAGAACACGCTCATCCCAGAATACACCAGAGGGAAAACGCGAACCCGGAACAAGGAGTACGGGAGAGTGACGGCCGCCTGCGCCTACGCGCGGAAGAAGGGTGACCAGGAGAAAGCGCGGAACCTGAAAAGACGGCAGGCTCGCCTGCCGATAGGGAACTGCGACGACCCTGGTTACCGCAGACTCCGATACGTGCGCTATGCGGACGACACGCTATTCGGGTTCGCCGGGCCGAAAGCCGAAGCCGAGGAGATCAAACAGCGCCTGACCCAGTTCATGCGGGACCACCTCCATCTTGAACTGTCAGGCGAAAAGACCCTGATCACGCACGCGCGTACCAGCGCGGCGAAATTCCTCGGATACGAGATCACCACCCAGCACAACACGAGCGGCCGGAAGAACGTTAACGGCGTCATCGGCCTGCGCGTGCCACGTGCGGTGATCAAAGCCAAAAGCACGCCCTACCTGCAGCACGGCAGACCTGCCGCGCTGAATGCCCTGCAAAACCTCGGCGACCACGACATCGTGGAGGCCTACGGGACCCAGTACCGGGGCATCGTGCAGTACTACCTGCTCGCTGGCGACGTCTACCGACTGAACCGGCTGCGGTGGGTGATGGAGAGCTCGCTGCTCAAGACGCTCGCAGCCAAGCACGGATCGTCGATGTCGGCGATGGCGGCCCGCTACAAGACCGCCACCGGCACACCACACGGCCCGCGCACCTGCTTCGAAGCCGTCCGCCGGCGCGAGGGAAACCGTAAACCCCTGGTCGCACGATTCGGCGGAATCCCCCTCATACGGCAAAAATACGCGGTCATCAGCGACCGCATCCCGGGCCAGAACCCTCACCGCTACAAAGAGCTGGTCACCCGGCTCCTGCGGAGACGGTGCGAGATGTGCGGGAACAGCGACCAAGTGCAAGTGCACCACATCGCCAGACTCGCCGAACTGGCACCACCCGGCCCTGGCCAGCCCCCGTGGGCGAAACTCATGGCGAAGATGCGACGCAAGTCCCTCGTGGTCTGCGAACCATGCCATGACCACATCCACACCGGGCAGCCATCAGCCGCCATCCCAGCCACGACATAGGTCACCAGAGAGCCGGATGCCTGGAAATCGGGCACGTCCGGTTCGGCGGGGGACCGCGCCGAAAAGGACCCGCCAACGCGGGCACCTCGCGGCGCGGTCTACCCAACCGCTGGATCGTTAACCGGTAAATATGGGCAGCTCAGTGATCGTAAGCGATCAGGGAACGCTTGACCGGTGCTCCTATCTGCCAGTTGTGCCAGATGCAGGCGTTAAGGGCCAGCAGCCGCTGGAGGACGCGGGCCCGTAGGCCGGCTGGGACGCGGCCGCCGTGGCGTTCGAGGCCGAGCTGGTTCTTCAGCGTCCAGATGATCGCCTCGACGCGCTGCCGCAGCCAGTTCGGGAAGTAGCGGGGGTTCTTTTCGTCTTTGCGGGCCGGGCGGATCAGGGTCAGGGCCAGGTCCGGGCTGGCGAAGAACGCTTCGGTGTCCTCGCCGGACAGGCCCTTGTCGGTGACGATGGCGGTGCCTTGCGCGGGGCGGTTGGCGGGCTGGCGCTCCAGCATGGTGCGGGCCTGCTCGCGTTCGCCGGCCAGTTTCGGGTTGGCCAGGGCGAACCCGGTCACGGTCCCGTCGCAGGTGACGATCAGCAGGAGCTTGCTTCCCCAGTACCAGCGGGAATGGCTGGGGCAGTAGCCGTAGCCGGCCCATCCGAACAGGTCAGAGCGGCGGGCGGTGATGACCGAGTGTCCGCACGGGATGGGCGTGGCGTCCATCAGCCGCAGCATCTTCGCGCTGCCCGGCGTCTGGTCAGCCAGCCACCGCAGCGCGGCCTCCATCAGCGGCGCCGCGTCCTTCAGCCGCTGGTTGTACTCGCTTTGCCGCAGCAGGCGAGGGAACAGGTGCCCGATGCGGGAGGCCGCAGCGCGCAGCCAGTGCCGCTCGTCGTCATAGCGCAGCAGCACCTGCGCCACGGCAAGGCATACCAGCTCGGCGTCGGTCACCTCCGGCGGCTTCCCCGGGCCGCTGCGGCCCAGGCCCAGCGAGGGGATGATGCGGTCGGTCAGCTCCACGTAGAGTGCGGTCAGGAGAGTGTCCAGGTCGGCGATCACGATGACTTCCCAAGGTCAGATGTGTGTAGACACGCCGATCTTGGACACTCTTCGCCCCTCGGGCACGGATCAGCGACGGTGTGCCGTGCACGCGCACCAAATCCGCGGTCGTGCTGGGCCGCCGGTAGGTTGCGCCCATGGGCCACCCCGCCGCCGCAGACGCGCAGCGCCAGTACACGCTCGCTGTGCTGGCGAACCAGTTGCTGCTTGCCCACCGCTGGGGACGGCCATGCCGGGCCTGCAACGTGTGCATCCGGCCCAGCTCCACTGGGGCAGCCGCGCTGGCCGCCATTAAGGCCAGCGCTTTGCGGCTGGAACCCTCGCTGCTGCGGGTTCCGGAGCGGGCGCTGCACGCTAACCTCGCCTGGCTGCTGCCCATGCACCAGGAGTTCGACCGCCCCGAAGACGAACTCTGGCAGCGGCACGGCACTCCCGGCCATCCGCGTCGTCACCCTCGCCATGGGCCAGGGGAGGTCAGCGGGCTCACCCAGACCACGCCACCGTCCCTGCGACCCACGTCTGGGTGACCCGGGTGGCCGGCGCGAACGGGTCGCCGTCGCAGATCACGAAGTCGGCGGGTTCGCCGGGCTGAAGACCGCCGGCGCACGGTGCCCCAAGGGATGCGGCAGCGCTGACGGTGAGCGCACGGACGGCCTCCTCGCGGCTGAGCGCCTGCTCGGGCTGTAGCTCCCGGCCGCCCGGAAACCTGCGGTCCGCGGCGGCACGCAGGTTGGCCAGCGGGTCGAGCGGCCCGCTCGGGTAGTCCGAGCTCAGCACGAGCGGCACGCCGGCCTGGAGCAGGCGCCGGCCGCCCAGCACGGTGGCGTACCGGTCCACCCGCATCCCGGTGAGCATGTCACCGTAGCGGGGGATGAATCCGGGCTGGTAGGAGACGGTCGCTCCGCTGCCCGCGACGCGGTCGACCGTCGCGGGATCCAGCAGCATCAGGTGATCGATCGTGGCGAGCGCCGGCGGCACGCCCACCTGCCGCAGCAGGCGGGCCGCCTGCTCGCCGGCCAGGTTGCCCAGCGCGTGAATGCGCATCCGGATTCCGGCGCCGGCGTATCCGGCCATCAGGCGGGCCAGGTCATCGTCGGTGTAGCGCAGGTACGGCGTGTGCACATGGCCTGAGCGGATGACGAGCTTGCGGCGCAGCGCCTCGCGCAGCGGGCCGGGGCGGCGCAGCCGCAGCGACTGCTGCACCGCGCCGCGAAGCAGGCCGAGGGCGGCCCGGGATGGAAGCCGGATCGCGCACCGGTCGCCGCCGTCGGCAAACAGCTTGACCTCGCGCCCCGAGTCACCGTACGGCCCATCGGGGGCGGCGTCCGGGCCTGGCGCCCTGCTGTGCATGCCGGCCGCGGGGCCGGTGGCCCACGACAGCCGCAGCGGGGTGACCGAACTCAGCGACAGCATCCGCTGGTGCCAGTCTGGCGGCACGTACGGATCATGGGCGTGGGTGATGCCCAGGGAAAGGCAGCGCCGGGCCTCCGCGGCCAGCACCGCGCCGACGCCGTTGCCTGCGTAGGTCTCGATATCGGTGAGCGCACGCTGCAGGGCGATGCCGAACGCCGCCTCCCACAGCTCACCGGTCGGGCGGCCGCGCCGGTCGCGGGTGATGTCGTCGCCGAATTCGCGGGCCTGGCCGCGAACGGGCAGGCCCGCGGCGGCAAGCCCGGCCGGTGAGACCGCGCCGCGATGCATGTCCACGGTGCTGATCAGGATCCGGCGGCCGGGCGCCGCCTCGTCGAGCTCGCCGGCGGTCGGCAGCCGCCCCTCCGGCCAGGTCCAGCGCGCGGCGTTCCAGAACAGCAGCCACGGCGCGGCCGGGTCGGCGGCGGCGGCGGCGCCGACCGCGGCCAGGGCGCCGGCCAGGCCGCGCCAGCGCCAGGCGTCGCCGCCGTGCGGGTACCAGGCAGCCTGCGTCAGGTGCAGGTGCGCGTCGACAAACCCGGGCAGCACGTGGCAGCCGGCCAGATCCAGCACCTCATCGGCGGCCGGCGGCGGGCCGGCCGTGCCGCCCGCGATCCGGTCGCCGTCCAGGAGCAGCCAGGCCCGCCCGGGCGTGCAGGCCGGGCCGGCCCACACGGTCGCGCCGGTGACCAGCCGGGTGCTCACCTCAATCGCCACCTTCCTTGCGGGGGACCGGCCGCGGGGCCGCGCGAGGCGCCGAGCACCCGCCGCGCGGCGGCCCGCACCTTGCGGGCGCCGAAGGCGAGGGAGAACCCCGCCATGGCGATCATCATGAGGATCGTCATCAGGTCCATCGTGGCGGTCATTCCGTGTGCCATCGCGGGCTCCTCCGGGTCAGATCACCGTTCTTGAAGTGATCACTGCTCTCATATCTTTGCCATCAGAGCACAGTCCACTGCTCTTGTCAAGAGCACTGCTCGCATAGTTTGCGCTGCTCGCGTTTGTGCGGCACACTGGGCGGCATGAGCACGCCCGCCGGGGCCGCCTCCCCGCCCGCGACCCGCCGGACCCGGCGGCGCCAGGCAACCGTCGCCGAGATCAAGGCACTGGCGCGGCGGCAGCTCGCCGAGCACGGCACCGGCGCGGTCAGCCTGCGCGCCATCGCCCGCGAGATGGGCACCGCCCCCTCGGCCCTGTACCGTTACTTCGCCAGTCACGACGAGCTGATCAGCGCGCTGTGCGCCGACGCCTACGACTCGGTCGCCGACGCCATGGCGGCCGCCCGCGACGCCGTGCCCGCCGGGGAGCATGCCCGCAGGTGGCGGGCGCTCTGCGACGCCTACCGCCAGTGGTCGCTGGACAACCCGGCCGACTTCGCCCTGATCTTCGGCACGCCGGTGCCGGGCTACCGCGCGCCCGGCCCCGCCACGGGACCCGCGGCGAGCCGGTTCACCGCGGTCCCGCTCGAAGCCTTCGCCGCAGCCGTCGCCGCGGGCGCCGCCGACCCGGCCCGCACCCAGATGCCACCGGACCTGCCCGCCGGGGCTCTCCTGCAGGACCTGCTCGGCCGCGGGCGGCTCAGCGACGCCTCGCACCTCGCCGCGATAACAATCAGCGCGTGGGCCTCGATCCTCGGATACCTCGTCACCGAGATATTCGGCAGCCTGCCCCAGCTGATCACCGACCCCGGCCGGCTGTGGGACGCGCACCTGCGCACCGTCATGGCCGGCATGGGATTCGGCCCGCCCTGACCGGCGCCCGGGCAGACCAGCCGCCCGCAGTTCGACGATTACTTCTCGTCTGGGCGTGGGCGGCAGGGTCGGCGCACCCGCGCGTCAGAGCTGTTTGACGAGTCGCAGTTCTCGGATTGTGGTGCCGCCGAAGTCGGATTCGCGAACTGATCCGTCGCGGCGGTACCCGGCGCTTTCGTAAACCGCCAGCGCCCGCTCGTTCTGCTCGTGGGTGTACAGGTACGCCTGCTGGCAGCCGGCAGCGCGCAGCGCCTCGTGGGCGGCACCCAGCAGCGTGCGCCCGATGCCCCGGCCCGCGTAGGCGGGGTGGACGAACAGGAGGAACATCTCGCCGTCGTCCGGGTGTGCAGCCGTATAGCCGACGACTTGCCCAGCTCGGTCGGTCGCCACCAGCAGCACCTTCGGCGGGCCGTGGTCGGCCACGAGCTGGTCCCAGTCCGCCGGTGCGAACATCGGCTGCTGGGCAAGCTCGCCCAGGTAGGTCCAGCCTGCCCGCACCGCGGCGTCGAACACGGCGCCGATTGCTTGCGCGTCGTCTGCGGTCGCGCGGCGCACCTCGACCTCGGATGATCCGGAATCACGCTGCATGCGGTCCCTCCTGGTCAGAGCTGTTAGTGGGAGCGGAACGCTTCCCCGTGTCTTCCTCGGCCGTCGCATCGCCACGCCGTGGTGCTTCATCTTCGGCGGCGCTCATCGGGCCGTGTCCTTTTGTGGGGTGTGTTGCTGGCGGTCGTCAGTACGGGTGCCCGTCGCGCAGCCAGCCGATGTATTCGCGCAGGCCGCGGTCGAGGTCGTAGGCAGGCTGATAGCCGGTGTCCTGCCGCAACCGTGTGATGTCCAGCCACGTGTCATGGCCTGGGCCGCCCGGATCGCGGCCAGGTGTCAGTTCCAGCGCGGCGCCCGGGATGCTGCGGAGCAGCGCATCCCGGACCTGCGCGGGGCTGGCCGGGCGCCCGCAGCCGACGTTGTAAGTCGAATGGTGCAGGGTTTCAGCGCACTGCAGGAGGGCGATCGCCCGGGCGCAGTCCGCCACGTAGCACAGGTCAGACCCATCGGCGGCGTAGACCGGCTGCTGCACCGGCTCGCCGCGGACAGCGGCGTGGACCAGATTCGGCACCACCGGCGCCCGTGAGGTATTCCCCGGACCCCAGATCGTCGCGATCCGCAGGTTAACCACCTGTGGCCCCGCGGATTGGGTCAGGACTGCCGCGAGCAGTTCGATGGCGTTCTTCACGGCCGGGATCGGGTCGATCGGCACCTGCCGCAGGCGTGCGTCCTCGCGGTAGGGCGTGTCCGGCACGCCTTGGTATACCCCCAGCGAACTAGCAAGGGATACCCGTAGCACGCCCCAGGCAGCGGCCCCATCCAGCAGGTTGAGCATGGCATCGACACTGGCGCGCACGAAGGCCGCCCGCTCACCCGGCGGGCCCGGGGCCGGGGCGGCCAGGTGAACGATCCCGCTGACCCGGCGCCCGTCACCGGCCCGCCGCAGCGAGGACGGATCGGCGGCACCGGCCTGCACGACCGTCACCATGTCGCCCAGATCGGCGAACGGGGCCGGGGCGGGCACCGGGTTCCGGGTGGCGGCCAGGCACCGCTGGCCGAGGCTGGCCAGGGCGCGGACGGTATGCGCGCCGATAAAGCCGAGCCCGCCTGTCACCAGGATCATGCGCACCTGCCTATCAGCCAGTGCCTGCTCGCCGCGGCCGCGCCCGCGCGGCTTGCCCGGGTGCCACTAGCGCTGGCTCGCCGGGCCGCCCATCACCTCCGGCAGACGCTGCTGGAAGTCCAGCACGCCCACCCAGGTGGGGCGCACCGCGATGCGAGCCATCGTGGTGACCGGCTGGTCGATCTGCGCCAGGTAGGCCGCGGCGGCCTCTTCGCCCAGGTAGCGGCGGGCTGCCAGCCTGTACTCCGCGGGCACTCCAGCCACCTCGGCCAGCGATACCCGGCCCCGCACGCTGAGCACCATGGGCGGGAAGGACTCGGTGTCGATGGTGATAGCCACCTCCGGATGCGCGCGCAGGGCACCCAGCCGGGCCGCGGGCCGCCGGATATGAGGCGCCGAGACAAAGGTCGGCATCACCAGCTCCTCGCCGGTCCAGTGAAACCACGTCGCAATGACGCGCGGGGTGCCGTCCGTAGCGATATAGGCCATCCGTGCCGGGATGGTTGACGAGAGCAGGCGCCTGGCCACCTCGCTGTCCAGCAGCCTGAGGTCACCCTGCGGCGCCGCGGCAGAATCAGTGCCGTCCGTGCTCATCGTCGTGTTCTCCCTAGCCTCAAGCCACCCTCGACGGCCTGCCCGCAGTCCTCCCGCGCGACTGCGCGCCTCCCGGTACCGTCACAAACCCAGTCGGCCCTCCCACGCCTCAGTCGGCACCAGGATGGCGTGCGCCCAGCCGTCCGCTACCACCGTCGCGGCGCGGGCGATGTCCGCCCAGCGGGCCGGTCCGGCGACCTCGTCAGGCTGCGGCGTGCTCACCTGAACACTAGCCAAGCACGCGGCGTCCTCGCCATCTTGGACGAAACGCATACGAGGATCCCGCGTTCTGTCCGCAACGTAGCGGGCCGGATATCGTTTCGTTCCATGGGCACGGAATTGGATGCGACCGACTGGGCCATCATCGGGGAGATCCAGCGCGATGCCCGGCTGTCGTTCAACCAGATTGCCAAGCGCGTGAACCTGTCCGCCCCGTCAGTGGCCGCCCGGATCCGCCGCCTGGAAGAAACCGGGGTCATCCAGGGCTACCACGCCCAGATCAGCCCCGCCGCCGTCGGCTGGCCAGTGGCGGCGTTCGTCCAGCTGCACTGCCACCCCGGCCGCTGCCTGCTCAAGACCTCCGCAGCCGAGAACTTCCCGGAGATCGTGGAAATCCACCGGCTGAGCGGCAGCTCATGCACCATGGTCAAGGTGCGGACCGCCTCGATGGCGCACCTGTCATCGCTGCTGGAACGGATCGGCGAGCATGCCGATGCCAACTCCCACATCGTGCTCGAAACACCGCTGGAGCATCAGGCGCTCGAGATCCCCGCCACCGCCGCCCGCGCCCACCCGCCATCCAGGCTGGAACCCGTAAGCGACGACCCCGCCGCCACCTCCAGCAGTCGGCATCAGCTACGCGGTCAGGCTCATCGCCGTCGCGCCGCGACCAGGCACCGCTTATGGGGCCGACAGCAGCCATAGCATGCTCGCCGTGAACTGAGACCAGAACTGCCATTCGGGGCGTGCCGTCTACAGCGTCAGGGATCGACACCAACCGACCAGTTGGGCGGATCAGGGGCGGCGGAGACCGGCATTCAGTAACAGTCCGTGACCGAGCAAGCCATCTCCGGGCAGTTCCTTATCGCCGCCGGCGGGCGGGGGTCCGATGACCGCCAACAGCCTCCAGAATCGGGTCGGCTCAGGAAACCGCTGGTCCAGGCCCATAACGGTTCTGCAACGTGTCCAGATAAGGAGTCGTACGGGGAGATCCAGCTACGGACCGACCGCCGCCTGGACCTCACAGGCACCCCTCAAGGGCTCCTCGGTCCCGGGGCTCCTCGGTCCCGGCGACTTTGACACTTGTCCTGAGTTTTCCTGAGGCGTAGCGTCGTGAGCGCCCGCTCCACAATCTGCAGGCAGTGCCCTGACCAGCCACTTCGGAGTGGCACGGCCGGTTCGGAGGCGAACCGGAACTTCGGCGCAGCGGGTGGCGGCGGTCCGCCGACGTGACCGCAGGTCCCTGCGTGAGCACGCTCAAAATCGCATAGGCAAGCGGAAAAGACCAGGTCAGCGCACAGCTCGACGGTCCGAGGCGGAGCCTCTCTGGATCGATGACCGGTAATCCAGCGCGGGTCCTTGGGTGGTACCGCGACACGCCGCGCCCGGTTCGTGACTGAAAAGTGAAGAGTGTCCAAGATCGGCGTGTTCACACACGTCTGACCATGGAGGTCATCGTGATCGCCGACCTGGACACTCTCCTGACCGCACTCTACGTGGAACTGACCGACCAGATCATCCCCGCGCGGGGCTTTACCCGGCACGGGCCAGGCAAGCCGCCGGAGGTGACCGACGCGGAGCTGGTCTGCCTGGCCGTGGCGCAGGTGCTGCTGCGCTATGACGACGAGCGGCACTGGCTGCGCGCCGCGCCGAAGCAGGTCGGGCACCTGTTCCCGCGGCTGCTGGGGCAAAGCGAGTACAACGACCGGGTCAAGGCGGCCGCGCCGCTGATGGAGGCCGCGCTGCGCTGGCTGGCCGAGCATACGCCAGCCAGCGCGGAGCTGCTGCGGCTGATGGACGCCACCCCGGTGCCCTGCGGGCAGTCCGTCGTCACCGCCCGCCGCTCCGGCCTGTACGGCTACGCGGGCTACGGCTACTGCCCCAGCCATTCCCGCTGGTACTGGGGATCCAAGCTGATGCTCATCTGCACCTGCGAGGGGACGGTCACCGGATTCGGCCTGGCCAACCCCAAGCTCTTCGGCGAGCGCGACCAGGCCCGGCAGATGCTCACCGACCAGCCGGCCAACCGTCCGGCGCCCGGCACCGCGGTGGTCACCGACAAGGGACTGGCCGGCGAGGATACCGAGGCATTCTTCGCCGGCCCGGACCTGGGCCTGACCCTGATCCGCCCGGCCCGCAAAGACGAGACGACTGCGCGGCCCTTCCCGAACTGGCTGCGCCAGCGGGTTGAGGCGATCATCTGGACGCTGAAGAACCAGCTCGGCCTCGAACGCCACGGCGGCCGGGCCCCCGCCGGGCTGTGGGCCAGGATCGTCCAGCGGCTGCTCGCGCTCAACGCCGCGATCTGGCACAACTGGCAGATCGGCGCACCAATAAAGCGGTCCCTGATCGCCTACGACCACTGATCACCTGCCCCGATATCCCGGTCAGCGATCTAGGCAGGCAGGATACGGCGCCCGGCCGGTGGTCGGCCAGGCGGCGGGGACATGGCCGTCTCCTCGGCCTCGCGCCAGTCAGCGGGCCGCGTGAGCGGAAGCCGGTTCCGCCGGACTCGGCGGCCTGCATGTCGCGCGGCGTGCCCGGTTCTGTATCTACAGGCGGGTTCCTGGCCGGTCATGATCGCAATCCGGTCCGATCGCTGTCACCACGCACGGCCTGTCCGGCGGGCGGTGCCAGTGGCCTGTGCTGCTGCCGCCTGTTCCGTTTCCTCGTGCAGGCAAGCGTGATGACCGCGCATAGGCTGCCGCCCGCCGCGATCCACAGGCACGCGCTGGTCAGCTGGGGTCCGAGAGCGAAGACCAAGGCGGCGCGCGTCCACACGGTGATCGCGGAGCTGACGATCACCACGCAGGACAGCAACCGGATCAGGATCCTCATGCGGCCAGCTCCCGCCCGGCGCGCGAATGGCGCAGGTTCCCGGACTTGCGCGTCTGGCCAGCCGCGGTAAGGCAGCCGCGCTGCGATGCATCGGCCGCGAGCTCCGTGGGTGCACGACTGTTTACCATTCCCGCCGCCTGTTAGCCGAGCCTGTCGAGCCGCAAGAGGGCCGCGCCCTGCGTGCCGCACCCCGCTGTGGAAACCCTCCGGGCCGTCTACGGTAAGGCCAGTTTCACCCGACATGAGCGGGTTGGCCAAGCCGGCGCGCCGCCGAACCCCGGGCAGGATCCGGTAGGGCCCGGTCTGCCTGGCGGAAGACGCCGTGCCCGTACACGGCGGTGACCGTGCAGACCCACATAGCGATCAGGAACCGCCGTATGGACGGCCATCAAGGCTTGCCGGCATCACACTCGATCCGCCCATATCTGGAGGTTCTGCATTGGCCAGCTGATGCCCAGCGCCCGCCCGCCGACCAGCACGTTCAGCCGCGCCCCCGCGTCCGCCCTGTCCATCCCGTTCATCGTGATCACCCGCCCGCCCGCAGGTGGCGTCCCAGGAGTGGTGTAAACGACTCGGGACGCAGGCTCGTTGGTGATGTTACGCGGCAGTGGTGACAGGTTCGGTGATCACTGTCTCGGTGACCGGCGGGAGGAGTTGGTGGCGCAGGTCCTGTAGCAGGCGCAGGTCCATGGGGGTCATGGTGAGCCCGCGCCAGCCGCGGCTGGCCCGGTCGAGCACGGCCCACACCAGCGACAAGCACGAGCTCTCGCCGGGGAGCCGGCCGATGACTTCACCCGACGGCGGGTCTCGCCGTTATGCCGATATCGGGATAACGGGCGTTTGGGGGTCTCCATTAAAACCGGAGTAGCCCAGGTCAGCGGCCCTCCACGGCCGCTCGGCTGGCGGCCGCTCCAGGCTCGGCGGATGCCCGCGCTCCGCTGGCCGGGGTCGGCGGGATCCTCCGTGGCCGCTTGCCGGCGACGATGTTGCGGTAGCGCACCGGATCATGGTCGGCAGCGAGTTCCAGCAGCCGGGTGAGGTGGCGGCCGGCATCGGGGACCGACCGCGGCCTGCAGTTGACGGCGCTGCGCGCGGCGGGCTATGCCGTCTACGCGGTCAACCCGCGGCAGGTGGCCCGGTACCGGGAACGGCGTGGCACCTCCGGCGCCAAGAGCGATAAAGCCAACGCGCACACCATGACGGACATGGTGCGCGCCGACGCCCGCCGGCTGCGGCCGGTGGCCGGGGACAGCGCCGGGGCCGGGGCGATCAAGGTGGCCGCCCGCGCGCACCAGACGCTGATCTGGGAGCGGACCCGGCAGGTGCAGCGGCTGCGGCACCAGTTGCGGGAGTACTTCCCCGCCGCGCCGGGTGGCCTTCGAGGACCTGGATGCGCCTGATGCGCTGGACCTGCTGGCCAGGGCTCCCGGCCCGGCCCGGGCCGCCAGGCTGACCCGGGCGCAGGTCGCGGCTGCGCTCAAGCGCGCCCGCCGCCGCGACGTCGCCGGCAAGACCGGCGTCATCCTGGCCGCGCTGCGCGGCGAGCAGCTGCGTCAGCCGGAGCCGGTGACCGCCGCCTGCGCCGCCGCTGTCAGCTCCCTGACGGTGATCATCGCCGCCCTGGGCGGGGAGATCACCAACATGGAACGGCAGGTGACGACGTGTTTTCGCGGTCACCCGGATGCCGCCATCTACCTGAGCCAGCCCGGCACCGGCGAGATCCTCGGCGCCCGGGAGCTCGGCGAGTTCGGGGATGACCCGCACCGCTACGCCACCGCGAAGGCGCGGAAGAACTACGCTGCCACCAGCCCGGTCACCCGCCAGTCCGGCAAGAAGAAGCTCGTGATGGCCCGGTTCATCCGCACCGGCCGGCTCGCCGACGCCTCGCACCGGCAGGCCCAAAGCGCCCTGAGAGCCTCACCCGGCGCCCGCGCCTGCTATGACGAGCAACGCGACCGCGGCCTGGACCACGACGCCGCGCTGCGGGCACTGTCTAACCGGCTGGTCGGCATCTTGCACGGCTGCCTGAAGACCGGCACCCTCTACGACGAGGCAGCCGCCTGGTCGCACCGCGTCACAATTTCCGGAGCCGCTTGACAATCAAAGTCCAGGGGTGTCTCTGCCGACCCTGCGGGCCTGACGGCGAGGGCCAGGCCAGAGGCCAGGCCCGAAGGGCGCGCGGCGAACCTCCTAATCCGGCACCTATCGAACGTCTTTGCAGGCTGGACAGTTGCAGGGACACGCAGTAAGTTCGCCTTACGGTTGTCGAGCCAGCCGCCCGGGGTTGCGGCCTGCTCACGCCCGCCTGCGCAGATCCCGCCTGGTTCCCTGGCACGGTACAGGGCTCGGATAGGAGAGCCGGGTGAGCATGCTTCGCGCGTCAGTAGCGGCCGGGGAATCCGGGCCGCTGATCGTGTTGTCCGGCGAAGTTGACATCACTAACGCCGCGGAGCTGAGCGAGCTGGTTACCGGCCAGCTGGCTGACGGGACGCTGCACCTGACTGTTGACGTGGGCAGGCTGGATTTCGCCGATACGGCGGGCATCGGGGTGTTCTTGCTTGCCGCCAAGACGCTGCGCCAGCGCGGCGGCGATCTGGTGCTGCTGCGCCCGCAACGTACGCTGGCCAGGGTGCTGGAAATCCTCGGAGCAGAAGAGGTGGCCACGATCCGGAAAGGAACCGGGGCCACACCCGCGCCCGAACCATGAGCGTGCCCGTCGCGTGCCCGGCAGGGGAATCTGAACCGGTGCTCGATGGCCACTCAGGGGCAACCGAGGGTTGGCGGCTGACCTGCGACGCGCCGGTCAGCGAGGCATGGCAGGCCAGTTCCCGAGCTGATAGTGCGAGTGCGCCGCGCCGGGCATGCCCAGCCATCGGCAGGCACCGTGCGGGCCCCGTGCGGGCAGTGGCCCGGAGCCCGGATCGATCACGATTTGCCAACGTCTTCTCACAGGATGGACGGCCGTGATCACGAGCAGTAAAGTCGCCTCACGGTTGTCGAGCCAGCCGGTCCGGGATTCAGGCTGCCTGCCCGCATGGCCCACCTGATACCGGGCAGGATGCGTGTCCGCGGGAGGTGGGCACAGGTGCCGGATAACAGATACCCCCTGATGATCAACGGCGTGGCCGTGGTCTCAGCGCCAGCTGAAATCGACATCGTCAACGCCGAGCAGCTGCGGACGGTCCTGCGCGAAGCGGGCAGGGTCGGGCATGCGACGGTCGTGGTGGACATGACCGGCACCCGGTTCTGCGATTCGGAGGGGTTCAGCGTTCTGATAGCAGCGCACAAGCGGGCGCTGGCCGAAGGCGGCGGGCTGCGGCTGGTCATTCCCGCGGATAGCCCCGTTTTGCGGAGCTTCCGCGCGATCGGCCTGGGCCGCTTCATCCCCCGGTTCGGCAGCCTGGAACAGGCCCTGCCCCCGGGACCTGCCGCCGCCGATTGAGCGAATGACACGGGAAGCCAGATTCCCAGGTGAGCGACGGTAACCGACGCCGTGGCAGTGCCTTGCAAGCGAGGGATCAGGCAGGACCGAGCGCAGCGTGCCACGTCCGTCCCAGAACGGACGGAAAACTGCGGTCACGAGCAGTCGCTCATGGGCACGCCGAACCAACTCTGACCTGCACCTTCCCAGGTCGGGCCCGAGCGCGAAACGAACTCCTGGGCAATAAGTCATCCGCTGTCACAGCTTCCAGCTTGATACCGGCCGGGCGGCTATGCCGCGGCCGGGTCCGCGGAAGCCAGCTTGAGGAACGCGGCGGCCCGGTCGAACGTCTCCCCAATGGTGTGACCAGCCAGCTGAGCCTGATAGACCCGGTACCGTGTCATCTCCCACGCCCGCCCGCGCGGCGGCAGTGATCGGAGGTCCGGTTCCGTGAGTGATCTTCACCTCCAGGCCGTAACACCGCCACCACTAGCACCAGGGTGGTGTTGCTCCGGCTGGATGAAATCGGCGGGGTCGACGTGATATCCCATCTGGTTACGCACGAACCGCAAACCGGCGAACGTGCCCTCAATCGCCGCCCGCTCCGCGGAGACGTCCATCACGCTCTCGTATGCCTGGTGGTGATACCGGACCAGGGTGGCATCGACGATGGTGACCCACCACGCCGCCTCGCTGATCACCGTGAGCGCCTGCACGTGGCCGGGTGCCTGATTCGATGGCCAGCCGGTCCATGGCGTCGCGCATCGCGGCGGTGGACCAGTCCAGCGCGCGCGCCTCGGCCTGCGGGTCGCTGATGTGCTCCCGGTTCCACGCGACCTCGGCAGCGGGCAGAGCAAAACCGGGCATGCTCACGACGCGGCGTGAACAAGGCCCCGCACTGCGCACAAGTCCGGGTATCGGCCATCGGTCTCATGCTACGCATCCCACGCTCGCAGGCCAGCGTGCCGTGACGCCGCGGAAGCTGCCAAAGGCCGGTCCCCGCCCGCCTGCGTAGTCGTATCCGTACGAACCTGTATTCCTCGAGAGGCGCTCGGCAGAAATTCGGCGGATGACTTGAGATCAAGGTACGGTCCGCGCAGGCAGCGAGGAAGTCGGCCAACTGCCTCCCGAGCCGTGAGCCCATCGCGCCGAGGTGCTGCACAGTGAGCCGGAGGAGGGCCTGACGGCGAGGGCAAGGCCACAGGCCAGGCCCGGAACGCGCGCGGCGAACCCGGACGGCGGCCGAGCCCTCTTCAGGGTGCAGTTACCGCCGCCAGACCAGCCAGGCGTGAGGGAGGGGGTGGTCAGGCGTGAATTGGGCGGCTACCAGCTCCCACCCCTCTGCTGCCCGGCTGGTCATATGGTCCGTGATCTCCGTATCATGTCCAGGTCTTTCCTCGCAGAGGTACTCATATTTGGTAGCCATGCCTGGAGCGTAGGACTCGAAGATGGTCATGTATCGCGAACCGGGCCAACAGGCCATCCACGCACGCACAAACGACTGAGTGACCACGTGAATGACGATCGCCACCGTCAAACGGCGGAAGCCAGCGGGCATCCATGGACGGCTGGCGGTCCCGGCCAGTACTTGGCTTCGGGACGAAGAGGCCACCGTCGCGGATGCCCGCCAGCGTGCCACATTCGTGCCATGACAAGCGGAGAACTGCGGTCATGAGCAGTCACTCAAAGGCGCTGCAAACAGCCTCTGAGCTGGGTATATCCAGGTCAGCGCCGACCATGAAGCGAACTCCTAAGCAGCAGGTCCCGCGTTCGAGTCGCGGTCGGGGCGCTCCTAAAAGTCCTGGTCAGAGTCCTGGCGGCGAGGGGCCAGGCCAGAGGCCAGGCCCTAGAGGCGCAGCGAACCTCCGTCGACTGCCGTATTCTCCGGTTCGGCCAAGTCCGCAGGAGATCGCAGCACCTCCGGCGACGCAGCTCGGCCACCAGCGGTTACGAGATGTACCGTGTTCTTACCGGGCGCAGCCGCGGCAAGGTCGGAGGAAAGGCGGCGCTGAGCATGTTGGAGAGATTCGACCAGCAGGCGCGGCGGGTTGTTGTCCTGGCGCAAGAAGAGGCCAGGACGCTCAATCACAACTACATCGGCACCGAGCACATCCTGCTCGGCCTGATCCGTGAGGCCGGCGCGGCGGCCAAGGCACTGGAGTCACTCGGGATCAGCCTGGACGCCGTGCGGCAGCAGGTCGAGGAGATCATCGGCCGGGGCCAGCAGGCGCCGTCCGGGCACGTCCCGTTTACGAAGCGGGCCAAGAAGGCGCTGGAGCTGTCCCTGCGTGAGTCACTACAGCTCGGCCACAACTACATCGGCACGGAGCATATCCTGCTCGGCCTCCTCCGCGAGGGCGACGGCGTAGCCGTGCAGGTGCTGGTGAAGCTGGGCGCTGACTTGAACCAGGTGCGCCAGCAGGTGATCCAGCTGCTACAAGGGCCGCCCGCGAGCAGGAGTGGGCAATTCTTCCATCCTTGAGCGATGAGATTGAGCGGCTCCGTGACCTTCTCCGCCAGCATGGCACCGACCCCGCAGGACGGGGCCGGATAGTCTGGGGGTCCGCGTCCCGCCGAGCTTGCCGACGCGATCACGCGGCCCAGACGCGGACCAACCGCTAGATCGGCTCGTAATCTTCGCAGCTAGACGCATTGCTGACCTACCGCCTCCGGAGCCGTGAGCCTAGTCACCGGCCTTGCTACGGCGAAGAGGACGTAGCCATATGTGAGGAGTATTACTGGCTGCCAAGGGTAATGAGCGCGCCATGATAACGCCTCCAGTGCCAGAGCCGACGCCGCCCGCACCGATACCGCCGGAGCCGGTGCCTCCGGCTCCCACCCCCACTCCGCCAGGACCGGATCCCGCCCCCTCGCCGGTTCCTCCCGTCCCTACGCCGGAGCCGCCAGACCCCACGCCTCCCTTGCCTCCCGACCCGACCCGGATGGCCCTAACACTTAAATAGCCGTCAAACTTCGTGCAGCAGTGGTACAGCAACGGGGACGCGCGACCGCGCTTGCACGACCGTAGACAACTTCTAAACAGAGGATGGGCGCGGCCCTCGGCCAGGCCTTCTGGCCCCAGGATCAGGTATTCCGGATGAGCGAGCAGGTTGTCACGGTCGCCCGCATTAGATAGCGACGCGCTGCGGTAGACACTGCTCGCGGCGGCCAGGTCGGCAGATGTTCCAAGCCGGATCATTCCCACAGTGTGCAGCAACCGGCTCGAGCCGCTCAGGCTGAGTACGCACTCGACAGCGACCTGGCCAACTTCTGGACATGCCGAAGACCGAGCGCCTGCTCCAACATGATGTGCTGGATGCTGCCTCGACTAGCGATCACGGGCCTCCCCGGACTAGGGCCTGTCCCGTAGATCTTGAAGGGTCTCTTCGGGTTGGATTGGCCCATGGACGAGGACAGGTTAAGACGTCATGACCTCACTGATGAGGAGTGGGCGCGGCTGGAGCCGCTGCTGCCGGGGCATCCGCGGCAGGGACGCCGGTGGCATGATCACCGGCTGGTGATCGACGGGATCTTCTTCCGGACCCGGACCGGGTGCCCGTGGCGGGACCTGCCCGGGCACTTCGGGAACTGGAAGACCGTGTATAACCGGCATCGCCGCTGGTCCGGGGACGGGACGTGGGAGATGATCCTGGACCGGCTGCGCGCCGGGTGCGACGAGGCCGAGGGGACGGCGTGGACGGTGGCGGCTGATGCCACGGTGGTGCGGGCGCACCAGCACGCGGCCGGGGCCCGGCGCAAGCCGCCGGCGGATGTGGACCCGGCGCGGCTGGCGCCGGCTGCGCTGAGCGTCCCGGCTCGGCCGCGGGGGGCGGGCGAGTTACGGGACCGGGAGGCGCTGGGCCGGTCCCGGGGCGGGCTGACCAGCAAGATCCACCTGCTGGCCGATTCCCGGTGCCGGCCGCTGGCGCGGGTGACCAGTGCCGGGCAGCGCCATGACTCCGTGGCCTTCGTGCCGCTGATGGGCCGGCTGAAGATCGCGAGGCGGTGTGCGGGGCGGCCCCGGACCCGGCCCGGCCGGGTGCTGTGCGACAAGGCGTACTCCAGCGCCGCGATCCGCGCGCACCTGCGCGGGCGCGGGATCAAGGCGACCATCCCCGAGCCCGCGGACCAGGTGCGGAACCGGCTGCGGCGCGGCAGCGCGGGCGGGCGCCCGCCCGCCTTCGACGCTGCGGCCTATAAGCAGCGCAACACCGTCGAGCGGGCCTTCTGCCAGCTCCGCCAGCACCGCGCCGTCGCCACCAGGTACGACAAGCGCGACTTCATCTGGCGCGGAACCGTCGACGTGGCCTCGATCCGGATCTGGCTCCGTCACCCCGTCTAATGATCTACGGGACACGCCCTAGTGCAACCGGGGCGGGATAAAGGTCGGCCTCAAGGTCAGGCCCATTACCAGTGTGACGCTGAGTGACGGACGCGGTCCGGGAGAACGCGCGCTGACCCGCCGTTAGGGGCGTCTTCGACGGCCAGTCGGCGGGCCGCGGCGAAAGCACAGAACAGGATGTTCCGTCGCGCCGGCGAGTCCTCGCGAGGATCAAGATCCCTGACCCGGTTCCTGCGGTTGGTCCTTCACGTGGTTGATGAGTCCGCTACGCATGGAGGCTTGGCCGCTGACAGCTGTGCGCTTCATGGGCGTTGATGCCCGCGGGCACGTCCCCGTGCGGCGGTCCAGCTCGACCGCTCGTGGCTGGGAGGCGCGTTTACAGATTCGTGCGACCTGTCTGGCGGTGGTGCTTCGCGGGGTGGAAGCCGACCTGGTCCACGTAGAACGCCTTGGCGCGGTCCAAATCGGTCACCGAGGCCGCAACGAGCTCAATCTTCCAGTCCATGTCCGCCAGGGTGTACGCAGGCTCGGACACGGGGGCCGCAGTGCGTGGGTCTCCTGGCGCGAGTCGGCCCGGACATGGCCTGGCGGGCTTGCCGGGCAGCCAGGATTGCCGTGGCGGCATGCCGACGAAACCTAGCCGCTGAGCTGGGTGCCTAATCCTGGCTCGCTCACTGCATTGCTCCGGCAATTTCCGCTTCTGCCGCCGCGGGCCCGGATCATCACGTCGCGGGGCGCGTCGCACAAGCAGGCCAGGTGGCGTTGGACACCGGCACCAAGCCGTCGCCGCTGGCGGCGCCAACGCGGGCGCCGCCCCCGGGGGACACCATGGCGATCACCCCAGCTCCGGTGGTCGAGGTGCGCTGGTTCCTCTGGGTGACCGGGCCGAATACCCGAGCCGTTGCTGCCGGGGCGCTACTGGCCGGCCGCCCAGGGGCGGGCATGCGGTCGCCGTGCCGCGCGGCAGGTTCAGCACGTCAGGTGCAAGACGGCGTTGGTGTCCTTGGTGGTCTCGGTCAGCACGCCGATTGCCTTGGCCGTGGGCAGCACGACAAGGTCGACGTTGCGGCGGTGAGCCTCGTCCTGGACTTGCTTCATCACCGGCAACGCGCCCTCAGCGCCGGTGCCGATCACCAGCCGGCGACATCGCCACGGGATATCTTCGGCGATCGAGAGCGGGGTGTGCCCGTAGGCGCCGCGAAACTTCTTGGAGGCGGCCTTCTTGCGCTTGCGGATCTTCCCGCGGTCGATGATCAGGTCGTGAGCGTAGGTCACGCCGTCGATTCGTACCGAACCGAAGGAGTACTCGCTGAATCGCACCTTGCTGCTCCCTACCCGCACCGCAATGGTATGACCAGTGCCAGCGACCGGTCCAGATACGTCACCGGATGAGTGCCTGCGACGAGCAGGATTACAGGCCGCCCCGCAACGGTTCGGTGCTAGCGCGTGTTTAAGAAGTCGGGGCGCCGCGCCGGCAGCTCAGTGGCGGGGCGGCGGAAGGTTACGCCTCGCAGCCGCCTAGCGCGCCGGGCCCAGCCTGCAGCGGCGATGGCCCTGCGCGGAGCCGCCGTGAGCGCCGGGCAACGGCCGGGTGCGCGGGGCCTGATTACCCATCTGCAACATCGCCGGCTAACCTCGGGGGCTTCTGCCGGACGAGAAGTGAAAGGTGACCACGCATGCTGGTCCTGACCGAGGCGGCCGCCGAGGTCGTCAAGTCCGTCATCTCAACCCCGCAGACCCCCGACGGGACGGGCCTGCGGATCGTATCCTCCGCACCGGAACCGGAAGACCCTGGCGCGCTACAGCTCACAGCCGCGGCTGATCCGGGTGAGAACGACCAGGTCATCGAGGCAGCCGGAGCACGCGTGTTCGTTGAGCCGCAGGCCGCTGCCTACCTTGATGACAAGGTGCTCGACGGGCAGCTCGATGAGCAGGGCAAGGCCCACTTCACCCTGGGCACGCAGGACGCCGGCCAGATCTAGGGCAAGTAAAGGAAGCCGGGGCGGAGCCAGTCGCTGGTCGCGGCGATGTGGACGGTGGCGTCGTAGCGGACGGCCAGCTTGTCGTATCGGGTGGCGACGGCACGGTTGCGCTTGAGCCGGCTGATGCCGCCTTCGTGGCGCTGCTTATACAGGTGCGCGTTGAATGCTGGCGGGCGGCCCCGGCGCGGCCCTTGTTCTTGCGGTTGCGGACCTGGTCGGGTTTCTCCGGGATCGTGCAGGCGATCTTCCGCCGTCGCAGGTAGGGGCGGTTAGCCCGGGAACCGTAAGCCTTGTCGGCCAGCACCCGGTCCAGCCGGGGACGCGGATGCGCCCCGGCACGGCCTGAAACTGCGGGCTGTCGCCGCGCTGGTGGCAAGCTGCACGGCTACTGGTACGCGTTCGGCGATGCCGACGGCTACGTCCCCGGTGAATTGCCCGACGACGTTGCGGCGGCGAGCACGCTCACCAAGGTGGCCGCGTCCGGCGTGTTCGCGTCGGTGTCCACCACGAAACTGCTCACCGTTGAGGAAATGCTGGCGGCCCTGCGCGGCGCCCGCGACGTGGAATACCGCGGCCCCGGGCGCTGCCAGCTAGCGCCAGTCCCGGGCAAACCTGCCTGAGGCCGAGGAACTCCCGCGGTGAGGACCTGCACGCCTCAACGCACGATGCGATGGCTACATGGCCCACCGGAAGGAGGTCTGACATGAGCGGTGAAGCGAAGGCGATGCATCCTGAGGACGTGACACGGCTGGTCGCCGAGCGGCTCAACGCTGGCGACGCGGCGGGCGTCGCGGCACTATACGAACCGCAGGCCGTGCTGGCCTACCCGGCCGACCGGCCGGTGACCGGGAGGGAGGCCATCCAGGCCATCTACCAAGACATGGCCGACGCCGGGGTGAAGTTCGCCATCGAGACCCCGCTGCCCACAGTCAGGTTCGAAGACCTGGCGCTGACCTCGACCCGCTCGGCCGACAACACCGGCGTCCGGGTGCAGGTCCTGCGCCGCCAGCCCGATGGCTCCTGGCTGCGGATCATCGACCGCCCCGAGGTCCCGCGGCCATAGCCGCCGCGGACCCGCCGCCGCCCGATCCAGCTTCTCGCGAGGCCAGCTAGTCTCACGTACGCGGCAGGTGAGCTACGGCACGGCGAGCGGCGCGCTGCCGGGCCGGGGCCGGGCGAAGAAGGCAGACACACGCTAAGCGATGCCCCGCCCGCGCCGACGCGGTGGATCACCCGTGCCAGGTCGCCCCGCTAGTGCCTTTGAGCAGGGTAAAACGCACGCGTCAGCGGGCATGACAGTGAACGCGGAATCGTCGCCGGGCATGACGAGCACGAGGCAGGCGAGGTGCGGCCACGCCGGTCATCTCACAGGTGGCGGTCATGCCGCCGGCGACGGGCTCCGGCGAGTCCTGGACTTGGGTCTCGGCGGCGTCCTCATCGATGTCCGGCCGCTCGCGCCGACGACACAGCCATCGGCCACTGCGGCAGGGAGATCTTGCCGGGGGTGGCGCGCAGGAACCCGTCACTCACTGTGACAGCTGCCGTATACTTCGCAGGCTCGGGACGACGGCGACGCCGTGACTTCGCCATCTTCAAGGCCCTCGGAATGCTCCGGCGGCAGATCAGCGCAATTACCGCCTGGCAGGTCAGCACGCTAACCTAACCGGACTAGCCTGTTTGGCCGACCTGCCGCTCGGCGTGGCGGCCGGGCGGTGGAGCTGGGCGCTTTTTCGCTCACGGCCTGGGCATTCCGCCCGGGGGCGATCACGCCAACCACGCCGCTGCTGCTCATGATGCCTGCCGTACTCGTCATAGCCAACGCGGTCGCGTTCTAGCCCGGCCGGGCAACCGCGCGGCTACGCCCGGCGGACGTACTGCGGGCCGAGTAGCGCTTCGGCGGCGGCATCGATCACACCATGGACGGCTGCGCGGCAGTTGCCGCGAAACACAGCCGCATCGGCTAAATCCTGAGTGAACATGCCATAGGCGCATAAATCAGCCTGTGGCATAAACGGCACGAGGACTGACTTGACCCCCATATCTGGGGCTCCTGCTCCCAAGTATCCCTAGATCTTCGGGCGCCAGAGCCTTTATCGAGGTTGTGCGACAGGCTGAAATATGCGCTCCGCGCACCGCACTCTATTCGGCATTCTCTGAACTAAGAAAATGATCATGGCTGTGAGCTGGCGGTTCAGGCGTTGACCGGCCTGCAAGGTTCGGCGGCGGGGCTGGTGGCCTGGAGGAAGACTGGCATGCCGAGGTCGGTGGTGGCGCGCCGGTCGATCTGGGCGAGTTTGTCCTGGGCGCCCGAGAGGCTGATTTTGAGGCCTTCGACCTCGCCGGCCCAGCCTTCGCGTTCGGCTTCGGCGATGCGGGCGGTGAGGTTGTCGCGGATCTCTGTGAGCCGGTGGCGCTGGGCCGGGTCGGGCCAGTGGACGGGGCAGCGGATGCCCCATTAACTGAACTTACTTTGACGTTCGGGCAGGTCGCGGCGTGTTTTCGGTGCAGGGCCGCTAGCTTGGCCGCATGATCGAATCGGGTGAAGACCAGGGACGGGACTTGTCCGGGCTCGTGGTGTCGCGGGCCGGGCGGCTGGTGGCGACCGGTGATGACCGTGAGCCTTACCGTGTCGTCGGGCCGGGCGGCGACGTTGTGGGGCCGGTGTTCTTGCGGGACCTGCTGGCGTCCGGGAAGTCGGCGGCGACGCTGCGCTCGTATCCCCATAGCAATGAGGCGGTCACCGAAGCCGTGGGCCCGCGCTGTGGCCGCGAATTAACCGTAGCGATGCCGGTCACCGTCGGGCTACTGCTTCCAGGGCCGGTCCTCACTCGAGAGCCATGCCTTCAGGCGGCGTTCGAGGGCCGGAATCAGCAAGAGGTGAGGAAGTGTGGATGAACGCGGCCGTGAGCGGGCACCATCAGGGGCCGCCATGCGGCGGCCCTCCGGGTGATCAAGGTCATCCACACCCAGGCCTGGTTCTCCATCGAGGCGTGCATGGTGTACGTCCTCTACGCGGGGTTAGCCAGACGATCGGGATTGTGGTCGGCCTCGAAGGCTGGGCCTCAGGCCAACCGGAACAGGCGCTGGACCGCTTCCGCCACGCGTTCAGCACCAGGTGACCGCACCAAAGCGCCAGCTGGCGGCAAGCACGCTGCTGACCGCGCTGGTCTTCCCGGAACGGGAGGCAGATCCGGACATCTGTTGGCGGAGCTGCCGGACCGGGCGGGGGCCGCATTATCGTGCGCACGAAGGTGCACGCGCCTTCACGCGGGCAGCGCTGGGGCCGGTCGTGTGGCGGTGAGCTTGTCGTACAGCGAGCCTGCGTTGAGGGTCTGGATGTACTCCATCATGTAACCCTGGCCGACGTCGACAGGACCTCGGTCGGCGAAGGAAACCCGCTGGACGGTCTCTTCTCTCGTCCATCCGGCTGCGACCGCCGCGGCGACGGCGTTCTTCCACTCCAGGAGCACCGATCGCTGGACGTTGACGTAGGCGGGACTGGTGACCGGCCCGTGGCCCGGGACGACGTGATCGACGTCCAGGGAGCGCAGGATCTCTAGGGCGTCGAGCCACTGCTCGACGTCTGAGGTCATGAGCCATGTCTGGCATTCGGAGAAGATGGTGTCGCCGGTGAAGACGGTCCGCTCCTCGGGCACGTAGACGGCGAGCTGTCCCGGGGTGTGCCCGGGCGTGTGGATGAGGTGGAAGGTATGGCCGCCGACGCGCAGGCTCAGGTCGCCGGTGAAGACGATGCTTCCCTTGTTGGGGTCGGCATAGTACGTGTCCCGGTCTGGGAACAGGACCTGCCCGTCCGGGTCATCGGTCGGTATGGCCTCGGCGGCGTAGGCGAAGGGGTCGAGCTCGGGGTAGACGGTCATGAAGTTGTCGTAGACGCCTTTGTGGTTGACGACCAGGCCGGCGCCCTTGAAGTAGTAGTTGCCGAAGATGTGGTCGACGTGGTGCTCGGTGTTGATGAGGTAGCGGATCGGACCGTGTGACTCGGCCTCCTTGCGCATGGCGACGGCGCGGGTGGGGAGCTGCGGGGTGTCGATGACGACGACGCCGTCGCGGGTGACGACGAAGCTGGGGTTGCATCCGCGCAGCGTCGTGTCGGTGAAGACGTTGCTGGTGACCGATTGCATGGTGACCTCTCTGGCGATCCTGGCGCCCCCGGCCGGGAACGGCTCGGGACGGTTGGCAGTCGGCTATTCGGCGACAACGCCCAGGGCGACGAACGATCCGAAGAACTCGATGTGCGCGCGCATCTCCTTGCCCGCCAGGTCGGGATCTCGCGACTGCAACGCGCTGAGGACGGGCCGGTGCATTTCGGCGATCATCCGCAGGTTGGAGTCGGCCTTGATGACGCTGACCAGGGTCCGGGCCTCGACCCGCAGGGACCGCCAGACCTCGAGCAGGACCTGGTTTCCGGACGCCTCGACGATGATCTCGTGGAACCGGGCATCGTGGACGAGCTGTTCGTGGACCTCTCCGGCTTCGGCGGCGCTGCGCATCGCCTGAAGCTCGTCGGCAAGAGCCGCGAGGATCTCGTCGGTCATCCGGACCGCGGCCTCGCGCCCGGCCACTTCCTCGAGCGCGGCTCGCACCGGGTAGATCTGGCCCAGTTCCTCGCTCGTCACGGCGCGGACCCGGGCGCCGACGTGTGGCTGGCTCTCGATAAATCGCATGCCCTCGAGGTCGCGCAGCGCCTCCCGGACAGGCGCCTGGCTGGTGCCGAATTCCTGGGCGAGCTGGCTCTCGACGATGCGGGAGCCGGGCGGGTAGGTCCCGTCGAGGATGCGCTCGACGATGCGCTCCTTGATCACGTCGCGCAGCACTCTGCGCTGGGCGTGGCGGTCCATCCTTGCTCCTCACCTGATGCGGTGGTGACACGACGCTGTCTTATCGATGATATGACCAACTCTGGCCATGTCAACGCTCAGTATCGATAATGTTGAGAAACCCAGCTACCCCCCGTGCCCAGATCGTCAGCTGCGGCGTCACCCCTTAAAATAGCAGGTAGACTACGTTCCAGCGGCCTAGATCGTAGTCAACGGCTGACCATGGAGCTGGACATGAGCGAAGGCCAGGTGCTGGCGACCTTCTTCGGGGACGAGGAGTTCCCCATCGAGTGGGAGGCCGGGCAGCGCGAACTGTTCTGGGTTCACGACGATCTGCACATCCCCAACCCGGTGTCCCCGATGTACGCCGACATCGGCGGCTGGTGGCTCAAGTGCGATTACATGTTCCGCCGCTTCGGCACGCCGTTCGCGTCGGACTGGATCGTCAAGATCATCAACGGCTACGTCTACACCGCGGCCATCCCGCCGCAGGTCGGATTGCACGCCGAGGCCAGCGAGTATGGCGCCCGGTACACCCCGCGCGTGCCCCTGGACCCCGAGTACACGGGCCAGATCGGCGCCTACCTCGGCTGGACGCTGCCGTACTACGCGGAGAACTTCCTGACCTGGTGGCGCACCCGGCTGCGGCCCGAGATGGAGCAGAACTTCGAGCGCTTCGACGGCTACGACACCGAGTCGATGTCGCTGCTCGAACTCGCGATCCTGCTGGAAGACGCGATCGACATGCACGACCGCCACTGGCAGATCCACTGGGTGCTGAACTTCGCCCAGTTCTCCTCGACAATGGCGCTGAACGCGGCCATCGCCAAGGCCAAGGGCGAGGGTGACCACTCAGCGCTCATGGGCCGGCTGCAGAGCTCGACCGAGAACCGCAACTGGGACTCGATCGAGGAGCTGTGGAAGATCAAGGAGTGGGTGAAGGCTGAGAAGGGAACGGTCGCCGAGGCCTTTGAACGGCCCACGGCTCAGGACGTGCTGCGCGCCCTGCAGTCCAGCGACGAGGGCCGCGCCTTCCTGGCCGGGAAGATAGAGCCCTATCAGAAGGTCTTCGGGTACAAGTCGATGTGGGCGCACGAGTTCGCCTTCACCACCTGGCGGGAGAACCCGGCGCCGATCGTGGAGGCGATCCGCGGGTACCTGGAGGTCGACTACGACTTCCCCAGTGAGCTGCGCGCGGTCGCCGAGGACCTGGAGGCCGCGAAGGCTGAGGTGATGGACGGCGTGCCGCCGGGCGAGGCACGCAACGAGCTGGCCCGGGCGCTGGAGCTCAGCCTGCGGATGAACCCGCTGACCCCGGATCACCATTTCTATATCGACCAGGGCACCAACGCCCGGGTCCGGCTGGTGCTGGTGGCCATCGGCCGCAAGCTCGCGGAGTCGGGTGCGCTGTCCGACCCGGAGGACGTGATGTACCTCAAGTACAACGAGCTGCGCGCGCTCATGGCCGGCGCCCTGCCGGACGCCCAGGATCTCGTCTCCGACCGGCGTGACGAACGCGAGGCCGCCTTCGAGCGCCGCCCGCGGGACTGGGCCGGCACGGCGACCGAGGAGCATGTGGCGTTCCCGTACCTGTCGCTGTGGGCCTTCCCGGAGAAGCTGAACCGCAAGCCGGCCGAGAGCGCCGACCAGATCAACGGCCTGCCAGCCTCGGTCGGCGTCGTCGAGGGCACCGCGCGGGTGGTGCTCTCCCCGGAGGAGTTCGACGCGGTCGAGAAGGACGAGATCGTCGTCTGCCGCATGACCAGCCCGGCCTGGGTGGTGCTGTTCACCAAGATCTCCGGCCTGGTCACGGATGCAGGCGGAATGGCGTCGCACCCGGCGGTCGTGTCCCGCGAGTTCGGCATCCCGGCCGTGGTCGGCACCTCCGACGCCACCGGGCGGATCAAGACCGGGGACCGCGTCCGAGTCAACGGAGCCCTCGGCCGCGTCGACATCCTCACCAAGAACGTGCATGCCGCGAAGGGTGCCCCGCAGCTATGAATGCGTACTCCCCAGCGAGGCCCGGCTGCAGCCGGCGGCCGGGCCGGAAAGAAGGCTGACGATGACAGACTCCCCGCTGGTCCTGCCCTTCGCCGATCCCCGCTGCCGCGATGTGTCGCTCAGCGGCGGCAAGGGCGCCAGCCTCGCGGTGATGACGGGCGAGCACCTCCCGGTGCCTCCCGGCTTCGTCGTCACCTCAGCCGCTTTCGCACAGGCCGTGGACGAGAACGCGCTGCGCGAGCGCACCCGACTCAAGGACATGTCCGGCGCCCGCGCGATCGTGCAGGCGGCCGATCCGCCCGCCGAACTGATCGCCGAGGAGTACCCCAAGCTGTCCGGGCGGGTCGCGGTCCGGTCCTCGGCCTGCGCCGAGGACTCCGAGGGCGCCAGCTACGCCGGGCAGCAGGAGACATACCTCAACGTCGACGGCCTTGATTCGGTGCTGGCGAACGTCGTGGACTGCTGGCTGTCCTTCTTCGCCGACCGGGCGGTCTTCTACCGCCAGGAGAAGGGCTCGCTTGATGACGTGGCCATGGCCGTCGTCGTCCAGCAGATGATTGACTCCCGCAAGTCCGGCGTGCTGTTCACGGCCGACCCCGTGCACGGCCGCCGGGACCGCATGGTGGTCGAGGCGGCGTTCGGCCTGGGCGAGCATGTGGTCTCCGGCGAGGTCACGCCGGACCACTACGTCCTCGACCGGTCCGGCACGATCAAGCGCAGCCGCGTTGTCCACGAGCCGGTCCTGTCCCAGAAGGAGTGCGCACAGCTGGCAGACCTCGGACGCCAGCTGGCCGGCCTGCACGGCGCCCCGCAGGATATCGAGTGGGCCTTCGACGCCGACGGTGCCCTCTTCCTGCTTCAGTCCCGGCCGATCAGCACCTTGTGAGGATGCCCCCGAGTGAAATACGTGACATATGAGGCCGCTGGTCGGCGACGGGTCGGCGTGCTGGACGGGAACGTCGTCCTGGACGCCGGCTTCGACGGCGACATGGTCGCCTTCATCGAAGCCGGGGCGCCGGCCGGCCGAACTACCGCCGTTCCCGGCGCCGTGCTGCGGGCGCCGCTCCGGCCCCGTTCGCTGCGCGACTTCCTGGCTTTCGAAGGCCACCTGCTCAACGCGTTCAAGAACCTCGGCCGGGACATCCCCGCTGAGTGGTACGAGGTACCGGCCTACTACAAGGGCCTGCCGGACACCGTGATCGGCCCTGACGAGCAGATCCCCTGGCCGTCCTACAGCGCCCAGCTCGACCACGAGCTCGAGCTCGCCGCCGTGATCGGCACGGCCGGGAAGGACATCGCCGAGGCCGACGCCGAACGCCACATCTTCGGCTACACCATCTGGAACGACATGTCCGCCCGCGATACCCAGCGCCGGGAGCTGCCGGTCGGCATGGGACCGTGCAAGGCCAAGGACTGGGACGGTTCCAACGTGCTCGGCCCGTGCATCGTCACCCCCGACGAGATCGACGCCTCGGATCTGCGGTTGTCCGTCAGGATCAACGGCGAGCCGTGGGGTAGCGACACCACCGCGCACATGCACCACACGTTCGCCGCGATGATCGCCTACGCCTCCCAGGACCTGACGCTGCGGCCCGGGGAAGTCCTCGGCTCGGGAACGGCAGCCACCGGGTCCGGGCTCGAGCTGGACCGCTGGCTCGAGTCCGGAGACGTCATCGAGATGGAGGCCGATGGCATCGGCGTGCTGCGCAACAAGGTCGGCCCCCGGCCGGCTTCCACCCTGGAACAGCTTCACCACACCTGAGGAGAGACCATGGCATTCGTCGTCGCCGCCATCTGGAAGGCCAAAGCCGGGGAGGAGGGGAAGATCCTCGACGTCATCAAGACCATGACGCCGCTGTCCCGCGCCGAGCCCAAGTGCTTGTACTACCAGGCGCAGGTGTCGCCCGAGGATCCGACGACGTTCTTCCTGTACGAGCAGTACGCCGACGCGCAGGGGTACGAGGACCACAAGGCCAGCGATCACTTCCAGCAGCAGGTATTCGGCTACGCCCTCGACTACCTGGAAACCCGGCAGGTCAGCACCTACGAGACCATCGACGTCTGAGAGGTACCCGCGTGACCCGCCCGGCCGTGACCAGGCTTCTGCTGCTGCGCCACGGACAGATCGCCTCCCACCGCGGCGACGTTCCCGTCACCGCGGAAGGGCTGGCCACGGCGGCGGGCGTCGGCGGTGCGCTCGCCGCGCCCGGCCGACGAGTCTTGGTGCTGAGCGGCAACACGCTTCGCACACGGCAAACCGCGCAAGCCATCGCCGACGGCGCCCGCCACGCCGGCGGCATCGTCGACGGGCCGACGGAAGCCTTTGCCCTCCGCAACCCCGACCTGTATCTGGCCGGTACCCGGGTGGACATGGTCAGCACCGCCGCGGCCTTCGCCGAGCAGGTACCCGGCATAAGCGAGGAGGACGTGGCACGGGCACCCTTCTACGCGGCCTTCGTCGCCGCGCCCGACCGGATCGGCTGGTGGCTGCACCATCCATCACCGCCCGGAGACGACACGCCCGCCGTCCGGAAACGCGTCACCGACTTCGCGGTCAGCCTCACCGATTATCCAGGGCCAGGCCCTGACCTCATCGTCGCCGTCACCCACTCGCCGATCATCCGCGCCTGCGCGTTGAGCGCCTGCCCGCAGGACCCGGGCGAGCCTCCGTGGGTGGGCGGTATAGAAATCACCGTCTCCCAGGACGGCGCCGCTCGCGTGTCCTGGCTCGGCGCGATCTCCCCGGCGGCCGCCATCCCCGGCCGCGGCCACCAGGTGCTCGACCCCGTACACCGGACCCGACACGGAGACCCGCCATGAGCACGGACACCGTCCGCACCATCAACCCGGCCACGGGCGAGACGCTGCAGGACTACCCGGCCTTCACCCGGGACCAGATCGGGCAGGCGCTGGCCCAGGTCCACAGCGGCCAGCCGGACTGGGCCGCCAGGCGGCCCGCCGAGCGCGCCGCCCACCTCGGCCGGCTCGCCGCGCACCTGCGCGGCACCCCGGAGCAGCTCGCGCGGCTAGCGGTGCTGAAGATGGGCAAGCCGACCGGCGAGGCCCTCGCCGAAGTCGACAAGTGCGCCTGGGCCTGCGAGTACTACGCCGAGACCGGGCCGCGCCTGCTCGCCGACCAGGACGTCCCTACCGGGGCGCAGCGCTCGTGGGTCGCCCACGAACCGCTCGGGGTGATCCTGGCCGTGATGCCATGGAACTTCCCGTACTGGCGGGTCTTCCGGTTCCTGGCCCCCACCCTGACGGCGGGCAACGCCGCCCTGCTCAAGCACTCGCCCAACGTGACCGGCTGCGCCCTGGCCATCGAGGACATCCTGCGGGACGCAGGCCTGCCGTCCGACGTGTTCCGCAGCCTGGTCATCGCCGAGCCCGACGTCCCGGCGGCGACGGAACGGCTGATCACCGACCCGCGCGTCGCCGCCGTCAGCCTCACCGGCAGTGAGCGTGCCGGCGCGGCCGTCGCTGCCGCCGCCGGACGCGCCCTGAAGAAGAGCCTGCTCGAACTCGGCGATTCGGACCCCTTCGTCGTCCTGGACGACGTCGACCTGGACACGGCCGTCACCTCGGCCGTCCGGTCCCGGTTCCTTAATAGCGGACAGAGCTGCCTCGCCGCCAAACGGTTCATCGCCCACGCCGCGGTAGCCGAGCAGTTCACCAAGGCCGTGGACGCCCTCGTGGTCGGCGACCCCGCCGACCCGGCCATACAGCTCGGGCCGCTGGCCCGCGCCGACCTTGTCGACGCCCTGCACGCCCAGGTCAGTGCGTCCGTCGCGGCCGGAGCCACGGTGCGCGCCGGCGGCCGCCGCCTCGACCGGCGCGGCGCCTGGTACACCCCCACGGTGCTGGCCGACGTGACGGCGGATATGCCTGCCATGACAGAGGAGACGTTCGGGCTGGCGGCCGCGGTCATCACGGTACGCGACGACGACGAGGCTGCCCGTGTCGCCAGCGCCACCCGTTATGGTCTCGGGGCCAGCGTGTGGAGCGGGGATCCTGACCGGGCGCTGGGGCTCGGCCGCCGGATCAGCTCCGGAGCGCTGTTCGTCAACGCCGTCGTCGCCTCCGATCCCCGCCTGCCGTTCGGCGGCATCAAGAACAGCGGCTACGGCCGTGAACTCGGCCCCGCGGGGCTGTACGAGTTCACCAACGCCCGCACGTTCTACGTCGGCGGCGGCGAACGGCCCGCCGGTCCCGCGACGGAGTAGAGCATGCTCACCTTCGACTACGCCCGCCCCTCCACCGTGGCCGAGGCCATCGGCATCCTGCACGGCCAGGACGGAGCTGCCCGGGTGCTGTGCGGGGGCACCGACCTCCTCGTCGGCCTGCGCCACCACACCCTCACCCCGCGGGTGGTTGTCGACATCAAGGGCTGCCGGGACCTGCCCGCCGGGGTCGGCAACAACGGAACCCGCCTGCGCGTCGGCGCGACGACGGTGATGTCCCGGCTGGCTGACGACGCCGATATCCGCCGCGCGTTCCCGGCGCTCGTGGACGCCATGAACACGGTCGGGTCGATCCAGATCCGCAACCGGGCCACGCTCGCCGGCAACATCGCCAACGCCTCGCCCGCCGCCGACACGGTGCCGCCGATGCTGATCTACGGGGCGCTGGTCATTACCGCCGGTCCCGGCGGTGAGCGGCGCGTGCAGCTGGAAGAGTTCATCCTCGGGCCGCGTCTCACCGCCCTGCAGCCCGGCGAGATCATCACCGCCGTCGAGCTGCCCCTGCCGGCCGGCCCGCTCGGCACCGCGTTCGCCCGCATGACCCGCCGGCGAGGCGTCGACCTCGCCACGGTCAACCTGGCCTGCTCGGTCGACGAGGCGGGCGTCACCCGCCTGGCCTACGGCGCGGCGGCGCCCCGCGCGTTCACCGCCGTGGACGAGTCGGGCACCCTGGCCGACCCCGCCGCGACCGCCGAGCAGAAGCACGCCGTCCTGGACCGCCTGCTGCTGAACGCATCACCGATCAGCGATGTGCGGGGCAGCCGCGACTACCGGATGGCCATGCTCCGCGTCCTCAGCACCAGAGCTGCCAGCCAAGCCATCCAGCGGCTGCACCGCCACGCCAGCCACGCACCGGAGAGCTGAACCATGCCCACCATCACGATGACCATCAACGGGGACCTGCGGACCCTCGATGTGGCCGGCCACCGGCCCCTGCTCGACGTCCTGCGCGAGGACCTCGGCCTGACCGGCACCAAGGAGTGCTGCGCCGTCGGCGAATGCGGAGCGTGCACCGTCGTGGTCGATGGCATGTCGGTCAACTCCTGCCTGATGCTCGCGGTCGAAGCCGACGGCGCTAGGGTCACCACCGTCGAAGGACTCGCCCGCGACGGGCAACCCAGCGCATTGCAGGACGCCTTCCTCGAGCACGGCGCGGTCCAGTGCGGCTTCTGCATCCCCGGCATGATCATCTCCGCACAGCAGCTCCTCAACGCTAACCCGGCCCCCACGGTCGAGGACGTGCGCGAGGCGCTCTCCGGCAACCTGTGCCGCTGCGCCGGCTACAACCGGATCATCGCCGCGGTCCTGGCGGCAGCCCACCGGGCCGGCGGTTCCCCCGCAGGGCCGCCGACCGACGCCGAGGCCCCCGTCCGGGAAGCCGTCGTCACGGGGCAGGTGGACCAGTGACCACGACGTTCCACCCGGATCAGCGCCGTGCCCCGGCCAGAACCGTCGGCACCCCGGCCCGCCGCTTCGGCGGCCTCGACCGCGTCACCGGTGAGCAAGCGTTCCTCGCCGACCTGCGGCTGGAAGGGATGCTGCACGTCAAGCTCGTCACCATCGACTGCGCGCGCGCCCGGATCGACGGCATCGACGCCGCCAGCGCCCTCCAGGTGCCCGGAGTGATCGTGGTCATCACCGCGGATGACCTGCCGCAACCGGTGCCCCGCTTCGGGCCGGTCTACGCCGACCGGCCCATCCTGGCGGTCCAGGAGACCAAGTACCACGGCGAGGCTGTCGCCGCCGTCGTAGCGGCCACGCGGGACGCGGCGGAAGAAGCGGCACGGCGCGTGACCGTGCACCATCAGGTGCTGCCGGCGGTCCTGACCACCCAGGCCGCCCTGTCCGCAGACGCCCCGCTGGTCCAGGATCCCTCGCTGCGCCCCGGCGACGCGCTGGCCCGCACGAACATCCTGAAGGAGCGCCACTGGAAGTGGGGTGACCTCGGCGCCGAGACCGCCGACCTGGTCGTCGAGAACACGTACACGTTCCCGATGGTCACCCACTTCGCGATCGAACCCCACGGCGCGATTGCCGTGGCCGACGACGACGGCGGGCTGACCATCTACAGCCCCGTGCAGCACCCCTACCTGCTGCAGCGGGTGATGGCCGACCTGTTCGACCTGCCGCTCGCCCAGGTGAGGGTGCTCGCGCCCGACCCCGGCGGTGGTTTCGGCGGCAAGCAGAACCCCAAGTTCGAGCCGCTGCTCGCCATCCTGGCCCGCCGCAGCGGCCGCCCCTGCCGGCTTGTCCTCACCCTCGAGGAGACCTTCCAGGCTGTCCGCCGCGCGGCCGCCGTCATCCGCGTACGGTCCGGATTCCGCGCCGACGGCCGCATCGCCTACCACGACATCACCAGCGACTACCTGCTCGGCGCCTACGCCGACATCGGCGAGCGGGTCGTCACGAAGGCCAACTACCTGGCGTGCGGCCCGTACACGGTCCCGGCGGCCAGGATCCACGCCCGGGCCATTCTGTCGCACACGCCGCCCTCGACGGCATTCCGCGGATTCGGCACCCCGCAGGTCAACTGGGCGATCGAGTCGCAGCTGAACGAGGCGGCCGACCGGCTCGGCCTCGACGGGCTGGCCATCCGGCTGCGTAACCTCGCGGCCAAGGGCCAAGCCGTCGTACCCGGTGACTTTCCCGCCGACGGCCACTGGGAACAGTCGCTCCGGGCGGCAGCCGAAGCAGTGGGATGGGACACGCCGCTGCCGCCCGGCCGGGGCCGCGGCATCGCGTGCGGGATCAAGTCCGGCGCCACCACCGGGCTGTCCTACTCCACCGTCCGGTTGCTGTTCGACGGCAGCGTCCTGGTCTTCGCCGGGACATCCGACATGGGACAGGGCGCCCGGACCATCTTCGCGCAGGTCGCCGCAGACGAGCTCGGCGCGCCGCTGGACAAGGTCCGGGTGATCATGGGAGACACCACCCTGGTGCCCTTCGACCTGCAGACGTCAGCGAGCCGGTCCACCGTCTTCATGGGCAACGCGATCCTCGACGCCTGCCGGGACATCCGCCGGCAGGTCGCCGGCATGGCCGCCCAGCTCTACCGCCTCGACCCCGCCGTGATCACCGTCGACCGGGGCGAGGTCCGCCTGCCCGACCGGGTCATCCCCTTGCTCGACGTCGTACAGCGGTCCCTGGGCCGGCTCCGGGGAGAAGTGATCGGCAACGGCATCATGCGCAAGCCCGACATGCCCGATCACCCGCTCGGCGGCGACCCGGCCTTCTACGAGTTCAACTGCACCGCCTTCGAGATCGAGGTCGACACCGACACCGGCGAGATCCGCATCCACAAGCACATTACCGCCGGAGACGTCGGCAAGGCGCTCAACCCTCTGCAGGTCGAGTCGCAGGACGAGGGCGCCGCCATCATGGGTCTCGGCCACACCCTGATGGAACACCTGGTCCTCGACGACGACGGCCGGATCCGTAACCTCGGCGCGCTCGACTACCGCATCCCCACCAGCAAGGACCTGCCGCTGGAGATGCACGCCCTGATGATCGAGAACGAGGACGGACCGGGTCCCCACGGCGCCAAGGGCGTCAGCGAAGGCGGCCTCCTGTGCACCGCGCCCGCGCTCAGTGCCGCCGTCACCAGTGCTACCGGTGTTCGCATCCGCGACCTGCCGCTGACACCCGAGCGCGTCTGGCACCACCTGCACCAGCCCAGAACTTAGTCCAATTGGTGCCTGGCAGAGCTACTCGGCGCGGGAGGTGCAAGCCGCGTATGAGGTATGTAATGTCCCATTGGATGAAGCCATTACTTATACGCGAGCCCAACTGCATCCTGCGCACAAAACTCTGTTTCTGTGCGCGTGGTTACACCTCGGCCGGCCTCGAGCGGTGAGCCGTCTGGCGGCAGAGGCGACGCCGGCCGGGCCTGACGTCGTGGCGGGGCACGGCCGTGCCTTTCCGCCACCGGCACACCGGACCATCCGGTACTGCGGCCGGAGCCAGACCCAGGTATGTCAGGTGCTGGCGGCCTACCCGCGCTCGGCGTACGGGAAGCTGCCCAGCTCCAGCCGCTGGAGGCCTTGCGCGGGGGCGAGGCGAGGTAGGCGCGGATCTCGGCGATCAGCCCCCTGCCGGGGTCGAACCGGTACCACTCGCTGCCCCGGATGATCGTCGCGGACTTCTTCTGCTCAGCGGTGAACTCGATGGACGCCTGATGATGGCCAGGGTCGCACAGGATCGGGCCGTCGATGCTCCAGCGTGAGCCGAGCGATCGGACCGGCCGGGCCCATTTCTGCCCGATCGCCCGGCCGCCCCGGACGGGCTCGTCGTCGCCGTACATGCGGGCCGGGAAGTAGTGCACCGCATCGGGCGTGCAGGTGGCGGCCACCGCCTCAGCATCGCCGGCGTTGCACGCGGTGATGTAGTCGCCGATGGCCTGCTCCCTCTGCTGCGCTGCGGCTCCCCGGCCGGACTGGGCGTTGTTCATAGGGACCTCCCGGGCCTGGCCTGGTCCCGGTTTTCCTCATCTTCCCCCGCACCGGCCAGAGCCGCGGGGCAGGTCACCAGGCCACGAGGCCCGGTGGCCTGGAACACGGCTTGCCCGGGTAATAGCAAGCCACCTGGACGGCCTGCGGCGCGGGTGCTGCGCCCGGATCAGCCGCTGCAGGGCGGCAAGCCAGGCCATTGCGGCGCACCAATCCGGGAACAGCGCGGGCGATGTCAGACAGCCTGGCCAAGCCGAGTGCCGGCGATCCAGCCGGCGAGCGTGCCCGCGTTCACTGCGTCGCGGTCAGGCCGCCGTCCAAGGTGAGGATCTGGCCGGTCACGAAGCTGCTCGCATCGGAGCAGAAGAATAGCAAGGCGCCCACCAGATCGTCGGGGTCGGCGATCCGGCGCAGCGGGATCCGGCCCACTAGCCGTTCGTAGAACTCCTGATCGGCGAGCAGGCTCGCGGCTTGCGCGGTGCGGACGAAGGTCGGCGAGATGGCGTTGACCCGGATGCCGTGCGCAGCCCACTCGGTGGCGTGCTGGCGGGTCAGGGCATCGAGGGCCCCCTTCGCCGCGACATACGCCGCGTAGCCCGCGTTGATCCCGAGCTGCCCGCGAACCGAGGAGATGTTCAGGATGGAGCCGCCGATCCCAGCCGAGATCATCTGCTGCGCAGCGGCCTGGGAAAGGTGCAGCGCCGTGGTCAGGTTCAGGTCGAGGATTCGCTGCCACTCGTTGTCCGGGTAGCGCTCTGCCGGGTACAGGGCCGTGCCGGCGCCGCCGCCGATCCCGTTCACCACGACGCTTACCTGGCCGAGCGCCTCGCCAGTCCTCTCCACCGCGGCGTCGGCCTGCTTCCGGGAGGTCATGTCCGCCGCATGGACCAGGGCGCGCCGCCCGATCTTCTCTACCGCCGCCCGGGCTTCCTCCAGGCGCTCGGCAGAGCGTCCGATGATGGCCACGTCGGCACCGACCCCGGCCAGGGCGGTACATGCCCGCAATCCGATGCCGCCGGAACCTCCGCCGACGAGGGCCACCCGACCTTCGAGCCGGAACCGGCTCAGCTCATCGCTCACTTGCCGCGCGCAGTCAGCTTGTCCCACAGGGAAGCGGCGTTGAGCGTCTGGATGTGATCCATCATGTACTCCTGGCCCACATCGACCGGATACCGCTCGGCGAAGTTGACCCGCGCCACCGTCTCCTCGCGTGACCAGCCCTTTGCGACCGCGCTGGCGACCGCGCTGACCCAGTCGAGCAGCACTGCCCGCTGCGTGGCGAGGTACCTGGTCGTGGTCACCGGCCCGTGTCCCGGGATCACGTGGTCCACGTCGAGTTCCTGCACCAGGTCCAGCGAGCGCAGCCACTCATCGACGTCCGAGGTCATGAGCCAGGTCTGGCACTCGGAGAACACGGTGTCCCCGGTGAACACCACCCGCTCGTCCGGCACGTAGACGGCGATCTGGCCGGGCGTGTGCCCGGGCGTATGGATGAGGTGGAACACGTGGCCGCCCACCCGCAGGTCCAGGTCGCCGGTGAAAACCACGGCCCCCTTGTTGGGGTCCGCGTAGTACTGCTCCCGGGTGGGAAAGATCGCCGCCCCCTCCGGGTCGTCGGTCGGGATCGCCTCTGCCGCGTAGTCAAATGGGTCGAGGTCGGGAGTCGAAACCATGAAGTTCTCGTACACGCCTTGGTGGTGCACGACGTGACCGGCGCCCTTGAAGTAGTAGTTCCCGAAGATGTGGTCAACGTGGTGCTCGGTGTTCACCACGTAACAGATCGGGCCGTAAGACTCTGCGGTCTCCCGCATCGCCACCGCCTTGCTCGGAAGCTGCGGCGTGTCGATTACTACGACGCCGTCGGGCGTTATGACCAAGCTCGGGTTGCACCCGCGAAAGCGGGTAGAGGTGAACACGTTTTCGGTTACCTGCTGCACTCCGGAGCTCCTTGGGCCTGGCCGCGGCCATCGCCGCCCCTCATCGCGCAAACCGCCTGCTTAAACAATAATCGATTCTCGATACATCCTTTGTCAAGGAGGCCGACCCGACCAGGGGGCAGGCGGTGCCGGGAGACGGCAACGGAAGCTCGATCGCGGTCACGATCTCGCCGGGCTGGCGGGCGGTGAGCCCCGGGCCGAGCATGAACTCTTCGACCAGCACGCGGCGGGAGCGCTCGCGGTCGCTGACCAGGACGCTTGCCCCCGTAGGCCAGCAGCGCCGGGGCCGTGTCAGCCGTCGGCGAGGCGTTGCATATGTTCCCGGTCAGCGTGGCGCGGTTGCGGATCTGCACCGACCCGACGGTGTTCGCGGCTTCGACCAGCGCCGGGAACCGGGTGCTGATGGCCGGGTGGGCGGTGATGTCGGTGAGCGGGGTGGTCGCCTCGATCCGCGCGCGGCCCGCGCTTGCCTCGACGCCCCAGGAAAGGTCTTCTATCCCTTTGAGGTCGACTAGATCGTTGACCGGTGATTCGGCGCAGTTCACGGCGTGGCGTGGCGTGACGGGCCGTTGACGGAGAAGTGAAGAGTGTCCAGGATCGGCGTTGTCACACACGTCCGGACCCTGGAGCCCGTCATGATCGCCGACCT
>WNGE01000868.1_pt1 | contig 39073 bp, 38 predicted proteins | sample 5400651 | NCBI WGS metagenome assembly WNGE01 (sample SAMN13153370, study PRJNA577476) | soil metagenome | isolation source: 60 cm soil or saprolite under grassland replicate 2 | place: USA:California | collected 2016-06-15 | reverse complement strand
CCGCAAACTGATCTACCTCGCGATCACCAACGCCGAAAAGAAATGGAGACAGACCTACCACTGGAGCTCAGCACTGCTTTCATTCAAAATCCACTTCGGAGACCGACTGCCCTGACACACAGAAAGTCGGACACCCTCCGCGCACGAGCTCGACGAGCGTCTCCACGCTGGGCGCGACGCCGCCCTGCTCCCAGCGGGCGATCACCGAGCGGTCGCGGCCGCTGCGCTCCGCCAGCTCGTACTGGGTCAGGCCCGCGCGCAACCGCGCCTCGCGGATCAGATCGGCGCTACGCATCGAGCCGATTCTACGGCTCCGACCGCATTCCGTCATCTGTGGCTGATATGCTTCTAAGCTTCATCGTGCCACGACCGCAGGAGATCCCCTCATGGCACGCGTCCGTCCAGACCACGCTCCCGCTCCCCGCCAGCTGACGCTGGACGACTGGGCCGAGATGCTGAGCGTGACCCGCGAGCCGGCCTCCGAGCCGGCCGGTGAGCCTGAGCCGGTCGTGGTACTCGTCGACGCGCTCGCACCGCGGCTGGCCGAGGAGCTCTCCAGCCGAATCCCTGCACCCGCTACCCCGGCCCCTGAACCCACCGCACGACTGCTCACCCTCGACGAACTGGTGGCCGAACTGCCGCAGGCAAAACGGCCGCAGACCTGGAAGCGCTGGCTCTACGAGCGCACACGTCGGGGCGAAATCCCGGGCTGCGTGAAGCTCGGCGGCATGCTCTTCTTCGAGCGCGAGCCGGCCATCGCCTGGCTGCGCGCCGGCGCGACCGCGACCAGATAGGAGGCACGCGATGGCACGAGGATCGATCGTCAAGCGCTCAAGCGGCAACTACGCGATCGTCTACTACGTCGACGGCAAGCAGAAGTGGGAAACGATTGGCCCCAGTCGCCGCGAAGCTGAACGCGCCCTCACCGCGCGCAAGCGCGAGGTCGACACGGGCACCTGGCGCGAGCCCAGCAGCGAGACACTCGCGACATACGCCGAGCGCTGGCTGGCCCACCGCGATCCCGCCCGTGTCCAGAGCCGACGAACCCGCTTGGCGCCGTCGACATTCGCAGAGTATCGGCGAGCACTCCTGTCCCACGTCATGCCGCGGCTCGGCTCGCGGACTCTTGCCTCTCTCAGGACAGACGACATCGACGCGCTCATCGCCGCTCTAGAGGCCGACGGCAAGGCGCCCGGCACCGTGCGAAACATCGTCACACCTCTGCGGAAGATGCTCGCAGACGCTGTCCGGCAGGGGAAGCTGCACGCCAATCCGGCAGCGCGAGCCGACCTCCCACCTGCGCAGGACTTCAGTGGCAAGGAGATCCCGCCCGAGCATGCGGACGCAATCCGCGCTGCATTGGTCGACATGGCGCCGCTTGATCCGCTCCGCAATGAAGCGGATCTCCTTTCCGTCTGTTTCTTCGATGTGGCGCTCGGCACTGGCCTTCGCCTCGGCGAGCTCCGCGCGCTTCGCTGGGGTGACGTCGATCGCGAGCTGCGCGTTATCCACATCGAGCGCGCCTACTCGCGGCGCGAGCTCAAGCCGCCGAAGACGGAGGCCGGTATCCGCTCGGTGCCGCTCTTCGTGTCAGTTGACACGGCCCTCCGTCATCTCGCCGCACGAGCTGTGGAACGCGGTCGCTATGCCCCGGACGAACTGGTCTTCGCAACCGTCCACGGGACGCCGCTGCACGAGTCGAACTTCAACCGCCGCGTCTGGCGCCCGGCCCTCGAGCGCGCCGGCCTGGCGGATGCCGGCTACCGCTTCCACGACCTCCGTCACACGTGCGTTTCGCGCCTGGTCGCCGCCGGCGCCGACGTCAAGCTCGTCCAGGCCGTGGCCGGGCATTCAAACCCGCTCATCACGCTCAAGCGCTACGCGCACCTCCGCGACGCCCGCGTCGGCGAGGCGGCGGACCGCTTCGATCCGGCGCGCGTTCCTTAGCAGTTCCTTAGCAGCGAGGACTGGCGTCCGCTTCTCAAGACAACGAAAGCCCCGCGCTTGCGGGGCTTTCACAAAGCGGACGACGGGGTTCGAACCCGCGACCCTCAGCTTGGGAAGCTGATGCTCTACCAACTGAGCTACGTCCGCGCGAGCGACATTCTAGCGCCGGTGCGGAGCGGTCCCTCGCCGCGTGGAGTGCAGGGTTTCGCCCCGCGCGCGAGTCATCTCAGGTACGGGGGCGGGAAACCGGCGCCGTGCGGGCGGTATGCGGCCCCGCCTGTGCGGGCCGGTCTCCTATAACGTCACCTCGCGTTAGGCGAGCCGGCGGCACCGGAGGATGCGGCCACCCTCGGCACAACCGGCTCGAGGAAATTGTGGCCCACAACGCTCGGAAGGCAAACATTTCGCCGGCCCTGCGCGGCTAGCCGCATTTCCGAGGACATCGTCCCTCGCCGCGCAGGCCCGGTCAGGCCTCAAGAATGGCACGACGCGGGCGATCTGTCTATCGGAATCCGATCGAAGAGATGGGCCGCCGGCGGACCGGGTCTCAGGAGTCGGTGATGATCACCTGCGTACCGAGACGCACGTGTTGAAATAGCCATTCGGCATCGGGGATGTGCATCCGGATGCAGCCGTGTGAGGCGGAGTAGCCGATCGAGGCGTCGTCGGGCGTCCCGTGCATGCCGACTCCCGGCGCCGAGAGGCCCATCCAGCGCGTGCCGAGCGGATTCCCCGGGCCGGGCGGGATCGGCTTCAGGCCCTTCGCCCAGGGCGAGTCGGGCGGCCGCCACCAGGGGTTCCGCTGCATGTCGACGACGCTGAAATGCCCGGTCGGGGTCGGGTACACCGCCTGGCCGGTCGCGACGCCGAACGTCCGCACGAGCTTCGCGCCCCAGTAGTAGCGGAGCTCGTTGATCCCGCGCCGGATCACGATCACCGCACCGAAGTTCGCGCGCGTGAGCTTCGGAGCTATCACCTTCACGGCCACGCGCACGCGTGGCAGCTCCGCTGCACCCAGGGCGCGACTGATCCGCTTGGCCGTCAGGCTCCTCTGCAACGCGAGCCCGGGCTCCGCATCCGTGATCTGCGGCGTCAGTCCCGCGAGTCCGATCAGCTGCGAGTCCTTGGCTGGATACGAGATCCGCTTGTCGAGCGCGTCGACGAAGTGCTTCACCGCCGCGAGGTCGACCTCGGCTGCCAGCGGAACGGCCTCGCCCACTCCGGCGTCGAGCGCGTGGGCGACGCCGTCCGCGATCGCAACGGATCCGCCGAAACTCGAGCGGTCGAGCCGCCAGCGTCGGTCTCCGTAGACGACGCGGATCGGCCGCGCGAAGGCAGGTTGCACCGCCGCCTGGGCTTGCTCGTACGACATGCCGCCGACCGGGATCCCGGCAAGCGTGACGCCGGTCGGCACGAGGACCGGCGGCGCCGCGTCGCCGCTCAGGACGGGCGCGACGCAGGCGACGACGACGACGGACAGAACGAGACGGCTCAACACGGCGGACGCATCGTACTTACGAGGCCGGGTGCCACCAAAGTCCCCCGTACGGGTGAACAAGAATCATCCCTGCGGAGCGTCTTCCAAGTATGGGGACCGACACCCGCAGCAACGCTCTTTGGGGCAGGCCCAGATCCTCCAAGCGCCGCTCCGTGTTGTAACGAGCAAAAGGAGGGGCGCACCGCCGCAGCGTCGCCCCTCCGGCCCGAATCTTAGGGCCTGCGGAGGCTCGGTGCTGAAGACCGTCGCTGCGGACGGGAGTCGAAAGCGGAATACTTTCTCCGACCCGAGACGGAGGAAGGAAATGGCTGCAAACGACCTGCACGAGACCGCCAAGGCACTCGTCGCCGAGGGGAAGGGAATCCTCGCGGCGGACGAGAGCAGTGGCACCATCAAGAAGCGCTTCGACTCGATCGGGGTCGAGTCGACCGAGGACAACCGGCGCGCCTACCGCGACATGCTGTTCAGCACGGAGGGCGCGGAGGAGTTCATCTCCGGCGTGATCCTGTTCGACGAGACGATCCGGCAGAGCTCGGCCGACGGCACACCGTTTCCGAAGCTGCTCGAGTCGAAGGGGATCATTCCCGGGATCAAGGTGGACACCGGCGCGAAGCCACTTGCGCTGGCCGAGGGCGAGACGATCACCGAGGGGTTGGACAGTCTGCGCGAGCGGCTCGCCGAGTACCACGAGCTCGGCGCGCGCTTCGCGAAGTGGCGCGCGACCTATTCGATCGGCCCCGGAACGCCGAGCGAATACTGCGTCTGGACGAACGCCCACGCGCTCGCACGCTATGCGGCGCTCTGCCAGGAGGCCGGCCTCGTTCCGATCGTCGAGCCGGAGGTCTTGATGGAAGGCGATCACACGCTGGAGGCGTCCTCGACGGCGACCGGCCGCGTGCTCCAGGCGGTCTACACGGAGCTCCACGACCAGCGCATCGATCTCTGGGGGACGCTTTTGAAGCCGAACATGGTCCTCTCCGGCTACGAAGCGCCCAACCGTGCCGGCGCCGACGAGGTCGCGGAGGGCACGCTCGAGTGCTTCGACCGGCATGTCCCGGCGGCGGTGCCGGGCATCGTCTTCCTTTCCGGCGGCCAGTCCGACGAGGACGCGACCGCGCACCTGAATGCGATGAACGCCCGCGGCCCGCATCCGTGGGAGCTGTCGTTCTCGTACGGCCGTGCGCTCCAGGCGCCGGCGCTGAAGGCGTGGGCCGGGAAGGAGGAGAACCTCGAGGCGGCCCAGCGCGCCTACTACCACCGCGCGAAGATGAATAGTGCCGCCCGCACAGGGATGTACGCGCCTGAGATGGAGAGAGAAGCGGTCGCCGTCTAGGCAACTGGGCCGCCGCGTAGAGCAGGCAAAGCCGGTCTACGCGGCGGCCGAACTCATGCGGGCGGGGACGCGAAGCGCCACCGGCCGCACAGCGGAAAGCAGCCACCGGCCACCGGCTCGTAAGAGCGGGCGGGCTTCGCCCGCCCGCGTTTCCCGCGACGAGCGGCGTGCCTGATCCCGAGCGAAAGCGTGAGCTTTCGCTCGGCGCGCTAGCGGAGCGAGCGGCCGGTCAGTTGTTCGAGCTTGTCGAGGGGGTGCGTCGCCTCGACGCGGCGCACCGTCCCCGAGCGCGAGCGCATGACGATCGAGTCCGTGACGGCGCCGTTCGACGTGTAGCGGACGCCGCGGAGCAGCGATCCGGTGGTCACGCCCGTGGCGGCGACGAAGACGTCCTCTCCGGCGACGAGATCGTCGGTCTTCAGGACGCGGTCCGGATCGATGCCGGCGTCGACGAGCTTCTGGCGCTCCTCGTCGTCGCGCGGCCACAGCTTCCCCTGGATGCCGCCGCCGACGCACTTCAGCGCGGCGGCGGAGATCACGCCCTCCGGGGTGCCGCCGATCCCGTAGAGGATGTCGACGCCCGTCCCGCCGCGCGCGGCGGCGATGGACGGGGCGACGTCTCCGTCCCGGATCAGGTTGACCATCGCGCCGGCTTCGCGCAGCTCGGCGATCAGATCGTCGTGGCGGTCGCGCTCGAGGACGACGACGTTGAGGTCGCGGACCGAGATCCCCTTCGCCTTCGCGACGGCGTTCACGTTCTCCGTCGGGGAGGCGTTGATGTCGATCACGTCGATCCCTTCGGGTCCGACGGCGATCTTCTCCATGTAGACGGCTGCGCCGGGAAAGAACATCGTCCCGCGCTCGGCGACTGCCATCACCGCGATCGCGTTGGGTTGGCCGAGCGCGCACAGGCGCGTGCCCTCGAGCGGATCGACGGCCACGTCCACCTGGGGCCCGTTCCCGTTGCCGATCGACTCGCCGTTGTAGAGCATCGGCGCCTCGTCCTTCTCCCCCTCGCCGATCACGACGACGCCGTCCATCGAGACGGAGTCGAGCATCGACCGCATCGCGTCGACGGCTGCCTGGTCGGCAGCTTCCTTGTCGCCCCGCCCGACCCAGCGACCCGCTCCGAGCGCGCCCGACTCCGTGACGCGCACCAACTCGAGCGCGAGGTTGCGGTCGGGGGCCAGCACGGGAAGCGAGTATCCCCCGCTCCACGGCGGGGTTGCAAGCGGTTACATCCGCTCGGGCGCTTCGACGCCGACCAGGTCGAGGCAGCGTGCGATCACGGTCTGCGTCGCGCGGCAGAGGCCGAGCCGGAAGGCTTCCGCCTCCGAGCCGATGACGCGGTGCTCGTGGTAGAAGCGGTGGAAGTCGTCGGCGACGCGGATCGCGTAGAGCGGGATCGCGTGCGGCGCCCGCCGCTCGATCGCCTCCGCCGCGACGCCCGGGAACTCGGCGAGCCGCTTGATCAGGTCGCGCTCCTCGACCGCGAGGTCGCCCGGAGCGGGTCCGCCGACCGACGCGCCGGCAGCGTTCCGGAGGATCCCTGCAATGCGCGCGTGCGCGTACTGGACGTAGTAGACGGGGTTCTTCTGCGAGCGCTCCGCGGCGAGGTCGACGTCGATGTCGATCGGCTGGTCGGGCCCCCGCGAGATCAGGTACCAGCGCGCGGCGTCGACGCCGATCGCGTCGATCAACTCGCGGAGGAAGACGACGTCTCCGCGCCGCTTCGATCCTTTCTTCGCCTCGCCTCCCTCGACGATGTTGACGAGCTGGTAGATCGGCACCTCGACGCGATCGCCGCCGTAGCCGAACCCGTCGGCGAGCGCCTTCAGGCGCGCGACGTAACCGTGGTGGTCGGCCGCGAGCACGTAGACGACCCGGTCGAAGCCGCGCTCGAACTTGTTCCGCATGTACGCCGCGTCGCTGGCGAAGTAGGTGAAGCTGCCGTCGGAGCGGACGACGACGCGGTCCTTGTCGTCACCGTGCGCCGTCGTCTGCACCCAGCGGGCGCCGTCCTGCTCGTAGGTCGGGAGCGACTCGAGCGCGTCCGAGACCTCCGCCTCGAGGCCGGACTGACGGACCCAGACGTCGATGTGGATCCGGAACTCCTCGAGCTCCCGCTCGATCAGCCCGATCATCTCCTCGACCGGATCGCCTGAGAGCTCGGCGATCTGCGCGACGTAGTCGCCCATGTAACCGCCCTCGGGGGGCTCCTCCCCCCGCCGCCTCGCCTCGACCGACTCGCGGAAGAGCTCGATCTGGCGGCCGACGTCGTTGAGGTAGCACTCGCGCACGACCTCGCGGCCGCTGAGCTCGAGGAGGCGCGCGATCGAGTCGCCGTACGCGCCGTTCCTCGCCGAGCCGACGACGAGCGGGCCGGTGGGATTCGGGGAAACGAGCTCGACGAGGATGCGCTCGCCCTCAGCCGGCTCCCCGGCGCCGTAGCGCTCGCCGCCCTCGAGGATCTCCGCGAGGGCCCGCTCGTACCAGTCACGGGTCAGCCACAGGTTGAGGAAGCCGGGGCCCGCGACCTCGGCCCGCTCGACCGCCTCCAGCCGGGCAGCGCTGCCGGCCAGCTCCTCGGCGACCTCTCGCGGGGAACGCTTCCGCACGGGAGCTGTGCGAAGGGCGACGTTGGTCGCGTAGTCGCCGTGACCGGGATCGCTCGGCCGCTCCAGCTCCACCTCCGTCCCTGCGACTTCGGCGAGCTCCTCGGCGAGGCGCTCGACGGCGTTAGAGCTCATTTCGGAATGATCACGCGTCGATTGGGCCCGATGGACGACTGCGAGGGTAGGACGCAGGGAGCGCCCATAGCCAAGCTATGGGCGCGACTGAGGACGACGCATCGCACCGTCCAGCGGGGCCAAGCGGCCCGTGCTTCACTTCGAAATGAGCTCTTAGCGGGCAACGGCTTCCCGTGGGGCGAACAGGTCCTCGAGCAGCCGAAGCTCCTCGTCGGTGCCGGCCGCGATCAGCACGTCGCCGGCCTCGAGCTGCGCCTCCGGCGTCGGGGTCGTGTCGAACGTCCCGTCCTGCTTCCGGAGGGCGACGACGAGCGCGCCGGTCTCCTTGCGGATGTCGACGTCGCGGATCGTCTTGCCGGCCTGGCCGCAGGCCTCCGTGACCTCGATCTCCTCGAAGCGCAGGTCGCCGCCCGCCGCGGTCGTGACCACGTCGATGAACGCGGTCACCTGCGGCTTGAGCACGAGGTTCGCCATCACTCGCCCCGCGGCCGTGTACGGCTGGACGACGCGGTCCGCGCCGGCGAGCTGGAGCTTCTTGCTCGCGTCCTCGTTCGACGCCCGCGCCACGATCAGGATGTCCGGCTTCGCCGCCCGGGCCGAGAGCGTGATGTAGAGGTTGTCCGCGTCGTCGTCCGAGGCGGCGACGAGCCCGCGCGCCCGCTCCAGGCCTGCCTCGCGGAGATCGTCGTCGCTCGTCCCATCGCCCTCGATGAAGAGGACGTCCTCCTCGGCGGCGGCTTCCTTCGCGGCCTCGCTGAAGTCGAGGACGACGAACGGCACGTTCGCCTCGCGGAACTCCTCGGCGACGCGCCGGCCGACACGACCGAACCCGCAGATGATGTAGTGGTCGCGCAGCCGCTCCAACGCTCTTCGCATCCTCCGCTCCGCCCACATGCCGCCGATGACCCCGCGGGCGATCGCCTCGACGACGAGGGAACCGACGTAGGCAAAGATACTGATGCCCGCGAGCACGATGAAGATCGTGATGATGCGGGCGCTGTCGTTCTTCGGGACGGTGTCGAGGCCGGTGAGGGAGCTCGAGACGAGCGCCCGGTAGAACGCCTGCAGCCACGGCTCGCTCAGGCTCCAGCGGAAGCCGAGCGTGCCGAACAGGAGCACGACGCCGAGTGCCAGCACGGCGTAGACGAAGCGGCGCGGATGGAAGGCCTCCACACCAGTAGTATCGTGGGCTCGTGGACGGCGACGCCCAAGAGCGCCAGCTCAACATCCACCTCGATCCCGAGCAGATGGCCGGGGTCTATGCGAACTTCGCGAACGTCACGTTCTCGGTCTACGAGTTCACGATTACCTTCGCGCGGATCGACCACGAGCTGGAGGAGGGCGACGTCCCCGGTGTCGTCGTCTCGCGTGTGAACATGTCGACGCAGTTCTTCCAAGAGCTGCTGGCGGCGATGCAGGACTCCTGGTCGAAGTACTCGACCCAGCAGGGGATCCGCAACCTGCCGGAGACCGACCCCCGCGACTCTTCGGACTGAGCGAAAGCTGCGCTTTTCGCTCAGGATAGGTACGCCGCTCGTCGCGGGAAAGGCGCGGGGCAAAGCCCCGCGCTCTCACTAGACCGTGGTCGGGCGAATGTCTCCGGCTGGCCGGCTCACGGCGCTCGCACGCCCGCAAGATTTGATCGAGCCCCTTAGCGATTCCGCTTCGCCCAGGCTCGCGCGAGCTCGATCCGCTGAAGCACGGTCGGATGGTCCTCGAGGAAGACGTGCACCCAGCCCGGCGGGGTCGGATCCTGGAGGCTCTCCGCCGAGAATCCCCTGAAGAGACCGCGCGCTGCGCCAGGGTCGCGCGTGGCACCTAGTGCGATCCAGTCGGCCTCGGTCTCGTACCGGCGCGAGATCTCGTTCCGGAGCGGCAGCGCCACGAGATTCGCGGCGACGAGGACGAGCAGGCCGAGCGGCACGTTCGCCGGCTCCCGCAAACCGCCGCCCCGCTCAGTCACGAATGCCACGAGGCCGAGGATCGGCAGCGTGAACAGGCCGATCCAGGCGACGCCCTTGAGGATGTGGTTCCGGGCGAGGTGCGCGAGCTCGTGCGCCGCGACGAATCGCACCTCCCGCGGGCCGAACTCGTGCAGCAGCGTGTCCCAGAAGACGACGCGCTCGCTCGGCCCGATTCCGAGCGAATAGGCATTGGCGGCGCGCGTCGTGTCGCTCACGGTCTCGACGCGGATCGGCGGATTGCCTGCGTCCTCGCGCTCCTCCAGCTGCCGAATCTGCGCGGTCAGCTCGCCCCTGGGGAGCGGATCGGTGCCGAGCGTGACCAGGTACGGGACGACGAACTGGAGCGCTGCCCCGAGGGCGACGATCGTCGGCACGGCCGCGAGCCACCAGCGCGTGCGCAGCGCCTTGGCGTAGCCGAGAATCACGGCGAGCGCCACGAGCGCGACGAACGTCGTCGCCAGCAGCGATGCCCAGGCGCTCAAAAGGGCGTCCACGTAGTTCTCGCGGGAGATCCCGTGGCGCCGCTGCCACCACTCGCTCGCGACGGCCCAGGGGAGCTCCGCCGCCCAGAGGATCGTCAGCGCGACGACGCCGACGACGATCCCGGCGTTGACCCGGCCAAGACCCAGGCCCTGCGCCAAGCGCCGGCCGCGGCGCACGAGCACCCCCAGCACGACGAGGTCCGTCAGCGTCGCGCCGAGCCAGAGGAAGTCGAGCAGGCGCTCGTACCGCGCCGCGTCATGGACGAGCCGACGGCCGAAGACGGCGTTCTCGTCGAGGTGCGGGAGGCGAAGTCCAGCCGGCACGGTGGTTCGCCAGAGGAGCGCCGCGAGCACGACCCAGACCCCGACACCGGCGGCTATGGTCGCTCCCCTGAGGATGCGCGTCGCCGTCATCTCGGACATCCACGCTAACCGCCATGCCCTGGATGCGGTGCTGGAGGCGGTCGAGGCAGAGCGCCCGGACACGGTCTGGTGCCTCGGCGACACGGTCGGCTACGGACCGCAGCCGAACGAGTGCTGCGACCTCGTCCGGGAGCGTGCCGACCTCTGCCTGGTGGGGAACCACGACCTCGTCGCCCTCGGCGAGCTGTCGGTCGGAGAGTTCAACGAAGAGGCCGCCGCGGCCGCGGTCTGGACGTCCCAGGTCCTCACCGAAGCCTCGCGCGAGTTCCTCGCCGCGCTGAAGCCGAGCGCCCAGGCCGAGGGCGTCGGCCTCTATCACGCCAGCGCCCGCGATCCCGTCTGGGAGTACATCCTCAGCGAGGAGGCGGCGCGTGCGACCTTCGAGCTGGCCGATGCCGCCCTGATCCTCGTCGGCCACAGCCACGTGCCGCTGGCACTGCGGCTGGGCGACGATCACAGCATCGCCGGCGGTCTCGCCCCAGCCGACGCGGAGTTCGACCTGAATGGCCGCTGGCTCCTGAATCCCGGCTCGGTCGGCCAGCCGCGGGACGGCGACCCGCGGGCCGCCTGGCTCCTGCTCGATCTCGAGCGGCGTTTCGCGTCCTTTCGCCGGGTGACATATCCGGTCGAGAAGACCCAAGTCGAGATGAGCGAGCGGGGATTGCCGCAGCTGCTGGCGGCTCGGCTGGAGCGCGGCGAGTGATGAGGAAGCGAGCCAGAGGAGTCGAGCTGGGCGTGGCCCTGGCGGCGGCGCTCGCTCTCGGCGGTTGCGGCAGCGGCAACGAACGCGCCGCTCCTCCGCCTCCCCGTCTCCCTGCACCGCTCGCCGCCGACCTCGCCTCCCGGAGCGACGACGTCGCCCGCCTGCTCGAGAGCAACGATGGCTGCGGCGCGCTCGCCGCCGCGAAGGCGCTGCAAACGCGCACGATCGCCGCGATCAACGCCGGCCGGGTTCCGGCCCGCTTGCAGGAGCCGCTGTCGGGCGCCGCCAACGACCTGATCGAGCGGATCAACTGTGCACCGCCACCATCCGAGGAGAACCACAAGGGGAAGGACAAGAAGCACGGCAAGGGCAAGCACGGACAGGACGGGGACGAGGGGTGACGCTCGAGACCGTCGCCGGCCGCTACCGGATCGAACGCACGCTCGGCCGCGGCGGCATGGCCACCGTGTTCCTCGCCCGCGACGCTGAGCTCCACCGACGGGTCGCCGTCAAGGTGCTCGCCGGCGACCTCAGCGGAGACGGGGCGTTTCGCAACCGGTTCCTGCGCGAGTCGCGCCTCGCGGCCCGGCTCTCGCATCCGAACGTCGTCCAGGTCTTCGACGCCGGCGAAGCGGACGGACAGCCGTACATCGTCATGGAGTACGTTCCCGGCGAGACCGTCGCGGACCTGCTCGCCCGCCGGACGAAAGTGAGCCCGGCGGAGGCGGTCGCGCTCGTCGCCGACGCGTGCGACGGCCTCCAGCACGCGCACGAGCACGGACTCGTCCACCGTGACGTCAAGCCGCAGAACCTGCTCGTCCGCGAGGACGGCTGCGTCAAGGTCACCGACCTCGGGATCGCGCGAACTGCCGACTCGACACGCCTCACCCAGCACGGAACGATCCTCGGGACGGCCGCGTACCTCTCGCCGGAACAGGCAGCCGGCAAAGAGGTCACCGCCGCCGCGGACCTCTACTCCCTCGGCGCCGTCCTGTACGAGCTGCTCACCGGCAGGACCCCGTATGAGTTCTCGTCGCTGGCCGAGCTCGCAGCGAAGCAGAGCTCGGGCGAGATCGTCCCGCCGCGCGACCTCGATCCGACGATCTCGGATCGGCTCGAGGCTGTGGTGATGCGCTGCCTGGCGCGGGATCCGAGCTTCCGGCCTGATTCAGCCACGGAGCTGGCCGCCGAGCTGCGGGCGGCGCTCGACGATCGACGCGCACCCACGGCGGCGACGATCCCGCTGCCCCGCAGGACACATGTGAGCCTGCCCGGCGCGGGCGCTTGGCTGTGGATCGCCGCGGCCGTGGTCGTCGCGGCCGTCGGGGTCGCCCTCGGACTGACCCAGCTGGGCGGGAACGAGTCCAAGCCGCCCCCGACGCAACCGGCGGTGGCATCGATTCCGGCAGGGCCGACGGCGGCCGACGAGGCACGGAACCTCTCGGACTGGCTCCGCCAGTATTCGCGCTAGGAAGAGACGGGCTCGGCTGCAGGCTCCGCCTGCTCGCCGACCATGATGCCCTCGCGGGCGAGCGCGAGCTGGACGTCCTCGCGGGCCTTGTAGATCCGCCACTTGACCGTGGCGAGCGTGATCTCGAGGGAGTCGGCGATCTCCGTGTACGAGAGGCCGACGATGTCGCGCAGGAGAAGCGCCATCTTCAGGTCGACGTTGAGCGCTCCGACGGCGCGCCAGACGGCGTCGATCGCCTCGAGCCGCTCCATCGGCGCGTCCACGACCTCGAGCGGCGGCACGTCTTCGAGCGCGACCACCGCGCGCGGCCGGCGCTCGACCGCGCGGAGCTCGTCGAGGACGCGGTTCTTCGTCACCTGGAAGAGCCACGTCGTGAACTTCGACCGCAGCGAGAACTTCGGCAGCCCCTGGAAGACTCGCAGGAACACCTCCTGCGTCAGATCCTCCGCGAGCGACCGGTCGCCCACGAGCCGCAGCACGTAGTTGAAGACGGGTACCTGATAGGCGCGGACGATCAGCGAGAAGGCTCTCTCGTCGCCTCGCTGTGCCCTCCGCAGGACGCCAAAGTCAGGTTGCTGGAGCGGCAAGAAGCCGGAGTATAACCGCTATTCAGCGGAGGTCGTTAGCGGTTTACCGGTCATCTGTAAAGGTTGGTTAAAACCCAAAAACCCCAGCACAGAGGGGACAAGATCGGCCAGCTCGCCGGCGTCTCGGAGCGTCACCTCCGGATCTGTGACGATCAGCGGCACGGGGTTCGTCGTGTGGGCCGTGTGGGGGCTGACGCCGTCGGCCTCCAGCATCTGCTCGGCGTTTCCGTGGTCGGCTGTGACGAGCGACACACCGCCCTTTCGCTGCACCGCGGCGACCACCTCCCCGAGGCACGAGTCGGCGGTCTCGACGGCGCGCACGACTGCGGGAATCGAGCCGGTGTGGCCGACCATGTCCGGGTTGGCGAAGTTGAGGACCGCAAACGCGTAGTCGCCGGATTCGATCTCCTCGACGAAGCGCCGCGTCACCTCGGCCGCCGACATCTCGGGCTTCAGGTCGTAGCTGGGAACGTCGCGCGGCGAGGGGACGAGCACGCGCGTCTCCCCTCCCCACTCCGCCTCCCGGCCGCCGTTGAAGAAGTAGGTGACGTGCGCGTACTTCTCCGTCTCGGCCACGTGCAGCTGGCGCACGCCGTGCTCGGACAGGACCTCGGCCAGCGTCTCGTCCACCTTCTGCTCGGAGAAGGCGACGGGTGTCTCGAGGTCCGCCCGGTACCTCGTCATGGTCGTGATATCGGCACCTGCCTCGATTAGCTTCATCGTCAATTGGCGGGCTCTGTCGGGACGGAAGTTGAAGAAGATCACGGAGTCCGTCCTCGGCTCGAGCCGCGGACGGCCACTAATTGCTGTGGGCTCGATGAACTCATCCGTGATGCCGCGTTCATAACTACGGCGGACCGCTTCGATTGGATCCTCCGCCTGCTCCCCAGCACCTAGACAAATCGCGTCGAAGGCGCGATTTATCCGGTCCCAGCGCTGATCGCGGTCCATGGCGTAATACCGGCCGACGACCGTGGCGATGCGGTCGACCGGCAGCTCCGCGAGATCCCGGACAGCTGACGTCGGCGAGACGTCCCGGCCGTCCGTGAAGGCGTGGATCCAGGTCTTCTCGGGTGCGAAGCGGAGCAGCGCCTTCAGGTGGTCGATGTGCGAATGGACGCCGCCATGAGAGACGAGGCCGAGCAGATGCGTCCGCTCTCCCCGCTCGAAGGCGGCGCGAAGGGCGGGGTTCTCGAAGAACGAGCCGTCCTCGATCGCCTTGTTCACGCGCATGAGGTCCTGGTAGAGGATCCGGCCCGAGCCGATCGTCAGGTGGCCGACCTCGGAGTTCCCCATCTGGCCCGGCGGAAGGCCGACGGCCGCGCCGGATGCATCCAGCCTCGTGTGCGGGTACTCGTGCCAGAGCCGGTCGAAGTTCGGCGTGTCGGCGAGGCCGACGGCGTTTCCCGGCCCGGGCGGTGCACAGCCCCACCCGTCCAGGATCACGAGCGCGACTAAGGGGTAGGTGCGGCTCGACAAATCGCTGCGAACGAGTCGACGTCGAGGGAGGCGCCGCCGACGAGCGCGCCGTCGACGTCCTGTTGGGCGAGCAACTCGCCGGCGTTGTCCGGCTTGACGGAGCCGCCGTAGAGCACCGGCCGGTCGAGCAGGCTCTTGACGAACGTGTGTGCATCCTGAGCGATCTCGGGCGTCGCCGTCTTTCCTGTGCCGATCGCCCACACCGGCTCGTAGGCGACGACGAGGCCGTCGTCGTCCGGGAGCACGGAGACCTGGCGGCGGAGGACGTCCTCGGTCTCGCCCCGCTCACGTTGCTCCTCGGTCTCGCCGACACAGGCGATCACCTCGAGGCCGGCCGCGAGCGCGGCCTCGGCGCGCTTCGCGACGCACTCGTCGGTCTCGCCGAAATACTGGCGGCGCTCGGAGTGCCCGACGATCGTCCCGTAGACGCCGAGCTCGCGGAGCATCGGCGCCGAGATCTCGCCGGTGTACGCGCCCTCGCCCTCCCAGTGGACGTTCTGCGCTGCGACGGCGATCTCTGTCTGCGCGAGCAACTGGACGGCGACCGCGAGCGAGACGTAGGGCGGGCACACGACGACAGCCGCGGCCCCGAGCTCGGCGTCGCGCAGGGCGAGGCAGAACTCGGCCGTCTCCCCCGGCCCCTTGTACATCTTCCAGTTGCCCGCGATCAGCATCGGGGCGATGCTATTCGGCCGGCGGAATCGCGGCGACCCCGGGGAGCTCCTTCCCCTCGAGCAGTTCGAGCGCGGCGCCGCCGCCGGTCGAAAGCCAGGAGACGTGGTCGGCGAGGCCGAGCTCGTGCAGCGCCCGGGCCGAATCCGCGCCGCCGACGACCGAGTACGCGTTCGCCGCCGCCACCGCCTGGGCCACGGCCTTCGTCCCCTCCGCGAAGCGACGCCACTCGAACACCCCCATCGGCCCGTTCCAGAAGATCGTGCGCGCCTCGGCGATCCGGTCCGCGAAGAGGCGGCGCGTCTCCGGGCCGATGTCCAGCCCGAGCCAGCCCTCCGGAACCTCCTCGTACGGGACGACCCGCGCCTCCGCGTCGGCCGCGAACTCGGCCGCCGCGACGACGTCCGTCGGGAGCACGACGTCGAACAACAACGGGTTCTCGGCGCGCAGCTGTTCGGCCATCTTCCCGCCCACGAGGACGGCGTCGGCCTTTCCGCCGAGCTGCTCGAGGACGCCGAGCTTGTCCTCGACCTTCGCACCGCCTGAGACGAGCACGAATGGGCGATCGACCGGACCGAGCAGCTTGCCGAGCTCCTCCAACTCGCGCTCGAGCAGCAGCCCCGCGTAGGCGGGGAGAAGCTGCGCGACGGCCACCGTCGAGGCGTGCGCGCGGTGAACCGAGCCGAAGGCGTCCTGGACAAAGAGGTCGCGGCCGGAGGCGAGCTGGCGAGCGTAGCCTTCGTCGTTCTTCGTCTCGCCGGGGTCGAAGCGCGTGTTCTCGAGGACGTTCACGCGCGCGCCGGGCTCCTCGAAGCCCACGTCGTGCCCGAGCGCGTCGGCGAGCCGCTCGGCGACAGGTCGCAGCGACAGCCTCGGGTCGGGCCCCTCCTTGGGCCGGCCGAGGTGGGAGCAGACGTCGATACCGGCCGCGTCGCGCTCGAGCAGGAGCTCGATCGTCGGCAATGCCGCTCGGATCCTCGTCTCGTCGGCCACCACCCTGCCCTCCAGCGGAACGTTCAGGTCGGCGCGGAGCAGGACGTGACGGCCATGCACCTCGGCATCGCGCACCGAGCGCGGGCGCTTCATGCGGGCGTCGGCACTTATGCCGAAACGGCAGCCGGGATGTCGGCGGCGATCTTCGCGACCACGTCCACGAGCCGGCAGCTGTAACCCCACTCGTTGTCGTACCAGCCGAAGACCTTGACCATGCTCCCGTTCGCCATCGTCAGGTCGCTGTCGACGATGCAGGAGTACTGCGAGTGGATGATGTCCGTGGACACGAGCGGATCGTCGGAGTAGCGGAGGATCCCCTCGAGGCGGCCGCTCTCCGCCGCGCCGCGATACGCCTCGTTGACGGCCTCCACGGTCACCTCGCGGCCGAGCCGCACGACGAGGTCCGTGATCGAGCCGACCGCGACCGGCGCACGCACGGAGATGCCGTCGACCTTCCCCTTCAGGTCGGGCATGACGAGCCCGATCGCCTTGGCGGCGCCGGTGGACGTCGGGATCAAGTTGATCGCGGCGGCGCGGGCGCGACGCAGGTCCTTGTGGGGGAGGTCGAGGATCTGCTGGTCGTTCGTGTACGCGTGGATCGTCGTCATGAAGCCCTGCTCGATCGTGAACGCGTCGTGCAGGACCTTGGCCAGCGGCGCGACGCAGTTCGTCGTGCAGGAGGCGTTGGAGACGATGTGGTGCTGCTCCGGGTCGTACATCTCGTCGTTGACGCCGAGGACGACGGTTAGGTCCGGGTCGGTCGCCGGAGCGGAGATGACGACCTTCTTCGCGCCGGCGTCGATGTGCTTCTGCGCGCCGTCGCGGTCGGCGAAGAAGCCGGTCGACTCGATCACCAGCTCGACCTCGAGGTCGCCCCAGGGCAGTCCCGCCGGGTCGCGCTCCGAGAGGACCTTCAGCTCGGTCTTGCCGGCCTTGATCAGGCCGTCGCCGACCTCGACCTCCTCGTCCAGCGGCCCGAGGACGGAGTCGTACTTGAGCAGGTGCCCCATCGTCTTCGCGTCCCCGAGGTCGTTGATCGCGACGACCTCGAAGTCGCCGCCGCGCTCGAGGTGGGCGCGGAAGAAGTTGCGCCCGATCCGCCCGAAACCATTGATTCCAACGCGTGTCTTGGCCATGGATCGAGTCTAACGGCCTTTCCTCTGCCAACCAGAGGCTTGGAACTCAGCGGCGCGCCGTTTAAGCCCTCCGGACCAACCTACTTGGCGGGCCGCGAAGGCATCGCTTGCGATGCCGACCAGAGGAGGCGTGCCGGCTTTGCCGGCGCGCCGTTACGCCCTCCGGCCCGCCGCTACGCGGCGGGCCGGAGGGGAAGCTCCGAGGACGACCTCCCCCTCCGGTTGAACCACGCTCAGGACCGTGACGTCGGACGGGGTCTGAATCCGGCGCCGGACGAGCACGGACCCGCCGCTCTTTGAGTATGACAGAGCAAGGGCGGACGACAACCGAACGGCAAAGTTAGGTGTCCGCGAGCTGTTGCAACTTCTGTAAACGCCGATGCGCGGACGCTTTGGTAGCCGGCGGACGGCACTTTGCGGCCAGCTCGCGAAGCGAGAGCGTGGGGTGCCGCGTGCGCAGGTCGGCGATCTCCTGGAGCACGGCGGGGAGCCGCTCGAGCTGGCCGCGTCGCCGGAGGCGATCGACGGCCTGGAGCTGGGCGTGGGCAGCACGACTCACTCGGACGAGGTTCGCGTGGTCCGCGTTCGCGAGCCGGTTGGCCCGGCCGCGCGTGGCCGCCATGACGGCGCTCTCCTCGAGGCGAAGCACTGATCCACTCGCACCGGCGGCGACGAGGACGTCGGCAACGGCGTCGGCGCCCTTCGCGTAGGCGACGGCGTGGCGCCCTCGGTCGAGGACGGCGAGCCTCGCGCCCTCCCGTCCTGCGAGCGCCGCGACGAATGCCGCGCCGTCGGCCTCCGCGCTGCGGATCTCCAGGTGGAGGTTGCGCGGGCCGGTCAGCGAGCCGCCGCCGAGCACTGCGCCGCGCAGGTACGCGCGCCGGCAGCACGAGCGGGCGACGACCCGGCGCGGCGGATGCGCCAGCGGGGCGAGCCCAGCCCCGAGGACACCCGCCTCGTGCAACACCTGGAGCGCCCGCTCGTCTCCCGCGACGTGCAATTGGTAGCGCGTCGCCCGCTCGAAGGCACGTCGGCGGTACGTGCGGACCTCCGAGGCGACGGCGAACTTGCGGAGGAGGCTGAACGCCCGCCGGGCGACGGCGGATTCGGCAACGTCAAGGTGCACGGCTACCTCGCCGCGCCCGCGCAGGTGGACGCTTCCGGCTGCGTGGAAGAGGCCGGAGAGCTCGGCGAGCCGGTCGCAGTCGCTCCGCGGAGCGATCGCAGCGAGCTCGCCGCGGAGATCCTCAGAGAGCGACACCTTCGAGGGCGAGCAACCGACGCTTGTAGTCGACGCCGAGGGAGCCGTACGAGCCGATTCCTGCTGCACCGACGACGCGATGGCACGGAAGGACGAGCGGGAAGCGGTTGCCCGCGCAGAACGTCCCGGCGGCGCGCTGTGCCCGCGGGTAGCCGGCCAGGCGTGCGAGGTCGGAGTAGGAGACGACCTCGCCGTAGGGGACGCGCCGCAGCGCGGTCGCGACGTCCCGCTGGAAGGGCGTCCAGCCGTCGTCGTCGAGCTCGACGTCGTCGAAGAAGACGGCGTCGCCGCGGAAGTACCGCTCAACTCTGTGGACGAGATGTTCCACTTCCGACGCACTTCCGTTACCCCTGCGGGCGCCTTTCGCCGGTATCGTCGACCGCGAGGGAGGCGGGTTCGGACCCCTCCCTGGGTGGGGGATACGCGGCAACTCGTGCCAGACGAGCCGAGGCCCGTCGAGCCACAGCTCGCCCCTGCCCCAGCCCTCGGCGATGTAGGGGACACACGTCACGGACACGGCTCTCAAATTTACAATCACCGCAGATGAGTGCCCCTGGTCTCTTCCGCCCGCCCGCGCCGGTGAACGAGCCGGTCGGGTCGTACGCACCGGGGACGCCTGAACGCGAGAGTCTGCGGCTCCGGCTCCAGGAGATGCGGTCCGAGCAGATCGAGCTGCCGCTCGTGATCGGCGGCGAGGAGGTGCGCACGAGCGAGACCTTCGACGCGGTCATGCCGCACGACAAGGATCACGTCCTCGCCACCGTCCACAAGGGCTCGGCTCGCCACGTCGAGCAGGCGATCAAGGCCGCCGGCGACGCGTGGGAGGACTGGCATCGCACGCCGTGGGAGGAACGCGCCGCCGTGTTCCTCCGCGCCGCGGAGCTGCTCGCCGGGCCGTGGCGCTCGACCCTCAACGCCGCGACGATGCTCGGCCAGTCCAAGACGGCTCACCAGGCGGAGATCGACGCGGCCTGCGAGGTGATCGACTTCCTCCGCTTCAACGTCCAGTTCATGCTGCGGATCTACGATGAGCAGCCGAGCTCGGCGCCCGGAACCTGGAACCGGATGGAATACCGGCCGCTCGAGGGTTTCGTCTTCGCCGTGACGCCGTTCAACTTCACGGCGATCGCCGCCAACCTGCCAAGCAGCGCGGCGCTGATGGGCAACACCGTGCTCTGGAAGCCGGCTTCGACCGCGGCCTACTCGGCGCACTTCCTGATGAAGCTGTTCGAGGAGGCGGGCCTTCCGCCCGGAGTGATCAACCTCGTCTACGGCTCGGGCTCCGAGATCGGCGATCCCGCCCTCGCAAGCTCCAACCTGGCCGGCATCCACTTCACCGGCTCGACGCCCGTCTTCCAGTCGATCTGGAAGACGATCGGCGACAACATCGCGCAGTACCGCAACTATCCGCGGATCGTCGGCGAGACCGGCGGCAAGGACTTCATCGTCGCCCACCCCTCTGCAGATGCCGAAGCCGTCGCGACCGCGATCGTCCGGGGCAGCTTCGAGTACCAGGGCCAGAAATGCTCAGCTGCGTCTCGGGTCTTCGCTCCGTCGAACCTGTGGCCGGAGATCAGAGAGCGCCTCGTCGAGCAGGTGCGCACGATCAAGATGGGCGATCCAGCCGACTTCGAGAACTTCATGGGCGCGGTGATCGACGCAGGCTCGTTCCGCACGCAGAAGGAAGCGATCGAGGAAGCCAAGGCCGCGGCGAAGGTCAACGTCCTCGTCGGCGGTGGCTACGACGACTCCGAGGGCTTCTTCGTCGAGCCGACCGTGATCGAGACCGAGGACCCGAACTTCCGCACGATGAAGGACGAGCTGTTCGGGCCGGTCGTGACCACGTACGTCTATCCCGCGGCGAAGTACGGCGAGACCCTCGAGCTGGTCGACCAGGGCGCGCCCTACGGGCTCACCGGCGCCGTCTTCGCGCGTGAGCGGGAGGCGGTCGAGCTCGCCCAGGAGAAGCTCCGCTACGCCGCCGGGAACTTCTACGTGAACGACAAGCCGACCGGCGCGATCGTCGGCCAGCAGCCGTTCGGCGGTGCCCGCGCGTCCGGCACGAACGACAAGGCCGGCTCGATGTGGAACCTGATCCGCTGGGTCAGCCCGCGCACGATCAAGGAAACCTTCGTCCCGCCGACGGACTATCGCTATCCGTTCATGGCGCCGGACGACGGCAAGGGCCCGATCTAGTCCAATGAGACGAGGTCTTCTCGTGGCGGCCGCAGCGGCCGCTCTCGCCGTGCCCGCGGCAGCCACGGGCCAGGCACTCGCTGAGGTCGCCGGCTCGCTGCGCGGCGATCCGGTCTTCGCCGGCCCCGATGCCAGGCCGACGCTCAGCGTGGGCGACGCAGACGCCCTGCGCGACGAGATCAGTTCGAGCGGCGCGGCCCCGATGTTCGTCGCCGTTCTTCCCCGTTCTGCCCTCGACGCAGCTGACGGAACGCCGGAGGGCGTCCTGCGCAAGCTCCACGGCGAGGTCGGCCTACCGGGGACGTACGCCGTCGTCGTGGCCGGCAAGTTCCGGGCCGGGGCGACCGGGGGCGTGTTGCCGAAGGGCGAAGCCGGACGACTCGCCACCGAGGCCTTCCAGGAGCACCACGACGAAGGCCTCACCGCGACCCTGACGGCATTCGTCGACATGGTCGCCTCAGAGCGCAGCGGCGCGGGAGCGGCTTCGGAGCCCGGGGACGGCGGGCCCGGCGGGTCGGGCATCGGATTGATTGCCGTTCTGGCGGCGATCGGCGGTGGCATCTTCCTCCTCCATCGTGTCCGCAGCCGGCGCCGCGAACAGCAGGCACTAGCGGAGGTACGGGAGGCGGCAAAGGACGATCTGGTGGCGCTCGCCGACGACGTCCAGAAGCTCGAGGGCCACGTCGACGCGCCCGGCGCTCCCGCGGAGGCGAAAGAGGATTACCAGGCCGCGCTGAATCGCTACGACGCCGCGAACCAGGCCTTCGACCGGGCCGGCCGGGTCGAGGACATGGCGAAGGTGACGGAGGCCCTCGAGGAGGGCCGCTACCGGATGGCGTGCGCCGACGCCCGTGTCCACGACCGCCAGCCTCCGGAGCGGCGTCCGCCCTGCTTCTTCGATCCGCGCCACGGGCCGTCGACCCGCGACGTCCAGTGGGCGCCGCCCGACGGAACGGCCCGCGCGGTCCCGGCCTGCGAAGCGTGCGCCGTCGAGGTGGAGGCCGGGCGTGAGCCGGCGGCGCGCGAGGTCATGACCGGCGGCCGTCGCGTTCCGTACTACGCGGCTCCGGCCTACTTCAGCCCGTGGGCGGGCGGCTTCTTCAGCCCGTTCGGCGGCGGGGGCTTCCTCGGCGGCCTGTTCGTCGGGGAGCTCCTCGGTGGCGGCTTCGGCGGCTTCGGCGGAGGCTGGGGCAGCCAGGGTGGCTGGGGAGGCTATGACTCTCCCGGTGACGGCGGCGGCGGGGGCGACTTCGGAGGCCTCGGCGGCGGAGATTTCTCAGGCAGCGGCGACTTCGGCGGCGGCGACTTCGGAGGGGGAGGAGGCGGCGGAGACTTCTAGGTACGCCACACTGAGCGGATGATCCATTCGGTCGTCCACGCGATCGGCGTCTTCTTCGACCATCTCGCAGCGGTCGAGTGGAAGTGGATCGGGCTCGCACTCCTGGTGCACGTCTGCAAGCTCTTGGCGGTCTCGCGCGCCTGGCGGAACATCGTCAAGGCGGCGTACCCGCGCACCCGCGTGCGGTGGCGGCAGATGTTCGGGGCGTACGTCGCCGGCACCGGAGTCAACGCGATCATCCCGGCGCGCGGTGGCGACGCCGTCAAGCTGTTCATCGCGAAGCGCCGTGTCGAAGGAGCGACGTACACGACGCTGGTCGCGACCGTCCTGCTCCAGACGCTCTTCGACATGCTCGTCGCGACCTGCTTCATCGTCTGGGCGATCACGCTCGGGGCTTTGCCGGGGCTGGACGTCCTCCCCCACCTTCCCTCACTGGACTACGGCTGGGCGTTCCGCCATCCGACGGCCGGCCTCATCCTGTTCGTGGCGCTGCTCCTCTTCGGCGGCTTACTGCTGCTCTGGATCGCCGAGCGCGTGGAGGACTTCAAGGAGCGGATCGCCCAGGGCTTCTCCGCCTTTCGCAAGCGGCCCTACTACGTGACGCGCGTGATCCCGTTCCAGGTGGCCGATTGGTCGCTGCGGCTCGTCGCGGTCTTCTGCTTCCTGCACGCATTCGGCGTTCCGGCCACGCTTCACAACGCGCTGCTCGTCCAGGTCAGCCAGAGCCTCGCCACGGTGCTCCCGTTCAGCCCGGGCGGGATCGGTACCGAGCAGGGGTTCCTGGTCTACCTCTTTCGCGGCGTGACGTCACACAGCCAGGCGCTCAGCTTCAGCGTCGGCATGCGCGTGACCCTGACTATCTTCAACGCGGCGCTCGGGTTCGCGGCGATCTTCTTGATGATGCGGACACTCCGGTTTCGCGATGCCGTGGACGCGGACGCGGACCAACGACGGACGGCCGCCCCGCGGCGTCGCGTGTCGACGCCGCCATAGAGGACGTGCGGGCTCTGCCCGCGCGTCCGTCTCAACCCGCCTTGCGTGTCCAGGGACGCGGACCAACGACGGACGGCCGCCCGAGGAGCGGCCGCCGCGAGAGCTAGAAAATAGGACTAGAGCCGTCCGTCGGAGAACCCGTCCTGGCCATAGTGGTAGCCGTTGTTCGACGGGTTGCCGGGGGCGGGACTCTTCGCGCTGGCGGGGCCGGCGCCAAAAGCAGCGGCGACCACGACTAGCGCTCCAATCGAGAGAAGCTTCCGCAGCATCCTGATCACCTCCTTCCTAGAACCTGACGTCCTGCAGGGCTTCGGCAGCTCGGCGGTACAGGGTGGCGGCCGTCTTCGCGTCTCCACGCTTCGACGCCACGTCCCCCTGAGCCGTCCATGCGACCGCACGGTGGCTGGCTGAGGAGAGCTGGGCAAAGCTCGCCTCGGCCTCTTCGAAAATCTGCTGGGCCTCGTCGAGCCGGTCCTGCTCGAGCAGCGAGCGCCCGAGCACGATCTGGGCGTTACCGATCTCGTCGACGAAGTCGTCGCGGCCGCCGAGCAGCTCGAGCGCGTGGCGCGACTGCTCCTCGGCGAGCTCAACGTCACCGGTACCTAGGTGAACCTGGGCGAGCGAGGAGACCGCCTGGGCGGCGTCCGCGTCGCTGCCGAGCTCGAGCGCGACCGAGAAGGCGCGCTTCAAGTACCCGACTGCGTCCTCCGGCTTCCCGAGCAGATACTCGAGGCCGCCGAGGTTGTTGAGCATGCGGCCGAGGTTGAGGCGGTCGCCGTGCTGCTCGTACAGATCCCTGGCCTTCTCGGCGAGCGTGCGGGCGCGAACCCAGTTGCCGCTCCGCTCCGCGACGAGCGAGGCCTGGAACATCACGTGCGCGACGGTGAGCGTGTCCTCGAGGCCCTGGGCGAGCTCGAGCGCAAGCTCGATGTCCTCGCGCGCCGCCTCGAAATCCCGCTGGCGGCGTGAACAGCGCGACCGCCACTCGAGGATGTCTGCTCGGAGCCGGTCGCACGCAAGACCCGACCGGCTGGCGAGCTCCATCGCCTCGTTGAGGAGCATCAGAGCCGAGTTGATCGACGAGAGCTTGTAGCGGCAGACGCCCATGCGATAGAGGACCTCCGCGCGCTCGACGTCGGAGAAGATCTCGCTCTCCGCAATCGCGCGTGCGTGCGCGAGCAGCTCCAGCGCATGCTGGACATCGCCGAAGTACAGGTTCGCCCAGCTCTGCGCGAGCAGCCCGCGCAGCTCGAGCTCGGGCGCGTCGGGGGAATAGCGGAGGGCGGAAAGAGTCTCGATCGCGTCCTCGTAGTGCTGACCCTCGACAGCGGCCTCGGCGCGGGCGACAGCGGCCTCGACGGCCGCGTACTCGCTCCAGGTCTGTCCGGTCTCGAGATACGTGACATCCACGCCCAGCGCCTCCGCGATCCACTCGAGGGTCGCGGCGGTCGGGCGCGTCTTGCCGCGCTCGATCTGGGAGACGTACTCCTTCGAGCAGCGGTCGGCGGCGAGGTCGTCCTGCGTCAGTCCGGCCGCCGTGCGCAACTGGCGGACGCGCGCGCCCAGCGTCGAGGGGGAGCGGAGTGCTCCGGTGGGTGCAGAGGGAGTGAGGGTGCGGACGGTCATGCTGCGGCCCTCTCGATATCGGCGCCCTGGCGCTCGACGGGATAGCTCGGCCGGGTGACCCGATCGAGGGATTCGCCGGGCGCCGCTCCGGTCAGGCCTGTGGACGAACCGTCACTCTTTCGTCCCAACTGGTCCGTGCCTCGAACGGCCAAGTCTAGGGACTGTCCCTTTGTGGATCCGTTGTTACAGAGTTGGCGCGGTCCGTCGGGCGGGCCGAGTCGCGGCCACCCATCGGAAAACGTTTCTAGGCGCGGCCGGCTTTGTGCAGCTGCCGATAGATCGACCGCGCCGTCTTCGCGGGAACGCCCGGAACCCCTTCGAGCTCCTCCTGGGACGCGGCGAGGAACCGGTCGGCGGAGCCGAAGTGGCGCAGGATCGCGCGCCGGCGTACCGGCCCGACGCCCTCGAGGTCGTCGAAGATCGACTCGAACGACCGTGAGTCGCGCCGCTGCCGGTGGAAGCCGACGGCGAAGCGGTGCGCCTCGTCGCGGATCCGCTGCAGCAGCTGCAAGCCCGGCGAGTGCGCCTCGAGTCGGATCGGATCCGGCTGCCCGGGCACGAACACCTCCTCCTCCCGCTTCGCCAATGCGATCACCGCCACCCGCGGCAGGTCGAAGGCCTGCATCGCCGCGAGCGCCGCGGACAGCTGTCCCTTGCCGCCGTCGACGACGACGAGGTTCGGCCTCGCCACAAAGGACTCGTCGTAGTCGTCGGCGGTCACGCCGTTCGAGAGGCGCGCGAACCGGCGGGAGATCACCTCCCCCATTGCGGCGAAGTCGTCCATTCCGGCCTGGCCTCGGATCCCGAACTTCCGGTAGTGCGCCTTCTTGGCGACGCCGTCCTGAAACACGACCATCGAGCCGACGTTGTCCTGGCCCATCGCCGTCGAGATGTCGTAGCACTCGATCCGGATCGGGAGGCTCTCGAGGTTGAGCGCCTCGCGAAGCTCCTCGAGCGCCTCGACCCGGCGCAGCCGCTTCTGCTCCGAAACGGCGGCGTCCGACGTGAGCGCAAGCTGGGCGTTCTCGGTCGCGAGCTCCTGCAGGCGCCGCTTCTCGCCGCGCTCGGCGGGACGGAGCTCCACGCGGGCGCCGCGGCGCTCCGTCAGGAACTCCTCCAGGGCCGCGATGTCACCGGCGTCGCGCGGGACAACGATCTGCGGCGGGATCGAGGGCGCCGACCCGTAGTACTCCAGACAGAATTGCTCCAGCACGGTCGTGAGGTCCTGGCCGCCGACGTTCTCGAGGTGGAAGCTGTGCCGGTCGATCAGCTTCCCGTCGCGGAGCGGAAACACCTGCACCGCCGCCCGGTCGCCGTCCGCCGCGAGGCCGATCACGTCGATCGTCCCGACCGATCTCCGGTCGGCGGCCTGCCGTTCGGCGAGATGCTCGACCGACCTCAGGCGATTCCGGTAGCGCGCCGCGTCCTCGAACCGCTGCTCGGCCGCCGCCTCCCTCATCTTCCGTTCGACCTCGCGCAGAATCGGCTTCGTGTCGCCGGAGAGGAACTCGATCACGCCGTCGATGATCTGGCGATAGTCCTCCTTCGAGACGTAGCCGACGCAAGGAGCGAGACACCGGTCGATGTGGTAGTCGAGGCAAGGGATACCGCTGTGCCGCCCCGGCTTCGGCCCCTCGCACGGCCGGTACTGGAACACGCGGTTGAGCACGTCGAGCGTCTCGCGCACCTTCTTCGCGTTCGCGTACGGCCCGAAGTAGACGACGCCGCGCCGGTGCCGCTCGCGCGTGAACATGACCCGCGGGTACTCGTCCTCGACGGTGACGGCGATGTACGGGAAGGACTTGTCGTCGCGCAGCCGCACGTTGAAGGGCGGCCGGAAGCGGTTGACGAGGTTCTGCTCGAGGTGGAGCGCCTCGACCTGATTCGAGGTGACGATCACCTCGATGTCCTCGACGCGCTCGGGAAGCTGCCGGATCGCCGCACGCGAGTCCAGGCTCTCCTGGAAGTACGAGCGCACGCGTGACCGGAGCGATTTCGCTTTCCCGATGTAGAGGACCTCGCCCTTCCGGTCGCGAAAGAGGTAGACGCCGGGTTTGGTCGGCAGGGTTCGGAGCTGTTCTTCGAGCCGCTTGGCCATTCCGGACTAGGGTATCCACGGCAAAGTTGGGGTCATGAAGCGGCTCATCCTCGTCCTCCTCGTCGCCCTCGCTCTACCCGCGCGGGCATTGGCGGGTGGACCGACGATGTTGATCGGGGCAACCGAAGACGCCGTCCGCCAGCCGACCCTCATCGGCGTGAAGGCGCAGATGGACCTCCTGCGGCTGGCGGGTTTCAACGCTGTCCGCGTGACGCAGGTGTGGGCGCCCGGGAAGACGAAGCCGGACGCAGACGATGTTCGGGTGCTGACGAACATCGTCGACGCTGCGAAGCTCGACGGCGTCACCGTCATGGCGACCGTCACGAACTTCGGCAACCGGACGACGCCGCTGACGCTGGAGGCGCGGGACGAGTTCGCCGCCTACACGGCCGCTCTGGCGCGTGCGCTTCCCAGCATCCGCTACTTCGTCATCGGCAACGAGCCGAACATCAACCGCTACTGGCTGCCGCAGTTCAACCCGGACGGATCGGACGCGGCCGCACCGGCCTACGAGGCGCTCCTTGCCGAGGCCTACGACGCCCTGAAGGCCGTGTCGCCGAAGATCATGGTGCTCGGCGGGGCCATCTCGCCGCGCGGCGGCGACGACCCTGATTCGATCAGGCCGACTCATTCGCCGACGACGTTCATCGCCGACATGGGCGAGGCCTACCGGGCCGGCGATCGCCTTCGGCCGATCATGGACGGGCTGGCGTTCCATCCGTACGAGGACAACTCGAGCATCGCGCCGGTGGACGGACGCCACCCGAACTCGAAGACGATCGCGCTGGCGGATTACGACAAGCTCGTGGACGTCCTCGGCAAGGCGTTCGACGGCACGCCGCAGCGGGGACAGACGCTCCCGATCTACTACACCGAGTTCGGCGTCGAGTCGCAGATCCCGGCGGCCAAGGCGAGGCTCTACACCGGCCTGGAGCCGGCGACAGTCAAACCGGTGCCGGAGGACGTCCAGGGCCGCTACTACCGGCAGGCGATCGAGCTCGCGTTCTGCCAGCCGACCGTCCGCGCGCTCTCGATCTTCCACACGATCGACGAGCCCGACCTCAATCGCTGGCAATCCGGTGTCTTCTACGTCGACGAGAAGCCGAAGTCGAGCATGCTCGTCGTCCGGCGAGCCGCCGCGGAGGCGCGGCGCGGAGTCGTGGCGACCTGCCCGGGCTTGCGGCTCCGCCCCCGCGTGACCCTGCTCCGGTCGACGGCGACGCCGCGACCGGCGGTGACGTTCCGGTGCGATCTCGACTGCGAATACGTGTTGACGGCCCGCCGCGGAGACACCCTCGTGACGCGGCGCGGCCGGGCGGTCGGGAACGGCGACAGGCGCGTCGCCCTAGGGAGTCTCCGCCCGGGTCGCTACGTGCTGAGGCTCGTCGTCACGGCGACCGTGAATCGCGGTCCGACGCGAGCGGTGTCGGGGCGGCTGTTGATTCCGTGACCGAAACACCGAGCGGCCCGGTGGAGAGTGCCGGGCCGCTCTGGGCGAAACAGGTCAGGGCCGAGGCAAGGGAGGCGGCGAGCTTCCCGGACCACCTGCGGCGATAGTCCTGGCAACTCGACCCTAACCCATGGCAACAGTATCGTTTTTCGAGAGGAGCCGGCCCTCCCTCGAACGAGTGATTTCCTGGCCGGTTGCCGGGTTGACCGCATCCGGCGACCCTCCTAGACTCCCGCCCGCGGCCACCCTTCCAGGCCCCTTTTCGCCATGCCCCTCCGCTTGTTGACAGCATTCGCCTGTCTCGTCGCGGCACTCGCGCTGACTCCGGTCGCGCCGGCCTCGCTGACGATGTACATGGGCGCAGCCGAGGACGAGGGCCGCAACGCCGACCCGCTCGTAGCGGCCGCGAAGCTGGAGCTCGCGCGCGCCGCCGGCCTCGAGGCGATTCGCATCACGGCGATCTGGACTCCGGGTCTGAGCGAGCTGCCCCTCGATCAGCTCGAGGCGCTTCGCTCGATCGCCGCCGCCGGCGACTTCAACGGAATCAAGATCGTCGTGACCGTGATGCCGTACGGCAGCAGCGTGACGCCGCTGACGGCCACGGCCCGCCGCGACTTCGCGAGCTTCGCCGCCGACGTCGTGCAGCGGACGACGATTCGAGAGGTGATCGTCGGCAACGAGCCGAATCTCAACCGCTACTGGCTGCCGCAGTTCGGGCGGAACGGCGAGGACGTCGCGGCTCCGGCATATGAGGCTCTGCTCGCGCAGGCGTACGACGCGATCAAGGCGGTCGACCCGACGACGTTCGTGCTCGGCGGCTCGGTCTCGCCGCGCGGACAGGACGACGCGACCGCGGTGCGGCACACGCATTCCCCCACGGCGTTCATCGCGGACATGGGCGCCGCCTACCGCGCCAGCGGCCGGCTGGAGCCGATCATGGACGGCTTCGCGTTCCATCCCTACGGGGAGAGCTCGAGCACGCCGCCCGACTTCCTGCACCCTCGCTCGACGTCGATCGGCCTCGGTGACTACCCGAAGCTCGTCTCCCTCCTCGGCCGCGCCTTCAACGGGACAGCGCAACTCGGCTCGAGGCTGCCGATCGTCTACGACGAGTACGGGATCGACACGGTCATCCCGGCGCGGAAGGCCAGCTTCTATCACGGCCGCGAGCCGACGACGACGAGGCCCGTCTCCGAGAGCCTGCAGGCCGAGCGCTACAGCGCAGCCCTCCTGCTGGCCGCTTGCCAGCCGACGGTGCGCGGCTTCCTGATCTTCCACGTCACCGACGAGACGGATTACAACCGCTGGCAGTCCGGCTTGTACTACGCGGACGGAACGCCGAAGGCGAGCCGGGCTCTCGTCAAGGAGACGATCGGGCAGGTCCGCGGCGGCGACGTGGAGTGCTACGGCAACGGCGGCACAGTCGGCACCCGCAGCGTGCGACCGGGCACGTTCTCGATCTAAGTCCTCGGTAGCCTTCAGAGCATGGAAGGGCAGTACGTCGCGTACACCTTCTATCGCGTCGATCCCGCCTGGCGCCGGCTTCCCGTGGAGGAGCGGGCGGCGGGCAAGGACGCGTTCGCAGAGGTGGTCGAGGACTGGGCCGCGCGGATGGAAACGCTCCGCGCCTACACGGTCACCGGCGTCCGGCCCGATTCCGACTTCTTCCTCTGGAAGATCACCTCGCGCTACGAGGACCTCGGCGAGCTCGGCGCCGCGCTGAACGGCACTCCGCTCGCGGGCTGGCTCGAGATCCCCTACTCGTACCTCGCCACCACGAAGGCGTCGCAGTACACGCGCGCGCGACGGCCGCGAAAGGTCGTCCCCAAAGGATCGCCCTACCTCGTCGTCTATCCGTTCGTGAAGCTGCGCACCTGGTACTCCCTCTCGCCGGACGACCGCCAGCGCGCGATGGACGAGCACATGCGCATCGGCGCAGAGTTCGCCTCGATCCACAACCACACGACGTACTCGTTCGGGATCGACGACCAGGAGTTCATGACCGCCTTCGAGTGCGACGAGCCGGCCGACTTCATGCACCTGATGCTGACGCTGCGCGAGACTGAAGCCTCGCGCTACACGGAGCGGGACACGCCGATCTTCGTCGGGCAGCACGTCGAGATCGGGGCCGCGCTCGACCGCCTGGACGGCTTCGAGGGCGGCCGCGCCGGCAAAGCCGGCACGGCCTCTTCGACGGCATCGCAAGCGACGCCGTCGTCGCGGGTCGAGGCCTAGCGCGCGTCGAGCCGACTCCAACGCGTCGGCCTCCGGCGACGCCGGCGTGGACGGCGCGACGGCGACCTGCACGGCGACGCGGTCGAAAGAGCGGTCGCCGTGAGGTGACTTGTCGTGCGGCGACTCGAGAACGTGGAGACCCGTCTCCGGCGACAGGATCTGGTATGCGCCGATCCCGGAGATCGCGAGCAGATGACTCCCCTCCGACCACAGGCGCCTGACCCTCATGCCACGCAGGCGCGCCCACGCCTCGTACATCTCCCTGAGCTGCAGCGTGAAATCGGCCTCGCTCGTGTCGACCGCGGTCGCACGGATCTCGATGTAGGCGTCGCTCGGGTCAGACGCCGTGCTTCCGGCACAGGCGCGATCGAGGAGGTAGAGACGCTCCGCGAGGAGCTCGACGACGTTCCGCGCCGCGCCGTGGCCGTTTCGGCTCTGCCGCAAGAGTCGCTCGAGGAGCTTCTCCGCGGTGCGGAACGCGGCCTGGACTCGATCGACGTACTCGATGCGGGCAAGCACGGCGAAGCGGCCCGGAGAGTCCCAGAAGGCTTCGTGCTGCAGCGCTTCGAGGTCGTGCTCCTTCCTACCGAGCCAGCTCTCGCCTTCGATCACGGCGCGAAGCCGCTCCGTCTCCGACTGCAGGAACGCCGTCTCACCGGCGGCGCCGCTCGGTTCCAGCACGAGCTGCTCCAGCCGAAGCAGTCCCGGTGAAGGAATCTCCTCCGGCTCGCCTTCGTCCGCGTCGGGGTCGACGAACGTCACCTCGATCTGGTCGTCTCGGGCGGTGACGAAGAGGAACTGGTCACCTTCCGGAAAGCTGCGCGAGACGATCGCGCTCGCGAGCGGCGCGAGCAGGTAGCGCTCGACCGCACGCTTCAACGGGCGGGCGCCGAGCTCCACGCTGAAGCCTTTCTCGGCGAGGAACTCGAGGGCCGCCTCGTCCCACTCGACAGCCCACGGCCGGCCACGAAACCCACGACGCTCGAGGACCTGCGCGAGCTCGCGCTCGAGCAGAGCGCGGATCTGATCGCGCTCGAACGGACGAAAGACGACGATCCTGTCGATCCGGTTGACGAGCTCGGGCCGGAACACCTTTGAGACGGTCCGCTCGACCGCCTCCCGCCGGAACCGCGGGTTCGCCTCGGAGCCGAAGCCGAGCCGCGTGCCGCGCTCCACCGCGGCACCGAGGTTCGAGGTCAGGATGACGACGCACTGCCGAAAGTCCGACGTCTGACCTCGCCGGTCGGTCAGCCGGCCGTCGTCGAAGAGCTGCAGGAAGATGCTCCAGATGTTCCGGTGCGCCTTCTCGAACTCGTCCAGCAGCACGACCGAGAACGGGTTGCTCCGGACGGACGAGATCAACGCGGCGCCCTCGGACTGCTCGAGCGGGTCTCCCAGCAATCGCTCCAGGCTGTCCGCCGTCTGGAACTCGCTCATGTCCAGGCGGACGAGGCGGTCGGGCGAACCGAAGAGGAACTCCGCGAGCGACTTCGCCAGCTCCGTCTTGCCGGTACCGGTCGGGCCGACGAAGAGGAAGACGCCGAGTGGCCGGGTCGGGTCCGTCAAGCCGGCCTTGATGAGCGCGATCCGTTCGACGAGGCAGTCGACCGCTTCCGACTGGCCCACGATCCGGCTCGAGAAGAAGGTCCGGACCTGCTCGAGGTCGAGCGGCGCCTGCGGATCGAGTCGAGTGCACCGACGCGACTCCGCGAGTGCTGACCGGCCGAGATCGCTTCGGCGAACGCCGGCATGATCCAGAGGACCGGCCGGCCGGCGGAGCGCTCGGCAATCTCGCGCAACCGGGTGTCCAGCTCGCCGACGTAGACCTGGCCGGCCATCAACTCCGTCGCGCTGGCCTCGAAGATCAACCAGCCGTCGCGGCGGAGCGGCCCGAGCACCTCACGGAGGACAGCCGACTTGCCGACGCCGTGCTCGCCGACGAGCAGGACCGACGAGCCATCGGAACCGCCGCGCAACGCCGAGTTCAGCGCGGCCACGGCGACGGCCCGGCCGCCGACCGACGTCAGCGCCCGCGGCTCGCCGGAAGGCTCCCAGATCCGCTGCGATCTGCGATCGCCGCGACGATCGCGTTGGACGAGTGTGCGAGGCGTTCGACCGTCTCGAGCCGGACGTCGCCTCGCGAGAGGCGCCTGCTCGTCTACAGGAACTCGTCGTCGTGCGCGAGGTCGTCGACTGGGGGGAACTCGGCCAGCCGGTCCGCGATCGACCGCGCCGCCGCCCGGACGACGGCACCGACGTCGTCGTCCCGCGCCGTCGTGTCGGTGCTCGCGTCGTCGCGTTTGGTGCGTCGCCTGGCCATCGACTCCCGCTACACGCTACTGCGCCGGGCCAAGCGGCTAAAGGAGCGCGCTGCGGCCGCCGATGCGCCGCTTATGGACGCGCAAGCGCAGGCCGACCTCGCCGAGTCTCTCGCCGACCTCGAGCTGCTCGTGTTCGGCGGCACGCAGGACGACGATAGCCTCGTCCAGAAGTTCCTCACCGCCGACGCCACCTTCACGGCACATTTCTTAGCGCGTCTCGCCAGCGAGCCGGTCGTGGTGCACTAACACCATCCCGACATTCCCGATTGGCTCTCCTTCGTCGGGACGTTCGCCGGAGGCTCGGCGACCGCGCGCATTCCCACGCCGTCCTGCCAGCGTTCGTGCTCGGGCTGGCGCTCGCCAACCATTACGCGGAGCACCGCCTGGAGCAGGAGCGGCTCCGCGTCGTCGCCTTCGCCTTCCTGACGCCGCTCTTCTTCCTGAAGGGCGGGGTCAACGTCTCGCTCGGCGCAGTCTGGGCGAACGTCGGCGTCCTCGCACTGCTGTTCGCGGCGAAGATGGTGCCGAAGCTGGTCGGGATCTATCCACTCGCGCGCCGGTTCACGGCTCCCCACGCCGTGTTCACGACGCTGCTGATGTCGACCGTTCTGACGTTCGGGACGATCAGCTCGCTCTACGGCTTGAACGCGCACATCATCGATCGCACGCAGTTCTCGCTCCTGATCACGGTGGTCGTCCTCTCTGCGATCGTCCCGACGGCGATCGCGCAGCGCTTCTTCCAGCCCCATCCCGAGCTCGGCCGCGTCCATCACCGGCCGGTCGAGGAGTTCTGGCCCGCGCCGGAGGAGGCCTAACTCACCTCGGCCTCGCGCCAGCGCTTCAGGTGGCGGAGCCCGACGATCGCGGGGAGGAGCGGCAGCCACAGGTTGAAGATCCGGTACGTCGCAACTGCCAGCACCGCTGGAGCAAGGCCGACGCCGGCCCACGCGAGCGCGAACGGGACGAGCGCTTCGACCGAGCCCGCGCCGCCGAGCGGGAGCGTTCTTCGCGTCAGCGCGTAGCCGGTTGCGTACCCGATCACGAGCGCCGCGAGGTCGGGGCTGTCGTGGAAGGCGCGGAGACACGCCCAGAGACAGGCGACGTCTCCGACCCAGTAGAGCGTGGTGCCGAGGAAGGCGCCGGCGTGCTTCCGGGGCTGGGCGGCCAGCGTGCGCAGCACGTGAAGTGCATCGAGCGCATGGTGCGCCGCGCTGCGCCAGCCGCGACGTCCCTCGATTCGCTCGCGGTAGGCGAGGGCGAGGACCGCAGCGGCGAAGCCGAGCGGGACCGCAACCACCCACGGCAAGGTCAGGCCAAGGCTGGGATGCGACTGGCCGCGTGCGACGATGATCATCGCCGCGACCGCTGCCGCCGGCGCGAGCACGGCGTACTCGAGCGCTCCGAGCCCGAGGACGCGAACACGCGCCTGCCGCTGGGGCAAGCCGGCTCCCTCGAGCGCGAGCCGGTCGACGATGAAGCCGCCGCGGATCACGAACATCCCGAAGCCGGCGGAGACGATCGCGAGCGCCCTCCCGAGGCCGATCCTCGGTCCGCCTTCGACTCGCATGATTTCCCGGTAGGCGACGATGTACCCGAGGTAGGCGGCGACCTCGAAGCCGAAGGCAACCGGCAGCCAGATGTCGTCGACGTGGCGCGCTCGTTCGAAGACGGTGTGGAAGCCGGCCGCCCAGGCGACTCCGATCAGGGCGCCGACGGCGAGCCACGCTCCGACGGCGACGAGCAGCGCATGCTGGGCCGGGTGCCGCTCCAGGTGCGGAAGCGGGCGGAGGAGTCGCTTCAGGCGCACCGCCGCGAGAGGCTCAGCCGTACGTGTGCCGGCCGCGCCAGACGCGGAACATCGCGTAGCCGGCACCGGCGAGGATGCCAATGAAGGCGAGTGGCTCGTATCCCGGCAGGCCGCGCCAGAAGTACGAGCCGAGTGCGATGACGATCAGAACGGCCGAACCGTAGAAGACGACGCGCTCGCGCGTCGACCAGGCGCTGATCTCGTCCCGCCGCTCGCGCCACATCAGGAAGATGAAGAACGCGATCGCCAGGAAGAAGACGATCCGGAGGATCATCGCGACCGTGAACAGCGCGACGTACAGGTTCAGCACCATCACCGCCAGGACGATCGCGACGATGATCAGGAACCCGCGCAACGTCGGGCGGTCTGAGAGCCACTTCTTCATGCGGTCATGTAGGCGCGAACGGCCAGGGCGGCCGCGACAAGCGTAGCTCCGCCGAACCACAGCAGCCGCCGTCGCGGCTCGGCGGGCGCGTAGAGCCACGGGGAAAGCGTCGCCAGGAGCGCCAGGGAGCCGTAGAGATAGTGGAGGCGGACTCCGGCGCGCCTGTGATCGCCCAGCAGGAGCAACCCGAGCCCGACCTGCGCGACGAGCACCGTCTGCGCGAGCGCCAGCAGCTGCGCCACCACACGTCCCGCCACGCCCCGACGGCGATAGGCCACGAGCGCAGCGACGGCTGAGACGGCGCACACGGCGATCACGAGGAATGCATTCACGTGATGCGCCGTTAGCATCGGCTGACCCTAAAGAACCGGAGGAATTCCGCGTGATCGAGGAAGGCAAGCCCGCCCCCGACTTTCAGCTCAAAAGCGCCACCGCCGACACCGTCAAGCTCTCAGACTTTTTGCACCCATAGCCATTCGGGCGATGCGCGGCCGGCGTCGGGGCAATGGCACCGGAGGTCTCGCCAGGGCTGTGGGTTACCTGTTGAAAACCTCTTCCGAAGACGGATCGGGCTGTGGAAGAGACTCCCGCCGAGTCCGGTGGAGGCGGTCGCGAAGGGCCCGAAACAGCGGCTGGCCTGGAGTGTCTGCGCTTCGAGTATCAGAACCAGCAGAAGGGGCAGCGATCGGCTCATCCGGATAGAGGCGCCTGTCCCAGAGCAGGACATGCAGGCGCTCGATCTCGTCGATCAGCAACAGGATCGCGCGCCCTGCGGAGGCGACTTCTTGCCGAGTGTCTGTCAGCAAGCCGTTGCCCCAGCGGCGAAGCACCTCCACCCTCTCCGCGTCCAGCCCTCGCTCTCCCATCTGGGCACAGTAACCGGAATCGGCCATCGGAACGGCGTGGCGTGGACAAATCCGGCCGCCAACGGAATGTTCCCGATTTGCAGCGGGATCGCATTTCTGCAACCCGCGCGGTTCGAGTCAGTTAGATCGGCGGAACTTAGCGGTGCGCAAACCAAGTATTGCTACGTCGGCCTCGCCGCGGGACGGACGCGACTTCTGTTTCGGTGTAGGAACACTCCAGCAGACCTGAATAGTCCGCAATTTGCACAATCTCGATGTTTGAAACGCATGGACCACGCCAATCCGGGTAGGCCAAGAACCGAGGCGACAGAGAGGAGGTGGACGATGCCTCAGACGACACTGAGCCCGTCGATGAGCGTCGTAGAGCGTTTCTCGAAAGTCTCCTCGGGGGATTTCGAGCATGAGCTCGAGCGGATCTGGGACGGTATCGCGACCGTCCGCGAGTCCGTGGTCGAGGCCGTGCGGGACGAGAAGCTCACACCGATCGAGGGCATCTCGATTCTCGCCTGCACGACCGGGCAGCTGCTCGGCTACCAGGCCTTCCACGGCCAGCCGCAGCCGGCCGAGCTGCTTCCCTACTTCTTAGGCGGCAAGCAGTAGGCACACCGAACGGCTGAAGTCGGGGGCGACAACCGCCCCCGACTCCCGTTCACGGCCGGGGCGCAAGCGTTCGCGACGAGCAGGCGCTGCTTCGCTGGTACGGGCGGGCGCTCGATAGGATCGTGATGTGATCAGCCAAGGCAGCCCTGCTCCGGACTTCGAGCTGACCAGCGACGCCGGCGAGCGAGTCAAGCTCTCCGACTTCCGCGGAAAGCCTGTCGTGCTCTATTTCTAGCTGCGGATCGTGGCACTCGCCGAGGCGGCGTAGCAGCCGCCGGCCTGTGCCTGTGTGAGATACGCCCGCACGCGCAGCCGCGGCTTGATCCTCGCGCGGAAGGTCCTCGTCGACACGCTCGACGGGTTGATCGGCGTGGTCAGTGTTGGCCCTGCGCGCAGCACCGCCGAGCGCACCGTGATCCATCGCCTCTTCGCCACGCTGTAGCGCTGGAAGAGAACGAACCTGCCCGCATAGGACTCGCCCGCGACCACGGTGGCACGGAACTTCCGCGGTGCAAGCTTGCGAAGCGTCACCTTCGGCCGCACCTTCGACAGCACCGCCGCGCTCGACAGGGCCTTGAACTTCGACTGATAGGTCGTGTTCTTGCGCGGCTGGACGACGAAGGTGTACGAGCCGTCCGCCGTCGTGGTAACCGTCGTGACCTTCGTCGAGGAAGACACCCCACACTCCTGCGCGAATATGTCGATCTTCTGGTTTGCGAGCCCGGCCGCCAGCCTGCCGGAGAGCGTGACGCGGCCTCCATAGACGGCGACCTTCGGTACAGCCGTCAGCGAGAGCGCAGTGCCAGGAGGTCCGGCGTTCACCGTGATCGTGCCCTTGAAGGCGGCCGTCTTGCGGTTCGGGTCGCTAACGGCGTACTTCGTGACGGTGACGAAGGTGCACGCCGAACTCTGGCCGGGCTGGATCACGAGGCCGGTGGGACAAGTGAACCCGGTCGCCGGCTTCAAGACGACCTGGTGGGCAACCGTGTCCTGGTTCGCAAACACGACCGAGTCACCGGTCACGATCGTCAAGGTCTTCGGCACGTAGCCGCTGCGCGTGATCGCCATCGTCGTCGTTGCGGCCGGCACCGAACCGGCCGCCGCGCCGAGGACGACCAGCGCCAAGAGAACGAGTCTTTTCACGCTTTCCAAGACTCCTTTGTCACGCTTGCAAGACCTCCTAGGACGAGTTTCGCCTTATAGAAGACGCTCTCGCCCCATGAGTCTTGCGGTCTGCCACTAGGAAGGAGCTCGAGATCCTGGCGCTGCGCCATGAATTCGGGATCCGGCGTCGGCAAGCTCGGCAGCCAAGCCTGAACGCGAGCCGATCGGGCGTTGCTGACGGCGTCGGCTGCGGCGACGTTCCTTCATTGCGCGCACTGTTCGCGAGGCGTAGGCTCGAGGAGGTTATGACTGAGGGCCCGGAACAGGTTGTCACCGGGCTGCGGCGCAGCGCACTCGACTCGGAGGCGCTGGCGGATCTGGATTTGCGCGACCGCGACTGGCGCGCGCTGATCGAGCAGCTGCCGATCGCCGTCTACATCGACCGCCTGGACGAGTGGAGCACGAACGTCTACACGAGCCCGCAGATCGAGGCGATGCTGGGCTACACGGCCGAGGAGTGGGCCGGCGACAACCACCTGTTGCTCAAGATCCTGCATCCGGACGACCGCGAGCGCGTACTGGCGGCACACCTGCGCTCGTGCGAGACCGGCGAGCCGTTCCGGATGGAGTACCGCATGATCGCCCGCGACGGGAGGGTCGTTTGGTTCCTCGACCAGGCGACCGTGGTGCCCGGCGAGCCCGGTCGGCCGGGCTTTCACCACGGCTTCCTGCTCGACATCAGCCAACGCAAGGAGCTGGAGACAGCGCTCGCGGAGAGGACGGAGGAGCTCGCGCGGCAGAAACGCTACTTCGAGTCGCTGCTCGAGATCAGCCCGGTTGCGATCGTCACGACGGATCTCGAGGACGTGGTGACCTCGTGGAATCCGGCCGCTGAAACGCTCTTCGGCTACGCGCGCCGGGAGGCGCTCGGCCGCAAGATCGACGACCTCGTCGCCACGTCCGCGGAGCTGCGGGTCGAGGCGGCCGCGGTCAGCCGCGATGCGCTGGCGGAGGGGCGGGTACACGCGATCACGAGGCGCACGCACAAGGACGGCTCGCTGATCGAGGTCGAGCTCCTCGCCGCACCCGTGATCGTGCGCGGGGAGCCCGTCGGCACGTACGCGATCTACCACGACGTCCGCGAGCTCCAGCGCCGCAAGCAATACCTCGAGTCGCTGCTCGAGCTCAGCCCGACAGCGATCGTCACGATCGACCTCGATGACAACGTGACGTCGTGGAACTCGGCGGCCGAGAGCCTCTTCGGATACAGCGACCGGGAGGCGATCGGACGCAACATCGACGACCTCGTTGCTCGGTCGGACGGGATGCGCGCCGAGGCGGTCGACGCAAACAG
>WNGE01001887.1_pt1 | contig 39079 bp, 31 predicted proteins | sample 5400651 | NCBI WGS metagenome assembly WNGE01 (sample SAMN13153370, study PRJNA577476) | soil metagenome | isolation source: 60 cm soil or saprolite under grassland replicate 2 | place: USA:California | collected 2016-06-15 | reverse complement strand
GGAGATGCCGGTCCCACCGGGAGCGGCCGAGCCGGAGCAAGCGCCCGACCTGACCGGCACGTACCAGACCCCGCCCGGGGTCGCCGGCGCGGGGGCGGCCGAGACGGCCGCGGCTCCGCCGGCGCCGGCCATGCCCGGCGGCCGTCCGGGCACCCCCGAAGCCACGTACCAGCCCGCACCGGGGTACTCGCCCGGCCCGCCCTACCAGCCCGCGCCGGCGTACGGCCAGGCCCCCGCTGCCGAGGAGCCCGGCCGGCATCGCGGCGGACGCGGCCGGGGGCGCCGGGTACTGGTGAGGACCGTGGGAGTGATCGTGCTGCTGGCCGCCCCGTTCGTCGGCCTTCGCCTGTACCTCGACTCGCGGTACTTCGTCGGCGTGGAGGACGGCAGGGTCGCCGTGTTCCGTGGGCTTCCGACCAAGACGCTCGGCGTGAAGATGTTCGGGCGGGTGGAGTCCACGAACATCCCCGCCGACCAGGCCGAGGCGCTTGTCCAGTGGCGCCAGCCGCTGCACGACGGGGCCACGGCGGGGAGCCTGGCCGACGCGGAAGCGATCGTGCGCCAGATCCGGAGCGACCTGTCGAGCTCGAGACAGGGCGGAGTCGCGGGCCAACCGGGCGGCGGGAAATCAAGTGGGGGGAGCCCGAGCGCCTCCCCGACATGATCGAGGCGCAGCGAGGAGCCGACCGGACCCGCTCCGGCGCGCAGCTGGCATTGACCATCCTGGCCATGATGCTCGCGGTGGCGGCCGTCGTGCTGGTGAAGCTCGGCCTGGCCGCCAAGGCCGGACCCAAGGTCGTGTACTTCGTGCTGCTGTTCGCGCTGGGGTACCTGGTCGGACACCTGCTGATCCGCCGCCTGGCGCCGGGCGCCGAGCCGGCCTTCTTCCCCGTGGCCGGGATGCTGGTCGGAGTGGGGTTCGCCATGATCTACCGGCTCGACGCGAGCCTCGCGATCGACCAGGCCTGGTGGCTGGTGATCTCGCTGGTGGGGTTCGCGCTGACGCTATGGCTGGTCCGTGACCACCGCCAGCTGGACGGGTTCACCTACACGATCGGTCTGCTCGGCGTGGTCCTCCTGCTGCTGCCGATCGTCCCCGGCCTGGGCGCGACGATCAACGGCGCCAGCGTGTGGATCTCGCTCGGGCCCTTCTCGTTCCAGCCGGCCGAGCTGGGGAAGATCCTCATCGCGGTCTTCCTGGCCTCCTACCTGAACTCGAAGAAGGAGATGCTCCAGATGGCCCCGAGGCGTCTGGGGCCGTTCCACCTGCCACAGGCCAAGGACCTCGGCCCGGTGCTGCTGGCGTGGGGCGTCGCGATGGCGGTCCTGTTCTTCGAGCAGGACCTCGGCCAGTCGCTGCTGTACTTCGGGATCTTCGTCGTGATGCTGTGGGTGGCCACCGCGCGGCCGGCGTACCTGCTGATCGGGGCGGTCCTGTTCGCGGCGGGCGCGCTGTTCGCGTACGCCACGGTCGGACACGTCCAGGAGCGCGTGCACGTGTGGCTGCACGCCACGAGCCAGCAGCCGTGCACGCCGGGCGAGACGATCGAGTGCGTCCACGCCGGCGGCTACCAGGTGGCCCAGGCCGAGTTCGCCATGGCGACGGGGGGCATCGGCGGCACCGGGCTGGGAGAAGGGTCGCCGGGGATCATCCCCGAGGCGCCGACCGACTTCATCTTCGCAGCGATCGGCGAGGAGCTCGGCATGATCGGCACGGTCGGAGTGCTGCTGCTGTTCGCGGTGGTGGTGGGCAAGGGGCTGAAGGTCGCGGTGGAGCAGCAGGACGGGTTCGGCAAGCTCCTGGCCGCGGGGCTGACGGCGATCCTGGGGATCCAGGCGTTCATCATCGTCGGGGGGGTGACCCGGGTGATCCCGCTGACGGGCGTGACGTTACCGTTCGTGTCCTACGGGGGGTCGAGCCTGCTGTCCAACTTCGTGCTGCTGGCCCTGCTGGTGCGGATCTCCGCCGGGCCGTCGCCCCGGAGGAAGACCCTGTGAACGCGCAGATCCGCCGGCTGGGCGTGGCCATGGTCTCGCTGTTCGTGATCCTGTTCGTCGCGGTCAACTACATCCAGGTCTACGCGGCGAGCACCATCTCGAACAATCCCGCGAACTCGCGGCTGATCATCGAGGCCTTCAAGGTGGACCGAGGGAACATCCTGGCTGCGGACCACCGCACGGTCCTGGCCAAGAGCGTGGCCACGCAAGGGCAACTGAAGTTCCTCCGCCGGTACCCGCAGGACGGGCTGTACGCCCACATCACCGGGTTCTTCTCGCTGAAGTGCGGCGTGAGCCGGCTGGAATCGACGTACAACGACTACCTGGGAGCGAAGTCGAACGACCTGCTGAGCTCGACGTTCTCCGACCTCGTCCTGAACCGGCCCAAGCGGGGCGCCAGCGTCATCACGACCATCGACCCCCACCTGCAGGAGGTGGCGTTCCGGGAGCTGTCCCGGGCGGCGCCCCACGGAGGCGCCGTGGTGGCGATGAACCCGAGGACCGGGGCGGTCGAGGCGATGGTCACGATTCCGCAGTACGACCCAAACCAGCTGTCCCAGCGGAACCTCGACGCCCAGGCGGAAGCGTGCAAGCGGCTCAACGACCACCCCGACAAACCCCTGCTGTCGGACGCCACCGATCAGCTGTTTCCTCCCGGTTCGACGTTCAAGCTGGTCGACCTGTCGGCCGCGCTGGAGAACGGGCTGACCCTGAACACGACCTTGCCGAACCCGTCCGTGCTGGACCTCCCCCAGACGACGAAGACGCTCCAGAACTTCGGCGGAGAGCACTGTGCGGGCGGCGCGCCGCGCATCACGCTGGAGGAGGCGCTGATCGAGTCGTGCAACGTGACGTACGCGGAGCTCGGGATCAAGCTGGGGGCCAAGAAGCTGTTCGACCAGTCCAGGGCCTATGGGTTCGACCAGCACGTGCCATTCGATGTGCCGTTCAACGAGGGCCACTTCGACGACCCATCGGTGTTCGTCGACCGCCTCCCGGCGGTGGCGTTCTCGGCGATCGGTCAGTTCGACACCACCGAGAACCCCCTGCAGATGTCGCTGATCACCTCAGCGATCGCGAACGGCGGCACCGAGATGCGGCCCCGGCTGGTCAGCGAGATCCGCGACCCCAACGGCGTGGTCATCCGGTCGTTCGGGCCGAGCACGTTCGGCAATCCGATCTCGCCGCAGACGGCGGCCGACATGACGAAGGTCATGACCGAAGTCGTGCAGGAGGGCACCGGTACGGCCGCGCAGATCCCGGGCATCACCGTGGCCGGCAAGACCGGGACCGCCCAGACCACCGGTGGCGCGCCCCACGCCTGGTTCACCTGCTTCGCCCCGGCTGAGCACCCCCGCATTGTGGTGTCGGTCGTTGCCCTGAACGGCGGGACCCTGGCGAGCGAGGCCACCGGCGGACAGGTGGCCGCGCCGGTGGCCAGGGCAGTGATCGAGGCGGCCTTGGGGAAGGGATAGCGCTCCATGTCGCAGCTCCCGTCCACCGCCGTGCTGGGGGAACGGTACCGGCTGCTCGAGCGCCATCGCCGCCGGCGGGATGGGCACCGTGTGGCGGGCCGAGGACACGGTGTTGCACCGGGGACGAGCGCACGGGGGAGCTCACCGCCGGTCCCGCCGCGGCCGTCCTCCCTCCGGCGGAGGGCGGCGCGCCGGCGCGCCCCCCCGCCCGGACGCGGCGGCGAGGCGCCTGGGCGTGGTCACGCAGTTCGTCAAGCGCCCCTCCGACGCCCCCGAGAACACCATCTTCCGGCAGATTCCACCGCCGGGAACCGAGGTTGCGACGGGGAGCACGGTTATCCTCCTGGTCTCGGGGGGCTCCGGGGAAGTCACCCCGCTCGAGCCCACGACGCCCCCTCCACCGCCGAAGGACCACGGCGGCAAGGACAAGGGGAAGCCGAAACCCGACCACGGCAAGGGCAAGGGAAAACACTGATGAGGAACCACCGAGCGCGACGCCACGCCCCGGAAGGCGGCGCGTGAGCCAGGAACGCCGGCTGCTCGGCGGTCGCTATCGGGTCGAGGGGTCCATCGGCCGGGGCGGCATGGCCCAGGTGTACCAGGGGACCGACACCGTGCTGAACCGGACGGTGGCCATCAAGGTCCTGGGGCCCCAGTACGCCTCCGACGACGGGTTCGTGCAGCGGTTCCGAAGGGAGGCCCAGGCCGCGGCCCGGCTGAACCACCCCAACGTGGTCTCGGTGTACGACACCGGCTCCGACGGCCCCGTGCACTACATCGTCATGGAGTACGTGCCCGGCCGGACCCTGGCCGAGGTGCTGAAGACCGAGGGCCACCTGCTGCCGGAGCGGGCCGCGGAGGTCACCGCCCAGGTGGCCGGGGCCCTGTCCTTCGCCCACGCCGCGGGCATCGTCCACCGCGACGTGAAGCCCGCCAACATCATGATCACCCCTCAGGGCGAGGTGAAGGTCATGGACTTCGGCATCGCCCGGGCTGTGTCCACCGAGACCATCACCCAGACGGCCACTGTGCTGGGCACGGCGTCCTACCTGTCCCCGGAGCAGGCCCAGGGGGATCCGGTGGACGCCAGGTCGGACATCTACTCCCTCGGGGTGGTGGCCTACGAGATGCTCACCGGGTCCCCGCCGTTCACCGCCGATTCCCCCGTGGCCGTGGCCTACAAGCACGTCCGGGAGGCCCCCACCCGGCCCACCGAGGTGGTCCCGGGGATCCCCCCCGACCTCGAGGCCATCGTGCTGAAGGCCATGGCCAAGAACCCGGCCAACCGCTACGCGAGCGCCTCGGAGATGCGCGAGGACCTCGAGCGGTTCCTGGCCGGGAGGCCGGTGCTGGCCACCCCGGTGATGGCCGGCGACGAGACCATGGTCTTCGGGGCCGCCACGCACGAGGGGACGGCGGTCATGACCACGCCGGTCCCGCCGGACATGGCGGAGGGTCGCCGGAGGTGGTGGGTCTGGCTGCTGGTCGGGCTGCTGATCGCGGGCCTGCTGGCGCTCGCGCTCTTCCTCCTGGCCCAGAGCCTCATCGGAAACGAGCCAACGGTGAAGGTCCCCAAGCTGGTCGGCCTGTCCAAGGACGCAGCCGAGATCAAGCTCGACCAGCTCGGGCTGAAGCACAGGGAGCAGTTCAAGCCAAGCAAGACAACGGCCAACCAGGTGCTGGACCAGAACCCCTCCGAGGGGACCGAGGTGAAGTCCGGGACGACGGTGACGCTGATCATCTCCGCGGGCCAGAAGCAGGTTTCCGTGCCCGACATCACCGGCCTCTCGACGCAACGTGCCCAGGTAGTCCTCGGGAAGAACCAGCTCACGCTGGGGGACCAGCTGGCGGCCAACCCCAGCGACACCGTGGCTGCGAACCACATCATCAGCCAGCAGCCGGAGCCCCAGGCCCAGGTGCCGGCGGGGTCCGCCGTCAACTACGTGATCTCGACCGGCCCGCAGAAGGTGGCCGTGCCGGACGTGGTGTGCCAGCCCGTCTCCGAGGCGATGACGACCCTCCAGCAGCAGGGGCTCGATCCGGTGGACGCCGGAACGGACCCCAATGGGCCGAACCACAACTGCGCCAGCCCGGACGCGGTGAGCCGAACCGATCCGCCGGCGGGGACCGAGCTCGACCCCGGATCCCAGGTCAAGGTGTTCCACTCGGCGGCAGAGACCTCGCCGTCGCCGTCGCCGTCACCGTCACCGTCGCCCTCGCCGTTGCCGACGACCCCCACATCTCCTGCGCCGACGACATGAGCGACGACTTCGCCGCCGGCGCGAGCGACGACATCTGGTTCGTCCGCGAGGAGTTCTCTCCGGAGGAGCGGGAGCTGCTCGCGCCGCACTTCACGGACCTCGACGGCCCGGTGTTCGCGCTGACGAACCTGCCGGAGGTCGTGAAGGGCGCGCTCTTCGCCCGGTACTCGCGATCGGCGAAGTCACTGCGCCGCCTGTTCCTCGACGAGTTCGCCGAGGCCGCTTCGGCGCCCGCAGAGGCCGTCGGCGTGCGCCGGGCCGAGGAGCTGTACGGCCGGGTGTTCTCCGAGTACGGGGACGACTCCGTGGCGCAGCTCGGCGGGGTCCACCTGGCCTGCGAGCAGGCGTCGCAGCCGCTGGCGAAGGTGCTCGAGTGGGGCAGGCTGGCCGCGTACCTGGAGCAGTCCACGCGGTACGTCCCCTACGACGACCGTCCCGGCGGCCGGTGGCGCTACGTGGTGCCCCCGGAGGTCGAGGCGGCGGGGCTGGAAGCCGAGTTTCGGCGCCTGCAGGACTCGGCGTTCGAGACGTACGCGAGGTGGCTGGGTCCGCTCCAGGAGCTGTACCGGTCGTGGTTCCCCAAGGACCCGGCCGACTCGGACTTCGTGTACCGCTCCAGCATCCGCGCCCGGGCCTGCGACACGCTGCGCGGGCTGCTCCCCGCGGCGACCCGCACGAACGTGGGGATCTACGCGACCGGCCAGGCCTACGAGCAGCTGCTGCTGCGGATGCGGGCGAACAAGCTGGCCGAGGTGCGCGCGTACGCCGACATGATGCTGGTGGAGCTCCGGAAGGTGATCCCGGCGTTCCTCACGCGGGTGGACCGGCCAGACCGCGGCGGCGAGTGGTCTTCGTACCTGGCCGCGACACGGGAGGAGATGCGACGGGTCGCCGCGGAACTCGTCGAGGGGACCGTGCCCGCAGCGGACGTCGGCATGCCGATGCCCCGCGTCGACCTCACCGACTTCGATCCCGAGGGCGAGGTCAAGGTCGTCGCCGCGGCCCTGTACGGGGCGACGGAGTCGCTGGGGGACCGCGAGCTCCTCGAGCGGGTGCGAGCCATGTCCGAAGGAGAGCGGGCCAGGGTGCTGCGCGCGTACGTCGGCGAGCGCCGGAACCGGCGACACAAACCCGGGCGGGCGTTCGAGCGGACGTCGTACCGGTTCGACGTCGTGTGTGACTACGGCTCCTTCCGCGATCTCCAGCGCCACCGTCTGCTCACGATCGAATGGCAGCCGCTCTCCCCGCGCCACGGCATGGGGTACGCGGCCGAGCTCGTGGAGGTCGGCGCCGAGGAGGACTGGCACCACGTGATGGATGCCTCGCAGGATCTATACGAACGGCTCGTCGACGCCGGCCTCAGCGACGCGGCGCAGTACGCGGTGGCCATGGCGTTCGGGATCCGGTTCTACATGGACATGAACGCGCGGGAGGCCGTGCACCTCATCGAGCTGCGCTCGGCGCCCCAGGGACACCCGACGTACCGCCGGGTCGCGCAGCGCATGCACGAGCTGATCGGGGAGGTCCATCCCACGATCGCGGCGGCGATGGTCTTCGCCGACCACAGCCCGGTCGAGCTGGGCCGGCTGGCGGCCGAACGCCGATCCGAGGCCCGCCGGGGCCGGCAGGAGGCGGCGAGATGACCCGCGTCTTCCGAGGCCGGTTGGCGGCAGCGTGATCGCGACCGGCCAGAGCAGGCTGGCGGCGTGATCGCGATCTGCCGGGGCAGGCTGGTGGCGGCGGCGTGATCGCGATCGGCCGGGAGGCCTGGATCCTGGTGGGGTTCGTCGCGCTGGCCGTCGCCGCACTGACGGTCACGGTGGCGGGCGCGATCCTGCTCCTGCGCCAGCGCCGCCGCTGAGGCGCTACGGGTCGGGCTCCGCGATCCGCGACAGGCGACCTCGGATCTCGACCAGCTGCTCTTTCATTGACGTGGACGAGGGACCGCCGGCGGTGGATCGCCGCTCGACCGCCTCGTCGACGTCGAACAGCGCCGCGGTGTCCCGGCCGAGGGACGGCGCGACCTCGGCCCATTCCTCCGGCGCCACGTCGGCCAGGGACCGGCCCTCAGCCTCCAGGCGGGCGACCAGGCTCGCCACGGTCTCGTGCGCCTCCCGGAACGGGGTTCCCCGCGAGACCAGGACCTCGGCGAGGTCGGTGGCGAACAGGGCCGGGTCGATCGCGGCGCGCATGCGCCCGGCGTCGAACCGGATCTCCGCCACCAGCGGCGCCAGGGCGGACAGCGCGGCCGCCAGGGTGTCGAACGCGTCGAACAGCGGCTCCTTGTCCTCCTGCAGGTCCCGGTCGTAGGCGAGCGGCAGGCCCTTCATCACGGTGGCCAGCGCCACGAGGTCGCCCACCAGCCGACCCGCCTTCCCCCGGGCCAGCTCGGCGACGTCGGGGTTGCGCTTCTGCGGCATCATGCTCGACCCGGTGCTGTGGCGGTCGGGAAGCCGCACGAAGCCGAACTCGGCGGTCGCCCACAGCACCACGTCCTCGGCCAGCCGCGACAGATGGATGCCGAGAACGACGCCCGCGGCCAGGAATTCGAGCGCGAAGTCGCGGTCGGCGACCGCGTCGATCGAATTGTCGAACGACGTGCGAAAACCAAGCCGGCGGGCGGTCGTGCCGGTGGGGAGGGCTATGGTCGATCCGGCGAGCGCTCCGGCGCCCAGCGCGCAGCAGTCGGCGGCCTGCTTCGCGTGGAGGAACCGGCCCGCGTCCCGCGTCAGCGGGAAGGCGTGTGCGAGGAGGTGGTGCGAGAGCGAAACCGGTTGTCCCCGCTGGAGATGGGTGTATCCGGGCATGGCCACGCCGAGGTGACTCTCGGCCTGGTCGGCGAGCGCCGTCGCCAGCCGAGCGATGCCGGCCACAACTTCATCGCACGCGTCCTTCGTCCACATCCGGAGATCGGTGACCACCAGGTCGTTGCGGCTGCGGCCGGCGTGGATCCGGGCGCCCGCCGGGCCGAGCCGCTCGGTCAGCGCCCGCTCGAGGGCGGAGTGCACGTCCTCGTCCCGGTCGGACCAGGCGAAGGCGCCGCCTGCCACCTCGCCCGCGAGCCGGTCCACCTCGGCCAGCAGGGCATCCCGGTCCTCGCCGGAAAGCACCCCCGCCTCCGCGAGCGCCTCGACGTGCGCCGCGGTGGCCCGGAGGTCGTACGGCGCGAGCCTCCGGTCGAACCCGAGCGAGCCCGTGAACCGGAGCGCCTCCTCCGACAGGCCAGACGACAGCCTTCCGCTCCAGACGTGGGGCCGGCCGGTTGGGGTCGGTGGACCGTGGATTTCATCGTCTGACGGGAGACGAGGCTGCGACGTCGCCGGCTCGTGGGCTTCGTCGGCCGAGGCGGGACCAGACGGAGACGTCGCGGGTTCCTGGGGCTCGCCGACCGGAGCGAGTCGCGGGGCGGGAGTCGCGGGCCCGTCGGTGACGGCGGAGGCCGAGGTCGGATGGTCCTCCACCGGCGCGCCGCTCAACGGGGCCAGTGCGCCGGGTCCCTGGCGGGCGGACCACGTGCGGACCGGGAGCGACCACAGGCGGATGAACCCCTCCGCCTGACGGTGGTCGAACCGGTCGCCCGCCGCCTCGTAGGTCGCCAGCGACAGGTCGTACAGGGCCGCGGGCGAGCGCCGGCCGACGACGGTGCAGGAACCCTTGAACAGGCGTAGCCGCACCTCGCCGGTGACGTTCGCCTGCGTCGACTCGACGAAGGCCCGGAGCGAGGCGTGCAGCGGCGAGTGCCACATGCCGTAGTAGGCGAGCTCCGCCCACCGGCGCTCCATCGCCGACTTCTCGTGGGCCAGGTCCCGCTCCAGCGTGAGGTCCTCGAGGTCGCGGTGCGCCGCGATCAGGGCGAGCGCGCCGGGCACCTCGTACAGCTCGCGGGACTTGATGCCCACCAGCCGGTTCTCGATCATGTCGACCCGCCCGAAGCCGTGCCGACCGGCCACGCGCGTGAGCTCCCCGATGAGAGCCACGGGATTCAGGCTCTGCCCGTCCAGCGATACCGGCAGCCCCCGCTCGAAGCCGATCACGACCTCCTCGGCCTCGTCGGGCGCCGCACCCGGTTCCGTGGTCAGCTCGAACGCTTCCCCCGGCGGGGCGGACCACGGGTCCTCGAGCGGGCCGCACTCCACCGTGCGGCCCCACAGGTTCTCGTCGACCGAGTACGTCTTCGCCACCGCCGCGACCGGGATGTCCCACTCCTCGGCGCGGGCCCGGGCCTCGTCGCGTGACATCGCCGACTCGCGCACCGGCGCCATGACCCGGAGGTCGGGCGCGAGCGCCGCGAACGTCGTCTCGAAGCGGACCTGGTCGTTGCCCTTGCCGGTGCAGCCGTGGGCGACGATCCCGGCGCCTGCCGCCCTGGCCGCGTCGATGACCCGCGCGGCGATCAGCGGCCGGGCCAGCGACGAGACCAGCGGGTACTTCCCCTCGTACAGCGCGTTGGCCTGCAGGGCCGGCCAGCAGAATTCGGCGACGAACTCCTCCCGGGCGTCGATCACGATGAGCTCGGCGCCGGCGGCCGCGGCCCGCGCGTGCAGGATCTCGCGGTCCAGCTCCTGCCCCACGTCGACGGTGACCGCCACGACGCGCAGGCCATGCTCCTCCGCCAGCCACCGCGCGGCCACGCTCGTGTCGAGCCCGCCCGAGTAGGCCAGCGCCACGGCCGGCCGGGTCACGCGCGTGGACGAACGTGCTTCGCTCACTCCTGCCCTCCCAGCTCCTCGATTCGGCGCGCCAGGGCCTTGCCCCTGGTCCCGTCCGCGGCGACCACCAGCAGCGTGTCGTCGCCCGCGATGGTTCCCAGCACGCCCTCGACCCCTGCCCGGTCCAGCGTCTCCCCCACCGCGTTCGCCGCGCCGGGCGTGGTCTTCAACACGACCAGGTTGCCGGAGGCGGCAACCGAGATCAGGAACTCCGCGAGGAGCGCCCGCAGCCTCGCCGCCGCCCCCAGCGCGGCCGTGTCGCTGGGCCGTCCGTACCGGAGGCGACCGTCGCCGTCCCGGATCCGGACCAGCCCCAGCTCCTCCAGGTCGCGCGAGATCGTCGACTGGGTCGCCCGGTGCCCGAGCTCGGACAGCCGCTCCTGGATCTCGTGCTGGCTGGCCAGCGACCGGTCCCGGACCAGCTCCATCAGCGCCTGCTGCCGCGCCCGCTTCACGTGGCTTCCTCCTCCAGCGCCGCCCGCGCGGCGTCGGGGAAGGCCGCCACGAGCGCCGCCACCTCCTCTTCCGTGATCGACAGGGGCGGTGACAGGCGGACCACGGACGGCCCCGCCTCGGTCGCCAGGAACCCCCGCGCCATCAGCGCGCTGACGACCTTCCCCGCCGCCGGCCGTCCCAAGTCCACGCCGACCAGCAGGCCCGCCCCCCGGACCGCCGGGTTCCCCGGGATGCCTGCTCCCAGCAGGCCGTCGACGATCTGCCGTCCCCGGGCGGCGCAGTTGTCGAGCAGGCCCTCCTCCTCGATGACGTCGAGCACCGCCAGCGCGGCCCGGCAGGGGATGGGCCCGCCGCCGAACGTCGACGCGTGCTCCCCGGCGGCGAACGCGACCTCCTGCCGGGCGATGCACGCTCCGATGGGCAGCCCGCCGCCCAGCGCCTTGGCGAGCGTCACCACGTCCGGCTCCACGTCGCTCGACTGGAACGCGAACCACCGCCCGGTCCGCCCGACGCCGGTCTGGACCTCGTCGAACATCAGCAGCGCGCCGCGTTCGGTGCACAGGTCCCGGGCCGCCCGGAGATACGCCGGGTCGAGCGGCACCACGCCGCCCTCGCCGAGCACCGGCTCCAGGAACACGGCGGCCGTCCGCTCGCCGACCGCCGCGTCCAGCGCGGCCACGTCGCCCGGCGGCACGTGGACGAACCCCTCCGGCAGCGGCGCGAAGGGCGCGTGCTTGGCGGCCTGTCCGGTCGCGGCCAGCGTGGCGAAGGTCCGTCCGTGGAACGAGCCCTCCAGGGCCACGACCTCCAGCCGTCCATGCGGCTTGCCGTGCTTGCGGGCGATCTTCAACGCGGCCTCATTGGCCTCGGCGCCGGAGTTCGCGAAGAAGGCCAGGCCGAACCCGGCCAGCGCGGTCAGCCGCCGGGCCAGCTCCTCCTGCGGCCGCGTTGACCACAGGTTGGACACGTGAGCCAGCGTCGCCGCCTGCTCGGTGACCGCCGCGACCCACCGGGGGTGCGAGTGCCCGATGGCCACCGTCGCGATCCCGCCCGCGAAGTCGACGTAGGCGTTCCCCCTCTCGTCCCACACGCGCGTGCCCTCGCCGCGCACGAGCGTCAGCGGGTACCGCGTGTAGGTCGGCATGACCGCGGAACCGACGGTCAAGCTCATCCGCCCACGTCCCGGGGCAGGCCCGACGTGACGGCCCTCATTCGGCCAGCTCCCCCGGTGGGTCCGGCGGCGACGTGACCCCCGCTACCGTTGGGGTCACGCGCTCCTGCGGCGCGGGGTCGGGGACGACCATGGTGCCGATGCCCTCCGGCGTGAACAGCTCGAGGATGAGCGAGTGCTCGATGCGGCCGTCGATGAGATGGGCCCGGCGGACGCCCTGCAGCACCGCCGCGATGGCGCTCTCGAGCTTCGGGATCATCCCGCCGTCCGCGACGCCCGAGGCTAGGAGGCCCCGGCATTGGGCGACGGTGGCCTCGGCCACCAGCTCGCCGTCGGGGCCGACCACACCGGCGACGTCCGAGAGGTACACGAGCTTCGACGCCCCCATGGACCAGGCCACCGCCCCCGCCACCAGGTCCGCGTTCACGTTGTAGGCCTGCCCCTCGGCGTCCATGCCGATCGAGGCGATCACCGGCACCGACGACTGCATGAGGTGCTCGAGCAGCGCCACGTCCACGTGCTCGACGTCCCCGACGAACCCGAGCTCGGCGTTGCGCGGGCGCACCCGGAGCAGCATCGCGTCCATTCCCGACAGCCCGATCGCCCGGGTCCCGTGCCGCGACAGCAGCGAAGCCAGGTCCTGGTTGACCAGCCCCACGAGCACCATCCGCGCCACCTGGAGGGTCGATGCGTCGGTCACCCGGTGGCCCCCGACGAAGGCCGGCTCGATGCCCAGCCGGCGGGCCATCGCCGTGATCTGCGGCCCGCCGCCGTGCACCACGATCGGGCGGACCCCGACGTGGCGGAGCAGGGCGATGTCCCGGGCGAAGGTCCCGGCCAGGTGGACCTCCTCCATCGCCGCGCCGCCCACCTTCACCACCACGACGGAACCGGCGTGCTCCTCGATGAACGGGAGCGCCTCGAGCAGGACGCGCGCCTTGGCCCGCGTCCGCTCGCGGACATGGGGCGGAGCGGTGGACACCGTGCTCACGTCGTGTACTCCCCGTTGATGCGGACGTAGTCGTAGCCCAGGTCACACCCGAACGCGGTGGCCCGGCCCGGTCCGGGGCCGAGCGTGATGCGGATCACGACCTCCCGCTCCTTCATGGCCTCCACGCAGGCGGCTGGGTCGAACGCGGCCGGGATCCCGCCGGCGCGGATCACCGGGATCCCCCCGAGCGTCGCGTCGACGGCCTCCGGCCGGAACCTCGCCCCGCTCGCCCCGACCGCCTGGAGGATCCGCCCGGGATTCGGATCCTTGCCGAACACCGCGGTCTTCACCAGCAACGATCCGGCCACGGCCTTGCCCACCCGCCGGGCGTCGGCGCCCCCCGTCGCGCCGTCCACCTGCACCACCAGCGTCGTCGTGGCGCCCTCGGCGTCGTCGACGATCTGATGGGCGAGGTCGCGGCTAGCCTCCCCCACCGCCTCGGTCAGCGCGTCCGGCGACGGCTCGAACCCCGAGGCCCCGTTCGCCAGCAGCAGCACGGTGTCGTTCGTGCTCGGGCAGTTGTCGACCGTCAGCGCGTTCCACACGGGGGCGGCTCCGCGCCGCAGCGCGTGCGCCGCCGCGGTCGGCGAGCACGCGGCGTCCGTGGTCAGGAACACGAGCAGCGTGGCGAGGTCCGGCGAGATCATCCCGGCGCCCTTCGCGCACCCCCCGACGGTGAATCCCTCCCCCGCGACGGCCGTCTGCTTGGCGACGGAATCGGTGGTGCGGATGGCCTCCGCGAAGTCCGTTCCGCCGTCGCTCCCCAGGCTCCCGGCCGCCCTCCGAACGCCTTCGACCGCGGCCGGCACGTCGATGCGCGGACCGATCACGCCGGTCGAACACGGCAGGACGTCGGTGGGGGCCAGTCCCCCGAGCGCCTCCGCCACCGCCGCGGTGACGGCCTCGGCATCCTCGACGCCGTCCGGGCCGGTCCCGGCGTTGGCCTGGCCGCTGTTCGCGACCACCGCCCGCGCGGAACCGTCCAGCAGGCGGCGCCGGCACACCTCGACGGGCGCCGCTGCGAAGGCGTTCGTGGTGAACAAGCCCGCAGCGTTCGCCGGGGTCTGGGACACCAGCAGCCCGAGGTCCAGACGGCGGGTCGCCCTGAGCCCGGCCGACACGCCGGCGGCCACGAACCCCCGCGGAGCCGTCACGCTCACGGGTACACCCCGATGGTGGCCAGCCCGGCCGTCTCCTCCAGCCCGAGCATCGCGTTGAGGTTCTGGACGGCCTGGCCCGCGGCGCCCTTGCCCAGGTTGTCGATCGCGCCGATCACCACGGCGGTTCCCCGGGCGCCTGGCGCGTGCGTGTCGACCTCCACCGCCAGCTCGCAGACGTTGGTCCCCGCCAGCCGCTTGGGGTCGGGCGTCGTGCCGGCGCCCAGGACCCGCACGAACGGCTCCCCCGCATACCGGGTGGCGAGCGTCGCGCGCAGGTCGTCGGCCGTGGCGCCGGCGGCGACCCCGACATACGAGGTCGTGACGATCCCCCGCACCGCCGGCACCAGGTGCGGGACGAACGTCACGGACGCGCCGGCGCGGCCGAGGATCCGCTCCATCTCGGGCGTGTGCTGGTGCCGGCCGACGCGATACGCCCGCACGCTGCCATCGAGCGACGCGAAGTGCGACTGCGCAGTCGGCGTCTTCCCCGCGCCGCTGATGCCGGACTTCCCGTCGACGACGACGTCGCCCTCGGTCAGCCCGGCCTCCACCAGGGGCCACAGGCCGAGCAGCACCGGCGTCGGATAGCACCCGGGGTTCGCCACGAGTGCGGCGCCCCGGACCTCCTCCCGGAACAGCTCGGTCAGGCCGTAGGCGGCCTTCTCCACCCACGCCGGCGCGGGATGGTCGAACCCGTACCAGGCCGGGTAGTCCCCCGGCGGCAGCCGGAAGTCCGGCCCGACATCGACCACGTGGACTCCCCGCTCCGCGAGGGCGGGGACGATCCGGGAACTGTGCCCGGCCGGCAGCGCCAGGAACGCCGCCCCGACCGATCCAGGGTCCAACGCGTCGTTCGGCTCCAGCATGCGGTCGGCGAATGGCGCGAGGTGCGGCCACACCTCGCCGAGCCGCTGCCCGGCCGCGTCGTGCGCCCCCACGAACGCAACCTCCAGCTGCGGGTGCCCGGCGAGCAGCCGCAGCAGCTCCGCCCCGGAGAAGCCGGATGCCCCGAGGACCGCGACGGGAACGGGATCGCCTGCCATGGAACGCATGATTATGCAGAGGATAGCAGAGTTATGCAACCCCTGGAATTCCTGCTGAGAGGAGCCCGGCATCGCCCCAGCCCGGAGCGCCGCGGCTCCTCTTGCTCATACGGCTGAATCGCCGATTCACGCACACCTGCTGGCTCGCCGATTCCGGCGCTGGGAACGGGTCAGGCCTCCTGCAGCCGCAGTAGGTCGTCCACGGTCTCCCGGCGGACGGCCACGCGGGCCTCCCCGCCTCGCACCAGGACCACCGCGGGGCGGGGGACCACGTTGTAGTTGCTGGCCATCGAATAGCAGTAGGCGCCGGTCGCCGCCGTGACCAGCAGGTCGCCGGGGTGGACGTCGCCGGGGAGGCGGGCCTCCGACGCCACGATGTCGCCCGACTCGCAGTGCTTGCCGACGATCCGGACAGGTGACAGGGGCGCGTTCCCCGGTTCGTCCGCCCGGCCGGCCAGCAGGAACTCGTAGCGCGCGCCGTACAGCGGGGTGCGGATGTTGTCCGACATCCCGCCGTCCACCGCGACGTAGGTCCGCACCCCCTCGATGCGCTTCACGGTGCCGACCGTGTGCAGGGTCACGCCCGCGCGGGCGACCAGCGCGCGGCCGGGCTCGAGGATCATGGCCAGGTCCTCCGGCCAGTCGGCCAGCAGCCGGCGCGCGGTCTCGGCCGGCGACACCGCCTCGGGGTCGTCCCGCGTGTACGGCACGCCCATCCCCCCGCCGAGGTCCAGCTCGCCGAGCCGCTCCCCCACCGCCTCCGACACGGACCGCAGCACCGGGAACATCACGTCCTCGACGCGGCGCTCCTCCTCGCCCAGCAGCTGGGACCCGATGTGGGCGTGCAGCCCGCGGACGGTCACGCCGCGGAGCGCCGACAACCTCGTGGCCGCCTCGGCCACCCGCCGGATCGGGATGCCGAACTTCGAGTCCACGCCCCCGGTCCGCACGAACTCGTGCCCGCCTGCCTCCAGGCCGGGCGTGACCCGGATCCAGACATCGGCGGCGACCCCGAGTCGTTCCAGGCGGTCCATCTCGTCGAAGCTGTCGACGATCAGCCGCCCGACCGGCAGGCGCAGCTCGTCCTCGGACTTGTTGTTGCCGTGCAGCACGAGGTCCTCCGCCGGCACGCCGGCCGCGGACGCCACCGCGTGCTCCCCGCCCGTCGAGCAGAGGATCCCCAGGCCGGCTCCGGACGCGATTCGGGCCATGGCCACCGTCGGGAACGCCTTCACCGCGAACAGCCCCCGCGAGCCGGGCGGACCGGTCCGCATCACGTCCGCCAGGTCCTCGCACCCGGCGCGCAGCGCGTCCTCGTCGTAGACGTACAGCGGCGTGCCGAACCGCCCGGCCAGCTCGTTCGCATCGCAGCCGCCGATCCACAGGTGCCCGTCGATGACCTCGGCGCTGGGGGGAAACAGGCGGGCGAGCTCGCCGAGCCCGGCGCCGGTCACGGGACGATCTTGGAGATCGGCAGCTCCAGGATGTCGCTCGCGCCGTGGGCCTTGAGCAGGGGGATCAGCGTGTTCACGTACGCCTTCTCGACCACGGTCTCGATCGCGTACTCGCCCTCGTCCGCGAGCTGGGAGACGGTCGGTGCCTTCATCGCGGGGAGCACCCCGAGCACCTCATCCAGTCGCCCCTGGGACACGTTCAGCTTGATCAGCACCCTGCCCTCGGCCCGCAGGGCGCCGAGCAGCAGGGTGGCGATGTCGTCCATGGCCCGACGCCGCTCGGGGTCGGCGGCGGCCTCGGCGCTCGCGATCAGCAGCACCTCGGATTCCAGGAGCGTGTCGATGATCTTCATCCCGTGCGCCCGCAGCGTGGCACCGGTCTCGGTCACGTCCACGATGGCGTCCACGATGTCCGGGACCTTGGCCTCGGTCGCGCCGTACGAGGTCATCACCTTCACCGGGACCCCGAGATCCTCGAAGTGCCGCCGCGTCAGGTTCGGGTACTCGGTCGAGATCCGCGATCCGGGCGGCATGTCCGCGCCCTTCTCCGCCGGATGGGACTGGGGCACGGCCAGGACCACCCGCACCACCCCGGCCCCGCTCTTCGCGTACTCCAGCCCGTCCAGGACCACGACCTCCGCGCCCGTCTCCACGACCCAGTCGCGTCCCGTGATCCCGAGGTCGAAGAACCCCTCCTCGATCAGCTTCGGGATCTCCTGGGGGCGCAGGAGCGAGACCCGCTCGATGCGCTCGTCCTCGATGCGTCCGTGGTAATCGCGGCTGGACCCGCGCCGGACGCGGAGGTCGGCGCGCTCCAGCAGGAGGAGCGTCTGCTCCTCGAGCGAGCCCTTCGGGATCACCAGCTTCAGCATCGGAGCAGGAAGTTTGCCTGGAACGGCACGGACTCGTCACGCCGCCGGCGAGCTAGTCTGGCTCAGACTACTCGGTCCGCAGCCGCCGGTGGAAGCACGTCCGCTCGCCGGTGTGGCAGGCCGGGCCGACCTGGTGGACCCGGAGGAGGATGGTGTCGGCGTCGCAGTCCAGCCGGATGTCCTCCACGTGCTGGATGTGTCCCGAGGTCTCCCCCTTCGGCCACAGCTCGCGGCGGGACCGGCTGTAGAACCACGTCCGGCCGTCGAGCAGCGTGCGCTGCACGGCCTCGAGGTTCATCCACGCCACCATCAGCACCTCGTCGCTGTCGGCGTCCTGGACGACCGCGGGGACCAGCCCTCGCTCGTCGAACTTCAGGTCGGCGACCGCAACCGGCTCCCGTTCCGCCGGGGACTCCGCGCTCGGCTGCTGGTCGCTCATTCCCTCGCTCGCTCGCGTCACGGCAGGCGGACGGGGATGCCCCGCTCCGCCAGGGAGGACTTCACGTCGGCCAGGGAAAGCTCGCCGAAGTGGAACCGGGACGCCGCCAGCACGGCGTCCGCGCCGCCCTCCGTCAGGGCCTCCGCGAAATGCTCGACCCGGCCGGCGCCGCCGCTGGCCACCACCGGCACCGTCACCGCGTCACTCACGGCCCGCATCAGCTCCAGGTCGTAGCCCTCGCCCGTGCCGTCGCGGTCCATCGAGGTCAGCAGCACCTCGCCCGCGCCGCACCGCTCAGTGGCCTCCACCGACCACTCGACCACGTCGAGGCCGGTCGGCGTCCGGCCAGCGTCCACCACGACCTCCCACGAGCCGTTCCGGCGACGGGCGTCCACGGCGATGACCATGCACTGCGTGCCGAACCGGTCGGCGCACCGCGCCAGCACCGACGGGTCCCGCACGGCGGCCGAGTTCACGCTGACCTTGTCGGCCCCGGCCAGCAGCAGCTGCCGGACGTCGTCCTCGGTCCGGACGCCCCCGCCGACCGTCAGCGGGATGAACACCTGCTCGGCGGTCCGGGCCACCACGTCGCGGGTGGCCTCCCGGCCCTCGACGGTGGCCGTGATGTCGAGGAACACCAGCTCGTCGGCTCCCTCCCGACCGTACCGTTCGGCCAGCTCGGCGGGGTCTCCGGCGTCGCGGAGCTCGACGAACCGGGTCCCCTTCACGACCCGGCCGGCGTCGACGTCCAGGCACGGGATCAGCCGTTTCGCCAGCGTCACGACGCGGCCCCCTCCGATACGGCCACCAGCGCCTCCTCCAGCGACAGCGTCCCCTCGTACAGCGCCTTGCCGACCACCGCGGCCTCCACACCGAGCTCGGCGAGCGCCTCCAGGTCGGCGACGGTCGCCACGCCCCCGGAGGCGATCACCGGCCGGTCGGTCAGGTCCTGCACCTGGTGGTACAGGGGCAGGTCGGGGCCCTCGAGCGTCCCGTCGCTGCCGATCGAGGTCACCAGGAACCGCGAAGCGCCCGCGGCGTCGAGCGCCGGGAGGAAACGCTCCAGGGGTCCGGCCGCGTCGCGCCACCCACGGACCATCACCAGGCCGTCCCGCGTGTCGAGGGCCACGACGATGCGATCGCCGTGCCGCTCGACCGCCTCGCGAACGAAGTCGGGATCGCGCGCCGCGGCCGTCCCGAGCACCGCCCGAGCCGCGCCCAGCGCCAGCACCCGGTCGACGTCCTGCGCCTCGTGCAGCCCGCCGCCGGTCTGCACGGGGATCGCCACCGCCTCGCAGATCGACACGATCGCGCCGCGGTTGTCCCCGTCCCCGAGCGCGGCGTCGAGGTCCACGACGTGCAGCATCGGCGCGCCGGCGTCCGCGAACCGCCTGGCCATGGCCACCGGGTCGCCGCCGTACAGGACCGCGCCCGTCGGGTCGCCCCGCAGCAGCCGCACGCAGCGCCCGTCCCGGAGGTCGATGGCGGGAACGACGATCACGAGATCTCCTTCACGAAGGCCTCGTACAGGGCCAGCCCGGCGTCGCCCGAGCGCTCGGGGTGGAACTGCGTCGCGAACACCGACCCGTGGGCGACAGCCGCGGCGAACTCGCGCCCGTGCTCCGTCACGCCCGCCGTGACCCCCGCCGTGACGTCCGGCGCGAACGAGTGCACGAAGTAGAACCGCGTCCCCGACGGGATGCCCCGGACGATCGGGTGGTCGAGCGTCCACACCACCTCGTTCCACCCCATGTGCGGGACCTTCACGCCCGGCGCGACGGCAAGCTTCCGCACCACCCCCGGAAGCAAGCCCATGCCGGGGTCCGGGTCCTCCTCGCTCGACTCGAAAAGTACCTGCATGCCGAGGCAGACGCCGAGCACCGGACGACCCGACGACGCGTACTCCCGGACCGCCGCGTCGAGGCCGGTCTGGCGCAACCCCCGCATGCACGCCCCGAACGCCCCGACGCCGGGGACGACCGCCGCGTCGGCACGCGCGGCCTCGGCCGGGTCTGCGGTCACGTCGGGCTTCCCCCCCACCCGCGCCACCGCCCGGCTCACCGAGCGGAGGTTGCCCATCCCGTAGTCGAGGACGGCGACCCGGGCCGTCACAGGGTGCCCTTCGTCGACGGCGGCCCGGCGCCGCCGGTCATCCGGGTGGCGTCGCCCAGGGCCTTCGCCAGCGCCTTGAACTCCGCCTCCACGATGTGGTGGGGGCTCCGGCCGTCGCGCAGCCGAACGTGCAGCGTGATCCCCGCCTCCGTGGCGAACGCGCGCACGAAGTCCTCGGTGAGGCCGGGGTCGTATGCGCCGATCTGCTCGGCCGGAACCGGCACCTCGTGCACCACGTACGGCCGGCCGGACAGGTCGAGCGCCACCTCGACCAGCGCCTCGTCGAGCGGCACGGCGATCGAGGCGAACCGGCGGATGCCGGCCTTTCCCCCCAGGGCCTCGGCGAACGCCTGGCCCAGCGCGAGCCCGACGTCCTCCACCGTGTGATGGGCGTCGACCTCCAGGTCGCCGCGCGCGTGGACCTCCAGGTCGAACCCGGCGTGGATGCCCAGCTGCGACAGCATGTGGTCGAAGAACGGGATGCCGGTGTCGACCTTCACGGCGACCCGCCCGTCGAGCCCGATCGCCACCCGGACACTCGTCTCCCTCGTGGTCCGCTCGACGGACGCCCTGCGCTCCGCGGCGGCGTTCACCACGACTCCGATCGGTCCGCGGCGTGGCCCGGGCCCGGCTCCGGCGTTCCCAGGACCTGGGCGAACGCGTCCAGGAACGCGGTGGTCTCCTCCGGGGTTCCCGCGGTGACGCGCAGGCACCCCGGGACGACCATCGACAGGTCACGGATCAACACGCCGTGCTCCAGCAGCGCCTCCCACGTCCGCCCCGGGTCGAAGCGCCCCCGGAACAGGACGAAGTTCGCGTCGGACGGGAACACCTCGACGCCGGGCATCGCGGAGAGCGTCTCGAAGATGCGGTCGCGCTGGTGGCGGATGGCGTCGAGGATCTCCATCGCCTCGTCCCCGTGGCGGAGCGCGGCCAGCCCGGCGGCCTGGGTCAGCGACGACACGTGGTACGGCAGGCGGACCCGCTTCACGTCGCCGGCCACCTCCGGCGACACCAGCCCGTACCCCAGGCGGGCGCCGGCCAGCGCGAACGCCTTGGAGAACGTCCGCAGCACCGCCACGTTCTCGAAGGAACCCGCGACCGCCGACGTCTTGCCGCCGAACTCGATGTACGCCTCGTCGACGACGACCAGCGCGCCGGAGGACGCCAGCTGCTCCACGGTCTCGACCGGCTGCGCGTTCCCGGTCGGGTTGTTCGGCGAGCAAAGGAACACGACGTGGGGGTCGGCGGCGAGCGCCCGCTCGACGTGCGACGGGGTGATGGCGAAGGGCGCCTCCACCGGGACGTGGACGACCTCGGTGTGGGCGACCCAGGACAGCCGGGAGTACAGCGGGTACGTCGGCTCGAAGGTGACCGCCCGGCGGCCGGGACCGCCGTAGGCTAGCAGGAGCTGCTGGATGATCTCGTTCGACCCGTTGGCCAGGATCAGCCCCTCCATCGGCCAGCCGGTCCGCTCGGCGAGGAGCGTCCGCAGCTCCACCGCCTCCCAGTCCGGGTAACGGTTCAGGGACAGCCGCCCCACCGTGGCCTGGAGATCGCGGGCGAATCCCTCCGGCAGCGGGTAGGGGCACTCGTTGGTGTTCAGCCGGACGGGCACGGCACGCTGGGGGGAGCGGTACGGCTCCTCCTGGCGGAGCCTCGGGCGGGGCCCCTTCACCGGCTCGGTTCCCTGGTTCACTCGCCCTCCACCATGTCGTCCTCGCGCCACCGCGGATAGGACCCCAGCACCTGGACGGCGGCGGCCTCGGTCCGGAGGTCCTCCAGCGCCGCCCGGAAGGCCGGATCCTCGCGGCCCGCCTCGACGTCGAGGTAGAAACGGTACTTCCACGGGCCGGCGCCCGACGGCCGGGACTCGAGTTTCACCAGGTTGACCTCGCGCTCGGCGAACGGCCGGAGCGCGTGGTACAGGGCCCCCGGCCGGTGGTCCGTGACCAGGACCAGCGACGTCTTGTCCGGCGGGCCGAGCGGCTCGTCGGCGGCGGCGACCGCCGCGAAGCGCGTGAAGTTGTCCTCGTCGTCCTGGATCTTGCGGGCCAGGACCTCGAGGCCGTAGACCTCGCCGGCGCGCCGGGACGCCACGGCCGCCTCGCCGGCCCGGCGCTCGCCGGCGATGCGCTTGGCCGCGCCGGCCGTGTCGTACACGGGCACGACCTCGACGTCGAGCGTGGCCAAGAACTCCTGGCATTGGGCGAGGGCGGCCGGGTGGGAGGACACGCGGCGGAGTTCCCCGAGGGCGGTCCCCGGCAGCGCGAGCAGCGCGTGGTCGACCCGGATCACGGCCTCGCCGACGATGTGGACCCGGCCGGGCCCCAGCAGGTCGTAGGTCTCGTTGATCGAGCCGGCCTGGGAGTTCTCCAGGGGGACGACCCCCGCCCGGAGCGCGCCGGACTCCGCGGCGTCGAACACCTGGTGAAGGCTCCGGTACGGCAGCAGCGGAGCGCCCGGGAACAGCTTTGCGGCCGCCTCCTCCGAATAGGCGCCGGGCTCGCCCTGATAGCCGACCGTCGGTTCCATCGCCCGGTCACTTTGGCAGGCGGCCGGCGCGGGCGGCACGCCGCGGCGGCCCTTTTCCGCCGATTGACGGACCGGGGACGGGGAAGGACAATCCCCTGAACGATGCGTGGCATGCACGGCACCTGGCGCTGGTCCTGGGGCTCGACGAGCCCGGCGCCGCCGCGCGTCTGACGCCAGACCAGTCGCCGCGTGGCCCCGGGTTCGGGAGACCCGGGGCCATCTGCTTTCCCGGGCCACCCACCCAGCCACCGGCGCCTCACGAGGAGGCCCACGACATGGAACCGAGGATCTGCCCCGCCGCCGAGGAGTTCGACTCGCTCGGGCGGGGCCACGCGCTGGCGCCCGTGTGGGCCGAGCTGCTCGGCGACGTGTCGACGCCGGTCGGGGTGTTCCCGGCGCTGGCGGGCGACGGCCCGGGCGTTCTGCTCGAGAGCGTCGAGCGCTCGGAGCGCTGGGGGCGCTATTCGTTCGTGGCCGGGGACCCTGCCGCCGTGGTGACCGCGGACGCGGACGGCGTGCACGTCGAGTCGGTGGCCCGGGACCTGCCGCTGCCGTGGTCCGAGCGGCGAGGTCCGGTCCTGCCCGCGCTACAGGAGCTGGCGGCCGCGCTGTCGGCGCCGCACCCGGCGGAGCTACCGCCGGTGACCGGCGGCCTGGTCGGGTACCTGGCATACGAGGCCGCCGAGCTGCTCGACGGCCATCCCCACCCGCCGGGCGACCCCGGCTGCCCCCCGATGCGGTTCCTGGTGGTCGACCGGGCGGTCGTGTTCGACCACTGGCGCCAGCGGATGGTGCTGGTCGCGCACGTCCCGTCCGGGGGGTACGCGGCGGGGATCGCGGCCCTGGAGGAGCTCGCCGAGAAGGTCACGCGCCCGCCCCGGCTGGGCCCGGCGCCGATTGGCGAGGGCGCATCGGCCCTGCGTGTGGAAGCGAACGCCGACGATCCCCGGTTCCGGGCCTCGGTGGAGCGTGCGCGGGAGCACATCCTGACCGGCGACATCTTCCAGGTGGTGCTGTCGCGGCGGCTGTCGGCGCCGGCGCCGGACGGCGGGCTGGCCGTGTACCGGCGCCTGCGCGTGGCGAACCCGTCGCCGTACATGTTCTTCCTTCGGATGCCGGACGGGCTGGAGTTGGCCGGCTCGTCGCCGGAGCCGCTGGTCCGGGTGGAGGGGCGGCGGGTGATGACCCGGCCCATCGCCGGCACACGCCGCCGCGGGGCCGACCCCGCGGACGACGCGGTCCTGGAGGCCGAGCTGCTGGCGGACCCCAAGGAACGCGCGGAGCACGCGATGCTGGTGGACCTGGCCCGCAACGACCTCGGGCGCGTGTGCGCGCCGGGTTCCGTCCGACCGACCGAGCTCATGACGGTCGAGAGGTTCTCGCGAGTCATGCACATCGTCTCGACCGTTGAGGGCGACCTGCGTGAGGGGCTCACGCCGCTGGACGCGCTGGCGGCGACGTTTCCTGCCGGGACCGTGACCGGCGCGCCGAAACGGCGGGCCATGGAGATCATCGCCGAGGAGGAACCGACGCCGCGGGGCCCGTACGCCGGCGCGGTGGGCTACCTCACGTTCGCCGGGGACCTGGACGTGTGCATCACGATCCGCACGGTGGTGCTGCAGGACGGCATGGCGCACGTCCAGGCCGGCGCCGGGATCGTGTACGACTCCGACCCGGAGCGCGAGCTTCGCGAGACGGAGGCGAAGGCCAGCGCGCTGCTGCCCGCCGTGGGCCTTGCAGCGGCCGAAGAGGCCTCGGTCGTCGAGGAGGTGACGGTGGCGTGATCCTCGTCGTCGACCACTACGACTCGTTCGTCTACAACCTGGTGCAGCTGATCGAGGGGCTCGGGTTCGAGACTGAGGTCGTCCGCTCCGATGCCGAGCGGGCCGAGGCGCTCGCCGAGCGCAAACCTGCAGCCGTCGTCCTTTCCCCAGGCCCGGGACGGCCCGAGGAGGCCGGGTGCTTCGTCGAGCTCCTGCGCGTCCTCGACCCGTTGACGCCCGTGCTCGGCGTGTGCCTGGGGCACCAGGCCCTCGGAGCGGCCATGGGCGGCGTCGTGGAGCGTGCCCCGGAACCGGTGCACGGCAAGGCGTCCGAGATCCGCCATGACGGCACCGGCCTGTTCGAGGGACTCCCGAACCCGTTCCCGGCGGGGCGGTACCACTCGCTGGTGGTTCGCCGGGACGGCCTGCCGCCGGACGTCGAGGTCCTCGCCGAGACGGACGACGGACTCGTGATGGCCCTGAGGCACCGCGGCCTCCCCCGATTCGGGCTGCAGTTCCACCCGGAGTCCATCCTCACGCCGCACGGCCCCAGGCTCGTCGAGAACTTTCTGTCATTCACAGGCCATCCGTCGCCCCCCTAGCGTCGGATCAACAAGGGGGGAGACCACTTGCGTCGCCTCGGGTGGTTCGTCGCCGCTTCCGCGCCCGCCAGGATCGCCAGCCGTCTCCATCCGCGTATGGGCGGCCAGTGATCGCGGGGGAGATCCGTGTCGGGTCGCTCCTACGCGGGGACGGCCTCCAGCAGCGCCTCGACCTTCGGACCGATGGTCGCCTGGACGCCGAAGCGGGTGCCGAAGCCGTCCAGGGTCTTCAGTCCCATCCCCGTGATGTACGCAACCACGGTCTCGTCGGGCTGGACGACGCCTCGAGAGGCCAGCCGTTCGAGCGTCGCGATGGTCACACCGCCCGCCGTCTCCGCGAAGATGCCCTCGGTGCGGGCCAGAAGTCCGACGGCCTCCACGATCTCGTCGTCGGTGACGGCGGCCAGCGCCCCGCCCGAGCGACGGACCTCGTCCAGGGCGAAGTGCCCATCGGCCGGAGCGCCGATGGCCAGCGACTTCGCGATGGTCTCCGGGTACCGCACGGGCCGGACCTCGTCGGTTCCCTCCAGATAGGCCGTCGCCACCGGGGCGCAGCCCTGGGCCTGAGCGCCCGACACGCGGACCGCCGGCTCCTCCCCCAGGAGCCCGACCCGGTGGAGCTGCCGGAACCCCTCGGCGACCTTCGTCAGCAGCGCGCCGGAGGCGACCGGCACCACCGCGTGGTCCGGCGCCCGCCAGCCGAGCTGCTCCGCCGTTTCCAGGGCGATGGTCTTCGAGCCCTCGGCGTAGTAGGGCCGCAGGCCGACGTTGACGAACGCCAGCGTGACCGCGCGCAGCCCCGCGGCGGCGGCGTGGGCGGCGACGGCGTTCGCCAGGTTCCCGGTGGAGGCGCAGGCCACCGTGCCGAACCCCAGCTCGACCGCCTTGGTCAGCGCGACCGACACGACCCGGTCCTTGAAGGAATGCGTGGGGTTGCGGGTCTCGTCCTTCACCCACAGGTTCGGCAGGCCGAGCTCGGCGCCCAGCCGCCGTGCCCGTCGCAGCGGTGACCACCCGTCGCCCAAGTCGACATCCTGGTTGCGCACCGCGGGCAGCAGCGCCTCGAACCGCCACAGCGAACGCGGCCCGCGTTCCACGTCGGCGCGCGTGACCTCCGCGCGGATGCGTTCCTCGTCGTAGGACGGCTCGACTGGCCCGAAGCATTCGTCGCAGGTCGAGCGGACCTCCGCCGGGTAGCGGGCATCGCACGCCCGGCACTTCAGCCCTTGCAGGTAACGCGACACGTCGTCCTCCTCACGAGCCGAGGAGGGTCGTCCGGGAAACCGAGAGGCCCGCCGCGTCGTCCGCGACGAGCCTCGAAGTCCAGGACTTCCCTCATCTCTCCGGCGATCCCCGCCGGCAGGAATTGGCACCCCGCATCACCGGGGTTGCCGAGGCTTCACAGGGCCTGTCCCTCCACCTCTCTGGATGAGGCTCTCGCCCTCCGGGCGTACAGGAACCCGGGGGCGTCGTATGCAATTGTGCGCGGATGATACCGGCGCCCGTCGACGGACTGCAAACTCGTGACTCGTTGAGACCTATCGCCCAAGGGATGCCTGCGGCATACTGGAGCGTCCGCCGCACGTCCCTGGGGGAGGCTGAACTCCGCACATGAGTCAAACGCAGGCCCTGGCATCCGATCCCGTCCTGCAGGCGCTGTGCCCGCTCGCGTTCCAGATGCGCCGGGTCTCTGGGTCGGTGGTCGGGCGGGCTGTCGAGCTCGACGCGATCGAATCCGAGCTGGAGGTCGCTCGCGGGGGCCTCACGGCGCTCACGCTCGAGGGCGAGCCGGGGATCGGGAAGACCAGGCTGCTCCTGGCCGCGACCCAGCTGGCCATGGAGGCCGGGTTCACATCCGTGGCGGTGGCTGCCGACGAGGAACTCCGGGCGCCGTTCCTGTTGATGCGTTCGATCCTGACCTCAGCGGCGGTGACCGAGGCCGCCGAGGGGACCGTGGCCGAGGAAACGGTCCACCGTGCCCTCCAGACCCTGTCCGGACGGGCAGACGCGGCGATCGAGACCCTCCCGGGAGACCAGCAGTTGCTCCGCCAGTTCGACCAGGCGGCGGTGGCGCTGCGGGCGCTCGCAGCGGTCCGGCCCATCGCCCTGTTCGTGGACGACCTGCAATGGGGGGACGAGGACAGCCTCCGGGCCCTCCGGTACGTCGTGCGAACGGACGCGGCGAGCCCGATCTTCCTCCTGCTCTCCATGCGCCCGGAGGAGACGGCGTTCCTCACCGAGGCGGTCACCCTCATCGCCGACATGGAGCGGATCGGCCTGGTCCGGCGCGTCAAGGTGGGCCGGTTCACGCAGGCCGAGACCGCGGCCTTCCTCCGCCAGCTGCTGGGCGGGCAGGTCAGCCCGGTCGGTGCCGCGACCATGCACGCCCAAGCGGAGGGGGTCCCGTTCATCCTGGAGGAACTGGTCCGCTCGTATCGGGACGCCGCGATGATCCAGGAGGTCGACGGCGTGTGGACGCTGGCCAAGGGTGCGGACAAGCTCCTGCCCTCGGCCGTGCAGACCCTGATCCAGCGGCGATCCGGCCGGCTGCCGGAAGACACCAAGACCGCGCTGTCCGAGGCTGCCGTGCTGGGCCGGAGCTTCAGTCTCACCGACCTCGGCGCCGTGCGAACCCGACTGGGCGACGAGGACACGGAGCCCGGCGTGATGGCGGAGGCCCTGGTTCCGGCGGCCGCCGCCGGGCTGCTGGCGCAGCATTCGTCGGGCGCTCCCGCCGACTACAGCTTCACGCACGAGCAGGTCCGGGAGTTCGCGCTCGGCTTGCTGTCGCCGCCCCGCCGCCGGGCCATCCACCTGGCCATCGTCAAGATGCTGACCGAGGCCGGCGAGCCACCGCTCGAGAGCCTGGCGCTCATCGCCCAGCACGCCGCGGCCGCCGGCGAGACGGAACTCTGCGCCCGACTGTCGATCGACGCGGCCCGGGCGGCCCTGGCGTCGCACGCGCCCGAAGAGGTGCTGCGGGCGGTCGACCGGGCGCTTGCGATTGCCTCCACTCCCCAGGATCGCGTGACGCTCCTGTCGCTTCGGGACGACGCGATGGACATGCTGCGCCGGCCGGTGGAACGGCTGGAGGGACTGGCGCAGCTCGCGGCGCTGGCCGACGCGCTCGCCGACCCCCACCTGGAGCTCGAGATCATGCTGCGGCGGGCGGCGGCGTTTCGGGCGGGCGAGGAACACGACCGGGCGGCCGAGCTGGCCCGGCGCGTCCAGGAGCTCGCTCGCGAGCGCGACGACCCGGAGGCCGAGCTGGCGGCCTGCCTGGAGCTCGGGCAGGCCCTCCTCCAGAGCGAGCTGGGCGAAGGCTACGTGCCGGCGGCGGCCGAGACCGACCTCGACGCCGCCGACCAACCTTTCCTGCGCGCCGTCGAGCTGGCGGAACAGCTCGGCGACGACGCCGCGCTCGCCGCTGCCTGCCGGGAGCTCGGCACCATCGAGGTGGGGCGGGTCCGGTCGTGGTTCGTGGAGCTCGTCAAGTCCGGCGAGCAATTCCCGATCTTCGCCAGGGCGGCCGGCGGCGAGCCGCTGGAATCCATCTTGCGCACGCTGCCGATCGCGCCGAACGCCATGGCGGCGGGCGCGTACTTCGACCGGGCACTCGGCCTGTTCGAGAAGCTCGGCGACCGTCGCGGCGTCATGTCGTCGGTGATCGCGATGGCGTTCCTGAACTTCGGCCCGGACATCCACATCGGCGCGAGCGCAGCGCAGCGCATCGAGGAGATCCGCCGGCTGATGACCAGGATGCGGTCGCTGTCCAAGGAGAGCGAGCGGGCCCTGGCCGAGGCCCAGATGCTGTACGGCGTTCACGTGTTCGCCCGGGCCAAGGTCATCCCCGACCTCGCTGTGACCCGCGGGAAGGACGCCTACCAGGCCTCGACGACGCTCGGCGACCGGACGCTGGAGTTCCTCTCGGCGGGCGGGGTGGCCATGGCGCTCCTCGACCTCGGCGACGTCATCCAGGCCGAGCGCTGGCTGGACCTCGCGGCCCAGGCGGCCGCGGCCGCCCCGACCCCGTTGCGGGCCCGGCGACTCGAGCTGTGGCGCGGCCTGGCCAAGGCGGCGGCCGGGGACCCGGACGGGATGCGGGAGCACCTGGACCGAGCGCTTCGGGCGGCCACCCAGCAGGGCGTCCCGTCCGCTCGCTGCGAGATCCTGGCCCGGCTGGCCCTGGAGGCTGCGCGGCTCGGCGCGGAGCAGCGGGACGAGGAATTGCTGGAGCTCGCGGAACGCTCGGCCAATGAGGCCAAGGAGCTCGTGCCGATGTTCACGGCCCACCCGCCGTGGGGGGCGCAGGCGGACGCGGCCCTGGCCGAGGTGGCGCTGGCCCGCGGCGATCTGGCCAGCGCAGGCAAGTTCGGCGGCGCCGCGATGGAGGCCATCCAGGAAGCCATGCGGGAGGACGTGTACCCGGAGCTGCTGCTGCCGACGGCCCGGGCGATCCTGGCGGCGGGCGACGAGGAGCAGCAGCAGATGGTCCAGATGTTCCTCCGGCTCCTGCTGGCCATGACGGCGCAGCGGACGGCCGACGAGGCGATGCGAGTTCGGTGGTTCCGGGGCCCGATCGGCCGCGAGTGGGTCCGCCTGGCCGGGCCGATGTCCGCTCCGGCGGCGGACAGGGACGGCCATGGGAACGGCTCGCTCGCAACGCTCGCGGAGGAGGAACTGTCGCTCCTCGGCCTGCTGACCGAGGGCCTGACGAACCGGGAGATCGCCGAGCGGCTCGGAGTGCCGGAGGACGGCGTGGGGCTTCGTCTCCAGCAGATGTTCGCGAAGATCGGGGCATCGTCGCGGGGCGAGGCCACCGCTTACGCGCTGCGCGAGGGGGTGGTGTAGCGGTGATCCGGGCACGGGTGGACCGTCACCGCTGCGTCGGCGCCGGCAACTGCATCACGATCGCGCCCACCGCGTTCGACTGGCACGAGGGCGACTTCGCGAAAGCGGACGTGGTGGACCCCGGAAGCGTCGAGGAGGAGATGCTCCGGGAAGCGGCGCTGGCTTGCCCGACCCAGGCCATCGAGATCGAAGAGGTCGAGGAGCTGCTCCCCTGGCAGCTCCGGGCGGCGACCGTCAGCCAGCCCCGCCGCGTGATGAAGACGTTCATGTTCACGGACATCGTGAGCTCCACGGCGCTGGTCGAGGCCATGGGCGACGAGGCCTGGTCGGCGCTGCTGCGGTGGCACGACGAGACGCTGCGCGGCCTGTTCGCCTCGCACGACGGCCAGGAGGTCGTCGCGACGGGCGACGGGTTCTTCGTTGGGTTCGACAGCCCCGAGGCCGCACTCGCGTGCGCGGTAGCCATCCAGCGCCGGCTGGCCGAACATCGCCGGAAGAACGGCTTCGCGCCGGGCGTGAGGATCGGCGTCCACGCGTCGGAGGCCACGCAGGTGGCGCAGAACTTCCGCGGCAAGGGTGTGCACGAGGCCGCGAGGATCGCCGCGCTCGCTGGGGGCGGCGAGGTCCTGGCCAGCGTGGACACGGCGGCCGGCTCCCGGTTCCGCGTGTCAGAACCCCGCCCCGTGGCCCTCAAGGGCATCGCAGAACCCATGGAGATCGTCACTGTCGAGTGGAGCTGACGCCAGCCCGAACAACCCACGAGCGGACCGCGAGCGGCGTTATCGGGAGCGAGCCGCGCCTCGAGGTGGGACCCGCCCGGTTCCCTCCCAGGTCGTCCGGTATGCGTCGACGAGCCAGCGGTTCACGGCCTCCTCGTTCAGGCGGCGGGGACGTCTCCACGAGGGTCTCGATCCTCGCCTCCAGCTCCGTGGCCGCCTCGAGCGCCTCGTCCCTCGAATGTCGGCCTTGGCGAAGATCCCGCAACCAGCCCAGCCACGGTTCGGGGACCGGGAGGCTGATCCGACCGGTCTCCATGAGCTCGACGCCCTGCACCCCGAGGCGAACCATGTGCATGGCGAATTTGGTGTCGAAGCCGTACTGCTCTTCCAGCTCGGGCCGATTCGTGTGACGGCCCGCTCGCTTGCCGAGCAGGCTGTCGCGCTGGGATCGCAGATATCCGAGGAACCGCTTCCCCGCTCGCCTCGAGATGATCATGCCCGAGCGCGCCCGGAGATCTTCTCCGACGCCCGTGATCGCCACAAGATGCTCCTCGGGAACGAACTGGGGGAGCAACACCGTGGGATTGCCGGAGACTGCCAGGCTCATCCACTTCCGAAGCGAGTACACGACCAGGTCCAGGTCGCCGGCGCCGGACCTGGATCCCTCGGGTTGCGTGCGAAAGATGTACTGCTCGAACCGCCGGAGCCCGACCAGGTACTCGGGCGGCTCGATGCAGATGCCCATCTCGTCGCGGTCGTCCCCATCGACGGCGGTCCCGTGCAGACCGGACCCCACCAGGCATCGCAGGATCGTGTAGCGGTCGGCGATCTCCTGGAACTCCGACGCCGAATGGGGGTTCATCCCGGGATTATGGCGAGCGGGGACGAAGAGCGACCGGGTCAGGACTTCGCGGCGCGGGTGCCCTCGTTCTTCCTGGTGATCGCCGCGACCTCCGGTCGGGGGAGGACCAGGCGGAACTCCTTGCGGACGCTCGGCCAGTCGTCCAGCATGGCCAGCGCCCTCGGGCTGCCGGTTAGGGCGGCGTGTCTCGTCAGGATCCCCCGGAGCTCCGTAGCCTCGTCGTCGTCGAGGGACCGGTGTTCGACCAGCTCGCCGTTGAGGTAGCGGTCGAGGGTCCAGTCGGGGTCCCAGACGAAGGCCCGGCCGCCGGTCATGCCGGCGCCGACGTTCATGCCGACCGGGCCGAGGATCGCGACGGTGCCGCCGGTCATGTACTCGCATGCGTGCTCGCCGGCGCCCTCCACGACGGCATTCGCGCCCGAGTTGCGGATGGCGAAGCGCTCGCCGACGCGGCCGTTCACGAACAGCTCGCCTCCGGTCGCTCCGTACAGCACCGTGTTCCCCGCGAGCCAGGGGTCGCCGGAGTCGTCCGACGGCGGGGTGATCACGATCCGGCCGCCGCCCATGCCCTTGCCCACGTAGTCGTTGGCCTCGCCGACGAGGAAGAACTCCACGCCGTCCGCCAAGAACGCGCCGAACGACTGGCCGGCGTGGCCCCGGAACGCGACGAGGGCGAATCCGGGCGGGGCGCCCTCACCGAACTCGTGGCCGATCGCTCCCCCTAGCCGCGCGCCCACCGTGCGGTCGTCGTTTCCGATGTCGTAGGCCAGGCGGATCGACTCCCCGTCGCGGATCGCCGGCCAGGCGTCGGCGAACAGGCGATCGCCAAGGGCGCTCCGCATCCGTTGCAGCGCAAGGGTTCCGGTGAACCGGCGTTCCTCGGCCGGGGGTGACAGCAACGGCGAGAGGTCGACGGCGTCGGCGCGGGAGCCGGCGGCGCGCTGGCGCAGCAGGTCGGTCCGTCCGATCGCCTCGTCGACCGAGCGCAAGCCCAGCGCGGCCAGTCGGGCGCGGACGTCCTCGGCGACCGCGGTGAGGTACGCCGCCACCATCTCGGGCGTGCCGGCGAACTTCTCCCGGAGCTCGGGCTTCTGCGTGGCGATCCCCACCGGGCACGTGTCCAGGTGGCAGGACCGGACCATGATGCAGCCCTCCGCCAGCAGGGCCGCGGTCCCGAACGAGAATTCGTCGGCGCCGAGCAGCGCCGCCGCCAGCACGTCGCGGCCCGTCTTGAATCCGCCGTCCACGCGGACCCGCACGCGGCCTCGCAGCCCGCTCTCGACCAGCGACTGCTGGGTGTCGGCCAGCCCGATCTCCCACGGCAGGCCGGCGTTCTTGATCGAGGACAGCGGCGACGCGCCCGTCCCGCCGTCGGAGCCGCTGATGTGCACGACCTCGGCCAGGCCCTTGGCCACGCCCGCGGCGATCGTCCCCACGCCGACCGTCGCCACCAGCTTCACGCTGACGTCCACGGTCGGGTTCACCTGCTTCAGGTCGTAGATCAGCTGGGAGAGGTCCTCGATCGAGTAGATGTCGTGATGCGGCGCGGGCGAGATCAGCGCCACGCCCGGCTGGGTGTGCCGCAGCCGCGCAATCTCGTCGGTGACCTTGTGGCCGGGGAGCTGCCCGCCCTCGCCGGGCTTCGACCCCTGGGCCATCTTGATCTGGAGCTCCTCGGCGAACGAGCAGTACTCGGGCGTCACGCCGAACCGGCCGCTGGCGACCTGCTTGATCCGCGAGTTCTTCGCCGTGCGGTACCGGGCGGGGTCCTCGCCGCCCTCGCCGGTGTTCGACCTCCCGCCGACCATGTTCAGCGCGAGGGCCAGCGTCTCGTGCGCCTCGGCCGAGATCGCGCCGTGGGAGATCGCGCCGGACGAGAACCGCCGCAGGATCTCGCTCGCGGGCTCGACGTCCTCGACGGCGACCGGAGGCCCGGCCGGGATTAGCTCCAGGAGGTCGCGGGGCTCGGCCGGCGGCCGCCGCTCGACCAGCGCCACGAAGCGCGCGTAGCGCTCCGGATCGCCGGGCTCGCGCACGGCGCGCTGCAGGGCGTGCGCCGCGGCGACCATCTCGTCGTCCGACGCCGGGCCCGCCTCATCCAGCCCCTTGTCGTCGCCGGCCGCCTCGTCCAGCCCCTCGTCGCCGTCGCCGGCCGCGGTCGACTTCAGGGTCGCCAGGTCCGGGTCCACCGTCCGGTGCAGCGACCGCACGACGTCGGGGTTCGTCTCGTGGTACTCGCCGCCCTTGTGGAACTTGACGAAGCCCGGGCTCGACAGCTTCGTCGCGGCGTCACCGAAGGCAGCGACGTGCCGCTCCAGCACGTCCGCGGCGATGTCCTCGAACCTCAACCCCCCGAGCGGCGACGTCGCGCCGGGGAAACACGTCCGCATCACGTCGTGGGCGATCCCGATCGCGTCGAAGGTCTCCGCCCCGCGGTAAGAGTCGACGCACGAGATCCCCAGCTTCGACAGGATCTTCAGCACGCCCTCCTCGACGGAGGTCCGCCACCTCAGCAGCGCCTCCTCAGGCTCGCCGCGCGCCGCGGCCGCGACCGTCGCGAGCGCCAGCCGCGGATGCACGGCCTCCGCGCCGAACGCCAGCAGGCACGCGACGTGGTGCGACTCCCGGGCGTCGTCGGTCTGGACGACGATCGAGGTCCGAGTCCGGTGGCCGGCCCGGACCAGCGCGGTGTTCACCGCACCGACCGCGAGCAGCGCCGGCACCGGCGCCCGCTCGGCCGACGCCTCCTCGTCCGAGACGATCTGGATGCCGCTGCCCAGTGTCGCCGCTCGCACCGCCGTGGCCGCCAGCCGCTCGACCGCGGCGCGGAGCCCCGCCTGGCCCTCCGCGACCGGCCAGGTTGCGTCGAGGTGGAACCCGCCCGGCGGCCGGAACAGCAGGAACGTCGGGTACTCGAACAGCGAGGCCGCCTCCGGGCGCTCCCACAGGACTGGGTCTCGCGGCCCGAGCACCGTGCGGATCGAGAACACGTGCCGCTCGCGGAGGTGGTCGATGGGCGGGTTCGTCACCTGCGCGAACCGCTGCTTGAAGTGGTTGTACAGCGACCGCCGCCATGTGCTGAGCGGCGCGATCGCGGTGTCGTCCCCCATCGAGTACGTCGGTTCCTTGCCCTCGCCGGCGGCGGGGCGCAGGACCTGCGAGAGCTCCTCGCGCGTGTATCCGTGCAGCACCTGCCGGCGCTGGACGTCCTCGACCGCAGGCGCCACCGGGTCGCCGGGCGACTGCGCGGACAGCTCCTTGCCGGCCCAGTCGCCGTAGGCCCGGCGGGAGGCCACCCGGCGAACCGGGTCGGTCTGCAGCCCGCCGTCGGCCGGGTCCACCACGATCATCTGCCCCGGGCCGAGCTTCCCCCGCCGCACCCGGCCCCGGCGCCCGACGTCCACCGACCCGGCCTCCGAGGAGCACGCCACCAGGCCGTCCTCGCACTCGTACCACCGAAGCGGTCGCAGGCCGTTGCGGTCCAGGCAGGCCCCGACGCGCACCCCGTCGGTGAAGATCAGCGCGGCCGGGCCGTCCCACGGTTCCATGATCGAGGCGTGCCACCGGTAGAACCCCTGGACGTCGCCGTCGAGATCGGGGAGCCCCTCCCACGCCGCCGGGACGAGCATGGCCATGACCTGGCGGACGTCGCGGGGATCGTCGGGGTCGGCGCCTTCCCGGATCAGCAGCTCGACCGCGTTGTCGAGCATGGCCGAGTCGCTGCCGTCCTCGTCGATGGCCGGCTTCAGCAGCTCCTCGTCGAGGATCGACGCGGTCCCCAGCCGGCCCTCGCGGCCGTGCATCCGGTGGACGTTCCCCGAGATCGTGTTGATCTCGCCGTTGTGGCAGAGCACCCGGAACGGCTGGGCGCGCTTCCAGGTCGGCGCCGTATTGGTGGAGTACCGCTGGTGGAACAGCGCAAACGACGACCGCGTCCGGTCGCTCACGAGGTCCGGGTAGAACGCCGCCAGCTGGTCGGCGGCGACCAGCGCCTTGTACGTGACCGTGAGGAACGAGCAGGACGCGACGTACAGCGAGCCGGGCGCCGCGCCGCGGGCGGCGGATTCCAGGCGGCGCCGAGCCCGGTGGCAGGCCCGCTCGGCGCGTTCGACGGAGCGGTCGCGCGGCCCGACGAACAGGGCCTGCACGATGCGCGGACGGGTCTCCAGGGCCCGGCGTCCGAGGGCCTCGGGCTCCACGGGCACGTCGCGCCACGCGACGATCTCGAGGCCCTCGGCCCGGAAGGACCGATCGGCCAGCCGGCGGAGGTCGGCGTCGGCGAGGACGTCGCGCACGAACAACATGACCACGCCGAGACGATCCGGGTCGAGGTGCGGAATGCGCAGCCGGGCAAGTTCCGATGCCAGGAGCGCACGAGGGACCTGGATCAAAAGGCCGGCGCCGTCGCCGGTCTTCGCGTCGGCGTCGGTCGCGCCGCGGTGGCGCACCCGGCACAGGGCGTCGAGGGCTCGCTCCACGATGTCGCGGCTGGCGGCGCCCGCCGCGTCGGCCACGAAGCCCGTGCCGCAGGCGTCGCGCTCACGATCCAGCCGATGCACGTCGCCTCCTCTCGCCTCACCCGGCGCCCGATATGACGAGACCCCCCGGTCTCCGGGAGGTCTGGGATGCGCGGCACGGGGATTGGCCCCCGCCCGCGCCTAGATGGCTCGTACCGACGTGTCGTTGCCCGAGTTCCCGCTCCTGTCGCGCATGTTGGGGGCGGAGTATAGGGAGGGCGGCCGAAATGTCAAACAGTCGTGCTCTTGATTGGCCGAGCCGGCCACCGGCCGCGGACCCTCGCGGGTTGCCCTGCTCGTTCCCCCGCAGATTCCCGGCGCCGTGACCGGCCGACCGGACGGGGGCCGCTCGGCGACGCGGCGTCGAACCCGGCCGTGAACACCCGCCGCAGGCCAGGACAGCGCGGGCACGCCGTGGCACAGCGTCACGCCACTCGCGCCGGTTCCGCCGGCCGGCCCACCCGCTCCGAGTGGCGAACGACCTGGATGCCGCCGCCGACCTGCCCGGCCCGGTGGCACGCCTCCGCCACCGCATCGGCCAGACCTTCGGGCCCGAACGACCCGAGTGCCTCGCTCACACGCTTGCCCGTGTCGTCGTGGGTGGTGACCAGCACGTCCCACAGCGCCATGTCCCCTTTGCATTCCGGTTTCCTCGATGTGAACTCTGTGTAAAAGGGGCGGCGGTTCATCGGGGTTCGCCGTGGTCCGTCGCGGTGCGTTTGTGCACGTCAGACGGCGTGTAGCGGAGACGCGCTGCACCGCATGTTGAACGGGTTGCACCGTGGGAAGCTAGCAGCCGGTTAGCAGCAGCCCCTACCCGAGCAGCGAGTCCAGACGCTCGGCGGCGGCCCGGGTCGGCCGATGCGATGAAGTGGCTGTACGTGGTGAACAGCAAGGCCGGGTCGGCGTGGCCGAGACGGCTGGCGACGGTCTTGACGTCTACCCCAGCGCTCAACATCAGGACCGCCGCGGAGTTGTCGAAGCTCGTGGAACCGCACCAACGTCGTCCGCCGCGTCGGCCCCGACCTTCTGGCCGAGGTACGCGGCGACGGCGGCGAGGTGCATCAGGTGGGGCACGAGCCCGCCCGGTGGGTGGTGCACCTGCGAGGCCCTTTCCCGGTGCAGCACCGCACAACCGACTGGGGTGGTGGACCGACGCTAAATTCAGCCGGACGAGCCGCGGGCGAGCGCGAGCAGTTCGTCCGCCCCCACGCGGTGGTCCACCGTGAACCGCCCGGGGGCGAGATCAGCCAGCGGGAACCCGTGGTAGGCGAACACCGTGCGGCCATCGTCGGGCAGCGTGGTGCAGGGTTTCTCCACCCATCCCACGTACTGCTCGAAGCCGGCGCCCCGAGGGGCGTCCACCACGGCCAGGTCCGCCCACTCCCGGAGGGGACACCGCTCTCCTTTGAGACGAGGACACCCCCGTACGGTGTGCGGCCCGGCACAGGTGGCCGTGTCGTAGCCGGCCGTCTTGAGCCATGCCGCCCACCGGTTCCTGCGGACGAAGTCCTCGCTCACCAGCAGGGCGCTCGGCGCCTTCACCCTCACCGTTGTCTGCATGGCTCTACCTCCTGCATCCGCGGATCCTCCGACCTGACGTGGACCATGAGACCGGTCGAAGGTCCCCTGTCCGACGGGACCTTTGGCCACCGGGCGGACAAGGCGCGTCGCGGGCGAGCTCCGCAGGCGCGACGGGGGCCGGGGGGTGTCGTCGAGACTGCTTGGTAGCAGGAGAGCAGTCTCCGGGAACCGCGAAGAAATCCTTGTGCGCCACCCGACGGTGGTCCCGGTGGAGTGCACAACGGAAGGCTGCGAGCGTGAGGCCATGCCGGGCTGGACCCGCATCTGCCCACGCTGCTACGCCCGGGCCTGGAGCAGCGCGCACGCCGACTACTTCGCTCGCTGGCGAGCCGAGAATCCTGACCGGGTGCGCGAGTACCGCGCCCGCTACAACGCGAAGCGCACTCTCACTACGAGCAGATCGCTTCACCTTTCGAGTGGACGTTCAGCCGCCGGGACCTCGACAGAGTGCTCGCCGCCGCCGCCTCACCTGCGAGGTGATGTCGGCCTCGCCTGATACGTCATCGAAGTTCCGCGCCGCCAGGACCAGCCGGGGGGGCCACCCAGGTCCGTGGGTTAAGGGCTACTTGCTCTGCGACGACCTGCTAGGCGAAGAACTCATCCGCGGCGTACAGGTCGCCGGGGTGCAACCAGACCTCTGACGCCTTCCTGTCCTTGATGTGAAAGACCAGGATCCCGTTGTCTGCCCAGGTCTTGCCCTCTCGCTCGGCTGTCGCCTTGGACAGGACGAGGCCGTGTTCGTCGTTTGCGAGCACGTCGTGCAGCTCGACCCGGAAGGTCCCTCCGGTCAGTTCCATTTGTTTGGCCAATACCGCCAGGACGGCGTCTCTGCCCCGGTGGTCCCCCGCCAGTGGTCCGCGGCCAGGATTGTGCCACACCACGTCGTCTGCCAAGAGCCCCGAAATCGTCTCCATGTCGCCCTTCGAGAAGGCCTCGAAGCCCTGGCGAAGCAGCTCTTCGTTTGGGTGCGCCATGATCACCCCTTCTTCCTTGGTCCTCAAGGCCAACGTAATGCTGGTACTCGCCTGTGTGCAAGCCAGAGCCTCGGTCGGGACCCTGGCCTAAAGCCGCGGCCAAGGCGAACAAACTGCAGTGGTGGTCGGAGGCTACCGGGTGGCACAACCGAGCTTAGAAACGCATGGGGGACAATGGATAAGGGACCCAGAACAGCGCTACCCCGGAATGGTGCACCCGCCGGCCGCCCCGCTCGCAGTCGGCACCCCCAGTTCACGAGCTCGCCGCCACTGCTCCGTGCGGTGCCGGGTGGCGGCTCACCTTGGACGTCATGCGATTGCCTGACTCGATGCATCCCTGCACCGGTCTCACCACGCAGGGACCCGAGGAAGGGGGGCAGCGATGCGCACATCGCATCCTGAGCGCCGGACTCCCACCATCCGGCAGTTCATCCTGATCATGACGGCGCTGACGACGAGCTCGACGATCGCAGGACAATCAGGCTCAGCTACATCGACGCGTTGAAGGAAGCCCCGCTCATCCCCGTGTTG
>WNGE01000910.1_pt1 | contig 39079 bp, 34 predicted proteins | sample 5400651 | NCBI WGS metagenome assembly WNGE01 (sample SAMN13153370, study PRJNA577476) | soil metagenome | isolation source: 60 cm soil or saprolite under grassland replicate 2 | place: USA:California | collected 2016-06-15 | reverse complement strand
CCTTCCAGCGCTCATCCAGATGCTCCAGGCTCTCCGAAACGCAGTCGGCAGCGGGGGTGATCTGATCCGTATCGATCGCGTCGAGCTTCCTGCCCGGGACTTTCGGATCCCAGAAGACCAGCGCCTTCCCGCGGATCGTGCGCGGGGAGCCCTCGCCGGCCGCGTCGGAGGGTCGCGGGCCGGGCAGGCGATCGGCGGTGACGCCCGGCTTCAAACGCGCGGGCTCGATGCGGTGCATCCGCACAACGCTAACGCATCGCGACCCCGGGCCGTTCCCGGCGCGGCCCGAGCCCTAGAAACTCAGCAGGCGGTCGAAGAACGAGCGGTATTTCGTGAGCGCAACCCTCAGGTCTTCGGTCGAGATGCGGTCGCCGCGGTCCCATTGCCGCTCGAGCTCGGAGCGCTCCCCCGCGAAAACTTCGGCCAGGTCCACACGACGTGCAAGCGGGATACATCGAGACGGGCCTTCCCGTGACTTCTCTTCGGGTCGTCATCGTGAAGCCGAGCAAGTACGACGAGATGTCGCGGATGGCGAGCGCGCGCGGTCTCCACCCGATGGCCGGAGGAATCGGCCGCGTGCGCAGGGATCGGGCGGGCGATTACTCCGAGCTGCGGCGACGGACTTTCGGCATCGACCAGGCGCCCTTGCCGTCGAGCCTCCCGCTTTCGAGAACGGAGGAGGAAATCAACCGCGGCGAAAACGCGGATCGCCGCGCAGGTTGTCCAGGTCATCGTCCCCCCGGAGAGTCCCGTTCGCGTCAAAACCCGCGTCGAGCGCCTGGAAGAGCCAGCCGAACGCCTCGTCCTTCCGGTCCAGGCGCGAGTAGGCGCATGCGAGGTTGTACATCGTCGTCGGCTTGCGATACCCCATCTCCAGAGCGCGGCGGAAAGCCGGGACGGCCTCCCGGGCGCGGTTCCCCTCGATGCGCGCGTAGCCGAGGTTGAACCAGGCGCGGGCGCTCTCGGGATGGCGCCGGGTGTAGTCGTCGAAGTGCTGCTCGACCTCGCGCCATGCCGACTGGCGGGACGAGCGCAGCCACTGCTTGTGGCCACCGAAATCCTGGAATCGGTGGAGCTCGAGATCTTCGGCCATCTTCACGAGCTCGCGGTAGCGCGGCTCGCCGCGCAGGTTGTCGAGATCGTCGTCCTTGCGGATCTGACCCGGATCGTCGAAACCGGCCTCGACGGCCTTATCGAGGAAATCGAGCCCGGCGGCCCTGTCCCCCTTCCGGGAAAAGGCGCAGGCGGTGTTATAGAGCGAGGCGCCCTCCCGGTAGCCGCGGGCTACGGAGGTCTGGAACGCGGCAGCGGCGAGGTCGTAACGGCCCGCCTCCAGGAGATCTTTTCCGGTCTCGTAGAAGACTTTTCCGCGGGTGGACGCCGCCGACTTCAAGCGCTCGTACCGCGCCGCGAGGCGTTCCGCTTCCGCCGACCTTTCCTCGATCTTCTTTTCACGCGACTCGCGGCGCAGCTCTCCGAAGCGGGGATGGGACCGCAGAGAATCGAGATCCTCGTCTTTGGCGAGGTACGAGTCGATTTCGAACCCTTCGTCGATCGCCTTCTGGAGCCACTCGAACGCCCGGGCCGCGTCTCCCTTTCTCGCATAGCCGCAGGCGACGTTGTACGTCGCCGCCTCGACTCGCTCTCCTTCTTCGATCGATCGCCGGAAGGCGTCGATCGCCTCCTCGTAGCGGCCTCCGCGGTGAAACGACATTCCGCGGTCGTACCAGGAACCTTCCTCGGGATGGGTCTTCTTCGAGGCCTTCTCGAACTCGCCGTCCGGGTTGGATTTTGAGTCCGGCTGCACGACGGCGTCCGCCTCGACGGCTTCGGCGGAGGCGTCTTCCGGAGAGGCGAGACTCTCGAGCGCGGGCGTAGCCGGCGCGGGCTCGTTCCCCTTCCGGCGCGGAACGGCGGGAGCTGCGCCGCGGGTCTTCTGGGGACACGAAGAGGCGGGACTCGCGCTGGGCTCCTCGGCGGCGGCGGCGAAAAAACGCGATCTGTCCGGGGACATCGCGTCGGCTTTCCGCGCCGTCCAGGGCTCGAGGGCCGCGAGGCCGAGGACGGCGGCGAAGAGGGCGCCCGCCGCGAGACGCGCCTCTGCCGGCGAGACTGTCCGCCGCTCGACGGCGGGGTCGAGAATCGCCCGCATCCGGCCGTCCCAGTACGAGCGCCGGGCCATCGCGACCGCGAGCATGGCGCGCTGATGCGAGAGCCGGAGCGACCGGATGATCGACAGCAGATGCGCGGCGTACACGGAGGCGCGGGTTCCGGCGGCGAGGACGAGGTCGTCGCAGGCGCGCTCGCAGTCCTTTCGCATCTGGACGCGGATCGTCCACGCGAGCGGGTGGAACCAGTAAAGGGCCGCCGCGGTAGATCCGAGGAGGAGCGCGAGCCAGTCTGCCCGCTTGACGTGTGCGAGCTCGTGGAGAAGGATGACCCGGCGTCTCTCCTCGTTCCACCGGTGCGATCCCTCGGGAAGGAGAACGACCGGCCGCAAGATTCCCGTCGTCACCGGAACGGCGAGGTCCGCGCTGAAGAGGAGATTGACCGGACGCGGGAGGCCGAGCTTTGCCGAGAGTTCGCCCGCAATGACCCTCCAGCCGGGGTCCGCGTCGGCACCGGCGCGTCGGCAGACCCGCCGAACGCGCGCCGCGCCCAGGGCGAGACGGGCGAGCGCGAGCGCCGTTCCCGCCGACCACAGACCGAGAACGGCGACCATCCACGTCATGGGAGAAAGGGGTTCCTTCGGCAGCATCGGGATCCGACGCGCCGCCGGGGCGCTTTCTTCGGCGGGTGCTTCCGGCTGGCGGACATCCCGATCCACCGTGGAGAACTCCGGCTCGACCGCTGCCCCGCTCGCGTCGTCCTCGAGTCGCGGCGCGACTTGGCTGCCGGCGCGGCTCGCTCGAGCGAACGTCTTCGCCTCGGGAACCGGGCTCGTCAGGAGGGGTAGCTCCCAATGCGGCGCGACGAGGGTTGCCGCCGGAAGGAGCAGCGATCCGGCGAGGCCGAGCGTTGCGACGAGCTGGCGGGCGGCCGCCGACGCCCGTTTGAGCAGGACCAGGGCGAGAGCGGTCATCGCGAGAAGAACGGTCGCCTTGAAAGCGACGTCCAGGGCGAAACGAACCGCGACGGCGACGTTCTCTTCCATTTCAGCGGCCCTCCTGCCTGGCCTGTTCGATCAAACGAGAAAGACGATCCAGATCGTCGTCGGTGATTTCCGTCCGGGAGATGTCGAGCAGCGCGGCCACGGCTTTCTCGGTCGAGCCGTCGAAGAAAGTCTTCAGCATGTTCTGGAGGGCCGAGCGGCTCGCGCGGATGCGCGGAACGACCGGGACGTAGACGTAGCTCTTTCCCTCGAGGGCGTGACGCAGGTGTCTCTTGTCCTCGAGCACGCGGAGTATCGCGCGGACCGCGGAGTAGCTGGGCGGGTCCGGAAGCCGGGACAGGACGTCGCCGACGGTGACCCGCCCGAGACGGTAGACCACGTCCATGATCTGCCGTTCCCGACGACTGAGGTGGATCAGGGTCTTCTTCGCCATGGGCCTCCTGTTTGATCCGGCTCGTCCGCCGCTACCCGAGCCCTGCTAAAAAACCAGCACATGCTAAGAAATTAGCGGCGAGCCGTCAAGAGATACGCGGGAGGCGGGCAAAAGGTTCTCCCGGGTGTCTTCTGGCGCGACGCTCGAATCGCCTTGCGTGCGTATGCCTCTCTCGCACCGGAACTTCCAGATTGCCTCTCACTGGCAACCGGGCACCGCGGGAAACGGGTTCGAACCGCACCCGGTCCTGTCGATCAAGCTCTCTGGCCGGCTCCGCGATCCACGCTCCCTGGGAACGAAAGAGGGCTCCTCGCGGAGCCCTCTCGAAAGTCGATCCGGAAGTCGCGGAAGTTACATCGCGGCCTTGGCCGTGCGATGTATTTCCGTGGCCCACATCTTTCCATCCTTGTCCTTCTTGAAGTCGAAGTGAATCGTGTCGCCGACCTTGAGATCCTCGACCTTCGCGTCTTTGACCTTGGTGGTCTCATTCCAGTAGAGCGTCCAGGTCTGGTCGTGCTCGCCCGCAACCGCGATCGACTTCTGATCCATGTCGATGCTGGTGATCTTGCCTTCGTGCGGTTGCTTGGCGGCGTAGACGGCCGCACCGGCGCAGAGAAAAGCGATCAGGGAAATGGTCAAAGCCTTCTTCATCGTTTACCTCCTCGAGGTGTCAACCTCGGAGCCGAGTCGAACACGGGCTTCATGAACCGCGGGTGAATGGGGCGGGGTCTCTTTCGGCACACCGCTTGCTCGATCGCGTACTCTTCGCGGATGAAGGAGGAAGCCATGCAGAGAAAACCGTTCCCGATTGCCCTTTTCGTGGTGGCCCTGGCACTCGTCGTTTTCGCCGGGTGTCGTCCGGCGCAGACCCTCGAGCGGCAGACCGACGACGCCGGGATCAAGACCAAGATCAAGGCGAAGCTCGCGAGTGACGTGGGTGCGTCGACGATCACCGCCGTGGAGGTGAACGTGACGAATGGCGTCGTGACTCTGGCCGGACCGGTCTCGAGCGCGCAGGACAAGCAGAAGATCGAAGCGGCGGCCCGCTCCGTCGAAGGTGTCGTGAGCGTCACGAACAACCTTCAGGTCACCGCGGCTCCGGCCACCGCGCCCCAGCCGGCCACGTCTTCCATGCCGGCCACCACGGCGCCCCCGCTCGACGAGAATAAGCCGAAGTTCGTCGCGTTCCCGACGCCGACCCGGGTGCCCTAGCGAGAGGGCGCCCTACCGAGCAGGCCGGCGACTTCCCTCTCGAAGCCGGGCAGGATCGCTTTGACGAATGCGTTCTCGAGCAGCTTCGAAATGATTTCCGTGGGGCTCGCGTGCGGACTCGATACGGGGCCGGAGATGTCGGCGACGGTGACGACCTCCTGGCGCTTCTTGTTCCTCAGAAGCTTCGAGAGACCTTCGATGGTCTTCTCGTAGAGCTTCTTGAAGAACGTCTTGTTCTTGTCCTGTTCCTTGTCGTAGACCTTCATGTCCTTGAAGAGCGGCTTGACGTACCCGTTGATCCGGCCGTCCTTCACCTTGAGCTGCGTGTAGACGGAGAACTCACCGCCGACGACGTCGAACTTTCCGTATGCCCGCCAGAGGTCGTTCATGGCGGTCATCTGCGTGTCCTCGATCTTCAGGTTGAGGTCGAAGTCCGCTCCGGTCCGCTGCGGGCGGAACGTTGCGTGCGCGACGGTCTTTCCGCTCCCCATGAAGTTGCCGGTCAGATCGGCCACGGCGCGGCCTTCGCTCGTCTTGTTGGAAAGGTTCATTACCCGGAGGTTCGCTCCCGAGAGGAAGAGCCGATATGAAGGCGTCTTCACGTGGTTGACGATCCCGAGCGTGCTGTTCCGGATCTGGAACTGGTCGAGGCGGATGTTCATCCCCGGTTTGTCGGTCGCCTTCTTGACCGCTTTGCCGACCTTCTCGGTGCGCTTGGCCTCGACCGGCGCGGTCGGCGCAGTGTGGATATAGTCCAGGCGGACCCGGTCGATCAGCAGGTCCTCGATCCGCGCGGTCTTGACGGTCGGGGCGAACTCGACCTGTCCGTGGGTCGTCAAGAAACCGTTGTGGATCTCGAGATTCGAGTGGCGAGACAGCATCGGCCGAAAGTAGTCGAGCGGGACGCTCTCGAACGAAAAGAGCGTGTTGAAGCCCAGGTACGGCTGGGCGAGGAAGTTCGCGTGCCCGTCGATCTCGGCGCGGCCGGTGCCAAAGACGATCCCCTCCGCGTGGACCGGCGACGGGTAGACGCGATCGGCGGAGCGGATGTTGCGAATGTTGTTGGCGCGGAAGAACAGGTGCGTGACCTTCAACGGTCTCGCCGGGTCCTTGTCGATGTACGTGAACGTGCCGTCGCTCAGCTGGAGGAGGTTGATCTTCAGCGGGTAAATCGCGTACGCCGCGTCCTGCCACCCCTTCTTGTGGAGCGGCACCGCGTCGGTCGCCTCCTTCCTGAGCTGGAGCAGGTTCACGTAGATCTGCGGCCGGTCGAACTGGAAATCCGAGACGAGCTTCAACTTGAGGAGCTCGCTCCACTGGACGCTCGCGTGCAGTCGAGGCAGAAGAGCGACCGGCGGATTGGGATAGGCGTCCTGAGAAATCGAGACGTTACGGAGCGTGACCGAGAGCCCGATCAGATGGAAGTCCACTTTTTGGATGTGTGCCGTGTATCCCGTGAGCCTCCGGTTGATGTTCTTCTCCATCGCGCGCCGCATCGGCTCGTCCACGAAAAACGACGCGATGACGATCAGGAGCAGGATCCCGAGGACGATCCCGAGCAGCTGAAGGGTGTGCTTGGAGAAGTGAAAGCCCGCGTGACCGATTTTTCCGATCAGGGTGGGGTGCTTCCGGGGTCCGGTCGCCGGTCTCGGTCTCGTGTCGGTCGGTCGCGGCGCTGAAGAAGCCATGGGGACACCCTTCTGCAGTCTGTGAGGGGCAATCCCCATGCCAGACAGATGGGCCTCCGACATAACCTCTTGCCCATGAACGACGAAGTTCTGTTCGAAGGCGCGCACCTCCTGTTTCGCCGGCGCCGCGGCTGGGAGTACGTGGAGCATCGCACCGCGAAGGAATCCGTCATGGTCGTCGCGCTGACCGACGACGGGCGGCTCGTCCTCGTCGACGAGATTCGGCCCGCGGTCGACGCGCGCGTGATCTGTCTTCCGGCCGGGCTCGTTGGCGACGAAGAACCCGAGGACCGCGAGAGCGCCGCGCGGCGGGAGCTCTCCGAAGAGACGGGCTACGAAACCTCGCGGCTCGAGCTCCTCGGGAGGGGACCCGGCTCCGCCGGCATGTCTTCGGAGATCGTGAACTTCTACCGGGCCCGCGGCGTTCGTCTCGCCGGCAGTCCGGGAGACCGGGAGAAGGAAGAGATTCGTGTGCACCTCGTTCCGCCGGAGGAGCTCGTCGCCTGGGCACGCGATCGGGAGGCGGAAGGAATCCTGATCGACCCGAAGGTGTGGGCCGGACTCTTTCTCTCGAGAGCGCGCCCGTGACCCGCGCCTATGACGTCGTGACGTTCGACTGCTACGGAACGTTGATCGACTGGGAGGACGGGATCGGGTCGGCGTTCGTCCGCGAGGCGGCGGCGGATGGAGTCGCGCTCGATGCCCCCCGCGTCCTTGCCGCGTACCACGAGGTCGAGCCCGAAGTGGAAGCGTCGCGGTACCGGCCCTATCGCGAGGTCCTTTCGGAGGCGGCGATGCGCGTCGGCGAGCGTCTCGGATGGAAGCTCTCGCCGGAGCGCGCGGCGTTTCTGGCAGACTCGCTCCCGGAGTGGCGCCCGTTCCCCGACGTCAATCCGGCGCTCGTGGAGCTCGTCGGCGCCGGCTATCGCCTCGGGATCCTGTCCAACGTGGACGACGATCTGCTGGCCGAGACGCGGCGTCATTTCCCGGTCGCGTTCGACGTCGTCGTGACCGCGCAGCAGGTCCGCTCGTACAAGCCGGCGCACCGGCATTTCCTGGAAGCGCGGCGACGGATTGGCGACAGGCGCTGGCTTCACGCCGCACAGAGTTTCTTCCACGACGTGATTCCGGCGCACGCGCTCAAGACGCCGGTCGCCTGGGTCAACCGGAAAGGAGAGATTCGGTCCGGCGTCTCGCCCGACGTCGAGCTCCGGAATCTGACGGAGCTCGCCGACTGGCTGACATCGCAAGACTGATCAGGAAGTCCGGGCGGAAGCGGAAGGCGCCGAGATCTCGCTCGCAACCCGTCGGAGATCGGTGACGAGCATCCCGTAGAGCCGGTCCTGCCCGGCGGCATCCTCGGCGCGCAGGACGGCGGACGGGTGCAGCGTCGCCATCGCCTTCGGCGCCCAGCCGGTGCCCTCGAAGATCTGGCCGTGCTGCTTCATGATCCGGAAGTCGGCGCCGAGCAGCGCCTTGGCCGCGGTGCCGCCCAGACACACGAGCATTTCCGGACGAATGAGCGCGAGCTCCGCCTCAAGCCACGGCCGGCACGCGCCGATCTCGACCGAGCCCGGAGTCTGGTGGATGCGGCGCTTCGGCGTGCGGACGAACTTGAAGTGCTTGACGGCGTTCGTGACATACACATCGCTTCTCGGAAGGTTCGCGTCCACGAGCGCCCGCGTGAGGACCTCACCGGCCGGACCAACGAACGGCGCGCCCTGGATGTCCTCCTGGTCGCCGGGCGCCTCACCGACGAGGATCGCGCGCGCGGTTTGCGGCCCCTTGCCGAAGACGGTCTGCGTCGCGTCGCGGTAGAGGTCGCAGCCCCGACAGGAGGCCGCGGCGGCGCGGAGCTCTTCCAATTCCGTCGCGGTCTTCGGAACGAACTCTCCCGCGCCGGGCGTGCGGGCGGCGAGGTCGGCCTCGGTGATCTGCTTCGCGATGCGCTTCAGGCGGAGGACGTCGGGGTCCGACTCCGAGGCGAGGACGTCGGGGTTTCCGCGCACGAGCCGCCAGAGGACAGAGTAGAGGAGGCGCCAGCGCTCCGGGTCGGAGTGTCGCGCCGCCGCGCTGCAGAGCTCGACGAACGCGCGTGGAACGCGGAAGTCGGCGGCCTCGGACGGCGTTTCCCGGATCACCTCCGGCTCGAAGAGGCCGCCCTGCGTCGCGGCTTCCCGCCAGACGACCTGCTCCGGCGCGACCCCGTCCGCGAGGAGCTTTCGCGCCGTCGCGCGCCAGCTCTCAAGCGTCGGCTGGATGACGACGTCTCGCACGAGCGGGATGTTATCGCCAACGCCGCCCAAGCATTTCCGAACGGCGCGAAAGAACGAAATTTCCTACCGCCCTCGTCTTTTGGCCGGGCGGTGCTATCACTCTGGATCTCAGCGCGACGCCCGCTCGGCTCAACCGCATGTCTCGCTTGACTCCCGAAGCGAGGCGTACTATGATGCGTACGCATATCCGTACGGAGAGCAACATGACCGAAATGCCGTTGATGACCATGAGACAGAAACTGACGGGACTCAACCGGGAGCTGCAGAAGAGCCCTGGAACCGTCGTTCGCGTGACTCACCGCGGGAAGCCTTCGCTCGCTGTGATGTCCGCGGAGCTCTACGGCACCATCGTCGAGACCCTTGACGTGATGTCGGATCCGGAAGCAGTCGAAGCTCTTCGCGGCAGCCTCGCCGACATCGAGGCGGGTCGTGTTCACTCGCTCGATGAGGTTGTACGCCGTCTCCACCTACGGCGGTGACGTCGGATCCTCGCTATGAAGGCATCTGGACGGAAACAGCCGTCCGGATGCTCTCCCGGGTTGGTGATCGCAGAATTCAGCAGGAACAGCTCGACGTCTCAAAGCGCCTGGAACTCGAGCCCGAGAAACAGGGGAAACCGCTGCGCGAGGGACTCATGGGTTTCCGTAGCCTCAGAGCCGTTGGCCAGCGCTACCGCATTCTGTACGCGCTCGACACGGCTTCTCTGATCGTACACGTCGTCGCAGCAGGACTCCGTCGAGCTGGTGCGCGTGATGACGTTTACGCTCTCGCACAGAAGTTGGTGCGTCTCGGCCTCGTCCCTTCTGCAGGGACCCGCAGACCGAAGGCACGAAAGCTACCGCGGAAGAAGAAGTAGGCGACGCCTCGCCCGGCCTGCGCCGATGCCGAGCGCGCTTCCTGTTCGAAACGGGAGAGGCGATCGAGGTCCTGCGAGAGACCCTCGGGAAGGACCTTCAACGCGACATCCCGGCCGAGCCGGGTGTCGCGCGCGCGGTAGACCTCTCCCATGCCGCCCGCGCCGAGCGGCGAAACGATCTCGTAGGGCCCGAGTCGCATGCCGGCGTTCAAGGTCATCGGGAAGATCCGAGACGATTCTAGTCGGACGTGATGGCCGATGTCGGGGAGAAGATTGGTCTTCGTTTCGCAAGCGAACGGGATGAGCACATGCCGCCAAAGCTCGAGCGTCGTCTCGGAGTCGCCGATGCGGCGGCTCTCGTCGTTTCGAACGTCATCGGCGTCGGAATCTTCACGACGCCCGGAATCGTCTGCGGGATGCTGCCGCGGCCCGCCGCGATTCTCGCCGTCTGGGCGCTCGGCGGGTTCCTCGCGCTGTCGGGGGCGATGGCCTACGCGGAGCTCGCGGCTCTCAAGCCGAAGGCGGGCGGCGAGTACGTATACCTGCGCGAAGGTTTCGGACGGCTGGCGGCATTTCTGACGGGTTGGACCTCGTTCGTCGCCGGGTTTTCGGGAGCGATCGCTGCCGGCGCGATCGGGCTGACCTCCTACCTGGGACGCTTTTTTCCGGCCGCGGCCGACCCGTCTCCGATCTGGAGTCTCTCGCTCGGAAGTGTTTCCGCGACGCTCTCGCGTCGCACGCTGATTGCTCTTTCGTGCATCGTCGCACTCGGCGCCGTGCACATTCGCGGAGTTCGACCCGGACGATTGGTCCAGGACTCACTCGCCGTGGCGCAGATCTTCGGCCTGCTTCTCTTCATCGTTCTCGGATTCGCCATGGGGAATGGATCGCTCGAAAACCTGACGAGCGGCGAGAGGCCCTCGCCTTCGAGCTGGCTCCTCGCGTTGATTCCGGTGATGTTCAGCTACAGCGGTTGGAATGCGGCCGCTTACGTCGCCGAAGAGGTTCGTGAGCCGGGCCGAAGCGTTCCGAGAGCTCTCGGCTGGGGCACGGTCGCTGTGACCGCGATCTACCTCGGGTTGAATGCTCTCTATCTCTATGCGTTGCCGGTCCGTGAGCTTTCCGGCCGGATCGACGTCGCGGACGCGGTCGCGGATCGGTTGTTCGGTCCGATCGCCGCCGCAGCGCTCGCGGTCTTGGCGATCTTGATCATCCTCGCCAGCCTGAGCGCGATGACACTGGCCGGTCCGCGCATCTATTACGCCATGGCCCGCGATGGACTCTTCTTTCCGGCCGCGGCGCGCGTCCATCCGAGGTTCGGAACTCCGGCCGTTGCGATTGCAGCTCAGACGGTGTGGAGCTGCGTCCTCGTCGTTTCGGGAACCTTTGAGCAGCTCCTGACCTACACGGGCTTTGCAATCGTCCTCTTTTCGGCCGTTGCCGTCTGCGCTCTCTTCGTGCTGCGATGGAGGGCTCCGGAGGCGCACCGGCCTTTTCGGGCCTGGGGTTATCCGGTTGCGCCGGCGATTTTCGCTCTCGCGAGCTTCGCGATCGTCGTGAACGCGATCCTGGAATCTCCCGGCCCATCAGCGATCGGACTTCTGGTCATGGCCGGAGGAGTCCCGCTCTACTGGCTGATGCAGCGACGGGCGCGCAGGAGTGGACAGAACTCCTAACCGTATTCTTCGCGATGCCTTGGTCGAGCGACCTCGCCCTGGAGGATCGCCGGCTCGTTGCATAGGTGGACGCGGGGCGGAAGTGCGCGCGGCGATGGGCTCCGCCTCGCAGCGGATCAACGCAGGCTAGCTCGCCCGGACCGTGAGCTGCGGCCAGCGCTTGTCATAGCGCCGGAGCCCGGCGTGACAGGCGGCCGCGCAGGCGGCCTCGATCTCTTCGCGGCACGGAACCGGGTTGCCGACGCCCGCGGTACTCAGTGCGGGATCTGGCCTTCTGTTTCCCCCGAGCCGTTCGTCGCGAACAGGAGCCGGCCTCCCTCGAACGCGGTGTCGCGCAGCGTAACGGCGAGCGCCTCGCCGAGTGTGTCGACCGTGTGGACGTCCAGCTTCGCGCGCACTTCCTCGTTCAGGTCTTCGAGGTCGGGCTCGTTGTCCTTCGGAAGCACGATCGTCGTGATCCCGGCGCGCACCGCGCCTAAGATCTTCTCCTTCAGGCCGCCGATCGGGAGCACCCGTCCGGAGATCGTGATCTCGCCCGTCATCGCGACGTCGTTTCGCACCGGACGCTTCGAGAGTGCCGACACGAGCGCGGAGGCCATCGCGATCCCGGCCGACGGTCCGTCCTTCGGAATGGCCCCGGCGGGAACGTGAACGTGGACGTCCCGGCGGAAATCGTTCTCGTCGATGCCGAGCCACCCGGCGTGCGAGCGCGCGAACGTCCACGCGGCGCGCGCCGACTCTTTCATCACGTCTCCGAGCTGTCCGGTCAGGATCAACTCCCCCTTTCCGCGCATGAGCGACGCCTCGACGAACATGATGTCGCCGCCTGCTGGGGTGTAGTACATCCCGGTCGCGATTCCGATCTGATCCTCGCGCGCCATCTTTTCGGGATGGACCCGCGGCCGGCCGAGCAGTCCTCGAACGTCTTCCTGGCGAACGGTCTGCCGCTCGACCTCGCAGGCGGCGATGCGCCGCGCGACCTTGCGCGCGAGCTTTCCGAGCTCGCGCTCGAGCTGCCGCACTCCGGACTCGCGCGTGTAGCTCGCGATCACTTCGAGAACCGCGCCGTCTTCGAACGCGAGCTGTCCCGCAGCCAGGCCGTTCTCTTCCAGCTGGCGCGGGACGAGATAGCTCTTCGCGATCTGAAGCTTCTCTTCCTCCGTGTAGCCGGCGAAGGTGACCATCTCCATCCGGTCGAGCAGCGGCGCCGGGATGTTCTGGATGAAGTTCGCGGTCGCGATGAACAGGACCTCGGAGAGATCGAACGGCACTCCGAGGTAGTGGTCCGTGAAGCTGTCGTTCTGCGCCGGGTCGAGCACTTCGAGGAGCGCCGAAGCCGGATCGCCCTGGAACGAGACGCCGAGCTTGTCGACCTCGTCCAAGAGGAAGACCGGGTTCTTCGTTGCCGCCTGCTTCATTCCCTGGAGAATCCGGCCCGGCATCGCGCCGATGTACGTGCGCCGGTGACCCCGGATGTCGGCTTCGTCGCGCGCGCCTCCGAGCGAGATGCGGACGTATTTGCGCCCCATCGCGCGGGCGATGGACTTCGCGATCGAGGTCTTGCCGACTCCGGGAGGTCCGACAAAGAGCAGGATCCGGCCCCGCGCGCGCGCGGACTTCCGCAGAGCGTCTTTCGGCGCTCCCGGCCCCGGCGTCGGCTCCGCCTCGGCGGCCGCGTCCGTCTCCTTCGCCTTCTCGGTCGCCTGCGTCAGCTGGCGCACGGCGAGGAACTCGAGGATCCGGTCTTTGACGTCCTTCAACCCGTAGTGGTCCTCGTCCAAGATCCGCGCTGCAGCCTGGACGTCCAGGTGCTCGTCGCTCCGCGCGTTCCAAGGGAGCTCCGCGATCGTCTCGAGATACGTTCGAATGACCTGCGACTCCATGGATTCCCGCCCGATGCGGGTCAGGCGCGCCCACTCGCGGTCGACCTCCTTTCGCGCTTCCTCGGAGAGATCCAGCGCGTCGAGCTTCGCGCGCAGCTCTTTCAGCGACTCGTCGTCCGCGCCTTCGCCCTCGCCGAGCTCCCTCTGGATCGCCTTCATCTGCTCGCGCAGGTACATCTCCCGTTGGCGCCCACCGAGCTCCTCCTTGACCTTCTCCTGGATGTCTTCCTGAGCGGAGAGCACGTCGATCTGCCGCTGGACGTGGATCAGAACGCGGCGCAGGCGATCTTCGACCGACAGTGTTTCGAGGAGAGCCTGCCGCTCGGCCGGCTGGATGTCGATGTAGCCGGCGACCAGATCGGCGAGCCTTCCAGGCTCGTCGACCTCCGCGAGGATCTGATTGACCGCCTCTTCCGGCAGCCCCATCTTCCTTCCCAGCTCCGCGGCGCGCTCGCGGGCTTCGCGGTGAAGGGCCAGGAAAGCCGGGTCGTGCGAGTCGAGCGGCGTCATCTCCTGCGCCGGCTGGACGGTTGCCTCGAGGTAACCCTTCTTGTTCGCGGCGTAACGTAGAGCGATTCCGCGGGCCTGCCCCTCGAGGAGCAGTCGAATTCCTCCGATCCCTCGCTGGACGGAGGAGAGCGTCGCGATCGTCCCGATCGTATAGAGCTTTTCCGGGGCGACTTCGTCGCCGTCCTGGCGCTGCGCAACCGCGAACACGCGCTTGTCGGTTGCGTTCGCGGCCGCGTCGATCGCGCGCAGCGTGCCGGCGCGGCCGGCGTTGATCGGTAGCCCGACGCCCGGGAAGAGGACCGAGTTGCGCATCGGGACGACCGGAAGATTCAGTGCTTCCACCATTCAAACCCCCATCGAGAATTACGAGCCGGAACGCCGTCGGGGTTCCGCCGGCGGCACGAGGCTGGCGTCGCTGGCGTCGCGGAAAGATCCACCCAGTGGAAACGTGGCCGTATTCCCGCGAATTCCGGGCTAGCGGCGAGCGAAGGCGAGCTGTCGAGCGTGGCGCCTGCAGAAGCGGGTTCCTTTTCGATCGGTCTCCGGCAGGCTGTTGGAAAACCACATCACGCAATGCGGGTCGTTGCAATGCGTCAGGCCGTACGTGTGTCCGAGTTCGTGGATGGCTTCCGTCGCCGCCCTTTTCCGGAACGGCGCACCCGGCCCGCGCAGCCGGGCGAGAGAGAAGACACCGACGCCGCGAGCCGAGTCGCCCTCTCCGAAGACGAAATTCAGGCTCGGGACGTACAGGTCCACGTCGGCGACGCCGAGAAGTCGCTCCCAGTCCGGGCGCTTCGCCCGCTCGAGCGCGTCCAACAGCGCGGTCGAGAGATATTGCCTGCGGGTTGCGTTCCACGCCCGGGCGGGCAGCGGAACGGCCGGGGCAATCACCACGTCACAGCCGAAGCTCTCGCGCAGGACCGGCACGAGCGCCGCAACTTCTTCGGCCGGAGCGTCTCCGATCGGAGCGACGGCGATGACGGCGGTTGCGAACATTGCGAACGGGGTCATCGCGGTTCCAGGTCGGCGAGGACCGGAACGTCGCGGCGGATCTTCGCGGTCAGGTGCTCCGGAATCACGCCGCGAGGTTGGTGCCGTCTCGCCGGCTGCGGTCGAAGGAGCTCCTCGGGCATGGCGATGAGATCGAGAAAGAAATCATGGTTCGTCATCGGCAGGGCCTCCTCCCAGAGCTGCAGCGGGTGCACCGTCGTCGCGATCCGAGTCGTTCCGTCGATCGTGCCGAACGTGCGGCCGATCGCGTACTCGAGGTCCGAGTATCCGCCCCCCTTTCCGAGTCGCGCGCCGCTCCGATTGACGGCGACCGAGCCCGCGACCACCAGGTCGATGTGCGGAAGCTCGCGGGGATGGAACGACCGGCCGAACCGCGAGGCTCTCGAGATCGTCGCGGCGGCGGCGAAGTCCCTGCGCGCGATCCGGTCCGGGTCGAGCTTCCAGAAGCACTTCTTCTCGCGCAGCCGGGGCACCGCCATGTAGACCGTCTTTCCGTCGCGGAGTGCCCTGAGCCGGACCGGCCGCTGCGGCGTATCCGGGTTGCACTTGATCGTAAGGGCCTTCCGCCACTCCGGGGTCTCCGCGAGCCGGTCGGCGGCGGCCGCCGCGCCGCGGAAGTTCGGGATCCGCCCACGCGCCCCCGGGAAGAGCGCCTCGCCCGATTCCTCGAAGCGCGACCAGATCTCTTCGCGGATGCGGTCCTTCTCTGTTTCAATTCGGCGGTCCGCCATGGACCGACATTCTCCGCGAGAACCGCGCGCGTTGCTCCTGACCGGAGCGCCCGCCGCCGGAAAGACCACGGTCGTGCGCCGCGTCGCGACGAGTCTTTCGAAGGCCAGCATTCGGGGCTTCACGACCGCGGAGATCCGAAAGGACGGCGACCGCGTGGGATTTCGAATCGAGACCTTCGATGGAGAGAGCGCGGTCCTCGCGCACGTGTCCATCCGGTCGGATCATCGAGTCAGCCGCTACGGCGTCGATGTCGCCTCCCTCGATCGCCTCGTCGGACCGGCGCTGTCGGCCTCCGCGAAGGCGGCCGTCTACCTCGTCGACGAGATCGGCAAGATGGAGTGCTTCTCGGATCGCTTCATCGAGGCGATGGAAAAGCTGCTCGAGGCGCGCCGGCTCGTGGTCGCGACGGTCGCGCTTCGGGGCGGAGGATTCATCGAGCGCGTCAAGCGGCGGCCGGACGTCGAGCTCTGGAGAGTCCTGCGCGGAAACCGCGACCAGATGCCGGAGCGCGTTCGGGAGTGGTTGAGAGGGAGAGGCTTCGGGTGAGATCGACCGTCACTCATTCCCGCGCCGGGACGGAACCGGTTCCGCTAAGTACGGCCCGATCCTCTTTCGGATCTGTTCTGGTACAGGGACCGGCTGGAAATTCCCCTGGCGAACGCACACGAGAACATAACGGCCGGTCGCGACGAGATCGGAAGAATTCGCCTTGCGCCGCACCTCGAAGTCCAGGTGGATCGACGTGCGTCCGATCCGGCTGAAGTAGGCCTCGACGACCAGGAGCTCGTCGAGCTTGGCCGGCTGGAAGAAGTTGCACTCGACTCGCACGCGCGGCAGCCAGATGCCGAGAGACTCGAAGAGGAAGCGGTAGTTCAGCCCCGCCGACCGCAGAAGCTCCGCTTCCGCGAGCCCGAAGAACCTCAGATAGGCCTGGTAGTTGATGATCCCCGCCGCGTCGATGTCCTCCCATCGGACGTATTCCTCGATCGAGTAGCGGGCCAACTCAGTTCTCTCGCGAAGGGCGCTGGCGGAACCAGAGCGCCCCAAACGCGAATGAAAGTATCCGGGTCGGCGGCAAGCGGAGACCTGACCCCCGATGTGGCAAGTGGAGACCTGACCCCCGATGTGGCAAGTGGAGACCTGACCCTATCTACGCTACCGCGGCCGGCCGGCAGTCCCCGCAGGGCTTGTAGCCCGCCGCCAGCGCCTCTCTCTGGGAAGAGAAGTGCACGCGGTTTTCCTGCAGCAGAGACTCGATTCCTCCGCAGGTGGGGAAACAGAAATACCGCCCCGCCTCGTTGCCGAAGTAACGCACGCCGGACGCCGCAAGCCTCTCGAGCGTCTCCGGCTGAGCACCTTCGGCCGCCAGCAGCACCCGCTTGTTCCGGGGGCCGCCGAGCGAGTAATTGCCGAGGTGCCCGTCGGTCCGCACGACGCGGTGACACGGAATGAGCAGGGGTACCGGATTCTTCGCGAGCGCCGACCCGGTCGCGCGCACGGCATCGGGACGACCGATCTCCCGGGCGATCCAGCTGTACGGTCGGACTTCGCCCGGCGGAATCTCGAGCGCCTTCGAGAGAACGGCGCGCTCGAACTCCGAGAGGCCGCGCAGGTCGAAGCGCAGGTTGGCGTCCCGGCCGCGCAGGCGCCCGGCCACGAGCGCCTTCACGTTCGCCGGAGGGCGCGTCCGGTCCGATGCGATCGGTCGGCCGAAACGGTTCTCGAAGATCTTCTCGAATTCCCGAGGAGTGCGGGCCCGCGAGACCATCGAAATTCCGGCCCGGCTGTGCGCGACGTAAATCTCGCCGACCGCCGAGTCGATCCGCCAGTAGCTGTCGCCGAGCCCGACCCTCTGGAGCACGGCGGGAAGGAGCGATCGCGGCGCGCGTTCCGGCGTGAGGCCTTTCAGCGCCCGGGCGATTTCGAGCGTCTCGTGGACGGAGGCATTCATCGTTCTCTTCATGATCTGGACCCTTTCGCGCGCCGGGAGCTGGAGATGGCGCGGCGCAGCAGGTTGACGGCGCGGTGGACGTTCGATTTCGCGGTTCCGAGCGGCTGCTTCAAGATTGCCGCGACTTCGTCGAGCGGAAGCCCCTCGACGTAGCGCAGGACGAGCGCCGCGCGGTAGCGCTCGGGAAGCGTGGCGACGAGAGAGGCGATGTCCGCGCGCTTCTGCGACCGTTCGAGCCGGGAATCCGGTCGCTCTCCGGGATCGTCGGGAGACTCCCAAGCGCGCCGGGCCGCCTCGCCTTCCGCGCCGCCGTTGTCGATCGAGACCAGGCGCGCTCGCTTGCCTCTCAATCGGTTGCGCGCGACGTTCAACGTGATCCGGTAGAGCCAGGCCTGGAGCGCGAGCGCGCGGATCCGGTCTCCCGGATACGTCTTCAAGGCTCGATATGCGCGGACGAAGGAATCCTGGGTCACCTCCTCGGCGTCCTCGCGGCTTCGAGAGAGGCGGCGGGCGAAGGAGAAAAGCCGGTCCTGGAACGTGCGGACGAGGCTCTCGAACGCCGCGTCGAGGTCGTCGGCGAGGTCGTTCGTCAGGGAGTCCGTGCGTGCCATTGCCGCGTCTTTTCCTTCCTCGGGCCGGGGCGCCAGCTTCACGAGCTGGAAGCCGCGAGAGCCGTCAATTCGCGTCGGTGAGCCTTCGGTAACGCAAGTCGTGGTCATGGAGCCCTCTCACCCGGTAGAACACGGGCTCGGGGCCAGGGGTTGCAACCTCTTATGCCGGAACGTAGCCAAGCCGGCCCTCGATCGCGCCTGCGATCAACAGGGCGTGGTGACGGCTGTTCTCGATGAAGATATGGCCGACTTCAGTCCCGCCGAGGATGGCCCCGGCCAGGTAGAGGTCCGGGACGTTCGATTCGAGCGTGTTGGGGTCGTGAGCCGGGACCCGTTGCAGCCCCTCCAGGCGGACGCCGCAGCGCTCGAAAAGGGTGAAGTCGGGCTGATACCCGATCAGGGGAAAAACCGCGTCCGCGCGCGGCGACTCGATGCCGGCGGGCGACTCGACCCGGACCGAGTCGGGTGTGATCTCCAGGATCTTCGCCTGGAAGATCGCCCGGATCGCTCCGGCGAGGATCCGGTTCTCGAGGTCCGGCTTGATCCAGTATTTCACTCTCTCGGAGATCGTGGGCCCGCGGACGAGGAGCGTCACGCGCGCGCCGTGCCGGTAGAGGTCGAGGGCGGCTTCGGCGGCCGAGTTCTTCCCGCCGATGACGACGACGTCTCGGTCGTGGAACGGGTAGCCCGAGACGAAACGGCGGTGGACGTTTGGAAGATCCTCTCCCGGGACGCCGAGCCGCCGCGGGTTTCCGAAGAAACCGGTCGCAAGAATCGCCGCGGCGGCGCCGAACCGCCGCGCGACGTGTCTGCCGGCGGCCGACACGTCGAGACCTCCGCCAGGTCGCGGCTCGACCGCGACGATCTCGGTCTCCGGGACGACCTTCACCCGGAACTTCTCCGCGACGCTCCGGTAGTAGGCGAGCGTCTCGAGTCGGGTCGGATGGGCATCGGGCACGCCGAACGGTACGCCGGCGATGTCCAGGAGGTCGCGCGTCGAGAACCAGCGCATCTCCTCGGGGAAGTGGTAGATCGTGTCGAGGATGTGCCCGCGATCGTAGCAGACGGCGGCGATGCCCCGCCTTCCGAGCTCGACCGCGCAGGCGATACCCGTCGGCCCTGCGCCGACGATCGCGACCGGGTCCACGCGCGGATTCTAAGCGGGGTCAGGTCCTCACAATTCGATGACGTCTCGATCGAGCCGGACTGGTCTTGGCACTTCGCGACGCAAAGTGGCAAGTGGAGACCTGACCCCGCAAGTGGAGACCTGACCCCCTCGGCTAGGCTCTTTCCCGGTTGTCCTCTTCGATTCCGAAGAGCCGCGAGAAGAAGCCCTTCCGGACATGCAGGTTGTTGTGAACCTCGCGGACGCCCGGACACGCTTCGGCGATGTCTTCGGCGAGGCGTTTCTGTTCGCGGGTTTCGACTTCGCCGTCGAGCGTGACCTCCCGCTTGCTGACTCTCACCTGGACGTCGGTTGCGTCGATCTCGCCGTGCTGCGCGAGCTCCTCGCTCACGTCCTCGTGGATGCGTTCATCGGACCGCTGGTATCCCTTCGGACCCTTTCCCGTGAAACGCCCTCGCGGAACGTCCATGAGATGACTCGAAGTCCCGTAGTAGCTGGCGCCGTACCCGAGCGGTGCGGACCGCCACCGCTCCGGCGTGCGGAAGGTCGGGTTCTCATAACCCTGCTCACCCGGGCTCCATCCGTAGAGGTAACCGGAGCCCTGGCCGAAGCCGCCCTCTGCCTGCCAGCCGAGAGAGCCGGGGCCGTACGGGCTGTGGCTGTGCCGGTGGATGATTTGCGGATGGAACTCGGTTGCGCCCCCGGTCCGGTCCGGGCGGCCCGAGTCCTCGAAACGCTCGGACGGAGAGAACGTCTCCGAAACCTCCTCGTACGGGCGCTCGTATCTCGGCGGAAACCGTTCGTCGTACTCGCGGCCGTACCCCCAGGAGCTTTCCCCGGGCCAGCCGGTCGTTCGATAGCCTCTGGAGAAGCGGTCGAAATCGCCGCGCCGATATTCGTCCTCGCGGTTCATGCGGCGGCGCTCGCGATCATCGTTGTAACCCATAACGTCGTGCCTCCTTTCGTGTCACACGAAGATGCGGTTGCCGAGCTTCCCCTCGGGATGAAGGACACGGTGTGGAAAGTCGACAGAAGAAAGAGGGTGCAACATGTATGCCGGTAAAGCGGGAAGCACAGCTCAGCCTTGGAGCGATTTACGGTGCGGGATCTCCGGTCAGATTCCCTGGATGCGCACTCCGCCCCCGCTCGTGTGGAGGCGCAGCAGCTCGCCGCCTCCGCCGAGATTCCCGTGCAATTTTCCGCGCGACATCTCACCAGAGACGGTGATCGGCAGATCGGCCTTGACGGAGTTGCCCGAGGCATCGATCCGCAGCCCGACGGAGGGATCGAGGGAAACCTGAATCCCGCCGCCGGAAGTCTCGAGGGTTCCGCCGTGGCCGTTGCCGCGCGCGAACGTGGCTTCGATTCCGCCGCCGGACGTGTCCGCGTCAACGCGGCCGCCCGCCTCGTGAATGTGGATGCCGCCGCCGGAACTGTGTGCCTGGATGTCTCCCGTCACGCGATCGAGTCGGACCGATCCCCCGCTCGTTTCCGCGTGGATCGGGCCGTCGATCTCGGTCCCCTCGATCCCTCCGCCGGAGGTCTCGACGTGCACCCGGCCACGGATCCGCGCGAGCTCGATTCCGCCTCCGGACGTGTCGCCTTCGAGCTCACCGGTCAGGTCTCTCGCTTCGATTCCGCCGCCGGATGTGTCGAGCTTCGCGCGCGACCGCAGGCCGGCGATGCGGATTCCGCCGCCGGAGCTGTGAATGGCGAGGGCCGTCTCTGCCGGGACTTGCACTTCGAAGTGGACCTCGGCGCCTTTCCACTCGATCGTCGGAAAGAAATGACCACCACGGCGCCGGGCCGTCACGGACACCGAGCCGGGATCCTCGCGGTACGTGAACCGCAGGAGGTCGTCGAGCTCCCTCCGCTTCGACGTGATGACGAGCCTCGCGTCCGTCGCGGCGGTACCGGTCACGGTGACGCTTCCCATCTCGGTATCCAGCGCAAAACGGCCTCCCGGGACGAGCTTCAGGGTCTTCTCGATGCGGGACTCGGCTCGCAGGGAATACGGCCCGAGCGCGAGGAGGGCAAAGAGCGGGAGAGCTCTGGCGATTCGGCAGTTCATGAGACTTCCTCCGAGCGCCGCGGCGGCGCCTTTTCATACCTTCTAACGCATCGGAGAAGGGAAGGTTCCGGTGACCGCTACGGCCCCTCGCGCCGCGGCGGCTGCTTCTTCGCTCCCGCCTCCGGGGGGCCTCAATTCCCTCCAGCCGCTTCGCGGAGGCCCGCGTGAACTCCGCCCCCAGGAGCACGATCAGGGACGCGAAGACGAGTCTCGTCTCAGGTCTTCGCGGCCCGGCGATGCTACGATCCCTGCGGCCGTGTCGCGAGCGCCGAGGAATCCGTCCCGAATCGCTCTCGCGATCTCCTTTTTTTCTCTCTTTCCGCTTCTCCACTGTGCCCCGGCTCCCGGGCCGCGCCGGGCCGTTCGCGAGCCGCGGCCGTCGCCCCGCGCCGTCCTCGTTTCGTTCGACGGAGTCGCGGGCGAGCGGCTCGAGACGCTGCTCGCAGATCCCGCGAAGCTCCCGACCGGCGCGTTCCGTCGGCTCGCCGCGCGCGGTTTCCATGCGGTGCGTTCGCAGCCTCCGACCCCTTCGCTGACCGCGGTCTCGCACATCACGCACGTCACCGGCGCTCTGCCCGAGTCGACCGGGATCGTGTCCAACACGATGCTCGACTTCGCGAAGCTGTTTCCGGCGACGATCTCCGGCTTCGACGCGCCCATTCGCGCCGAGACGCTCTGGCAGGCCGCGCGCCGGCAGGGCAAGCGCGTCGGCGTGATGCTGTACCCCGGCGCGGACGGCAAGGGGCCGCAGCGCACGGCCAACTGGATGATGACCTGGCCGGGGGATCCGGTCGCGCCCGGGAAGTTGCGCTCGCTCGACGCCGCGGCGTGGCTGCCGGTCGAGGCGTCCGAGGGTCCGCCGAGCTTTTCGCCGGTCCGCCGGGCGGTTCTCTCATTTGCAAAGACGTCCCACTCGGTCCGGCTCCTCGCGCTCGACCGGACCGACGACGGGCGCGTCGACTACGACCGGGTACTCGTCGTGTCGGAGACCGGGCCGCGACGCGAGGTTCGCGTCGGGGAATGGTTCCCGGTCGAGGTCGCGAGCGGGGAAGGACGCACGGGAGCGTGGTGCAAGGTGCTCGCGCTCGCGCCCGACCTCTCGCGAGCCGAGATCTACGTCGGCCCGCTCTCGCGCTCGACCGGCGTCCCGAGAGAGTGGGTGCGCGCGCTCGACGACCAGATCGGCTTCTGGCCGGGGACTCCGGACCACGAGGCGTTCGGAGCGGAGAGCGGCCGGTCCGAGATCTTCCTCGAGCAGACGGACCGGCTGGTCGATTTCCTGACGCGCGCAGATCTTCTCGCGCTCTCCCGCCGGGACTGGGACCTTCTCCTGGTGTACCAACCGGAAGTCGACGAGGTGTCGCACGAGTTTCTCCTGATCGATCCGAGGCAGCCGCGCTTCACGCCGGAGCGCTCCGCGCGCTTTCTGCGCCTCGTGGAAGAGAGCTACGCCCTCGCCGATCGGTCCCTCGACGCGGTCGAGAAGTCTCTTTCGCCGGCGGACTCGCTCTTCGTGACCTCGGACCACGGAATGACGGCGATCTGGGGAGAGATCTCGATCAACGAAATCCTTCGCCAGGCCGACCTCGTGAAGCTCGACGCGGAGAAGAACGTCGCGGCGACCTCGCCGCTCGCCGGCGTCCCCGCGAGCGGGATTGCGCACGTCTACGTGAACCCGGCGGGAGCGCCGGGGGCGCTCGACCGGGCGAAACGGGTGCTCGAGGACTTCCGGGTTCACGGGGAGTCACCGTTCGACCGGATCGTGCGGCGCGACGACGCGGAGGAGCTCGGTCTGCGCGCCCCGGAGTCGGGAGACCTGATCGTGCTCGCGAAGCCCGGCTTCTTGTTCACGAAGAAGATCGAGGAAGGCGCTCCGGTCGGAGAGCGGCGCGACTACGGAGGGCACGGGTACCGCAACGTGTACCCGGAGCTCGACGCGACGTTTTTCGCCGCCGGCCCGGGGATCCCGCCGTCCCGAGCCGAAACGATCGGCTCGTGGGAAATCGCCGCCCGCGTCGCGCGGGCGCTCGGGATCGAGCCGCCCAGGAACGCCGCGCGGTAGAACCGGTCTCGGGCGGCTCGAGCATCTTCAGGACGCCTTCACGGAGCGATCGAGTTCTCGTTTAGGGTCCTCGTCCCGCGGCGCATCGCCTTCGTCCGGCGGGAAAAACCGTTCCCGCGCCTCTGCGTCTTCTTTCTCCAGAGGTGCGAGATGCGCCGCTCCGTTTTTCTGGGCCTCGGGCTCGCCGCCGCCATCTGCTCCGCGCAGGAACCGCCGGCCTCCTCCGCCGAACCCGGACGCGTCCGATCGACTCCCTACATGATCCAGCCGCGCGACGGCTCGCCGCGCGTCTCCGCGGAGCTCGGCTGGCTCACCGTTCCCGAGAATCACGCACGCCCGTCGGGACCCTCGATCGAGCTCGCCTTCCTGCGGATTCGGACGGCGGCGCCCCGGCCGGGAGCGCCGGTCGTCTGGCTCGCGGGCGGACCGGGGGGATCGGGGACGCTGGACGCGGAAGGCGCGATCCTTCCGCTCTTTCTCGAGATCGCGCAGTTCGCCGACGTCATCGCTCTCGATCAGCGCGGCATGGGACGCTCGCAGCCGCGCCTGGATTGTCCGGGCCGGTTCGATCTGCCGCTCGACCGGCCCATGGAGCGCGATCTCATCCTCGCCGCGTTCCGGGATCACGCGACAGAATGCCGGGAGTTCTGGTCCAGTCGCGGCGTCGACCTCGCCTCCTACAACACGAACGAGAGCGCGCGCGATCTCGAGGACCTGAGGAAGGCGCTCGGCGTCCCGAAGCTCGCTCTTCTCGCCGGCAGCTACGGCACGCATCTCGCGCTCGCGACGATCCGCCTCTTCGAGAGCTCCATCGACCGCGCGGTGCTGTTCGGCGTCCAGGGCCCCGACCACATGGAGCGGCTCCCCGGGGATTTCCAGGGTGTGCTGGAGCAGATCGACCGGCTCGTGAAGCGCACTCCACTCCTCGCGGCGCGGATGCCGAGTTTCCTCGGGGCGGTCCAGATCGTTCTTCAGAAGCTCGAGCGCGAGCCGGAGAAGGTGGAAGGGGTCGACCCGGCGACGGGAGAGAAGCGGCTGGTCACCGTCGGGAAGTTCGACCTGCAATGCTTCACCCGCAATCTGCTCTCGTCCCGGGAACAGATCTCGCGGCTGCCCGGCCTCTATCTCGCGATGCTCAAGGGGAATTTCCAGGAGCTTGCGACGAGCGCTCTGACGAGCCGCCGCAGCGTGTCGCCTCCGGCCGTCGACTTCACGATGCGCTGCGCCTCGGGCGCGTCACCGTCCCGCCGCGAGAAGGTGCGGTCCCAGTCGTCCGAGACTCTTCTTGGGACCGCCGCGGACTTCCCGATGCCCGACGTCTGCGACGTTTGGGGCATTCCCGAGCTCGGTCCCGATTTCCGCGCGCCCGTCGCTTCGACCGTTCCGGTGCTCTTCGTTAGCGGAACGCTCGATGCGCACACCCCGCCGTCCAATGCGAAAGAGGTGCTCGCGGGGTTTCCCAACGGCCGGCATCTGCTGGTCGACGGCGGCGCTCACTACCTGCTCGCATTCGGCCTGCCGAAAGGGCGCAAACTCACGGCAAAGTTCCTGAGAGGGGATTCAATCTCCGCGGCCCGGCTTTCGACGCCTGCATTCGGATTTCTCATCCCGGGTCTCTCGCGTGAAGACGAGATCGCGGCGGAGTTCGGCCGCGCGCTGGCGTCGCGGCCACGGGTCGAGACTCGACCCGAAGTCCTCACTCGGCCGCCCTAGAGTCCTCGCGCGACCGCCCTAGGGACGCGCGGAAGCGGTCTCCGTGAGAACGGCGTCCGGCGCGTACACGGGTGCGCACCAGTTCCGGTACTCCGGGCGACGCCCCCGGACCACGTCGAAATAGAGCGCCCTCAGGGTTTCGGCGATCGGGCCGATCCGACCGGTTCCGATCGGACGGTGGTCCACTCGGGTGACCGCCACGATCTGGACCCCGGTTCCCACGAAGAGAGCTTCCTCCGCCACGTAGATCTCGCTGCGGTCGATCGAGCGCTCGACGACCGTCAGGCCGCATTCCCTGGCCAGCAGCTCGATGACGGTGCGGCGCGTGATTCCTTCGAGGATGTTGTCCGTGATCGGCGGCGTCAGGACGACCCCGTTCCGGACGAGAAAGAAGTTCGCGGCGGAGCCTTCCGAGATGTGACCGTCGCGGTTGAGAACGATCGCTTCGTCGAAGCCGGCCCGCATCGCCTCCGACTTGGCGAGCGCGGAGTTGACGTAAGCGCCCACGATCTTGCCGCGCGCCGGAATCGCGTTGTCGTCCACGCGCCTCCACGACGAGATGGTCGCGTGCGCCCCCTCTTCTTTGTCGATGTAGCGGCCGTACGGCATCGCCACGATCGAAATCTCGGGCGTGAGATCGTGCAGTCGGACGCCGACCGTCTCGTCCGCATAGAACGCGAGAGAACGGGCGTAGCAGTCTTCCCGATAGCCCTCCCGGCGCAGGAGGTCGGCGAGGGCGGCGGTGAGCTGGGCTTGATCGAGCGGCAGCTGCATCCCGATCATCCGGGCGGACTCGAGGAAGCGGCGGTAGTGGTCCTCCGGCCGGAAGACGAAGAGCTCCTGCTCGTCGTCGTTCCAGTAGCCGCGGATCCCGCTGAAAACGCCGGTGCCGTAATTCAGACCGTGGGTCAGCACGCCGACGCGAGCTTCCGCATAGGGAATGATTCGACCCTTGAAGAAGGCGAAGTGCGGCAGAACCATCAAATCCTCCAATGCCAATCGAGAGGTCCAATCTTCATCGGTTCCCATCGAGAGCGACAGCATCCGCCCCTGCTTTGATAGAATCAATAGCCACTTTGGAGAAAGTGGACTGAGCCATGACTTCGCGGATCCTTTCCGACCCCTCGGGCGCAATGACCGGACAGCCGGCGGCAGAGCTCGACTTCGTCAATTCGCTCGGCTCCTGGTCGCAGGCTTCCGGGCCGGTGTACCGACGTCTCGCGAACGGGCTGCGCTCCGCGGTCCTGCGCGGCGACCTCGAGCCGGGGTGTCGCGTCCCGGCCGAGAGAAACCTCGCGCGCCTGCTCGCTGTCAGCCGGACGACGGTCGTGGCCGCGTACGAAGCCCTTCGCCAGGAAGGCTGGCTCGAGACCCGGCAGGGAAGCGGCACGCGCGTGCGCTCGGCGCCGCGCCGGGCGGCGCCGACCGGCGACGAGCCTCCTTCTTTTCGACGGCACCCGGTATACCGGAGCCTGATCGAGGGCTCCGGTGGAACGATCGAGTTCCTGGGCGCGCATCTTCCAGGGGCCGGCGCGATCCCCGGAGAGCTCGTCTCTTTGAAAGAGGGAATCGCGCGGCTCGCGCGAGACCACGGTTACCTGCCGGCCGGACTTCCCGAGTTGCGCCGCGCAATTGCGGCTCGGCTGGACGCGAGAGGCCTGCCGACGCGCGAGGACCAGATCCTCGTCACGAGCGGCGCCCAGCAGGCGATCGGTCTCGTCGCGCAGCTCTTCCTCCAGAAAGGCGATGCGGTGGCGCTCGAATCCCCGACCTACCTCGGGGCGATGGACATCTTCACCAACGCGGGCGCGCACCTCGTTCCGCTTCCGGTCGGCGAGCGCGGAGTCCGCCCGGAGGCGCTCCGAGAAACCGTTCATCGCGCGTCGCCGCGGCTGGTCTATCTCGTGCCGACGTTTCACAACCCGACCGGAGCGCTCGTGCCCGAGCCGGTGCGGCGCGAGATGGCGCGCATCGCGGACGAGACCGACGTTCCATTCGTCGAGGACGACACGCTCGCGGATCTGACGCTCGGCGCCGAGCCTCCCCCGCCCATCGCGGCGTTCGCGCGGACCGCCCCGGTGCTGACGATCGGCTCGCTCTCGAAGGTTCTCTGGGGCGGCCTGCGGATCGGCTGGATCCGAGCGCCCGAGCCGATTCTCGCGAGGTTGACGCGGCTGAAGATCCTGACCGATCTCGGCTGCTCGGTCCTCTCGCAGCTCGCCGCGGTCGAGCTCCTCGGCCGGATCGAGGCCATCCGCCGGGCGCGCCGCCGCGAGGTCCGGACGAAGTACAGCCGGATGGCCGCGCTCCTGAAACGCCTGCTCCCCTCCTGGTCCTGGACGCCGCCCGCGGGAGGGCTCTCGCTCTGGGTCAAGCTTCCGCACGGCGACGCGACCGGCTTCGCGCAGATCGCCCTGCGGCACGGAGTCGCGATCGTCCCCGGCCCGCTCGCGTCGCCCGACGGCGGCGGCGGCGATCGTCTGCGCCTTCCGTTCGTGCACGACGCCGGCACGATGACCGAGGGAGTGCAGCGCCTGGCGCGCGCCTGGCGGGCCTATTCGCCGGAGCTGCGGGCCGAGAAGACCAGTCTGATCGTCTGAGAGCCGTCTATCCGTTCTTGCCGGCGAACTCTTTGACGAAGGACACGAGCGCTTCGACTCCCTTCTTCGGAAAAGCGTTGTAGATCGACGCGCGGATGCCGCCGACGGAGCGGTGTCCCTTGAGACCCGAAAACCCCTGACGGGCGGCCTCCGCGACGAACTGCTTCTCGAGATCCTCCGACGGAAGCCGGAAGGTCACGTTCATGTTCGACCGGCTCCCCGGCTTCGCGTGCGGGCGATAGAACCCGCCGGAGGAGTCAAGCGCGTCGTAAAGGATCTTCGCCTTCTCGGCGTTCTCCCGGCCGATCGCTTCGAGCCCGCCCTCGGAGAGCATCCACTTGGCGACCAGGCCGACGACGTAGATCGCGAAGACGGGCGGCGTGTTGTAGAGCGACTTGTTCTGCGCGTGGGTGTTGTAGTCGAGCATCGTGGGAAGGCCTTTGGGGCTTCGCGCCAGGAGGTCTTCGCGGATCAGCACCATCGTCACGCCGGCCGGTCCGAGGTTCTTCTGGGCTCCGGCATAGAGGAGCGCGTACCTGCCCACGTCGATCGGCCGGCTGAAGACATCGGACGAGACGTCCGCGACGAGCGGGACCCTCCCGACCTCCGGCTCGCGGTGCCACTCCGTGCCGTAGATCGTGTTGTTGGTCGTGATGTGGACGTACGCCGCCTCCTGGTCGAGCTTCAGCTCGGACTGCTCCGGGATTCTCGCGAAGCTCTCGGACTCGGTCGTCGCGGCGATCGAGACCATGCCGACTTTTTGTGCTTCCTTCACCGCCTTCTTCGACCAGGAGCCGGTCACCACGTAGTCGGCGCTCCGGTCCGCCGAGAGCAGGTTCATCGGGACCATCGAGAACTGGAGCGACGCGCCGCCGCCGACGAAGAGGATCCGGTAGTTGGAAGGCACCGAGGCGAGCCGCCGGATGTCGGCATCGGCGGCGCCCAGAATCTCCTCGAACGTCTTCGAGCGGTGGCTGATCTCTAGGATCGACATCCCCACCCCGGGAAGGGACATCAGGTCGCGCTGGACCTCTTCGAGAACGGGCTCGGGCAGGACCGCCGGGCCCGCGCCGAAGTTGAAGATGCGTCCGGTCCCGAGCCCCGTTTCCTGAGTCGCGGTGGCCATTGGTCGTTCTCCTCAGATTGGAAGCAGCGTCACCTCGAGGATGTCCTTCGTGCTCGATTCGATGTCACGGAGGATCTCGTCGGAGGGCGCCTGGTTCAGATGAATCCGCGCGACGGCCGCCTTCGCGCCGTCGAACACGACGTTCTCGGTCTCCTGCACGTTGATGCCAGCCTGCTTGATGCAGTCGAAGACTGCGGCGAGCACGCCGACCCGATCGCAGTGTCGCACGACCAGGAGATGGGTCGCGGGCGACTTCTTCGCGAGGTTGACGACGTTCGGCGCCCGGCCGGTCTCCTTGTATTCCCGGGCGATCCGCACCGTTTCAGCGGCGATCGCCTCCTGGGCCTGGTCCGTCGACGCGCCGATGTGGTGCGTCCCGACGACGCCGGGCAGCTGGAAGATCGCGTCCTCGACCGTGCCGGCGCCGCCCGACGGCTCCCCGGCGAAGACATCCAAGCCGGCGCGGATTCCGCGTTCGCGCACAGCGCGCTCGAGCGCCGCCTGGTCGACGACCTCCGCGCGCGACGTGTTGACGAAGAACGCGCCGGGCCGCATGGCCGAGAAAAAGTCTGCGCCGATCAACTTCGTGGTCTCCGATTTCAACGCCACGTGGACGCTGACGACGTCCGCGGCGGCCGCGACCTGGAAGATCGAGTCCCTGCGTTCGATGGCGAGGTGTCGCGCCTTCTCGACGGTCAGGCTCCGGCTCCAGGCGACGATCGGCATCCCGAAAGCCCGCGCGCGCGGGATCATCTCGCAGCCGATTCCCCCGACGCCGATCAAACCGAGCGTTCGCCCGAAGAGCCCCCGAGCCTTTGCGTACTCCTTCTTGTTCCAGACGCCGCGCTTCAAGTCCGCGGTGTTGTCGGGGATGCGCCGGTCGAGAGCGAGGATCAGTCCGAACGCGAGCTCCGCGACCGCAATGGAGTTCTTCCCCGGACAGTTCGCGACGGAGATGCCCCGCTCGGACGCGGCCTCGACGTCGATCGTGTTGTAGCCCGCGCCCGCGCGGACCACGAGGGAAAGGTGACCCGTCTCGAGCATGGGCCGGGTCACTCTGGTCGAGCGGACGACGAGCACTTCCGCCGCACTCTTCCGGAGGGATTCGGTCAGCGCGTCGTCCTTCGCTTCCGGCTCGTAGAGGACTTCAAAGCCCGCTTCCGCCAGGCCGCGGCGGCCGGATTCTTCGAACTTGTCGGCGACCAGAACTTTCACGGGCAGGGGGAATTCTAAATCTCGTGAATCAGCAGCCCATCCCGGAGCTTCGGCTCGAACCAGGTGGATTTCGGCGGCATGGTTTCGCCGGCGTCCGCGATCAGGATCAGGTCCTCGACCTGTACGGGAAAAAGCGAGAAGGCAACCGCGGCCCTTCCTCCGTCGACGGCCTTCTGGAGCTCCTCGGTGCCTCGCCCGCCTCCGACGAAGTCGATCCGCGGGTCCGTGCGAACGTCGCCGATCGAGAGCAGCGGCTCGAGGATCTGCTGCTGCAAGAGCGTGACGTCGAGCGCCGCCGACGGCGCGGCGGAATCGGAAGGTAGGCGGATGCCGTACCACCGCCCCGCCAGATACATGCTCACTTCGGCGCGCTCGACCGGCGCGGCGGGTGCGTCCGCGGAAACCGGAATCCTCTTCTTCAAGGCCGCGAGGAAAGCCGCCGCCGACCGGCCGCCCAGATCCTTGACGGTCCGGTTGTACGGCAGGATGCGCACCTGGCCCGCGGGGAACGCGACACCCAGGAAGAAATTGGAAGCGTCGTCCGGGGCGTGATGATCCGTTCGGGACCGGAGCTCCTCTCTCGCCCGGCTCGCGCTCGCAGCCCGATGGTGGCCGTCGGCGATGTAGAGAAGAGGGACGCGCCCGAACTCGCCGGCGATCTGGCGGGATTCCCCGGCGTCCAGCAGCCAGATCGAGTGCGCGACGCCATCGTCGGCGATGAAGTCGTTCACCGGCGGTGACGCCATCGCGCGCGTCACGACTTCGTCGATCGCGGGGCGGTCCCGGTAGGTGAGGAAGACCGGTCCCGTCTGAGCGCGCAGCGAGATCATGTGGCGCGTCCGGTCGTCTTCCTTGTCCCGCCGCGTGCGCTCGTGCTTGCGCACGCGATCGGCGTCGTAGTCGTCCAAGGAGAACGCCCCGGCGACACCGATCTGGTGGTGGTTTCCCATCCGCAGCCGGTAGAGGTAGAGGGAGGGCTCGGATTCGCGGATCAGAGGACATTCGCGAGTGAGCCGCTCGAAGTTCTCCGCGGCCTTGCGGTAGACGTCAGCGGTGTACGGATCGGTTCCCTCCGGAAGGTCGATCTCGGCGCGGGAGACGTGAAGAAAGCTCCATGGATTCCCGGAAGCGAGCGACCGCGCCTCTTCGGTCGAGACCACGTCGTAGGGGACGGCCGCGACGTCCCGCGCGCGTTGCGGGACCGGACGGAGCGCTCGGAAGGGTCGAAGGATCGCCACGTCACCTCCGGGCGATGGAGACGACGGCGATTCTAGTGCGCTCTCCGTTCGGATCGCGCTTATGATTCCACGCCGACCGCAAAATTTGAACGACCGGACAAGGAGAGTGATCGATGGGTCGAATGAAGTCACGTTTCGCGCTCGCGTCGGCGGCTCTCGTCGCGGCCGGATGTTTCTCCTTCGCCTGCCGGAAGGAAGAGGCTCCCGCTCCGGAGCAGGCGGCTGCTTCCGCCCCTTCGTCCGCGGCGGCGGCCCCGCCGGCCGCTTCGGCCGAGCTCGTGAACGGGGGCCGGTATCTCGTCATCGTCATGGCCTGTAACGACTGCCACACTCCTTTCAAGATGGGGAAGAACGGGCCGGAGCCCGACATGAGCCGGATGCTCTCCGGACACCCCGAGAACATGAAGATGCCGCCTCCGCCGAAGCTGGAAGGCGGCTGGATGATGGCGGGGTCCGCCACCAACACGGCATGGGCCGGACCCTGGGGGGTGAGTTATACGTCGAACTTGACGCCGGACCAGAACACCGGGATCGGCATTTGGACCGAAGACATGTTCATCAAGGCCATGCGCACCGGAAAGCACATGGGGACCTCCCGCACGATCCTGCCTCCGATGCCGTGGGAGTGGTTCGGAAAGATGCGGGACCAGGAGCTGAAGGCGATCTTCGCGTACTTGAAGTCCATTCCCCCGATCCACAACCGGGTGCCGGATCCCGAGCCCCCGGCTGCAGCGAAATAGCAGCGATTCGCAAGGAGGCCCCATGGGCAAGATCATCGAGTGCCACAAGGTGAACCCGTCGAGCGACTGCGCGCACGTCGTGCGCGGTCGCGACGAGGACGAAGTCCTGCAGAACGCAGAGGTGCACGCCCGGGAGCATGGCCTCGAGCCGACTCCGGAGCTCATGGCGCAGGTCCGCTCTTACATTGAGGACGAGCCCGAACGCGCCTGATCCGCCGGTCCAAGCGCAGACTTTGGACTGAATGACTCTCACCGCGGGAACGCGACTCGGCTCCTACGAGATCGTGGCCCCGCTCGGGGCGGGCGGGATGGGAGAGGTTTACCGCGCCCACGACCCCGCTCTCGGCCGGGACGTGGCGATCAAGGTCCTTCCTGCGGCCGTATCCGCCGACCCCGATCGGGTTACGCCTACACGACGGCGCGCGTCCTCTCGTCGGATCTCTATCTCGCGAGCGGCCTGAAATAGCGCCGCCGGACACGGGGATTGCAAGGAAAGACGCGGGGGAGCCTCGTGACCGAGAAGGAGAGAGAAGAGGCCGAGCACCTCAAGAAGCAGGGGGACGTCAAGGAAGCTCTTGCCCAGACGACGCCTCCTCCCGAGGCGAAAAAGGAGCTCCCGACGAAAAAGAGCCACCGGATCTGGCTCGGCACCTACGCGATTCTCCTCATCGTCTTTCTCGCCACCTGGATCCTGATCTCGACCGGAGTCGTCACGCTGCCCTCGCGGACCGAAGACGTCGTTCGGCGGGGGAGTCTCGGCGCCGCGTTCGTCGTGCTCGCGCTGATCGCCGGAAGGGTCGCGGAGATCTACTTCGTGCCGCGGCTGGACAACACGGTCTCTCGCTACAACCTCCGGCGGATCCTCCGGCTCCTCGTCGCGATCGCGATCGTCCTGATCCTCGTCTCCGCCATCTTCGTGAACTGGTACACGGCGATGGTCTCGTTCGGTTTGATCTCGCTGATCCTCGGTTTCGCTCTGCAGACGCCGATCACGAGCTTCATCGGCTGGATCTACATCCTGGTGCGGAAGCCGTACCGGGTCGGGGACCGCATCCTGATCGGCAACGCGAAAGGGGACGTCATCGACGTCTCCTACCTCGACACGACGCTGTGGGAGTTCGGAGGGCAGTACCTCTCCACGGATCATCCGAGCGGACGGATCATCAAGTTCCCGAACTCGAACGTCCTGACGCAGCCGGTATACAACTACTCCTGGCCGCTCTTTCCGTACATCTGGAACGAGATCAAGTTCCAGGTCGCATACGACAGCGACCTCGAATTCGTGGCGAAGACGATGCGCGAGGTCGCGGAACATGAGTTGGGCGAGACGATGATGGAGCGGGTCAAGGTCTACCGAGAGCTGCTCGCGCAGACGCCGGTCGACGAGCTGGAGGTCCAGGAGCGGCCGGTCATCGTCTTTCGCGTCAGCGACAACACCTGGCTCGAAGCGATCGTCCGTTACATCGTCGATCCCAAAAAGGCCGGGAGGACCAAGACCGACCTGATACAGAAGCTGCTGAAGAAGCTGAACGAGGAGCCGGATCGGGTCGGATTTCCCAAGGGCAACGCGCGGTGAGCGCTGCCGTCCCGGCGGCGGCGGAACGTGCCGAGCTGCGCTTCCGCACGCGCTTTCCGCTCTGGGGAGTGGCTGGCCTCGCGCTCTTCGGGCTCGGGCTCTGGGCACTCGCGGCGGACCTCGAAGCGTGGAACGCGGTCTGGTATCTGCCAGCCTGGTACGGCTACCTGCTTGTCTTGGACGCGCTGATCTACGCGCGCCGCGGCGAGTCTTTCGTCGGCGGCCGAGGACGCGAGCTCGCCTGGATGATGTTCTGGTCCGTCCCGTTCTGGCTTCTCTTCGAGGCGTACAACGTGCGGCTGCACAACTGGTACTACGTCTTCGGCCTGCGGACCCTGTGGGGCTCCGCGCTCTTGAGCACCCTCGCGTTCGCGACCGTCCTTCCCGCGTGTTTCTTCCACGCCGAGCTCCTCGAAGCGTTCGGGATCCCGCGCGAAAATCGGGGACGGCCTCTTCTCGTGACCCGGAAGGTGCTCGTCGCCTGCGCGGTCGGCGGGATCGTCTGCGCCGTCGCTCCGCTCCTCTGGCCGCGATGGGCCTTCTGGATGGTCTGGGGCGCTGCGCTCGGCCTCCCCGAAGTCGTGAACTATCGATCCGGCGCGCCGTCTCTGCTCTCCGACCTCGAAGAGGGCCGCCGGACGCGCCTCCTGCGCCTGCTCCTGGGGGGCCTGCTCGCCGGAGCGGTCTGGGAGATCTTGAACTTCTGGGCCCGCACCAAGTGGATCTACACGGTCCCGGGCTTCGAGAGCTGGAAGCTCCTCGAGATGCCGTTCGCGGGCTTCGGCGGTTTTCCGGCGCTCGCGCTGTCGGGATTCGCGTACTTCTCCTTTCTCTCGCACCTCCGGGGAAACGGACGGCGCCTGGCAGTCGGCGCCGCGGTCCTCTTCAGCCTCTGGGCTTCGGTCGCCGCTCTCGATCGAAACGTCCAGTCGGTCCGGCCCGTCCTCTCGGACCTTCCCGCGCTCGACGCCTCCGCGGTCCGGGAGCTCCGCGCCGCCGGAATTCCGACCCCTGAGCGCCTGGATCGCGCCGTCCGCCGCTACGGTCTCGCCGAGATTGCCGCGCGCACGGGCCTCACCGCGGACGTCCTCGAGCGCGCCGGGCGGGAGGCGTCGCTCGCCCTTCACAAAGGAATGGGTGTTCCCGCCGCGAAGCTGCTCGAGGCGGCGGGAGTCCGCTCGGTCGCCGATCTCGCCGCTTCGGATCCCGACGCGCTGACCGTACGCCTCTCCCGGATCGCGGCGGAGCGCGGAGAGGCGCCGCCCCGACCCGAATACGTCCGCGTCTGGGTTCGCGCGGCGAGCCCCGATGGGGGGCCACGGCGATGACGCGCGTTCGCGTTTCGACGATTCGCGGGGCGCTCTTCGCCGTCTGCCTGCTGGAGCTCGTCTCCTGCGCGGGCACCACCGCTCGCGCACCGGGCGGCGCGGCGGCCGCGCCGCCGTCCGAGTCGCGCTTCACGATCCTGCAGATCAACGACGTCTATAAGATCGAAGGGCTCGAGGGCGGACGCCTGGGAGGGCTCGCCCGGGTGCGGACTCTGCGCAGGCGGCTGGAGGCGGAAGGGCGGCCCGTTCTCCTCCTGCACGCCGGCGACCTGCTCTTTCCCTCTGTCATGAGCAAGTACCTCCGCGCGCAGCCGATGATCCGGGTTCTGAACCTTCTCGACGGAGATCCCGCCGCTTTCGACCCGAGCCTCTTCGTGGTCTTCGGCAACCACGAGTTCGACGACCGTGACCCGGGCGTCCTGCTCGGCCGTATCGCGCAGTCCGATTTCTCCTGGGTGTCGTCGAACGTCCGGTATCGGAGCATCCCGTCCGCGCGCGGCGCGCCCCTCTCGGCGCGTCTCGCAAACGTGCACGACACGGTCGTGAAGGAGATCTCCGGCGTCCCCGTCGGAATCTTCGGGCTGACGACCGACACCCAGCCGCGCGATTACGTCGCCTACGACTACGACCTTCCCGAACGCCGCGCCGCCGTCGAGCGGGCGTTGGAGAGGCTCCGCGCGGGCGGTGCGCGAGCGGTCGTGGCGCTCACGCACCAGGACCTCGACGACGACGAGCACCTGGCGCGCGACTTTCCCGCGATCGGGCTCGTCGTCGGAGGACACGAGCACATCTTCCTGCAGCGGAAAGTGGGAAGAACCTGGATCACCAAGGCGGATGCGGACGCGAAGACGGCAATCGTGCACGACGTCCGTATCTCCTCCGACGGATCGCTCGACGATCGGTTCCGAAAAGTCGCGCTGGGGGCCGACGTCGAGAAAGATGCCGCCGTGGACGCCGAGGTTCGGGCGTCGCTCGCGGAGCTCGCCGCCGCCGCCAAGGCGCAGACGGGACGCGACATCCAGGAGGTCGTGGGAGAAACGCGGAACCTCCTGGAAGGAGTCGAGCCGGCGGTGCGCGGGCGCGAGACGGCGCTCGGCAACTTTTTGACCGACGTGCTGCGCGAAAGGATGAAGACGGACGTCGGGTTTCTGAACGGCGGCGCGATCCGCATCAACGACGACATTCCGCCGGGGCCGATCCGCAACTACGATCTCGAAGGCATCTTCTATTTCGACAACGCGGTCGTTTCTTTCGAGATCACGGGCGCCGAGCTGCTCGAGCTGCTTCGGACGTCGGTCTCGAAGGTGCACACGGGGCACGGACGTTTCCTGCAGGTCTCTGGGATCCGCTTCCGTTACCACGTCGCCGGGACTCCCGAACAGCCGGTGTACACGATTGCCCCCTCCGACGTGGAAGTTTCTCCGCGCGGCGGCGGCTTCCAGCCGCTCGAGCTCGCGCGGACCTACTCCGCGGCGTCGCTCGACTACGTCTGGGAGAACGGCTACCGCGACGGCTACGCGCTCTTCTCGAAGGGGCGGCGCGGTGGAACGAGCCCGAAACGGCTCGACTCGGGCGCGCAGCCGTGGCGGGCGATGACCGAAGAGGCGATCCGCTCGCTTCCGGGTCGGCGCGTCATGACCGCGATCGAGGGACGGATCGTGAGGGTGGAGATTCCGTAGTCCGAGGTCCTCTGTCCGGAGTCCGGAACAGTATTTTGACTTCGGCGGAGCCCGGGCCGGCTATCGCTTCGGCGGACGCGACGGGCGCAGGTCGATGCGCGAGGCGATCGCGCGATCGGGAAAGCGGATCAGATCCGCGACGGCCTCGGCCACGTCGTCGGAAGAGAGCATCCACGAGTGCTCCCGGTCTCCGTGGGAGTGTCCGAACTCGGTCGCGACCGAGCCGGGCAGGATCGCCGCGACGCGGATTCCCTGGTGCCGTAAATCGAGCATCGAGGACTCCGAGAATCCGAGCAGCCCGAACTTCGAAGCGTTGTACGCGCTGCCGCCGGCGAACGCGTTGACCGCGGCCAGCGACCCGATGTTGACGATGAAGCCACCGTTCCCCTTCTTCATGAGAGGGACGGCGAAGTAGGTCGCATAGTACGGACCGAAGAGGTTCGTTTCGACGACGGCCCGAAAGCGCTCCGGTTCGAGCTTCTCGATCGAGTCGAAGTCGCCGATGCCGGCGTTGTTGACGAGCACGTCGAGGCGCCCGAAGGTATCGCCGACGAAGCCCACGAGAGCCTTCTGATCCGTCTCGCTTCGCGCGTCGGCGGCCTTCCCTGCGAATCTCGCGGACGGAACGAGCTTCTCGAGGCGACCAACCGCGGAAGCGACGCCCTCCGGGTCCCGCGCCGAGATCGCGACGGCGAAACCTTCGGAGCCGAGCCGGCGGGCGACGGCGAACCCGATCCCGCGGCTTCCTCCGGTGACGAGAGCGACCCGATCGGCTGCCGGCATGCGGGGATGCTATCCGAGGAGCCTCTACGACTGTCAGTGGCAGGTGGGCGGGATCAGAGGTCTAAAGTCTTGCGGAACTTGACCGTGACTCGGGTACCGGGCCGCTCGAATCCGCGCCCGACCTGCCGGTCGTAGACGAAGAAAGCGTCGGTGGCGGGATTGATGAGCCACCGCACGATGGCCTGGACACCCGTTAGGCGGTCGACGTTGTCGCTCTGGACGATGACGGACGAGAGCACTCGCACGGTCGGATTCCAGTCAACCCGGGCCGAGACGAGGGAGAGATTGAAGTTCCCCTGCGGCAATCGAACCACGTTGTAGTCATCGATGACCGACAGGGCGATGTGCTCGTTGGGCTTGAAGAACAGTCGGCCCACGTAGCGATTCCGGTGCCCACCGTAGTAGCCGCCGAAATTGAAATTGGCCTGAAAGGCGAGCGATCGCGTCGGGTCCGTACCGAAGGCGATCTGGTGCCGAACGAAGTGATAAAGCCCAACGGGAATGGTTACGGTGTCCGTCAACTCTAGCGGTTCGGTCAGGTTCTCATCGAAGGTATCGACGATGTCGTCGTCGCTGTAAGCACCACTCTGCCACTCCGCCCGAAACGTGTACTGATACTCTCGCTCGTTCAACGAGCTGTCCTCGTTGTACTTGAACGAGTAGAACGTCTCGAAGCTCAGATTCTTCAGATCCAGCGCGTGCGGGCGGGGTGTCAACTCGAGGTCCACGAACGTTGAATGGATCCCGTTCTGACTCACGAACCCCATCTCAGGATCGAAGTTGCTGCCGATGTTTCCCCGCTCGATCCTCCCGTTCGCGTACTCGCCGTTGTACGAGAGGCTGAGGTCCCAGGCTGCGGTCTCGCCGGTGACCCGCGGATTTTGTGACCGGGCGTAGAAACCGGTCGCCCTCCACTCCGGCGACAGGCTCACGCCCGCGTCCGCCCCAAAGGTCCGCGAGTATTTGATCAAAGAGTCGTCGGTGGCGCGTTCGATGTCCGTGAAGAGGGCGCCTACGTAGGACGCGTGCCCAAGATCCTGCTTGACCCGGCCTACGAAGAAGTCTGTGCGTGGCTCGCCTAACGCATCGCGCGTCTGCACGGCGAGAGCCCCGAAGTCGGTGCGGCCGAGCCGGCCCGTCATCTTTAGCCCGGCATCGATCGGGACGATCACACTTTCGGGGATCGGGAGGGTTTCGTCGACGCTCTTGAGGCCGATCCGACGGGAGAAGAAAGGCAGAGTCGTGCTCGAGCTGCCGAACGCGAAGATCTGCGATCGCTGCAGGAAGAACAGCCTCTTCTCTGGGAAGAGGAGCGATGTCCGGCCGAAGTTGAATTGCTGCGTATCCGCCTCCGTTTCGGCGAAGTCCGTGTTCGCGGTCAGGTCGCCTTCTGTGGAAGAGCTGAGCCCGTACCGGAAGTCGAACCCCGCCTTGCCGCGCAGATCCGTGTCAGTGGGGTCCTGACGACGGTCGACGGCGCCGGCGGCGAACGGCACGAAACTCCGGAGACGACGGGTCGGCATGGCCGGAATGCCGATGAGCTCGCCCGCAAGCGAGATCTTCGAGAGCGCAAACGGGCGCTTCCATCCCGTCCAGCGAACCGTTTCGTTTCGGCGTCGCAGAATGCGCGAGAAGTTGAAGCCCCAGACTTCCCCCCCGCCCGGGAAATTCAAGGCCGTGTACGGGATCCGGAAGAGGACGTCCCAGCCTTGAGGGGTGCGGCGCACGCGGACATCCCAGACGGTGTCCCAATCGAGGGAGGGATCTCCCTCTTCGGTGACGAGGCCATCCTCGCGGGCGCCGTTCGGATTCGTCGCGAAGAAGTATGCATTGCGCCGGTCGTGATAGGTGTCGAGCACGATGGCGATGCG
>WNGE01002858.1_pt1 | contig 39096 bp, 43 predicted proteins | sample 5400651 | NCBI WGS metagenome assembly WNGE01 (sample SAMN13153370, study PRJNA577476) | soil metagenome | isolation source: 60 cm soil or saprolite under grassland replicate 2 | place: USA:California | collected 2016-06-15 | reverse complement strand
CACGCCGCAACCATCCTTGCAATTTGCGACTTGCCACTGGGATCAGAAAGTGCGCGTAGAAACCCATTCGCGCCAACAACTCATCTGGAAAATTCCCTTATGGTGTGCCGATGGAAAAGCTGTCTGCCGCCCTGCCGTGCCGCGAAATCCCAGCTCCGGAATTCCGCAATCATCTCTGGAGCTGGCGAAGGGATTTGAACCCCTGACCCTCTGATTACAAATCAGATGCTCTACCAGCTGAGCTACGCCAGCATGCAACAAGCATCGCTTGTCACACTAATCCCTTTTCTTTCAACGGGACAAGTATAAAAGGTACCATAGCGGAATTACAGGTGCAAGGGCGGATCGTGTGGGTCGGACACTCTTGTCCGACAAAGCTACTATCAATGTGGCGCGGGCGCCCTCGCCCGCGAAGGATTGTTGAAATCTGGTCCGCTGATCTTACTGTCCTTTCATCTTGCGACTTTCTTCACAGTCTGCCCTGCTGGCAGCGCATCCCTCAACTCACGCACTGTCCGCTTGAAGATAGGATGGCGGGCGTCCGGCGCGATCTCAGCCAGCGGCTCGAGCACAAAACGCCGTTCGTGCAGCCGGGGATGCGGAACAGTCAGCGACGGAATCTCGATAATCGAAGTTCCGAATAGCAGGACATCAATATCAATTGTCCGGGGCCCTTTTTTCTGCTTGCGCTGCCGACCCATGCTCTGTTCCAGATTGAGAATTGTCGAGATCAGCTGCCGCGGCATCTTCTCGGTCTCAAACTTGATGGCGCAATTCAGGAACCACGGTTGCGCGGTCAACTCGATGGGCTCGGTCTCGTAGAAGGACGAAACCGCGACCACGTTGCCGAACTCGGCCAGCTTGGCGATCGCGGTTTGCAGGTTCTCGGCACGGTCACCCAAGTTGGAGCCCAGCGAAAGATAGACGGCCTTGTGCACGCGTTCTGAGTTTGCGATTTTGTCGCGAATGTTTCCAGAGAAAAATCAGAAAAGGCATTGTTGGTCGTTGGTCGTTGATCCGTCGCTGCGCTTCACTCTCTCCGGACCAGCCCAACCATCATTCGCCGTTTAGCCACAAGAGCCAACCGCATCCGACATCAGCTCCGTAGGAGCGGAAAATAGTTAGCCCAGGACGTAAGTCCTGGGTAGCACGAACAAGATGTCTGGCGCGAACCGAAGGTGAGCGACGAACCTAATTTGAAACTTGGCGAGAGGTAGCGTCACGCGGCATGCTTAATGGATAGAATCAGCCATGCTGCCCATCGAACTCAGAATCGACCGCGCCCAAAGACTACTGCGCATGATCGAGCAAGACGAGCCGCTCCTAGCCGCCCGTGTGGCTCCGCTCTCGGTTGAGCGCCAGCAGTCAGCCAAGTCCTACGCTCGCGAACTGGCCATGCTCACCCGCGCAGAAATCAACAGACTGCTTGAAGAAAAGTCATTTGCGGAAGTAGTGGAGCCTCACGCCGCAGACTAGTTCTGAAGAACGTGTTGGCCGTGAATTGTGTCGTGGGCGGATCCTTCTTCTTGCTCCTCCGCCAACGTCGTCTCTTCCCAAAGCGTCCGGTCCCGAAGCAACCGTGACACCAGGGCGGTGTGCATGGCGTGGCCGGCACGATCGGCAACTACATTCCCGAGTACCTGCTTTCCAATCAGCGCCAGATCGCCGATCAGGTCGAGGATCTTGTGGCGCACGAATTCGTCGGGATAGCGCAGCGGCGGATTCTCCAGGCCATTGCGAGTGAGGACCAACGCATTCTCCCTCGACGCGCCCCGAATCAAGCCTTGCTGTCGTAGGGCTTCGGCTTCATGGAGAAAGCCAAATGTACGCGCCGGAGCGATTGCCGAAACGTATTGACCATTCGTCAGTCCCAGCGTGAACGCCTCGCGCCCGATCATGGGATGAGGAAAGTTGATTGTGTACGAAATTGAATAACTTTCAGCTGGATAAATTCCGATGAACTTGTTCCCCTCGTGTACTTCTAACGCACGCAAGATTCGCACATAGGTCCTGGCGCGCCGTTGCTTGCGAATGCCGGCTTTGCGAATGAGATCGACAAAAGGCCGGGCGCTGCCATCGAGTATCGGGAGCTCGAGGTTATTGAGCTCGACAACCGCGTTGTCAATTCTCATCCCGACCAGCGCCGAGAGCAGATGTTCGGTGGTCGAAATCAGCACGCCCTTCTTCATCAAGCTAGTGGCATAGCTCACTCGGGCGACGTTCTTGCTGACCGCTTCAACTTCAAAACCGTCCAGGTCAACGCGCCGGAAAATAATGCCGGTGTTCGCCGCTGCGGGAAGGATGCGCAACTTGACCGGCGCTCCCGAATGCAAACCGACACCCTGGCACTCGACAGCCGTGCGGATTGTTTGTTCTTGTATCAGAAGTAAAAGAATAACCGCGAAACCGCGGAGTTCGCCTGTGGCAAATCAGCCACACGTTGTTGCGGGTTCTTCATACCAGAATTCATGTAAGCCCAGTAGCTACAAATGTTTACGTTGCAACTCGATCACCGCGGTGAAACGAAGGTGTTACATACATGGTCACTGGAGCCAAATAAGTTTTCAGTGCTTCTTGTTGGAAGACGCGGCTTGCTTGGGGTCGAACAGGCTGTCGTTGAGGTTCTGATTGTAGGTGGCCGAGGTGACAAAGAACTGGGCGGCCATGTCTCCGTTATAGACCCTGGTCGTGTCGAACGGCGTCATCACACCTTGAATCTGGCGGTAGTTGTCGAAAATCTCCTCTTCGGTGTTGCGCTCCTTATCAGTGGGATCGCGCCAGCTGAAACTCTTCCGCACGGGCAGGTGGGTAAACGAATCGAAGTTTAGCGTTACCGCTTCGTTCTTGGAATTCATGATCGTGACTTGGTCGGTCTGTTTCTGCGCGGCCACCGTTTGGCCTTCAAAAAACAGTGCTATACCGGGCTCCTTCAGCCACTGGCGCAACACCACATCCAACGAAAAGTGCCGGCGTCGCAAAATCGGTTCCCACTCTTCTTTTTTCTCGAGCTCACGCACTCCCCTGTAAGTGACCTCATACCCCTTGTCGCCGTTGTAAATTTCAATGACATCACGCTTTTTGCTGAGTTCGATGCGGTCTTTGTCGGGAAACTTGCGGAAGCGCCAGAACAGCGTACCCAGACTGTTTGGCTGACCGCGATGAAAGCTGTAGCTGCGGCCTTCCAGGGAGAGATCGCGTGCGTTCAAGTACGCTTCACCACCGAGTGCTTGAATGGCCTGGTCCAACGCCGCCCGCGCCTTCCGTGAGTTTTCCTGATCTGTCGGGATAGCTTGAGCAGCGGAGTTATTTGAGGATGGGCTCTGTCCCGGCGGAGAGCTCGCTCGATCCTGGGCCAGTGTAAGCGCCGTCAGCACAAGCACAATGAGTCCACATTTCATTTCTTCAGTATCTTAGACGCGAGCAAGATGGCGATTAGCTGCCCCATGCGAGTGCCTTCTTTATCCTACAAGCACAGCGCCACCATTCACGTTTAGCACCTCTCCAGTGATGAAGCCTGCATGCGGCGTGCAAAGAAACAAGATAGGCGCGGCTAATTCTTCCGGCGTGCCCACCCGCCCAAGCGGTATCTTGGCCAAAATCCCGGGCGCGACTTTCGCATCCTGCAACGCGGCCTTGGACATATCGGTATCCACCCATCCCGGCGCTACGCAGTTCACATAAATGTTGCGCGCCGCTAGCTCAGTGGAGAGCCCTTTCACCATGCTGATAATCGCACCTTTCGTCGCCGCGTAGTCCACGTGAAACGCTTCCCCACGCTGACCGGCGGTTGAGCTAACCAGCACGATGCGGGCCGGCGATCCAGCGCTCGCGGTCTTTTTCATCTGCCCGACCGAATGCTTCACCAGTGCAAATACCGAATCGAGATTGACTGCGACCGTGCGCCGCCACTGCTCGTCCGTCATTGTGTCAACGCCGGTATCCTCCGGTGGCCAAATCCCGTGGTTCGCCACAAGGATGTCGAGGCGTCCGAACCTCTTGACGGTGTCCTGAATGAGCCGCTCGGCTGTTTCGGTTCCCTCCAGGTTGCACTTGATCGCAGCGCATTTCTCTGCACCGCATTCGCGGACAACCTTCTGGGCTTCGGCTTCAGCTTTCTGGTAGTTGAACGCAACGCGCGCGCCTGCCTGAACAAACATGCGCACGGCGGCCGCACCAATTCCTCGCGATCCGCCCGTGATGAGCGCAACTTTGCCCTCCAGCGAAAGAGCAACAGACATAAGAGGATAGTTTCGAGTGGGAGGTAGGGTTTTGGCAAATCGTCGCCGAAGAAAATCAGCCACGGATCAACAGGGATTGTCACTACTTAGCTGCCAAGATTCATGCTTCTCTCGGCCTTAAGTTCGCGGGCTAGAATGCGCACAAGCATGCCGTCGTACTTGGTGCCGCTGTATTTCTCGAGTTCGGCAAGGGCTTGTTCGCTGCTCTTTCCCGGTGCCAGAGGACGGTCAGTTGTGAGGTTCGCGTAGGCATCGGCCACAGCCAGAATTCGCGCCCATTGCGGGATTTCCTCGCCGCGCAAGCCGGCCGGATATCCGCCGCCATCAAAGCACTCGTGGTGCGATTCAATCGCTTTTTGCACGCGCTCGCCGTTGGACACCGTCGCCAAAATCTCCCCACCCAACCGCGGATGCTCCTTGAGTTGTCTGAACTCTTCTTCGCTCAACGAACTTTGCTTGTTGAGCACGCGTTCCGGTACAAACATCTTGCCCACATCGTGGACCCTGCCTGCAAAGTCCAGTTCGCGGATATCAGGCTGCGACAGCCGAAGTGCGCGGCCGATGATTCCGCAATATTGCGCCACGGCTTCACCATGCCCAGATGCGTTCTCTTCTCTCGATTCAGAGGTCCTGGCGAGCGCTTCAATCGAGTCCCGCAAAAGAGCAGCCTCCTTTTCGGCAGTGCCTGGAGCAAGTTTCCGCAGTGTGTTGACCAACTCTTCGAGATGTTCGGGCCCGGTGCGCTCGCGCTGCAAGAACCCCTCGATATATCCCGAAACCACTTGGCGGTGGAGCGCTCCACTCTCATCCTGTGTAGAGTCTTCCGAAGTCGAAACCCGGTCTCCGCCGGCCTTTTTCGAGATGTACATTCCGGCGTCGGCCACACGAATAATGCTTTCCGCCGAGAACCCGTGAACCGGAAAGCTGCCAACTCCGAAGCTGCCAGTGATATGGTGTTCCGCCAACATTGGGTCCGTCGCCAGCCACAGGCGCAAGCGCTCAGCAAGGATCTGCGCTTGCTCCGCTCCGGTTTCAGGCATCAGGATGATGAATTCATCCCCGCCATAACGTGCCACCACGTTCGATTGACGGCACTTCTGTTCCAGCAGGCGTCCTACGCGCGCGAGGACCAGATCGCCTTCTAGATGCCCGAAGGTATCGTTCACTTCCTTGAACTTGTCGAGATCAACCAATACAACTGAGAAGGGACGGCCCGACCGCGATGCCCGTTTCCATTCGGACGACAGCGCCTCCCAGAAAAAGCGCCGCGTCTTGATGCCCGTGAGGCCATCCGTGATGGACTGTGTCTGCAACTTTTGAAACACGAAAGAATTGTGCAGCGCGGTGGCGAGCAAGTCGGCCAGCGTGTTCATCACGAGGACGTCTTCGGGAGAAATCGCGTTTTCCTTCTCGCTTTCCACATTGAGGACGCCAAGCAGCGTGTCGCCGTACGTGATCGGAATGCAAAGGACTGTACGCGACTCGGGAAGCAGTCCCTGAAGCTGTCGGGGTTCGGCGGCATTCATCAGCGCGGCTTCGCCGGAGCGTGCAACTCGGCCAACAATTCCTGTCCCCAGCGGAATCTTCTTGCCTTTTTCGTGCGCAGTAGTACCGGCTTCGGACCGGATCTCAATCTCTTTCGTCGCGTAGTCAAGGATCCCGATGCCGATGTGATCGAAGTGGAAATTCTTCTGAATGTTGCCCACGATTTCCGCCAGCATCTGCTCAGCATCTTCGCTTGAGATAGCGGTCTTCGAAACGCTGTTCAGGAATGCGAACTGCCTCGACCGGCGCTGTTCTTCGGCAAACAGGCGCGCATTTTCAATGGCAACCGAAACCTGCCCGGCAGCGGTCCTGAGCACTTCCAAGTCGCGCTGTTCGAAGACATATTCTCGAGCGGTGCTCATCGCTGCCATCACGCCGGTAGCGCGCCCATTTACGAGAATGGGTGCTCCACAGAAAGACTTCGCTGGCCGATGGGGAATGAACGTGACTCCCAGCCGCTCGCGGGCTCGGTCGAGATCGGAGCGAATCAGCAGCGATTGCCCAGTGCGGAGAATGTATTCCGAGAGGCCGTTATCAACTTTGCGCTGACGCCTCGACATGGGGCGGTTCTCCTCGACCTCCAGATGAAACACGATTGCGTCGCCTTCCTGGAACGCCACATAGAAATTCGACGTGTCAAAGATTTGCCCGAGTTCCTTCTGCACCGTGCGCAACACTTCGTCCTGATTAAGCCGCGAGCTGATCGCCTGGCCGATCTGCGTCAGAAGCTGATATTCCTTAGTCCGGCGTTGCGCGTCGTGCATGACCACATAGTTTTCAAGAGTCAGGCCGATCTGCAGAGCGAGGCCAATCAGGAGCCGTAGGTTGGAGTCCCCGAACAACCGGCGTTCGGCGTGGGGAAAGAGAATCACGCCAAAATTGTGCTCGCGGGTTTGCAGGCTGACCGCAGTGGCGTTATGAATGTTCTCCGCCAGCAGCGCTTGTCGGAACTGCTCGAAACGTCCGCCTGGAAATGCTGGGAGTGGCTCGGCCATATCGCGAAGATTTCGAAACGATGCAAATCCCCCGCGGCGATAGGCCAGCTCGCAAACATATTCGCCTGCACCGCTGGCGTCGAGTTTCGCGGTAAATTCTGGGAGAAATCCCATTTGCACTGATGGCAGCACCGCGCGCCACCGTTCGGAGATACAAATCACCGCGCGGCTCGTGGGAAGCGGCGCGACCAGGCGCTCCAAAATGCTTTGCATGCTCGGCACCAGGTCTCCAGCCGAGAGCAGGCGCATGGGATCAACATCCAATTTCGAAAACGCCAGCGCGTTCTCTTGCACCGCATTGCGCTCGTTCTCGAAAAGCACCATGACCATCGAGATGCCGAGCAGCATCTGCGGCACGGGTCCGAGCAGATCGCCGCCGAACCGCGCCTTAAACTGACCGAATACCATCAGCACAGCCCAAAACAATAAGGAGAACGAAAGCGCCCAGAACGCTACTGATCCCCTGCGCCGCCAGATCAGGTAGAAGTGAAACGAACTGTAGGAAAGAACTGCGGCCAGGCCGATTTCCAAACGGTCCGGAGTGATGCCGAGCCACAACGGCCCGTGCGTCAGTGGCTGCTGCAGGTTCCAAAAAGCCAACCCGATGCATCCGACCGAAACCAAAATTTCATACCAGCGAGGACGAAATGCCTCCCGCCGTTCGGCGCTGCTTATGCGGCGGGTGAGCCGGGTAGAGATAAGTATGCAGGCCGCCATTGCCACCAGCATCAACGACGCCGCGAACGAGATGGCCGCATGATGCGTCCCAACCGTTGAGAGCGCGTCCAGCAGAAAGTGCAGCGTGTACGCCGCCCAGCCAAGCTGCCACGCGCGGAAGTACGGCTGCCGGCTCTGCTCGTAGAGGTACGTGAATACGAGAAACAGCAGCAGGGCGACGACGCCCGGCAAGATCATGTTGCTGATAACAAGGCTATTCATGAAATGACCGACACAAACCCCTGGGTCAGTCGAGGGGAAGATTCCAGCTTTATGGTTTCACACGTCTCTGAGGAAAACAATAATTTTGCTGTTACCTGGGTGCCCTTAGGCCAATGTTGCCAGTACTCTAGCTTCGCTTGACGGTACCAGATACGGGCCGTAACATCCAGTTTGGTTACGAAGGATGGCCCGTATTTCAGCGTCTAATCAGGTTTCCTTTCCCCGCGTTCGTTTTGCTCCTTCCCCCACCGGTTACCTCCATGTGGGCGGGGCCCGTACCGCGCTGTTCAATTGGCTTTTCGCGCGGCACTTTGGCGGGATCCTGGTTCTGAGGATCGAAGATACCGATCTGGAGCGCTCGACTCCGGAAATGGTCCAAGGAATCTTGCAGGGATTGCAGTGGCTGGGACTCGATTGGGATGAAGGTCCCTATTACCAGACGCAACGAGTGGATCTTTACCTGGCCGCCGCTGACAAACTGATTGAATCGGGCGCAGCCTATTACTGCTTTTGCTCGAAGGAAGACTTAGAGCAGCGTCGAAAAAAGGCGGCCGAAGAGGGACGCCCGCCGAAGTACGAGGGCACTTGCCGAAAGATCGATCGTGCAGAAGCAGCGCGTCGAAAGGCTGCCCGAGAAGCAGCTGCGGTTCGGTTTGCGGTTCCCGAAGCTGGCAGCACGTCGTTCGATGATACTGTTTTCGGCAAAATCGAATTCGCGAATGCCGAGATAGAAGATTTCGTTCTCCTGCGTTCCGACGGCAGTCCGACTTACCACTTGAGTGTGGTTGCTGATGATATGGGCCTGCGCATCACGCATATCATCCGCGGCGCTGACCACATTTCGAACACGCCGAAGCAGGTGCTCTTGTATCGGGCGCTGGGCGCGGCCCAGCCAGCTTTCGCGCACGTACCGCTGATCCTCGGGCCAGACAAGACGCGTTTGAGCAAGCGCCACGGTGCTACGAGTGTGATGTCGTATCGCGATGAGGGCATCATTCCCGAAGCGTTCCGAAATTTTTTGGCCCTGCTGGGCTGGACGCCGCCAGAAGGCACGCCGGAGATTCTCGGGGATGCCGAGCTTATCGGCCTCTTTGGTCTGCAAGGCATTTCGAGGTCAAACGCAGTTTTCGATCGCGCCAAGCTCAACTGGTTCAACACCGAGTACATCCGGGCGTATCCGGCCGAACGCCTTCTGCCACTGATCGAGCAGGAATGGCAGAAGGCTGGACTACAGACATCCATTCCCTACGCGGATTCTGCCCAGGTTGGCACCCAAGGAAGTCACCTTGGGGTGACACCGAGCAGCGAGAATTGCCACGTCTCCAGCCCCGAAGGGGCGGAAAATGTTAGCCCAGGGCGTCAGCCCTGGGTAGGTGCGCAGAATGACCAGAGTCCCGTAGGGACGGCACAAAATCCAAGAAGCCAATGGCTGCTCTCCACGATCGATCTCCTCAAGCCGAGAGCACGCAGCCTGAAAGACTTCGTCGGATCATTCCGCGCATTCTTTACCGATGACTTCGAAGCCGATCCCGCCGCAGTTGAAAAATTCCTCAAGGATGAAAATGTCCGCCAACTGTTGGTAGAACTCGGTCACCGATACGAACAGACGTCTGAATTCACTGAGGCCGAAGCCGAAAAAATCCTCCGCGACTTTGCCGTCGAAAAAGGCGTAAAGGCTGGTGCACTGATCAACGGGGCACGCGTTGCACTCACGGGGCAGGCCGTAGCGCCGAGCTTGTTTGCTGTGATGGTGGTGCTCGGACAGAAGAAAACTACGGAACGGCTGAAGGTAACCGCAGGAATGGTGCCGCGCGCCCTCGTATCAAGGTAAATGGCTACTTGGTCGCGTCACGTTCTCTCAGACTTTGTAAATCGTCCCAAGCTGCTTTTTGCCTCGCCATAGCTCCCTCAAGCAATCCATAGGCCGCGTACAAAATCGTGCATACAGCGACGGCTACAGCGAATGAGGTGAGCAATTCTGCCCCGTCTCCTCGAGCGCGCCCATACCTATCTGGCGCTGGACCGAAAGTTCCCGGAGTCTGTTGACAGCTGTATACAAGAACGCAAGAACGCTCAGGAGAAAGGTCATAACGGCCGCCTTTCTCAACGACTCGACCTTTATTACGTACCAACGCCAGTCATGCAGGAACTTAGCTCTCGCAGTAGGTAAGGAGTGAGACTGACTCGACTCCGATTTTGTGATTCTCCGTGTTTGATGGAGTGTCCACGTCAAGCGAATCGCTCGTACTAATGCAAATAGAAGAACAACAAGCAAATACAAAATGAGCAACCTCTGCTCCCAGGGAAGGTGGTACTCCATTGCCGGGTCAAATCCTACCGAGGTGTCCTGCATCGCTCCTCCAGATACCGAGAATTTGAGAGTTCAGCAGGATTAGACACTGACGAAGGCTACCCGTGCACGTGCGGGCTTTGCGGCGGAATTCTCTTTTTGTTTTCGCTCGCAGCTTTGGTGACTCTGACCTCAAACGTCACGGCCAGTTGCCGCGGTGGATAGCAAGCGGCATTGTCGCAGGCCTGGTAATTCAAATGTCCGTGCACCGCATATTTCGTAGGTAGCACCGTCTTCAGCGGACGTACTTCAACCGTAATCGTGAAATCTCCGCTATAGACGTTGATCTTTTCGTCCGGCGCGAAGGGAAAGCTGCGGTCTTCGCCGTCCGGATAGCTCACTTTGCGCACCAGAATGTCGGTGGGTGCATCCACCTTCAATTCCGTCTTCTTCAAATACTCCTGGTGCGGCAAGTTCGAATTGATGTGAAAACCGGACGGAACGCGGAACATCAATTCCACCGTCTTGGAGTGGCCGCGATTGATTGAAACGATTTCCGTCGGTTGCAGCGTGACGGAGGGTCGGCGGTTCCCAGGCGAGTCTTGGCCGGCGACGGAGCACGCCAGCAGAGCGGCAACCACCAGGTTGCGGTTCCAGATCACTTCGTTGCCACCTGCGTGCTAAGCGCCTTCTGGATGTTGGCTTCGATCTCCGACCGGCTCACCAGCCCGAACACCCGATCCATAATTTTTCCGTCGCGGCTGATGTAGAACGTCGAAGGCAGATATTGCACGCCACCATACTGCGTGCCCACCTCTTCTTTCCCGATCACGATCGGATAATTCACGTTCATCTTCTGCGCGAAATCGGAAATGTCTTTGGAGGGAGCGTCATCCATGGCTATCCCCAATACTTGCAGTCCCTGCGGGCCGTATTTTTTCTGCAGGTCCACAAACCAGGGCATCTCGACCTTGCACGGTTCACACCATGTTGCCCAAAAATTCAGCAGCACGGCCTTACCACGATAATCCGAAAGTTTAAGGTTTTTCCCATCCAGCGAAGCGAGCGAAAAGTCGGGGGCTGGTTGATTCAGCAGCTTCGCGGAACCTACATTATTCGATCCGTGGCGGGCCTTCTGGATCCCAAACACCAGCATGATCGAGACCACCATGGCAACAACTATGAGAATTACCGGGTCGCGTTTCACAAAATCCTTTTTGCCTGACAGCGATCCCTTCTCCCAGGCCCCCTCAGAGAACGAAGCGATTCAGTGCGGAAAAATAACGTGCCAGCAGGGTGAATTTCCCGAAAACGAGCAGCAAACCAAGAGCGATCAGAAGGCCTCCGCTGACAATTTCGAGCGCGTGCATGTAACCGCGGAAGCGTCCATAGAACTTTAGGAAGCGCTCAATGCCTAACGAGGTTAGCAGAAACGGCACCGCCAGCCCCAGAGAATAAATGGTGAGCAAGAAGATTCCTTTGGAAACGGAATCCTGCGCTGCGGCGAAACCAAGAATCACACTTAAGATTGGCCCAACGCAAGGCGTCCAGCCAAAAGCAAATGCAAAGCCAATCACGAATGCTCCCCACGCCGTGCTGCCGCCCTTAACGCTGTGCAGACGCTTGTCCGCGTAGAGGGCCTTGATCCGCATGATCCCAGTGAGGTGCAGTCCAAAAACAACGATCAGAACGCCGGCGACCCGCGCGAGTACGGCTTTGTATTGCGCCGCGAGCTGACCGACCTCGGTTGAGATGGCTCCCAGCGTGACGAACACTATGCTGAAGCCGGCGATGAATGCCAGAGAATTGAGCATCACCTTGCGCAGAAGTGATGCTTCCTGGGTTTTCAATTCCTCGACCCCGACGCCCGAGATCAGCGATACATATCCCGGCACCAGCGGCAACACGCACGGCGACAGAAAAGAAACCAGGCCGGCCATGAAAGCGGCTATCGGCAGTGGTAGGTTCGCCATTCAGCGCTATTGTACCTGTTTTGAAATCAAGCACGGCGCTCCGATAGGAAGGACCTTTACGTCTATTGTGCCTTGGGGCCGATCTCAGCCGGCGCTGCGGCCATGAGTTTACGGATCAGTTCAGGAGGGACCGTCGCAGTCAGCACTGCCCTTTCATTTTTCTGCTCGACCTTAAGGCTCTCGATGGTTTTCTTCATATCGGGATCCGACGTCTGGCCCCCAACAGAGATCTCAGCCGAGCGAAACACTTGAAGAAATGCATTTACCTGCTGCGTCAGTTGCTCTGCCGACTCTTCATTCGGAGTAAAAGCTTCCGCCTGGAAGTGCACTCCCAACAGAGGACGATAGCGGACGGACGCAACCAACGTCGCCGCACTCGGGCTCGGCAGCACAAATCCAGCTGCCGCCTGATCTTTGGGGTTCATGCGAACCACCCCCCATGCCAGGCTGGTCAGTGGCACATGCTTATAGAACTGCCGCAGCAATGCCGGACCTCCAAATGGAGATGCCAGCTTGCGCGAGCGGTCAATGATTCCACGAATCACCGCCGAATCGTTGTGGTTCGAAACCGCGACAGTGTCCACGCCAAGAACGGCCACGCGCAGGGTTCGCCCATCGAGCGGGATATTGTAGATCGTGACGGAATGGTACTCGTCCGTCGCGACGGCCAGCCCCTTCAAATACGCCCGAAATCTGTCGCCATCAATTTTGGCAACGAATACATAGGAGAACCTCGTCTCGGGCCCGCTGGCCGGACTCGCGTAATGGATAGCGACTGCGGCCTCCTGCAAATCACGTTCAAACTCGAAGCCGGTGGCCTGAATGAACTGCTCATAGTCAGGATCGTGCCTCACCGAGGGCAGAGTCCCAGCGACATCAGCCAGGCGCATCCATTTGAGGTCGGCATATATAAAGCCGTCCGCGCCTGGCAGCAAGCGGGCTGGCTCAGGCGGCGCATGTTTCCTCAATTGCACAATTAGGGTTAATGCGGCCACGACCGACAGAAAGCCGACGATTACAGGAAGGCGGCGCTTGATTCGCATGAAAAGCGGTGCACAGATGATAGCAGGTCGTAGGGTTCAAGAGCTTGGCCACGGATTCACACGGATAAACACCGATCATGAAGCACTCTGAAGGCTCGGGAAGGATCGGGAAGACGCGGAATTTCACGCACGCGCGTCTTTGTAAAAGCTCTTTGAGTTCATCCGCGTTTAATCCGTGTAATCCGTGGCGCATTTTGTTTTTTTTATAGTGCAATCATTGATTGCAGTGATATCATTGATAGCATGGCCAGCATCACGATCCGACAGTTGCCCGACGAAACCAAGCGCAAGCTCCGCGTTCGCGCGGCGCAGCACGGGCGCTCGATGGAGCAGGAAGCGCGGGAGATCCTGAAAGCTGAACTTGCAAAGAATCCGTCATCGCCGAGAAATCTCGTGAAGGCAATCCGAGATATCTTCGAGCCGCTGGGCGGGGTCGAACTTGAGATTCCGCCGCGGGGACCGATTCGCGATCCGGGAATTCGGTGATCATTCTCGACACCAATGTGGTCTCTGAAACCATGCGACCGGTGCCTTTGCCGGTTGTTGTTGAATGGATCGCCGAGCGGCAAGACCAGCTCTACAGCACTACCGTCACTCTGGCGGAAATTCTTTACGGGATTGAACTCCTTTTCGATGGCAAGAGGCGAAACGAACTGCTGGCCGGTGCTGAGAAAATGTTCACCCATGTACTCGCAGGACGCATTCTCGCCTTTGATGATCAAGCCGCGCGTGCGTTTGCGAGAATTGCGTCCGGCAGAAGGAGTAAAGGAAGGCCAATCGCAGAAATGGATGCTCAAATCGCCGCTATCGCCCACGTGCATGGCGCAGCTCTCGCCACCCGCAACACCGCTGACTTCGAAGGCTGCGGCGTACGACTTGTAAATCCCTGGGTGAATTAAACTATTTGGTTTCATCCGGAGGTTTCGATGCGCGCTTTTCCTTTTATCCCAAGAGTGGGGGCACGGGCGTCCTCGCCCGTGCTTGCGTTTTTCATCTCACTGCCCTTGTTTGCTCAAGCAAAGCATCCCTTCACTTTTGAGGACATGATGGCGCTCAAGCGCGTCGAGGAACCGCAGGTCTCGCCGGATGGCAAATGGGTCCTGTTCGCCGCCGTTGATGTCGACCTGAAGGCAAACACGAAGACGCCGCATGTTTGGGTAGTGCCATTGAATCAGGATTCCCATGTCTCCCAAAATCGGGGAGACATGGGGCACCCCATTTCTGGCCAACTCGACAGCTCGTCAGAACGAACCAAGGCTGGGGTGCCAGAACAAAACAAGACTGGGGTGCCAGAACAAGACAAGACTGGGGTGCCCCACTTCTCGCCGACTTTGCGAGAAGTGGGTCAGGGCGTGGAACGAGAAATCATCTCCGATCAGGATGCAGACCGTCCGCGCTGGGCACCCGATGGAAAACATTTTGCGTTCGTTTCATCGAAAGAAAACGGATCGCAAATCTGGATTGCGGATTTTGATGGCACGACCGGAACTGTGATGGCAAAACATCGGCTTACCAACATCGCAACGGAAGCCGACGGCGAGTTGTGGTCGCCGGATGGAAAGAACATTCTGTTCAAGTCGGATGTATATCCGGAATGCGACGGTGCACCTGAGGATGAAGCAGCCTGCAATGCAAAGAAGGTGGAAGAGGTTAAGAGCTCAAAGGTTAAGGCACAGATATTTACCCACCTGCTCTACCGGCATTGGAATACATACAAGGACGGCAAACGGACGCATTTGTTTGTGGTTCCGGTGGATGGGTGTGGTACAAGCCACGTAGGCCCGGGTGCCCTCACCCGGGCAGGCGAGCTCCGCTCGCCATCTGCCGAGCAAAGCTCGGCTGGGCGGGTGGGGGCACCCGCCCCTACGCGAGACGAGGAGAGTTCGAACGCCTGCTCTATCGCTCGCGATCTCACCCCCGGCGATTACGATGCGCCTGTTTTCTCCCTTGGCGGGCAGGATAACTACGCGTTCTCGCCGGATGGGCAGGAGATTTGTTATGCCTCGAACCATGATCCTGAGCCGGCGATTTCGACCAACAATGATTTGTTTACCGTTCCAGTCCGTGTGGCGGCGGGCGACTCGCCCGCCCAAGTGCTTGCGGCGACCAAGAACATCACTGCCGACAACAAGGCGGCGGACAACACTCCGCTCTATTCGCCGGATGGGAAGTACATCGCCTATCGTGCGCAGCAACGTCCTGGATACGAGAGCGACCGCTGGCGTCTGATGCTGTACGACCGCGTAGCAGCCAAGAAAGCCGAGATATCGAACTGTCTTGTGGGGTCCAAGAATTGTCCTAAGATCGAGATCACAAAAGATCCGACCGAGGATTTTGATTTCTGGGTGGGATCGTATGTTTGGGAGAGAGATTCCACGACAATCGATTTTTCATCCGAGAATGCCGGTTCATCGCCCATTTATTCAGTTTCCCTCTCGGGCGAGTTGCAGGGGCTAGCTCGCGGCTACAACGACGACTTGACCATCACACACGATGGTAAGCAGATTCTTTTCACAAAGATGGGTCTCCAAGCTCCTACTGCAATCTACAGAGCTAGCGCTGCTACGTATACGGCTGTCGATTGCGAGTCTCGGGTCGGCGCAAAGAATCCCTTGCTGAACTGCTTTCAAGATCCACAAGCAGTGACTCGCGTGAACGACTCCATTCTTGCCCAAGTCCAAATGTCTCCGCTCGAGTCCTTCTGGTTCACCGGCGCCAACAACGACAAGGTCCAAGGCTTCCTGGTCAAACCGCCGAACTTCGATCCTAACAAGAAATATCCGGTAAAGTTCCTCATCCACGGCGGCCCGCAGGGAGCGTGGGGAGACGACTGGAGCTATCGCTGGAATCCCGAGCTTTTTGCCGCCAACGGATACGTGGTCATCATGATCAACTTCCATGGCTCGACCGGCTACGGGCAGAAGTTTATTGACGCAATCAACGGCAACTGGGGCGGCGCTCCGTTCGAAGACCTGATGAAAGGTCTCGACTACGCCGAAGAGCATTATGGGTTTATTGATAAAGCCCGGGAGTGCGCGCTCGGCGCCAGCTACGGCGGATACATGGCCAACTGGATTCTTGGCCACACCAACCGCTTCAAGTGCATCGTGTCGCACGACGGCATCTTCAACACCGAGTCGGCTTGGGGCGATACGGAAGAATTGTGGTTCAACGAGTGGGAGTTCAAGGGTACGCCGTACGCCAACCGCGAGCTGTATCGGAAATGGTCTCCGCACCTGAGCGCGACCAATTTCAAGACGCCGACGCTAGTCGTTCACGGCCAGCTCGATTACCGCCTCGATGTTTCGCAGGGCTTCGACCTGTTTACGACTTTGCAGCGCCAAGGGGTTCCGTCAAAGATGCTCTACTTCCCGGATGAAGGCCACTGGGTGCTCAAGCCGCAGAATTCCCAGCTCTGGTACAAGGCTGTGAACGACTGGGTAGATCAATGGATCGGGAAATGAATGTGTGGCGCGGGCGCCCTCGCCCGCGAACACCCGGCCCCGTGTCTCCAAAAAAGCGGCGACACCCGGACGGGCACCCTGGGAATTGTGACGTTCGCAACAGGAGCCTCTCTCCTGGCCGACCTTCCGCGCATCTCCTCCGCGCGCGGCAATCTATTCCGAGCCACTGCCCTTGGTTTGCATGTTGAAAATGTCCTCTGCTCGTTGCAGGGTGTCCGCCTCTTCCGGCAACTTGTCGGGACGGAGGCGGACGATTCTGGGGAAGCGTAGAGCATAACCGCTTGAATGGCGGTCCGACTTCATCATGTTATTAAAGGCTACTTCGAGCACAATCCTCGGTTCGACCGTACGACGAAAGCCCTGGTCTTCAATCGTGTGAGCGAGAAACCATTTCGTCATCTCTAGAATTTCGACATCGGTCAGTCCTGAATAGGCTTTGCCGATGTTGAGCAGACGATCGCCATCGCGGACAGCGAACGTGTAGTCGCTCAGTACACTGATGCGACGGCCATGACCATACTCAACGGCGGTTACGACCACATCGAGCGTGGCCAGCTCGCGTTTCAACTTCAGCCACGACTTTCCGCGCCGGCCCGGGGTGTAAGGCGATTCAGGATCTTTGATCATCAGGCCTTCGTTGCCGCGTGCCTGGGCAGCATCGAAGAGCACGTTAAGGTCGTTCGAAGAAGATGCTTGGAGAACGGGTGCGCGGATGATTTGAGCTGTGGGCGATTGCCGATCGTCGGCCAAAAGAGTCGTCGGACTTCGGTCTTCGGTCGTCGGCAAACTCGTCGTCGAGCCGAATATCAGTTCCTTCTGAGTTCCTGATAATTGGAGTTGAGAATTCCTCCGTGCCTCCGTGTCTCCGTGGTGAATAGGTTTCCTTTCGGCTGAGAGAAGTTCGTCCAGGATTCTTGCCCGCACCCGCAATGGGTGGTCAATGAGCAGGTCTTCTCCCGAATAGAGCACATCGAAAACGAGATACGCGACTGGGACATCCTGCATGAGTTTGTCGCTGACCTTCTTACGGCCTAGGCGCTGCTGGAGGGCGCTGAAGGGGAGGGCGCGGCCGGAGACGGTCTTGTTCACGACGGGCGGGGACGCCCGTCTCCCCACACTCTCTTCTTCACGAACGATTTCTACAGTAGGCGCATCGTCCGCCAGATAGCTCCAAGCGACGATTTCGCCGTCGAGGATTGCATCTTGCGGCAGGCCGGCGAGCGCTTCCGGTAGTTCGGGGAATGATTCGGTAATCTCGTCGCGAGTGCGGGAAAAGAAGCGCACAGTGTCTCCTGAGCAGTGGGCCTGGGCGCGAATGCCGTCGTACTTGTCCTCGACCCATGCGTTCTGAAAGTAACTGAGCGCGTCTTCAGCGGATTCGGCGGGGCTCGCCAGCATGAAACCGATGGGATGGAAGAGTCGCATCTTTGCTTCGGACAGCTTGCCTTCCGCAGACAGCCGAAGAGTTTCGCCGATGTCCCCGAGCAACATATTGGCGCGCTGAACGGCTGCCAACTTCTGATCGAATGCCTTCGCGATGGCTTCTTCGACCAGGCTTTCTTTTAGGCCAATTCGCAGGTCGCCAGTCATGATCTTGATGATGTACTTGGCTTCGAGCGGGGAAACTTCGCTGAGAAGTGTCCGAACTAAGACTGCCTTGGCTGCGGAACCGCGTGAGACGGCAATTTCGCGAAACGTTCGTTGAATTTCTGCAGGCGGACGAGGATACCCGCCGCGCGATGGCGCCCGACCCGGCAGCACCGCGCCTGCAACCGCCCCTAAATCGCCATGCTTGCGGTACGCCTCACTCAGTTCCGGATCGTCTTTTCCCGAGAGTTCTTCAACAATCCGCCAAAGCAGCCTGCCTCCAACCTGGAGCGTGGTTTCCTCCCACATGGGAAACGGCCTGCCCGAAAAAAACACGGCGGCGGTAACAGCTTCTTCCACCGGAACCGATTTGAAGTACTCGGCGAGTAGGGCAGTCTTCTGCAGCTTCTTGGTGGTAGCTGCAATCTGGTCAGCGGTTTGGGAGAAGTGGAGCATCAGTCGGTTCTGATCCGGGTGAGCGTCGCAAGTTCTGCTTCGCACGTCCCACCCCTATGAGCGAACCGGTTTGCGCACGACGCACGACCAACGACGCGCGACCAGTTCCCTGTGGTACCCTAATGTTGGAGCATTTCTCGCCTTCAGATCATCCAATCTTTATGCGGTTTTTTCAAACATTGTGGCGTTTTCTGGTCAGTGTGCAACTCCTGCCTGCGCTTGAGGGCGGCGAGGAAACGCTGGTCGGCGGGCAGGCCGTGCTCGAAGGCGTTATGATGCGTACGCCGCATGCCTGGGGAATCACCTGCCGCAAGCCTTCGGGCGAACTGATGACTCACAGCGAACCCCTGGAGCGACTGTCCGAAAAACATAAATGGATGGGATGGCCCGTACTTCGCGGGGTGATGACGCTCGGCCATGCCATGACCCTCGGTTTCCGGGCGCTTCGATTTTCGGCCAACGTGCAATTAGATGAGTTGCAGAAAGACGAGGCGGGTAAAGCTCCCGAGAAGAAGTTTGAGATTAGCGGCTGGATTGCAACAATCAATATCCTTATTTCTGTCGGATTTTTCATCTTTATGTATAAGTACCTGCCGCTGGTGGCGACGACAGAGTTGAAGAAGTCCCATCCGGAACTGGGCGGCCAAATCATGTTCAACTTGGTTGACGGGCTGATCCGGCTGGCGCTCTTTCTGACCTTTATTTGGGGAACGTCTTTGCTCAAAGACATTCGCCGCGTGTATCAGTATCACGGAGCAGAGCACAAGACGGTATTCGCATTTGAGAATGGAGATCCGCTTCAGACCAGTGCGGTGCAGAAGTATCCGACTTTTCACCCGCGCTGCGGCACCAGCTTCCTGATGACGGTGATGATCATCTCCATCTTTGTATATATGCTGGTCCCGGTGCACACGTTCTGGGCGCGATTTGCAATTCGCATCGCGCTGTTGCCGGTGATTACTGGCGTTTCATACGAAATCATTCGGTTCGCGGCCAAGCGCAGAAAGTCACTGTTTGCGATCATGACCGCCCCAGGATTGTGGTTGCAGCGAGTAACCACGCGACCGCCGACGGATGAGCAAGCCGAATGTGCAATTCATGCCCTCGATCAAGCCATGCTGCTGGAGAAACAACGCGGCGGCGAGTTAGTGATTGGCTAGGTAAGCGCGTCTTTGGTCGTCGGCCCTCGGTCGTCGGCAAAGCCATGTACGTCAATATTTCCAAATCGGGAATGCTCTAACCCTTTCTTCCAAAAATTAGGATACTTCTGCCTCCCTTGAGGTACGTTTAACTTCGGAGGCACTATGCAGGCATCTTCGTTTAGAGACTTAAGAGTGTGGCGACAGGCAATCGATTTGGCGTTAATGGTGTATCGAAGCACGGAGGCATTTCCGAAGCACGAGCTTTATGGGCTTGCTCAACAAATGTGGCGCGCCGCAGTTTCAATAGCCAGTAACATTGCCGAAGGGAAGGGCCGCAGGTCTGACAAGGAATTCCGGCAATTTCTGTTTCATGCAAGAGGGTCGCTGCTGGAGCTGGAAACGCAGTTAGCCATAGCTGGCAAGTTAGAATACTTAACACAGAAGCAATCGAACGAAGTTCAATTATTGGCAACGCAAATCGGACGCGGCTTAGCAGGTCTTATAAATTCGCTTGCCCCCGCCGTAGCGTAGGTTTTGCCGACGACCGAAGGCCGACGACTAACGACTATTTATGTTTGACAGACTTGACCAAATCGAAGCCCGCTACGAAGAGCTGAACCGGGCGCTTGCCTCGCCGGAGATCATCGGTGATTCGGCAAAATTCCAGAAGACCGCCAAGGCGCACAGCGAGATCGCTGCCATCGTCGAAAAATATCGCGAATACAAAGACCTGACTAAGGGGATCGCGGAGAGTAAGGCGGTGCTGGCCGACGAGAAAGATCCCGAGATGCGGGCCTACGCGCAAGAAGAACTGGACAAGCTGGAGCCGAGGGTTGCAGGTATTGAAGAAGAGTTGAAGGTTCTGCTGCTGCCGAAAGATCCGAACGATGAAAAGAACGTGATCTTGGAAATTCGGGCCGGGACCGGCGGCGATGAAGCGACATTGTTCGCGGCGGAGATGTTCCGGATTTGCTCTGATCGAGGGCAATCGCGTGTACTCGCGGCTGAAGTACGAGAGTGGCGTTCATCGTGTGCAGCGGGTGCCCGACACCGAGCAGCAAGGCCGTGTCCATACGTCGGCGGTGACGGTTGCCGTGCTGCCTGAAGCTGAAGAAGTGGACATCAAAATCGAAGCCAAAGACCTTCGCATTGACACCTTCTGTTCATCCGGGCCGGGAGGACAATCCGTGAATACCACCTACTCGGCGGTCCGAATCACACACATTCCGACTAACACGGTCGTGAGTTGCCAGGACGAGAAGTCGCAAATCAAAAACCGCGAGAAGGGTATGCGCGTGCTGCGCTCCCGGCTCTACGAAATCGAGATGCAGAAGCAGCAGGATGCGCTAGCGAAAGAACGCAAATCCATGGTGGGCAGCGGAGATCGAAGCGAAAAGATTCGCACTTACAACTTCCCCCAGAACCGCGTGACCGACCACCGTATCGGACTGACGATCCATCAGCTTCCCGAAACCATGGACGGCAAGCTGCAACCGGTGATTGATGCGCTGGTCGCGCACTATCAGGCGGAGAGGCTGAAGGGTGAAGGCGGAATGGTGATGTGAGACCCCGTCGTTCGTCGTTGGTCGTACGTCGTTCGCCAAATCGCTCAACAGCGGCAGCGCATTACCTCTATCCAGAGCGAAGAGGCCATCAGGAGTTCAGTGCCGGAGTGCCCTTGCGATCGCCCACTCCGGCCTGACGGTTAAAAATTGAATCCCACCTGGGCGGTAAGCGCCCTCGGCGTGATGTAGTGCGTTCCAGTGAAGGTTGAGAGAAAGTTGTACAAGGCAACCCTGTTGGTCAGATTGATCGCTGTCAACTGAAGACTCCATTTGTACTTATCGCCGCGGAAAAGATTGTCATCTCCCACCGATACGTCGAACAGGTGACGTGCAGCGATACGTGGCGGATTGTGGTCATCATTCTCACTTCCGGGCTTCGGTATAGAAATGAGACTGGACCCAAACTGCGCCCCTGAGCACGTATCTGGCAGACCAACTGTGGGTGTCGCAGCGACGCCATTACAAGTAAATCCGGCCTGGAATTCTTGGTCGGGAGTGAGTCCGCTTCCTAACAAATCGACGCCACCGCCTACCGTATCTGCGACCGGCACCGCACCGGCGACCAAACCGCTATCGTACCGCCAGTTGAAACCCACCCAAGGCCCCCTCTTCCCGATCTGATATTGAAAGTGAGTGGTCTGGTTGAACTTTTCGTCATGATCGATGCGGAACGCCCCAATCACGTCGGGAGCCGCGCCAGCGCCGCCGAGTTGCGGGGTAAAGAATCGCGAAGCCACGCTGGAGAAGACGAACAGGGCACTGAAGCCATGGAAGTCCGGGACACTCACGCGCCCGGCAATTGCTGGAATCTTGGAGTTGTTCCATTCAATCGGGAAGGTGAGCGGCGTACTTCCGAATACTCCGAAATCATAAGCGTTGTGGGTATATTTCCAGATGTACTCACCTGAAAACACCAAATATCGCCCCGCAGCCTGTTGCAGACCTACATGGAATTCGTTGCGCCATCCGGGGCTGAAGGGAGTAACCGCGTTGGATACACACGACAGAAGCGGATTCAGCACCGGATCGGCGCATCCGGTGCTCGAAAGCACTAGGTTCTCGTTAAATGGGGTTTCAAGTATCCGCGCGTATGAAGCACGGAGAACAGTATTGGTTTTTTTGATGTTATAAGCTACGCCGAGCCGGGGCTGGGCTTCTTTGTGTGAAGTCAGGCCGTTGTAGAAGTCACCTCGCAGGCCGAGATTTACGGACCAGTTTCCCTTGGTGATCGCGTCCTGCACGTATAACGACAGCAGCTTAACGTCGGTATGGCCGTTAAATGGAAACAGATTCCCACCTCGCGTCAGATCATACGGCGCCAGAGTTGTGCACGGGGCTGCAATGGGGGTTCCACTGGAATCTACGCAGGAGTTGCCATTCGCGTCAGTAAGTGAATCGAGGAACGTGGGATCGACGACGCCGAACCGGTTGTTCTCGTCGAGGAACGTCTGCTGATAACTCCCGCCGACCTTCAGGTTGTGCATGCCCTTCACGTAAGAGACGTCTGAACGAATTCCGGCGTTGGTAAGCTTTCGGTCTTGACTGAACGTCTCTTGTTGGAGATCTGGGGCGAGATCAGCGAATGGATTGCCGCTCGGGTAGTAGTTAAAGTGATCGCGCCGAACGAAGGCTCCGAGGGTAAACACCGTAGTGTTATTGATCAGTCGGGTCCACGAGGGGGCAATGTTGAAGGTTTTGATCTGTGAACGCTGGTCTGCAGGACCTACAACATTACCATTGGGATCGAGCCCTCCGTTATTCACAACCAGGCCGGACCACGCGGTTGCGTTCTGGGCGTCGAAAGAATTGGGAGTCTGGAACCAGGAACGCGTGAACCCTAAGTTCAAATGGATGGAATCAGCGCTCGAAATCTGGTAATCCACGCGATCGAACAGGTTCTCTTCATTCCCCTTAGCGTGCATTACGGTGAATTCCGGCGGATCAAGAAAGCGGCCGCTGTTCAGACCGTTCGCCGAGATGAAGTTTCCCCACTTCTGGCCTCCATAACCCAAGTTAAAACCAGCATTCGACGTCCCGAAACTTCCATACGAGCTGTTTATGGAGCCGTGCGGTGTCGTAAGACCTTGACCGGAGCGGGTCGTGACGTTAATTACAAGACTAGCTTTCTCGCCGAATTCGGCTGGTGGCGCCCCGGCGATAACTTCCATTGACTGAATGGAGTCAAGCGGAATCTGGTTTGAGAACACCTTGCTCTGCTGATCGGTAATGGGCTGTCCATCGACTGTAAACGAATTTTCCGCGTGGTCGCCTACGCCATGGAAAAGACCATTGGAATCCGCCGCGACTCCCGGCGAAGCGAGTGTGACCAGCGAACTCACGGACGATGACGCACTCTCCAATGGCAGTTTGTCGAACAGGTTCTTGTCCACGTCAGTATGAAACGTCGGATCGTTCTCCAGCAGGTCCCCAGCCTCGTTTTCGACAGTGACGGTTTCTGAACCTTGAAGCTTTAGTGTGACCTTCACGTTTACCGGCACCACCGAGCGGACGTCAATATCCTCGACATGAGCGGCGAATCCCTGGCTGGTCACGGTGAGGTGGTAAGGATTGAACGGCACATTCACGATGGTAAAGTTTCCCGATGAGTCGGTGTTCACGTGACGGTCAAAGGCGCTAACCGGATTGTGGATTTCCACGGTCGCATTCGGAATAACTGCTCCCGAAGGATCGAACACCGTGCCGGAAACTGAAGCCGAGTTTCCGGAAGATTGGGCAAAGGCGCAAAGACCAATCGCAAAATAGAAAGAGACCACCAAAGCCGCACGAAGCGACTTCTTATAAGAAGCCTGCATGAATTCCTCCAATAAAGATGTCTAAGAAATCAGGGGCGGGCTCGCGGCATAAAACCGGAACCGTACTCGAACCAGATTCGTTGGCTTAGACAGTAGGAGGCGGACGAACATAGCGGGCGAAGGAAATCAGGCGCTGCTTGGCACCGACTGCCCGGCAATTGACAGCGATAGTTCGCCGCAACTCGGGCTTAGGTGTTGGAGAAGCATGTGTAGGAACCGTGGAATGGGCCGCAACGCAAACCTGGCAGGCAGAAGCATTGGCTTTGCTCGAATGGTGGTGAGCGACATCAGCCCATGCTGATGAAACCATCAGCAACAGGCACAGCCAAGCTATCCCTTTCAAGTGCGACCGCATGAAGGCTTACTCCGCGCTGCGTTCTTTTCAATGTACACCGAAAATACGGACTCAGCCAACCGCGAGACTCAGGCTAAGATGTCCGAAGGTCAGAGCACCGTCGTAATCGGCTCGACTTACGACTCGATCAGTCGGTCCACCCTGCTCTAGCTGCTTTTTGCCGGGGCAGCTTTTTATGCGCAGCCCTCGACTGAGTCCGGAACCGCGCCGGCGGAGCCTCAAACTCACGTTTGAATGCGCGGTTGAAAGCAGCTTCGGACTCGTAGCCCACTTCGGATGCAATCTGTGAAACCGAGTAACTGGTCGATGCCAGCATCTGCGCTCCCAACTGAAGTCGCCAGCGCGTAAGGTATGCCATCGGAGGTTCGTTCAGATAATGCCGGAACCGCTCGGCAAGCACCGAGCGTGATACTCCAGCTTCTTTTGCCAGGGAAGCAATCGTCCATGGATGCGCGGGATTGCGGTGCATCAGAGCCAATGTCTTGCCAACCTCTGAATCGCGAGCGCCAGCCAGCCAACCGGTTTGCTCCGCCGGCAGCTTTGTAATGTAGGACCGCAACGTCTCGATGAACAAGACCTCCGACAGCTTGGCCAGCATCGCTCCTTCGCCGGCACGCGAGGCATTAATTCCATTCACGGAAAAGCGGATCGAATCTTCCAGCCATCGGCCAGACGCATCGTTGCGTATGCCGACTTTGAACACCGGCGGCAAGCCACTGAGAAAAACCTGGCTTAAGCGCGGCTCGCAGGCCATATAGCCGCACACAAATTTTGTGACCTCTCCTCCTCCTCCCATGCGCCACACTCGCAGGCCCTGCGACAGGGTCTCGGTCAAATGCTCCGCGTCGTCCACCGTGCTGGTCGAAGGGCCATTTTCTAAAATGTGAGGGTCGCCGTGAGGAATCATCACGATGTCTCCGGCGTTTAGAGTTATGCGCGTGCCATCGTCCAGCCGAATTGAAGCGCGCCCTTCGATCAACAGATGATAGATGATCACGTGTTCCGCGTCCGGTACAAAATGCTGCGCGACGCCGTGCGATGACGCGGCGCGCACACTCCATGGCGCGGAAAATTCGCCGTTATAGTACAGCGCTCCCTGCAGCTTAACCACCTTCAGCACTTCCGAAAGTACATCCATAAATTCTCCCGCTGGACGCCCTGCAAACATTCCCGGACTCTGCGGCAATCCATCATACGGCAAACGAGCCACGAGCAAGAAAGCCGGACGCGCGGAAAAGAGCGCCGCCTTGCATTACTCCACAGTCGGGAAGTCAAGAGGACGGAAAGATTAGGACCGTCACTATCACAATACAACAAGGAGAGAATATGAAACGGCAACTGCTCACTCTAGTCGGTGTACTGGCTCTTGTTCTGGGAGCTAGCTCAGCATTTGGACAGACCATTCGCGTGAAGGTAAACGTTCCCTTCGATTTCATCGTCACGGGCAAGACGCTTCCCGCAGGTTCATATGCGGTCCGGTTCGATGCCGGCCATAGCGTGCTGTCGGTACAGAGTGTGGATTCACGAGAGACGACGATGTTCCTCGCCAGCGAGACCGAGGAGTTCGAGCCCGCAGCGCAAACCAAGCTGGTATTTCGCCAGTACGGTAACCGCTACTTCCTGCGCCAGGTTTGGATGGGTGGGAACTCTGAGGGAATCGAACTTCCCAAAACCAGCCGCGAGATAGAAGTGGCACTGGACTACCCCAGCCGCGACGCAGTCTTGGTAGCACGCCTGCGTTAGCCCATGGTTGCAACTATGGCCGTGAAGGCCCATCGCGGTTTTACCAGCAAAAGGGGGCACATACGTCGTGCCCCTACAACCCACAATCGATAGGAGCAATCATGCTGCTGATTCACAGTGAAGCTTGCAACGAAGTTTTTCACGATCTGGGAAAAGATTCGCGGAAGAAAGATCAACAACAGGGTCAGGAGCGCGATCGGATGATCGCAACAGGGAATCTGCGCTCCGGAACTTGGGTCAGAATCGAGGAGATTTGCAATGGCGAATGGAGCATCGGTGGACCGTAAACGCGTTACGTATAAACACAAGGAGGAATTTATGAAAATACTATCTACCAGTGATGTTCTGGATGGTCATCTGAAATCATTTGCCGATTACGATATCGAGGGCGTAGTGGCCGATTACTCATCGGATGCCGTGTTGTTTGTGCCGAGCGGGCCTCTTAAAGGTCCAGACTCGATTAAGCCCTTTTTTCAGGCCCTCATTTCGGAGTTCGGAAAGCCGGGCTCTTCCTTTACGATGCAGCTACGATCCGTTGACGGGGATCACGCTTACATTCTCTGGAGTGCAGAAACAGCAGATAATTCTTACGAATTCGCTACCGACACCTTTTTTGTGCGGGACGGGAAAATAGTAGCCCAATCCTTCGCAGCTAAAATCACACCGAAGCACTGAACAGTCCGTTCAGATGAACTTCGTGCTCGACATTGCTGCTTACTCACTTGTCTGCGGACTTAGGGAACACAAACGCAATGCCATTTGTAATTGCTTCAACGTAAAATGCCGCGAGATTTCTGGAAATAAACCGTTAGACCCGAGACCGCTGAGTTGTCAAAGATGTCAGTTTTGTCAGCTAGAAGCGTTCTTGTCGCGAGTTTTTGGCAAGGTCCAGTAGTCTCTTCTGCACTCCTGCAAGTACCTCCCGCAGCTTGCGGGAGCGTTGCAATAGCTCTTCTGACGCTAGTCCTAACCGGTTGGAGTGTTTGCTGAGTGCTACGGAACGCACAGACGCTCTGCGGACACGTTCTGATTTTGCCTGCACAAGTGCTCCTTTATCGAGCCAGCGCAGGAAGTCTTAGAAAGAGTGCGGCTAAATGCGTTGTGTTTCTATTGTACGCTTCAGGGTGAGAAGAAACCGAAAGCCGCTGCTCATCGACGGAAAGGGAAACGCAGTGCTATTGGCGAATTTTTGGCACGATTTCAGTCAATCGCGCCTAACCTAAAGAAAAAGTCGGCAGCCGGACCTATAAGCCGAATTCTGTCTGCACTGCCAACGTAAGTTCCAGCCTTCCAACCGGTTAGGCGCAACTGCCCGTACTGCAAGGGATTGCGGAGATTCTCTTTAGTCTCTTTGATTCCGGCCATTCTCTTTGGAGCCCGGCAGAGCGGACGCTAAATGGACACTACGAAATCACAGAAGTTTGGTTCTCGCGGCGCGACACGCATGTCGATAGCAGCCCGCCGTAAGATTGCGGCGGCGCAGCGGGCACGCTAGGCGAAGCTGAAGAATGCCGCATAGCTCTTCGACTCCGTCTACGTGCTTGAGGCGGAGCTGTCGGCCTTCACATTGTGAAAGAATTCCTGGAAGCTCACGCCGGTGCGTTTCCGGAACTCATTGCGCACCGTCCCTGCTGCGATGACCGTCTTCTAGTCGTCCGTGTAGTCGGCACGCATGCCCTTGATGTCAGTTTTCTTGAGCACGTACTTCTTCAGATGCTCCACCTGCTCGTGCAGAACGCTCTGCTCGAATTCCTCGGCGCTCTGTGTTCATTTGCCATGTCCGCCCAGTGGCCGAAATCGCGGTAGTTTATTTTGCCTTCTTCCCCGTGCAGTGCAGCGTCGAATTCGTCCGACCCATTGGCGGTGTGGTCGTGCTTCTTCTCATTGGCGCGAAAAACATCGTTCATAATTGTGTTCTTTTTCCAGCTGTTGTTTGGTATTTCGTGGCTTGTCCGCTGGCGACTCGCCAGTGGCTTGTCCGCTGGCGACTCGCCACGCTTCACGGGAAGCAAGCGAGGTCCCCCTCCGGTCAAGGTGGAGCGCCGCAGGCAGAAACATCTCTAACTTATTCAGTAGAGACCTTGAGCAGGCGGGGTGCTGGCTACCCTGAGAAGAAAGGCGAGGAGGCAAAAATCTTAAAATCCGAGTCCGAGCAAAAAGAAAGAGAGCGGGAGTTCACTCCCGCTCTCGGCGTTTCATTTACGAGAATTGCATTTCGAGCCAACGGTCGAGGGCCGCAAGGTCTAATTCCGATGCGTTTGCTTCCATCTCATCCATTAACTGTCTCAGCTCGACTGCGGGAATGTCGTTCCACATAGAGTTTAATAAACCCAGCCTTAGTTTTTAGCCGTGGTGGTCGGGCTGGCGACTCGCCACGCTTCACGGGAAGCCAGCGGGGTTCCCCGCCCGGTCAAGGTGGAGCGCCGAAGGCAGAAACAAAAAGAATAGCCCGCCGGAGATGGCGGGCTTTGAAGAATGGGGACCTTGAGCGGGTGGGGTGCTGGCTACCCTGAAGAGAAGGCGAGGAGGCTAGGTCCCGGATTTTGCCGGGTTGGGTCGCGGGTTTTTCAGGAGGTGTGGGTCACGGATTTTGCGTGTCTTTGGATGGGAAATGCCGCGCGGGAGCGGTTTTTAGGTTTGGAGTGCCTGGAACGCGAATTCCGCCCCGAGAGAATCTCATCTGTCCCACCCAGCAAGTGGCGCTATTCGGTCTGAAGGAAACCTGGTGCACTATTTCGATTTGCCATCCAGTGGCAATGGCTGAGACTTTATCCGCAAGCAGAGGCCAGCATGCTGGAAAGATGCCGCTTCTCCCGTACCGCAAGTCTTCTTTGGCTAGTCACTGCCCTCATCCTTTCCAGTACGGTAGTTACAGCCGCTTCCGGCAACCACTCTACTTCGGGCACGTCTCTTGTCCGAAGTTTGTCACCGCAACGCTGCCGTATCAGCCACCTATATGTTTTCTCCACGGGCTCTGTTGGTTCCACAAGTAATCCTCAGGCCGGGAATGAGCCGAGTACGCTTTCGGACCGCATACTTACCCGGATCAAAAACAATCCCATAGTTGCTGCTTTGATTTTATTGGGGACGATTGTTATCGCACTGGCCACTTTTAGTGACGCACTGAAGGGGCTTCTCGACCGAATCATTCGCAGGCCTGAAGCGGCGCGAACTAAGCTGACCCAGATCTCTCTGAAATATGAGGCGAGAGATTTCGTGGAGAACGCACGCAGGGGCGATTTACATGCAGTTAAGACATTTCTCGCAGCGCGGATGAACCCCGACGCAAGCGACTATGAGGGAACAACGGCGCTTATCGCGGCAGCAAGCAACGAGGATCTCAAAATAATTCGTGTCCTGCTGAAAGCGAAGGCCAATGTCAATCGACGCGATGGAAACGGTTGTACGGCTTTAAGCTGGGCCATATTCAAGCACAACACAAATATACTGCGTCTCTTCCTACGCAAAGGGGCCGACCCCAAAAGCGTGGATCGAGCGTTTGTCACAGCAGCATGTCGCGTCGACATTGAGAGTTTGAAGATTCTGTTGGAAAACGGGGCAGATGTGTCAAAGGTTGGAACCGAAGCTCTCATATGTGCAGCAGGTGCCCGCGATCCCGCGTCGAACAATAACCGGGTCATAAATACTGTGGAATTCTTGCTGAGCCTTGGTGTTGATCCCAAGGCAAAGGACGAGCATTGGACGGCGCTACTCCAAGCGGCCTGGGAGGGACATGTGGTGGTTGTACAAAGGTTGCTGGATTTGGGCGCCGATATTGATGCGAGATGTCAGGAATACAGTGGTCCTGAAGGATGGACAGCTCTAATGATGTCGATTGACAAAGGCTATACCGACCTGTTCCGGCTCCTTCTCGAAAGGGGAGCTGATGTAAATATCAGGAGTGCTAATGGCGACACGGCATTAATCGTTGCAGCAGCAAGCGATGACCCCGACGTCGTCCGCACAACTGAGCTTTTGATAGACAAAGGGGCCGACGTAGACGCACAGGATCAACGGGGCAATACCGCTTTGATGGAGGCCGCTTCCTATTACAAGGCCGACAGGACAGACGTTGTGCACGCGCTTTTGAAGCGTGGTGCTTCTGTGGACAAGAGAGATGTCAAAGGGCGAACCGCCTTGCACCATGCGGCAGAACTTGGATACCCCGGCGTGATCACCGGTCTATTGAACAAGGGTGCCGACATAAACGTACGCGATGCGCTTGGAAAAACTCCCCTGATGTATGCCACAACGCGGCTAAACACCAGAGTTCTACATCTTCTATTGAAATGCGGCGCATCCGTACACGACCTGGATGTAGATGGTAAGAGTGCTCTCCAGTTCGCCGAGGATTGTCAGAAGTCTGACACCAGGGCTGAAGTACTGCGTGCTCTGAGGGCAGCTGGAGCGAAGTGATCGAGTGGCGCGCGTTCATCGAGTTTTTGGGTCACGGATTTTGCATGGTGAGGTCCTGAATTGTTCAGGAGGATTAGGTCACGGATTTTGCGTGTCTTTGGTGAGGAAAAGCCGCGCGGGGCGCGGCTTTTGGTTTGCAGGCGGTCTTGTGGTGTTCGGGCTGGGGCTGGGCCGCTTTTTAGGCGGCTTGGGCTGTCGACGAGGATTCGTATTGCAGCATCAGCGCGAACGATGGATTGTGAAGCCGCTCTAATGGACGACGGCCTGCCCTCCTGTCACCATCGGGAAAACCTGCAGAACGATGCTTTGTACCCCACCTCCGTTTACACGCCGATTGGCGGGATCTTCGGTAACTGAGGCGAGTCGCGGTGTCCATGGACCCTTCTGACCAGCCTGCCCGCGGGCGCCGAGGAATGCACCGGTCCCGCCCGTGATGATCATATTGGAGCGAGCGGAAGACGCGGGCGCTCCAGGAGGCGGCGCACCGCCGAAGAGTCCATGGATGAAAATGGTTCCGACCGCCGTTCCGTCGCTGGCCAAAATCTCCAACGAACAGTCGTCCATCATGGCGCGAGAAGTGTCCGCGATGGCGTTCATGCTGCCGACCGTGGCGGTGCCGCTCAGCACAAACATCGTGTGGGTGCACAACAGCGTGCCCTTGGCCGGTGTGCCGCCCACAGCGACAATGTCGCCAATGCTGATGTGGTAGTTGTAAGTCTTCATCGGCACGCTCGTAGAGCTCGGATTCGTGCCGAATTGCGTGGTATCAAACGTGTCATAGTTATAGAGTACGTAGTTGTCGACATCGACTTGTAGTTTTGTCGGCGGCGTTTGCGCTAAACACGAAAATCCACAGATGACCACGCCTAAGACGAAGAGGGGTGTCTTATTGGCCAAGCGATCCATATGACCTCCTAAGCCGAATACCGAAATATCTATCAAACCGTCACCGAACGCTGAGTTGGAATCCTCAGACACGGTGCAGGCGCCATTTATGAACTAATTTGTCTTGATGTAAACGTTTCCTCCGCTGACAATTTTGTTGAAGTTATTAACACCAACGATGTCAAGCCGCGCGCCTTCTCCGCTTTCGTCATCATGGCTGTTAGGCGGATTTGGGCCAATGATGCAGAAGACGGAAAGAATGCCCTCGAATTGACCTGATGCTGAACTGAGCTGCACGCGCAGCATCAGCTTGCCACCACAAAGGTTGGGAGGAATTGGGAAACCGAGCACAACTCCGCAGCCGTAAGGCTGAAAGCTCAGGAGTTGAGTGGCGACCCAGGTCCCGCTACCGAGCACATTGCCTTGACTGTCACTGTGGGTAAATGTGCCATTCGCGCCGACCGTTTTGGGGTGAACAGAAAACACGCCATCTCCGGTGATGCTGACCATATCTCCATTTGCAGCTTGCGATACTTGCGGTACTTCCATGTGCAATTCGTACGTTTGCGTCTGGCTGCCGGCAAAGGCAGACCTCTGCGTGCCACCACCCACAAGTACGCAGACGACAACTGCCGCGATTCTGAAAGCACGGGTCATGGTGCACCTCCTTAGTCGGAATTTCGGACTAGCCTGGATTGCCTAAAAGATCACCGTGAACAACGTTGCGCCTCAGGGGGTGTTGCGCTCCGATTCGGTTGGGAACTGCTCTTCGGAGAGGCGAATTCGAACGAATTCTCCGCCCAGGAAAACCGAAAGTCAAGGGAAAAGTCCGGCATACTCACTTATCGCGAGCGTGATGCTCGCTGGGTTGCTGGTATTGGTTTTCGTTTTGTCTGCACGGTGAAAGCAATTTGCCGCCGAGTCTTGAGACCGTGCTAGGTGCTGCGGAACGGCTCTACTTCGGTCGCGTTTTTTCCCATTCATCACAACAAGGCCTCCTCGATAGCGTCGAAGACGGAGTGGTATTTTGCCATGTCATACGGCGGAGCGACACCCGCCGACACCGGTACGAGGAAGTACCGATGTACGCAGCCCAGCGGGAGAATACTGCGGATGCTAGCTTCCAGGTTTGCATACTGAAGTAGTTTTTGGGATGCTGCGGGACACTGGGCAGTGTTCACGATTTGCACGAACGTTACCGAACCGGTTATGCAGGGGGCTGGTTCTGTGCCAATCTCGTCGCTATAAAGATGATTCGACAGCAACGTCGAGAGCACCTTGCCTGAAAGCTTGTTTGGACTAGAAATGCCCGTCTGTTCGATCTCGATCACAGCGCGAACTTCGCCATTTCGCGTGATGACAATGTCCGGCCAGCAGTAATTTGTGTCGCGTTGGCGTGCCTTCGTTGTGCACATCAGCATTCTGTGGTTTCCGGCGCATTCGGGGTCCAAAAGAACCAATACGCCGATGCTGACAGGAATTTGGGGTGATCCGGCAAATATTAATGCGTGCCTGAAGAGTGATACTGGACCTACTAACATGGAACCCGGTGGGGTGTGCAAGCCGAACGCTGATAATACCAAGAATTGTTATTCGGTGAACGTGTCGGGCTCATGCAAAACTTATTGTCCCGGTTTGAACAGGCACATGGATTCGACATGCACGTTCTTTCTCGACCAGTTTCCGGTTGTAATCACCACAGTCTCAGGCACGTGCCCATGACTAAGTCTCCTAAATTGTGCCTCGCTTGGTCCTCGGTTGAGTGCTCCTCGCTTTTGACTATCTCTGTCCGCTGCGTAACAGCGAGCTTGGTCTTTCTTATTTGTTTACTCTCGACAACTTCTATTGCGCAGACTTCCGACCCCTCATTTATCATCAAGATTTATGAATCAAAAGTTAGCCTCAAGTATGGAGGGTTAACTGCTAACAGTTGTGCGATTGTTTTTCCTGGCGGACTTCTACATTTGGAAGTCAGAAAGCAGCAATTGCCCGACCCAAGGACCATCCTTTCTATTTACGACCAGATGCTCAGCGACCAACAATTGGACACGCTCAACAGCATCCTCAAAGATGAGCGGATAAGTAAGCTCCCACCCTTTGAACAACCCGTCAGGCCCTTTACCGTTTCCCGCTTCCGAGGCTTCAACACAATCATTCCGCGAGCCAAAGAACTACAAAACGCTGGGTTCTTTGCTACGAAGCCCGATGGGCAACTCCCTCCCTCGTCTAATTTGGCGGAGGAAGAAATAAGAGGACACTGGAGACAGTCAGAAACAACTCTCAAACCACTTCTTGACTGGTTTCATGCCATCACTCCCTTGCAACCCTCTAAATCAATGGAAACTTCCAAATTATGCATCTCGGACCCTGAGGAGTCGCAACGGTAGACGCCGGCTGACAATCCAGTAGCGGACCCGCATAACCCCCAACGCGGGCTGGTCGTTATGGGCAAAAGGCGCGCCCCCTCGAAATTGAGTGGCACCTTCAGAAAGTAAAAGTAACTTGGATTATGCGTTTAGTCGCCAATAGCCGGTCAGGGACGTGCGCTCCACTTTTTGCTCGTTCAATAAAGCGTTCAGGGCGCTCACAATGTAGTCGGGCCGCTTGCGGAGTTGCGCAGCCAAATCTTCTTCACTGACCACGACGGCTCCGTCGGGGAAGCGCTCGCGCACGGATTTCGCGTATCGTGAGATTCTATTGGCGAGTGCACGGAGTTCTTTCCTTTTTGTCTCTTGCATCCGCCTTTCTCGCGAGGCTTCGGATTCGGACAGTCGGAGCGAGACTGCGGCTATGCCGACAACCGAGGACACCGCCACGGCAAGCCACCAGCGCGTGCGCAGAAAATCCACTGTATCTTGAACGAGATCCATCGTTGGGACAACCGGACTAGGATTGCTATTGAGAATACCCTCAGGGCAAAGCGGTGGAGAAGATTACGGACGGCTGGTGTACTTCCCGGCGGCCAGGTTGCTCCAAGAGTCGGCGACGCGGCGTCTGCGTTTACTGCGGTTTCTTTTCAGATGGCGCGCTCGTGCTGTGGCCCTGCATCATGCCCATGTGCTTTTGCATTTGCTCCATGTGGTCAACCACTGTTTGCCACAGGTCCACGTTATTCCGCCAGCGGGCTAATTCGTTTGTGTCCCTGATCGTCGCAAGATTGGCTTTCATCTCCGCGAGGGCAGACTTCATTTTCTCCACGTCCGCCTTCATTGTTGCCATTTCATGTTTGTGCATCTCCATCATCTGTTGGTGATGCTCGGCTGTCGTTTGGCTGCTATTGCCGGAGCCCTGTGTTTGCGAGGACGTATTCTGTGCCCGGAGCATAGGTATAAGCGAGAAAATCAGGACGAATAGAAACGTTGTATGCTTCATGGCAACTCTCCTTCCGGAAATCTATCTGCGAGTATAGACGCGAGACACCAAGTGGAACGGAAGGCGGCCAAGTATGAAACGTCGCGTTGTTCACTTCCTGCAAAAGTATCTTTTCAATCCGCCCGTCAGGCTGCTCTTCTCTTTAGGGATTGCGCGGCCGGGATACGCGCTGCTTGAAACGGTCGGTCGCAAGAGCGGCAAGGCGCGTCGAACGCCGGTGGGCAACGGACGAGTGGGCGGGCAGTTTTGGATCGTGGCGGAGCACGGCAGGAAGGCCGGATATATTCGCAACATCGAGGCGAACCCGCGGGTGCGTTTGAAGTTGCGCGAAGGGTTTCGTTCTCGCTGGCACACGGGCACTGCACATATCCTTGCCGACGATGATCCGCGAGCGCGGCAAGATTGGCTAGCTCGGCAGGTGCGTGGCGCCGGATCCAATGCGGCGGCAGTGAGGTTCTTCGGGACGGAACTGCTTACGGTGCGGATTGATTTGGACGAGTGAGCTTCCGTGGAAGGGGGGTGGGAAGGGAGGGTGAAGAGTATCCAACTACTCTTCTTATGCTTCCAGCACGGCTTTAGCGTCATGAACCCTGTTCTGCAGCTGTAAGTGCTGCCCAGAGTCGAGCAGCGAATCATCGAGCAAATCAACAATTTCGTCCTTTCCGGCGCGACAAAAAATCATGACTACTATCGATACGCGCAGGTAATCAAGTATGGAATAAAGGACCTTCTTCAGGTTTCCGTACCTTCCTTCGAGTTTCTTTTTCTGCTTGTAAGTCGAATGCCCGCCGTGAGCAAATGCGCTCCTTATGCCATAGCAATCGTGCACGATCCTGCGGACTTCAAGAGGATTTCGTCCCACCAGCGAAAGAAGTTTGCTGGTCCGAAGTTCCAACCGGTACGACAATTCTTGATTCTCTTCCAAGAAGAGCGCTTCAACGCCCATTACAGCATTCGCAATCCTGCGTTCGAATATTCCATTGTGAAGCAGTCCATCGCTGTACCTGTCATACGCCAGTGTAATGTGACTGACTTGCTTTGTCTCAAGGGCATAAACGTCTTTCGGCAAAGACGCGCTCATGGAATGCCAAAACTTTTTCAGATTGGATTCCGTTTCGGCCTTGATGTAGTACGTTTCAAGAGCGTGGCTCTGTTCACCGCTCTTCATCGTTGCACCCTGCCCAAAGAGATCAAGCAGTGAGTCCGACCAGGTCTCGTATGAGCTCCATTTGACGCTTCCGACATCGTACAGCCTCAACAGGGCGACAGCTTTTTCAATTTCACCCTGCAGCAGTGCGTTGCTGCCGCGAGTTGCGCGCAGTTCCACTTCCAAGATTGCAGAAGGGTGCGACATAGTATGGCCCCAAGGCCCGATTAGACGCGTCTCCTTTTCCAAGTCCTCCCTTGTAGGCTGGCGAAGATTTATACCGGCGTTCAGAGAAATGCTAGTCGGCTGGAGAGTTACACCCTGCAACTCGACTTTTCCGTTATAAAGAACCAGGCCGCCAGACAAGTCGTTCAGGAATCTTCGTTGTGTCTCTTCGTTCTTGCCCCTGACTTCGTCTGTGCTGTCGATCGAAAGGTAGTTCTGCAGAATAGCTCCCGCGAACCTCTCGAAATCTCCCTTTGTTGCGGTAGGATACGCTGTTTGCAGGTCAGCCAATACTGATGAAAATTCCGGAGCTTCCAAAATCGCTTTCAGCAGCGTGAGTGATGCTTTGAACCATGCTTTTCTCGTGATGTACTGGCCGCTGGCCTGGGATTGCGTGATTCCTGATTCGCCATATTCGAACTCGTTGACATTCCATTTCCAGAGAACTTCTTGCTCCGGCTGGATTGCTCCGTTTGCCTTCGCATCCGTGACTGTCTTCAGAATGGTTTCTGCCAGTTTCTGCAACTTTTGTTGTAGTTCGGCCATGTGCTTTCACGGTAGCAGATACGCACTGTGGGTCAACCGATTCGGGCGCCGGGGAAGCGTGGGGAAAAGGTGTTTTTATATCACAACCCAGGTCGGATTGGAGTGGCACTTCTGTGGTTGTTACGAAAATGGAACGGGGTCGCGGGTCACGAGGTTTGCCGGGCTGGGTCGCGGGTTTTTCAGGAGGTTCGGGTCGCGGATTCTGCGGCGGGCAGGGAGAAAAATGGCTTCTTGAGGAGTGGTACGGACCGAATGATGCCTTCTTCAAGATCCGCGCTGATGACGGCATCGTCTACCTTCTGCGGCATGATACCTCGGTTGCGGATGGGAAGTGGAGCCTGGTTGCGTTCAACAATTTCAAGGCGGGTTGAGATTTGTTCTCCTGCCTTTGGGCGATTCGGTTAGCTCGTGATTCGACCGGAATCCGGAAACGCCCATCGCTAAAGGCCGACGCCCCGCAGCACGCCGCAAAGGGCTCGCGCTGTGTACGCGCCCCGACTGAAACCGAACACGAAAACTTGATCTCCAGGTTGGTAGTTGCGCATCAGGAATTGATACGCGTCGGCGACATTGTCGGAGATCCCATAACCGAATGCCAGCCCGATGAGCTTCGTCCAGAGCTTGCCAGCTTGGCTCAGAGCATTTCGAGCCCCCATCGTACCGACACCGGGATGGTAGTAGGCGATCTGATTGTCGTCGCGCTGCAGAACGGAGTACAGCTTCACGACGTTCGAATTACTTCGCCCAAATTGATTTCCCGTCCCGTCGCAGCAGATGACTATGTTTTTCGGCATAGCACGAATACCAAAACTCTCACTCTCATTAAATCAAGAGATAACTGTGGGGCGGGACTGCTCGGCAACAGGCGCCTCATCTTGAATTCCTATTTGCGTCCAAATAACTCATTTCCTCCTCGAACTCGTCGTGTGCCCGAAGCACGGGGCACTGTTTGAGCAGCTCTACTACGTCGGGATCTACAATGATTCGTGGGTACACTGCACGCTTGGATTCCAGTAAATGAGCCTGGACGAGTGCTGGACCGAAGATTAACCCATCATCAACATTGATGAATCCGACCGTGAGAGCGCCTCTGATCAACACATTGCGGCTGATCAGGTTTGCCTGCAGATAGCAAAGATCCATAATTTCGTGGAAGATCAATCCCATCCGATACTTCACGTTGGCGTCAGTCAGGATTGGAACTACGCGAACCACCAAATCCGAGAAATTGACGAAGGTCCATTTCCACACATCGCGCGTTTCGTGCGTTGGACTGGTGAAACGACGGAACGTGTTCAAAATGGAGGCGATAATGCCTGCATCATCCCCCGCATCGTCTAGGAGTTGCTTCATTCCAAGCAGATCAATGTAGGAGACGATAGCGGGAGAATACTCCAACTTCGGGTTCGCGTCTTTGCCATCCTTCGGTGTGCCAGTTGTCACTGTATACTCCAACCGTCTATCCGTCTTCCATTAGCGTACTGTTCCTACATCTCAAGGGCCAGCGCGCATCCAAAGCCTGTCCATGGATCATGGCGTTTCGTTAACACAAAATCTCAGAAGTTTAAAACGGCAGCTTGAGATCTTCGAGCTGTTTTTCGGTTTCCTTTGACGGTTCCAAATACTTTTGCGTCGTCGCAAGCGACTCGTGGCCCAGCCACTCTTGCACAGTTCTGACGTCAATCCCCGCGCGGAGCCAGCGGGTGGCCGCAGTGTCGCGGAAGCGGTGGAGACGCCATTCCGCAGGATTGAGATCGGCACGCTTCGCGATCTCCTTGCAGCGGTCGTGGAGGAACCGGTAATTCAGGTGGCTTTTGGGCGATGGAAATACCAGCGCGCAGTTCGGTACATGCGGGTGCTTGCGCAGGATCTCGGCAACCTCTTTGGAGAACGAGACGGTGCGTTCTTCCCAATCTTTCGGCAAAAACGCATATTGCGGTTTTGCCCGCACGTGGACGCGCCTGTGGGCGAGGTCGAGGTCCGACCAGTGGAGCGTCTGGAGTTCGCCGCGGCGAAGGCCTGTCGCGAGCACTAAAGAGAAGAACGCACGTTCCCAGTCGTCGCATTGCGCAAAGAATTTCTGAAGTTCTCCGTCGGGGTAGGCGACGGGTCGCTTGCGAAATTTCGGCAGGCGCGGTACTTTCTTGACCGGATTTTCGATGCCGAGCTTGTTGAAAAATTTATGGAGGATGACCCGATCGGTGTAGAGAGTGGTGCCGGGGTCGAAACCCTTCGACTTGCGCCATGCCAGGAACTTCTTAACGTCCTCGGCCGTTATGTGCCGCGCATCGGATTTCGGTGCTGCGTGTTCGGCAAAGAGTTCGAGGATGTGCGTGTATTTCTGGTACGTGAGCGGT